>Ga0169931_10003753_pt1 | contig 23951 bp, 17 predicted proteins | sample Kivu_15m_20L_FD_129675 | JGI IMG/M metagenome (GOLD analysis project Ga0169931, IMG submission 129675) | Freshwater microbial communities from Lake Kivu, Western Province, Rwanda to study Microbial Dark Matter (Phase II) - Kivu_15m_20L... | ecosystem: Environmental > Aquatic > Freshwater > Lake...
GAAGGAATCCGAATCGCTCGCCGCGGCAGGGAGCAATCGCGGACCGCCCGGGCAGTTATCGAGCTGCTCCCAGTTCGGTTCTCGCGCCGACAAATCAAGTCGCCACAATGTCGCCAGCGGGCGCTTCGCATCGGGCGTGTCGGTTCCACCGCAAACGTAAATGCTTTGCCCGACCATAGCCCCAGCGGCGTTCGCCAATGGCTGCGGCAAATCTGGTAATGACTCCGTCTGTAAACCCGTGGCTGTCCAGCTCAGCAGAAAGCAATTGCGATAATGCTTTTTGCTGTCGCTTCCGCCGATGCAAATCAATCCACGGTCGGTAGAAATCGAGACGCCGTAGCCGATTGGCCGCGGCAGTTTGCCCGCCTCAGTCCATTCTCCCGAGGTGAGGTCCATTGCCCAAACACGGTCGTGCCAAACCTTCACGCCACCTTGCCATGGAGGGAGCTCGGGAAAATTAGCTCCCCCGGCGACGATTAGTCGGCCGTCGCTGATGCCCGCGTAAGCCCCTGCGACTCCCAGCTTGTCCGGAAGTGGCTGGAGTTGTTTCCAGTCGAGACGCAGTTGGGTCGTCGCGCTCTGTCGAGGAACTTGAGCTGTTGCTTCTTTATGAAAGCAAAACGCGAAAGCGACAATCGCGATAAGGAGCACTCGAAAGACGACTTGCGGAACGATCGTTTGCTTTTGCTTCGCGTCGAAACGGTTCACGAACTTTGACTCCGCAGGGTTAAATTTTGAGATTCCATCGAGTCTCGCCGGTTTAGAAAATGTACCAAACTGATACCTTGGAATTTGGAGCGAACGTCAGGCGGAATGCGAACGCGTCTTTTTTTGGGGCTTGCTGCCACTGCGCTGCGCCTCGCCTGCGCCAAAGCCTGGCGGCTTTGGGCTCCGGCTAGGGACTAAACGAAAAACTGGCTACGGGCAAAAAGAAGAGGATTACGCCTTGCAGGCGGGACGAGGAGAGCTCAGAGCTCCTTTGCGGAAGTTGACGAACACTGCGGGATGAAAATTTTCGATTCCTTGCTCCCACCCTTGGAAGGAGCTTTCCGTGTCGAGATAATGCAAAGAGTTCATAATCGCTTCGCTGTGGAGGTTGTTCTCATGCCAAAAGTCAAACTGGCCCGCTTGGCTTATTCTCGTTCTGGAGACAAAGGCGACGGAAGCAATGTCGGAGTGGTCGCATATTCACCGGAGATTTACGCCTTTCTCAAACGCAGCTTAACGGCCGACGTCGTGAAGAAGCACTTCCACGAAATCTGCAAAGGCGAAGTCGACCGCTATGAAGCGGACAATCTTTTAGCGCTGAATTTCATCCTCCACGACTCGCTCGGTGGAGGCGGAAGCGAGAGCCTGAAAACGGATGCTCAGGGTAAAACTCACGGCTTGGGGATGCTCCAGTTGGAACTGGATGTTCCCGCCGACCTAAAATTACCGGGTTAAAGCTGCTTGGTCATGGCTGGTCAGTTTCCGGTCTTAAACCATTAAAATCTGGCCAATCGCATCGCATTGCCGGTTAGCCGCCGACTGGGAATTTGCTCGAGGGGACGGAACAAAACCCCGAAATCTCAGCGTTTTTGACCCAAAACGGGGCTCTCCGAGGAGGCTGCAGGGGACTTCTGGCGGGTGGAAACACAGGCTCAGCCTTGGGCTGAGATCCTTACCAGAAGGTTGCTGATTTAGTGAAAAAAGCCGCCCAAAGAGAATTGACTGAGATCTTTGGCTCTGTCATGCTATCTGGCACGTTTGGTCGGTGTCTGCTCCATCAGTCCCTGTGAAGAATGTTTTTCGCGGATGGGGCAATCACATCGGGCTTTTGCATTTGGTGATTGGTGAGTCTCTCTTAGAGCCGATACTTTTGCCGGTTTTGTCAGAGCAGCGGTTTTTTTGGCATAGTGACCAAACGCGATTTGAACGTCGGAGATTTTTGATGACCAATATTTATGTAGGCAATCTTTCCTTCCGTCAGACAGAAGAAGAATTGCGCACAAGCTTCGAGGCTTACGGTGCCGTAACCTCGGTGAAGATTGTGAAGGATCGTGAAACCGGTCGCTCTCGCGGTTTCGCCTTCGTCGAAATGCCAAATGCTGACGAAGCTCAACAGGCGATCGAAGGCCTCAACAACCAAAGCGTTGGTGGCCGACAGATCACCGTCAACGAAGCTCGCCCGAAGCCAGCTGGCGGTGGCGGCGGCGGTGGTGGTGGCGGCTATCGTGGCGGTGGCGGTGGTGGCGGCGATCGCCCTCGACGCTACTAAACCAGGCCTACGCTGCTTCGCGTTTGCTGAAAACATCCGAAACAAAAATGGAACAGCCCGCCGGAAACCCGACGGGCTGTTTTTTTATGTAAACAAAACGGATTCTTCATCCCAAATTCAAATTCGCGCGACCTGACTCCCACTGACGCGGCGAATCAGTTTGCGAATCTCCAGCACGCTGATCGTCGAAAGCACGCGTGCAATCGGCAAACCTGATTTGGTCACAACAAGATCAATCTCAGTTGGCTGGGCCTCGATCGCTTGCAGCACCTTGCTCTCTTGATCGTTCAGCTTCAGCTCGGCAGGATGCCGCACGACTTGCTGGTCCGCCTTGCGAATTGGCTGGGCTAAGGGGCCCAACTCCTCGAGCACATCGTCGACCGTCTCGACCAACTTCGCCCCGTCGCGAATCAAGCGGTGACAACCATGCGAGAGCCGGCTGTCGACGCGTCCCGGCACCGCGAACACTTCGCGATTCTGCTCAGTCGCCATTTGGGCCGTGATTAACGCTCCGCTCTTGAAGGCGGCTTCAACCACGATCACACCAAGACTCAAACCCGAGATAATGCGGTTTCGCTGAGGAAACGTGCCGCCTTTAGGCTCGAGCAGCGGATGCCCCTCGGAAACCAGAGCCCCTTGGGCTTTGACCTCCTGAGCCAACCCGATGTTTTCCGGCGGATAAAGCTGCAGCAAGCCGCCACCGAGCACAGCGATCGTTCGACCGCCCGCCGCCAGCGCACCGCGATGAGCGGCCGCATCGACTCCACGCGCCAATCCGGACACGACCGTAAAGCCCGCCTGAGCAAGTCCCCGAGCCAGCTTTTCGGCTTGGTTCAGTCCGTAGTTGGTTGCATGCCTCGCCCCCACAATGGCGATCGCCAATTGATCGGCGGGTTGAAATTCGCCTTGTAGGTAGAGAATGTTCGGCGGGTCATAGATCTCCAGCAGCGCCCGTGGATAGTCGCCCTGCTGTCGCTGGAGCATTCGAATCTGGTTCTTATCGCAAAGTGCGATGAGCTCGTCGACTTCCGCCGTGCGATTCTCCGCGGCGATGATCTCCCGAGCGAGTTTGTAGCCAACGCCCGGCACTTCTTGAAGGCTGGAGGGCCCAGCCGCCAACACGGCAGCCGGACTGCCGAAGTGTGCGACCAACTCACCGTAGAGCCTCGGTCCGATACCCGGTACCAAAGAAAGCCGCAAAGCTGACTTTAGATCTTCTTGCTCTGTATTCTCACTCGCGACAGTATTCATTGCTTCTGCTCATTCGACTTCGTTAATCGCTTCCATCACGAGATTGTCACCGGGCCATTCCCGGCTTTCAACCTGCCCAACTTTCAAAGGCAGGATCAGTCGCGGATCATTTCCCTTCCGCTTTTTGTCGAACTTCATCGCCTGCAGAATTTTTTCGACCGGGGCTGCTGGCCAATCGACTGGCAATCCCATCTCCCTTAGTAACTTTGTTTGCTTAAGTTCAAACTGGCGATCGACTAATTGAAGGCGCCGCGCTGCTCGCGCTGCCCATGTCATTCCAATCGCTACCGCCTCGCCGTGCAGATACTCACCATAGCCGGCTACCCGCTCAATCGCGTGCCCAAAGGTATGCCCATAGTTCAACGTGGCCCGTAGGCCTCGCAACTCCCTCTCATCAGCCGACACAATTTCGGCTTTGATTCGGCAGCACCTGACAATTACCTGCTTCAGGCACTCAGGGTCGCGGGCCCGTAGTTCCGCCACATGCTGCTCAACAAACCCGAATAGCTCGGGATCGGAAATGACGCCGTACTTTACAACCTCGGCGAAACCCGAAAGGTACTCTCGCTCTGGCAATGTCCCGAGAACAGTCGTGTCGATCCAAATCCCTTTTGGCTGCCAGAAAGAACCAATCAGATTTTTTCCTTCGGGCAAATTGATCCCGACTTTACCGCCGATGGCACTATCCACTTGAGCGACCAGCGTGGTTGGCACCACGAACCAAGAAACCCCTCGCATGAAGGTCGCGGCAGCAAAGCCACTCAAATCCCCGACCACGCCTCCGCCAACCGCTATCAAGGCTGAACTGCGGTCCAGCCCCAAAAGAGCCATTTGGCTCCAGAGACGTTCGACAAACTGCGTCGCCTTCGTCTGCTCACCTGACGGCAGTACCTCGCAATGAACCTGACGCCCGCCAGCGTTCAATCGCCGAACGAGACTGCGGGCGATCGATTCCGTATTGGTGTCGCAGACGATTAGTAGCTTGGTGGGCAACTCGCTCAGCCCGCCGGGGAAATCGAACGAAGCAGTGTTTCCAGTCAACCAACCGCTGGCGATCAGCAGTTGGGAAGCTACTCCACTTCCGAAATCGATCTCAATCTGATCCCAATCCATCGCAATTGCTCGCTACCAATCGGTTCGTCTCCACCACTTGGGCTTAGCATGACGCGCAGTGTGCAACTTGGAAAGAGTGCGGTGGGGGCCGGGACTGAGCTAGTGGCATGAAATTAGGAGTAAGGACAGCGTCTGAAAAGCTCTCCCCACCGTACCCAGTGCTCACTAGCCCGCTCGGCGCCCACCAGCGCGCTCGGCGCCCACCAGCGCGCTCGGCGCAGGTCTCCCGACCTCGCCGACTCTTCGACCTTTGGTCTCCTCTTGGCGTCTGCCTAGGGTTCAGCGTCGAACCGTAAGTCCCACCCGAGTCGAGCGATATCGCGAATACACCGAACCCGCGCTGCCGAACCGGGGGCTGGCGCGAAGCCCCGGCTGACGTGGAAAAGGCCCTTGGCCTTAAGAGCCGTGTACTGCTGGCAGGCTGAAGTGGGCATCACTACGCCCATCGCAGAGCTTCAGGGACGTGCCGCCCCACAGCCTAAAATTATCTAACCGAACTCTTAGCGGCGGCGGCCGCTTGAATCGCCTCGGTATTCGGCGTTGGTGATCACGCCATCGCCGTTCTTATCATAGGTCTTGAATTCCTCGAATTTTTCGTCAGTCCACTCATCCGTGAACTCGTGCATCTGTACGTTACCATCCCGATTCTTGTCCGAAGCGAGGAAGGAGAACTTACTTCCGGATGAACGAGAAGAACCGGAGCGGGGCGATTCTCCGCCACTACTACCTGATTCAGTGGGCTTGGAATCCGAGCCCTTCGGCTCTGAATTGCTACTGCTGCTTCGTTCGCGTGTTGAGCGACTTGCACCACTGGCACCTCCGCGGGAACTCATACTGCCGTTGGCAATTGCTTCTGTCAGCTCGCCGGCAGAGATCAATCCATTTTTGTCGAGGTCAGCGTTTTCCGGCTTCTGCTTCATCCCGGCAACCTCTTCCTTGCTCAGGTTTCCGTCTTTATCCGTATCGTATTGATCCATTAAGCCATCCGCATACTTGCGATAGCGGTCACCTCCGCCCGATGATCGAGCGGGCTCGGCAGGACGCTCCTCTCCTCCATTTGCGGGACGCTCACCCGCTCCCCGATTTGATTCTTCGCGATCAGTTCCACGTCGCGAAGAGCGGTCGCCCGCCCCGCTATCTCGGGAACTGGAGGAATCACTTCTCTCGGAGGACCGGCGAGTGGACGAGCTACTATCGGATGACGAACTACCCCGAGTCCGGCGGTAATAACGCTCGGCCATCTCAGCCTTCGAGAGGCTACCATCGCCGTTCGTGTCAGACTCCTTCGGATCGGGTTGGCCCCAGCGGCCCTCGGACATTTCAGACTGATCGATTTTCCCGTCGCTGTTCTTGTCGTAGCGACTCATCGCCGCATCGACTTGGCTCATGATCTCGCTGCCATATTTTCCGTCGAGCTCGCCGCTGGATGGCTGACTGACAGTGGTAAAATTCGGCACTGGTTTTCGCTCTGCCGGCGAAACACCGAAGCCAGGAACTTTACGAACGATGTTTCGATCGGGCGAGCCTAAAGCCGAACCACCGGCTGACTCTTTGCCGCCGCGGGACTCGGTTTGCTTATCTCCATTGACCTTCGCCTTGATTTTCTCCAGCGAGTTCGTCTCATCGGGGTTGAAGCCGAGGCCTTCGACGAAACTTCGCGAACGGTCGGACAATTCATTTGGCTCGATTGCACCGTTACCGTTTGCGTCCAACCGCTGCAGATAACTGGCCGGATCGAATGATCGCCTTCGTCCTCCACGGCCGGATTGCTGGTCGCCCCCACCTTGGGCATTGGCGACCGACTCCCAAGCCGAGAAAAAGGTCAACAGGGAAAGAGCCATCAAGAGAGCCAATGTCTTGACCAAGTTGATGTTGAAAAAGGTTTTCATGCAAATTTCCTGAAAAGACCACTCTGCATCCAGGGGATTCTCCCCTCGGAGTAACCTTACCCTCGGGATTCGTCTCGGGTTCTCGGGTTCACCACCAGAATTGAACCCCTGGACCGAGAAAATGTTCCTACACTTCACTCTAACAAGCACTGGGAAACCAAACCGTTTTCCTGCCGAGGCCGCCCGTGGATTGGCCCCGGCTCATGTCGATTAGGGGGATCGCAGCGAATTTCCGCCGTTTCGCCCCTATTCCAACCTCCATTGGGGTTCCCAGTCACCCCAGCCACGCTCGCCCAAAACCCGGAAAGCAGTCCCCCTACAACTACCTAAAAGCCCGCCAGAAGTTTGACCGTAAGCCTGGTTAGCTGATAATTGACCCAATTACAGACGGTAGACCTCGCTTTCCACGCTCGCCGGTAAACGGTCCGCCGAGCGAAAACATCGAGAAATTGGCTCGAACCGGAACATCATCTTGAAGGGCTGGAAAAATGCGCTGTCCGGAGTGTCAGAAGAAGCTGGAGCAATTCGCAATTTCCTGCCCGAGTTGCCGCTGGAGCTTGACTGCTGAAATCGAAAAAGCGGCTGTTCGAAACCCCGGCGCCATCTCGCATCTCCCTAATTCGCCATCCCCCAGTCGATCTAAGTCCGAGTTCGAGTTGCTTTACCAGAGCGCTCTGAACTCGCTTGAGGCCGACGACGCCGAGACCGCACTAAGGACGATGAACCAAGCCGTTCAATCGGTCAGCGACGAGCGACACTGGGAAGCACTCGCGGTTCGCGGCTACATTCACTTCCAGTTGGGCAATCACCTCGACGCCATTCAAGATTGCACCGAGGCGATCGACGCGGGTTGGCAGGACGCGCGGACGTTTGCGTGGCGAGCCGCAGCACTCGCGGCCGAACAACGCTGGCCTGAGGCTTTCGAGGACCTTCACCACGCGAGCCGTCTGGCTGGCAGCAGCCGCGAGCGATACCGGCAACTCGAACAAGGTTATTTGGCAGAAGCAGAAGTCTATTATCTCGCCGAGCTTGAGAAATCGCCTAACCACCCGAGCTTGCTGCGGCAACTCGGCTGGTGCTACTTGCTGACCGGCTCTGCGGAAAAAGCACACAACGCGCTGCAGCGATGTCTCCAGATCGACGAGCATGAAGCTCGCGCCTGGCTCGGCAAGGCACGTCTCGCTGTGACCGCAGCAGAATGGCCGCAAGCCGAATTCGCCGCAGCTCGAGCCATGCTTTCGGACGATCGATTGGTGAGCTTCGAAGCGAGGGCCGAACTCGCTCGAGCGAGACAACTCTCTGGAAATCGAGCCGGATCTACGACTGCGCTAAGGCAACTGCGAAAGCTTGCGGAAAACGAGCCTCGTTTGCAGCAGCGATTGGCAGAGCTTTATCAGGAGTTTGGCAACCCAGCTGCCAGCCTGAACATTCTCCGGGAATTACTCGCGACGCATCCCGACTACCTCCCCGGAATCCTGACTCGCGCGGCCGCATATCATAAGCTCAAGAACCATTCGCTCGAAATCGCCCAATACGATCATTACCTGCGGCTTCGCCCCAACGCACAGCATGTTCTGCTGGCACGGGCGGAAGCGCACTTGGCGAGTCAACAATTCGATCAAGCAATCGAGGATGCGACCGAAGCACTTCAACTCGATGTGCTTGAAACAGATGCCTATCTGGTCCGAGCCGCTGCGTTTCATGCCAAGCAGGATTACGCTTTAGCCCTGAATGAAGTCCAACATGCACTCAAACTGGATGACCGCTATCCGCCTGCTTATTTCCTTCTCGGCAAACAGCATGTTGGCTTAGGGGAATTGGAGCAAGCGGTTGCGGATTTCACTCGCGCGATCGAATTGCTTCCGGCTGATGACCAGCGATTGCAAAGCGAATGCCATTACTTCCGCGGCACGACACGCTTCGAATTGGGGCAGTTTCAGGAAGCCGCGTCGGACTTCGAACAAGTGATTCGCTGCATCCCCACTCACGCCGGCGCATGGGTCTGGCTCGCGGCCGCGAAATCCAAACTGGGACAATGGCAAGAGACGGTTCAATACTTGCTGCGCTCACAAGCGGTACAGCCGGCGTTGGCGCGGCAATATCGCCTGCTGGGCCGAAGCCTTGCGACTAACGCCATTGAAGAGTTCTCTCGGCAACTTCCTCCTGACGATCCCTCCGAATCCGCCTCACTCGACCCGCGATTCCGATCGGACGGCCTGTTCCCCTTCGAGCGGATCACGACACCCGTCGCCGTTGAGCCAGATGTACAAGTCGCTCGAGTTGGACGAGCGATGGCCTTTCAATTCCTCGGGGAGAATGAAGCCGCAGTTCGCGACTACTGCCACGCGATTCGCTCCGCGCCGGAAGAGCTGGAACTCTGGTTCCGCCGAGGACAAGTCTGGCAACAACTGGGAGAAGATAAAAGAGCTGTTCATGATTTGTCGCATGTCATTCACCGTCAGCGAGAGCATCATCAAGCTCGCTTCTATCGCGCCGTCTCATCGTCTCGACTCGGGGAAACGGACAGGGCCATCTCGGATCTAATCAAAGCCCTTCGCCTCGCTCCGCAAAACACTCGCTACCATCTGCTGCGGGGCGAACTCAACGCTCAACGCGGCCGATTTTCCAAAGCGATTCGCTGTTACCAGCGTGCCGAGTCACTCGATCCGAGCAATTCGTCGATCTTTCGACTGCGGGGTGAAGCCCGCTGGAAGCGAGGACAAGTTCGTGAGGCGCTGGCCGATTGGACTCGTGCGCTCGAATTGAAAGCTGACCAAGGCGACGTTTACGCGCTGCGGGCAAAAGCCCTACTGCGCTGTGGAAAGCCAGCGGCGGCTAAGGCTGATTTTGAAAAGGCAATTCGGCTGGCTCCGCGCAACTTGACGGCTGTCATCGGCCGAGCCGAAGCTCTCACTGCGCTCAAACGCTACCAATCCGCACTCCTTTGGCTGACCAAGTCGCTTCACAGCTTCAATAGCGCTCAAGGCTTGGCTGACCTATTGCTCGCCAGAGGCCGCGTCTACTTGGCGATGGGGATTTGGGCCAAGGCCGCCGCCGATGCGTCTACTGCACTGGACCTGAGACGCGACAACGCCAGAATCCAAACGGCTGCGAGATTCCTTCGCGCCCGCGCTCTGATTCAGATGGAGCAAAATCCATCTGCGGCACGCGATCTGAAAAAGCTGCTGCGAATCGCTCCCGACCATCCTTCAGCCATCGCCCTCTCTGAGTGGCTGCAAAGCCCGCAGCATCCGCGACCAGCCGAAGTTAAGACGCTGGCCCGGCCCGTGAAAATCTCAAAGCCCAAAGTCATCCGGTCGCCTGTCGCACTGAATGGCTCTGCCGACTCGTGGGGAGCCGAAGGAATATTTGATACATGGCTCGTTCGAGATCAGGCGCGAGAAGAATACGGTCCCGTTAGCAAGGCAACGCTGAATCGCTGGGTCGAGGAGGGACGAGTCAGCAGCGGAATGCGTCTGCTCCGCGGAGATTGGCACAAATGGAAACGTGCCGAAAAGGTATTTCCCGAACTCGGTACGACGCGGTAACTCAATCCGAGGATTGCAGTCTGCCAGAGCGTTCTCGGGACTCACTCGATCGCCTGCTCAAGCCCACGCATATTTCGCCTCATCGCTTCCAACCAGGATTCATTTTCGCCCAGATTCGCGGCTGGACCGAAGACCACACTCTTGATTCCCTTTTCACTGAGAAGTTCGACGTTCACCTCGCTGGGCTTCGACTCCCAAAGAAACAGCTCAGCCGGAAAATCTTTCAGCGCTCGCTGCAGTTCATCTGTTCCCTCCGCACCGGGAGCGTTGGTCGGGTCCCAATGGACGGCTCGCAAGTTCAGCCCATACCTCTTCGCCCAGTACTCGTGAAATGGATGAGAGACCAGCAATGGGCGCGTTCCAAGCTTGGTTGCGAGAAGACGCATTTGCTGGTCGAGTTCACTTAGCTGGGCGTTGAATTCGTCGCAACCTTTTTTGAAGTCGTCGGCTGCCTCTGGCACCAACTGCTCAAGCCGCTCTCGGATCGAGTTAGCCTGCAATTTTGCCAATTCAAAATCGAGCCAGGTCGTGCTGGCAACTCCCGCATGCGAATGCTCACCGCCCGGTCCATGAGAATGGACAACCGCCTCGGTTTTGATCCACTGGTCCATAAATGCGTTCGCGGTGCGGAGCATACGGCTTGAGGGCAAAGCGACGCCAGCGACCCAAGGCTCAAACTCAGCACCATTCAGCACGAGCAAGCGGGCACGCTGCATCTTTTCCAAATCGTCAGTCGTCGGCTTCCACGTGGTCGGGTCGAGATTCGGTGGCAAGAGATATAAAAGCTCGACGCGTGTGCCTGCAATTGCATTGACGGCTTCGCGAAGAAACGAATTGCTGACAAAAACCAGCGGCCGACTTCCCTCTGCTTGGCGGGCGTCGATTGATGGCTTCGCCCGTTCGCTGGACGGACCCTCGGACTGACATCCGAGCCCAAGCGAGAGCGATCCAACCAGCAAAACCAGCTGTACGACTCGAGTCCACCAACCAGAAAAGCAATTCAGCTTGCTCGACAATGTTTCCGAGGAACGCATTAAGAGACTCCGACAAAGGACTCACAAAAACCAAAGTCTGGACAACGACTCAAAAGAAAACGATCCCGGAACCCGTTCCCGCAAGATGCTGGCATTCTGGTCCATATTCCACAACCGGCGACGCCCAAACCCCATCTGCGGTATCCGGGGGGGGCGAGACCACGGCGGCGAAAGAACGGAAGGTCATATTACCCACCCACCTATGCCCCAGATCAGTTTCAGGGCTTTGGGTGAACTGCGAAAGAGGCTGACCGTCCCGGATGAACAAGCACCAGCTAAATCGACCATTTAAGCGGGCAAAAAACGGGGTTCCTAAGCATCGGCGGCATACAAACAAAGAGAACTGTCGTCCTCTCGGCTCGAATACAAACGCCTCCCTTCTCAAAAACCGCGTTGGCTGGCCGGCAAGTCGCGTTTGGGCCCCAACCAGCGAGACTCGCCTGCTACTCGGTTTCTTGGCACGAAGAGCCCCGGTACAACCTCGTGAAATGCGACTAAATACTGGCGATTTTTGTTGAGTCGCCTTTCTTTTTCAATTAAATTCAAGCCACGGATTTCGGCCGCGTCACGGCTGTGAGTCCAACCTGACTCAGCCGCTCTTTCGGGATTGGCCAATTTTCGCTAGAGACTGCTGCATCATTCGGGAAAGACCCCCTGCGAAACGAAAAATCGATTGGAGTGATAAATCATGGGCAAGCCCCAACGTGGTCCAAAGGTGCGACGTCGCAACCAAACTTTCAATTCATCAAATCAGCTTACCGTCGAGCGACTTGAGTCCCGCATGTTGCTCGCGATCACGCCTGGAGCCGAATACGTGCCGGGCGAATTGCTGGTTCAGTATCTCGCCAATACTTCCGCTACGGAGCGAGCCGCTGCCCGCGCGAGTGTGGCTGGAGAATTCCGTGAGTTGATTCAGACCCGCACGATGGAACGCAGTGGAGCCGGTCCGATCGAGCGAATCTCGCTCGCCCAAGGCGTCGACCTCGCCACCGCGATTCAGCTGATAGAGCGTAACAATCGCGTCGTGCTCGCCGAACCAAACTACATCTATCGTACGGCCGCCATCAGCAATGACCCGTATTATGTCAGCGGACAACTTTGGGGCATGTACGGCGCGGACTCGCCTCCCGTTGGTCCGGGTGGCACGACAAATGAATTCGGCATTCATGCTGAAAATGTCTGGAATCGCGGCGTCACTGGATCCTCAAACGTCGTCATCGGTGTGATCGACGAGGGTATTCAAGTTAACCATCCCGACCTTGTCGACAACATCTGGGTCAATCCCTTCGAGGTGGACGGCGACAACATCGACAACGACAACAATGGCTATGTCGACGACATCAACGGCTGGGACTTCTACAACGACGACAACTCTGTCTTCGACGGAGCGGGCGATGACCACGGCACCCACGTCGCAGGCACTATTGGCGCCCGAGGCGGTAACGGCAGCGGGGTCACAGGCGTCAACTGGAACGTCAAAATAATTTCGTCCAAATTCCTGCAAGGAGGCGGAACGACTGCGGCAGCGGTCAAGGCCATCGATTACCTGACAGACTTGAAAGTTCGGCACGGAATCAACTTGGTCGCCACCAACAACTCTTGGGGTGGCGGCGGATCGTCCAACCTCTTGTTGGAAGCAATCATTCGCCAAGCCAAACAGGAAATCTTGTTTGTTGCTGCGGCTGGCAATTCGGGCACCGACAACGATGCAATGCCGTTTTATCCAGCCAATTACGACACCACTAACGGAACTCCAGGCGAACCAGCCGCCAGCTACGACGCTGTGATTTCGGTCGCGAACATCACCAGTTCCGGAAGTCTCTCAGGCAGTTCCCAGTACGGGGCTACGACTGTCGACCTAGGCGCACCGGGCTCGGGAATCTGGTCAACGGTACCGACCAACAGCTACTCCAGCTACGACGGCACCTCGATGGCAACTCCTCACGTCGCCGGGGCAATCGGCTTGATCGCCTCAACCCTCGCCACACCGAAGACGGCGGCGGAACTCAAACAGATTATTTTCGAGGCCGTCACCCCCACTCCGTCTCTCGCTGGCAAGACGGTTACCGGCGGCCGACTAAACGTCGATAACGCCTTGACCGTAGACGAAACCGCCCCGATCATTTCGGGCATCACTGCCAGCCCGGGTAGCAACACCACGATGATTCGCTGGTTGACCGACGAGGCCGCCTCGTCAGACGTGCTTTACGGCATCAACCCTGACAACCTGAACCTCTCTTCTCTGAACTCCGCCAAAGTTATCAATCACCAGGTAACTCTGACCGGATTGAACTCGCAGACGACTTACTACTACCGTGTCCGCTCCGCTGACGCCGCAGGTAACGTCTCGATTTCTGACGTTCGATCCTTTACCACTCGCTTCGGCAATTCGGGAATCATCACCGGCCTGACTGATGCTTGGAAGCGAATCAACTTCACCACTCAAATCACCAACCCTGTGGTGATCATGGGTGCTGCTTCCCGCGCTGGCGGCGAGCCGGTAACCGTTCGGGTCCGGAATGTCACCTCCACTGGATTTGAAGCCCGCATCGATGAGTGGGAATACCAAGACGGCCGTCACGGTCCGGAAGAAGTTGGCTACATTGCCTTGGAGTCCGGCACTCACCGCCTCCCCGATGGTTCGATTGTTCGGGTCGGCACTGTCAGCGCCAATCACCGCTGGACCCCCGTTTCCTTCGGTACCAACGCCTTCACCTCGGCACCGCTGGTCTTCTCGCAAGTGATGACCATTCGGGAAAATGTCGGGGTAACCACTCGGCACCAATCGATCACCCAAAACGGGTTCGAAGTCCGAGTTCAAGAAGAGCAAGCAGCCGACCGAATCCATCTCTCTGAGACAATCGGTTGGATGGCAATCATGCCGGGTCGCAGAAACTTCAATGGAGCGATGATCGAAGCGGGCATCACCGGTAACACGGTGACCCACCTGCAGCACGGGATCAGCTTCCAGTCGAATTTCAGCACCAAGCCGGTATTCCTCGCTCAAATGCAGTCCCACTTTGGCGGCGACCCAGCCACGGTTCGTCGGACCACTCTGACCAATCGCTCGGTCTCCATCTTTCTCGAGGAGGAGCGATCGTTTGACGCGGAAATTGAGCACAACCCCGAAATCGTCGGCTGGTTGGCGATGGGAATGCCCAGCAGCATGCCGCCGCAATCGATGAAGCCAATGAGCCAGAGCAGCAGTTCCGGCCAAGGCGAAGCGAATCTCGGCACCTCGCCTCTGACAAACCAAAGCCAAACGCTGAAGATCTTGTCCAGCGAATCGTTGCTTGACGATGGGCTGAGTGGAGTTCTCCCCGGAGTGCTGCCAACTCAACCCGGAATCGGCTCGACCCCGTCAGCGGGTCAGTCTGGCTCAGGAAGCTCAAATGACAACGGCGTTGAGGATAACTTGAACAGCCGCGCGGCAAAGAAGGCAGCGCGACAAGCTGCCCGCCAAGCCGCTCGCGAAGAGCGACTTGCGGCCCGCAATGCACGGCAGCAAAGCCGAAATGGGCTCTAAGCCGATTCGTTTGCCCGCTTAGTTTTTTTGATTAACTCAAACCACTGTCTCCACTTGGGAGGCAGTGGTTTTTTTAGTAGACCAACGCAAGTGATGTCTCTATCCCGTCCATTTCACTAAAATCACCAGCCGCGCCCTCCCTATCACCCAGTTGAGGAAGTGACTTGTACGAAATCGCGAAACCCGGAATTACTAAGCTGCACGACCAAGTAACACAGCTTTTTAAAGATGCGTTTCAGCGCGAGCCCGCTGAGGTTGTCTTCGCTCCGGGCCGAGTGAATTTGATTGGCGAGCACATCGACTACAACGAGGGAATCGTTTTACCCTTCGCTCTCGACCTGCATACCGCGGTCGCTATCGCACCCTCGAACGAACCAAGGGTAAGGTTGGTCTCAACTAGCGACGGCCTGCAGCGAACCTACCTTTTGAATGGACAATCCGATCAGCCTTGGGAGGGCTGGACTCGTTACGTTCAAGGCGTCTGGCATTACTGGCAAAACCAAACATCACACCAGCCTGCAGGATTCGATCTGAGCGTCAGTTCGTCTCTTCCGATGGGAGCAGGCCTCTCAAGCAGTGCGGCTCTCTGTGTCGCATGCTTATTGGCTTTTCAGAGAATCAGAGCCCCTGAGGCAAGCGACCCCAAGGGACAACTCTCGGCGCTGCAACAAGCAATGCTTTGCCAACAAGTCGAGCATCAGTTCGCCGGCGTCCGCTGCGGGCTGATGGATCAACTGGCCTCACTTGCCTGCCAAGCCGGCAACTTATTGGCAATCGATTTCCGCGGGCCGGTGTTCACTCAAATTTCTTGGCCGGATCCGAAACTCGCGTGCCTGCTCATCCACACCGGCGTGCAGCATCAGCTAGCCAGCAGCGAGTACGGCAAGCGACGCGCCGAATGCGAATCCGCCGCTGAGAAACTTGGCTTGCGCAGCCTGAGGGATAGCACGCTCAGCGAACTCGAAGAGGCTAGGACGCCCGGCCAAAGCTCACCCCTCGTTCAACCCGCGAAAGGCAAACCTGCCACTTCACAGGTCCTGACAATCGCGGAATACCTTCGAGCTCGGCATGTGGTCAGTGAGATCAAACGAACTGAGCTGGCTATCAGTGCATGCCGATTGGGAAACGCGAGCGAATTGGGCCAATTGATGAACGCCAGTCACCAGTCGCTGCGAGACGATTACGCGGTCAGCTGCCAAGAGTTGGATTATCTGGTGGATGAAGTTGGACGGCTGCCGGGAGTGCTGGGAGCTCGAATGACTGGAGGTGGTTTTGGAGGCTCGATGATCGCTCTATTCGCTCCTTCAAGCGATTGGAAAAGTCCCCTCGAACGACTGCTGAGTGGCTACCGGCAACGATTTGATTTGGTCCCGCGCTGGTTGCTATGCCGGCCTTCTTCCGGTGCATTGGAGCTGGAGACCAAACTGAGCTCGCGTTAAACAGGAAGGGTTAATACCGCTGAATTGTTTCAGCTGCTATGCTGACGTTTTGGACGCTGGTTTATCAGATTGAAATTCAATGAAACGCATTCAAGGGCTGCTTCGCGATACTTGGTGGCTTTGGGTTGGCTTGCTTACTGCCGGCACGTTATTGGCGATTTTTGTCTCGGAAGTTTTTGTTGTCACCTACCCGATCTGTCTGTTTGCCATGGTCTACTTCGGCTTGATGCGGTACGACGACGAAGGAAATCACCGAGAAGTTTAACGGCCTGAAACATTGGCTTGGGAATGGACAAGGAAACTTCATGAGCCGCAATGCTCGCTTGGGCTTACTTCTGTTCGCAATCTACTCACTGATTTATTTCGGTTTCGTTTTGGTGAATGCGTTTATTCCCAGACTCATGAGCGAAGTGCGTTGGTCTGGGCTCAACTTGGCGACGCTTTGGGGAATGTTGCTGATTTTCCTCGCTTTTGGCTTGGCCCTGCTTTACGGGCTGCTTTGTCGCGCCGAATCGCATTCCGGCTCGAAAAATAGCCCTGCCAATCCCAGCCGAGAGTGAGCTCCACATGATTCATTCGGTATCGCCCATTGCCCTCGTGGTCTTCGTTCTGTTCGTCGCCGGGACCTTGGGATTGAGCTTTTACCTCGGGCGCCGCGCCGGTTCAGCTCAGGGTTACTTCGCAGCTCATGGGCAGATCCCCTGGTTCATTAACGGAGTGGCCTTCGCCGGAGACTATCTCTCGGCGGCTTCCTTCCTCGGCATCTGCGGAATGATCGCCTTCTCCGGCTACGATGGGTTTCTCTACTCAATCGGCTACTTGGCTGGCTGGATCGTGGCGTTATTTGTGATCGCTGAGCCGATCAAACGCCGCGGAAAATTCACCTTCGCCGACTGCCTCGATTCAACCTTCAATTCGCGTGGGATTCGCTTGGCTGCGGGATTAAGCACGCTCGTGGTCAGTACGTTTTATTTGATTCCTCAAATGGTCGGGGCCGGTGTACTGATTCAGCCGCTCCTCGGCTTGCCACACTGGGCTGGAGTACTGATCGTCGGCGCAGTCGTCATCCTGATCGTGACCACTGCCGGCATGGTCTCCACCACTTGGGTCCAATTTCTCAAAGGCGGTCTGCTTGTCCTATTCAGCCTCCTGCTGACTTCAGCCGTACTTTCGCGGGGACTATCAGTTTCCAATCGCAGTAGCGACGGACATGACTTCCTCCGAATGGGGCCTTTTACAACGGAACAAATTGAAAGTCCGGGCTGGCAAGTGCAATTAGGCGAGAGCGAAACGTGCAGCGTCGATGCGAACCTGCTCAGCCTTTACCGCTCAAAAAATCTGCTTCCTCTTCGGAATGCGAAAGGGGAGCTGAAGGTTTTCAGCTTGGAGAAACAGTCAGCAGGACTCTTCCTCCGCGAAGCGCAGAGCGTCGTCGTCGCAGCGGATGGAAAGCGATTGGTCAACGGACTGCCGCCGGGCCGCGAGGCGGGACAAGGACGGTTGCATCCGGCGGGAGGCGTTTCGAGACTGCCAGGCGACAAAGCGGAGACAGGAAATCTTGGCCCGCTCGAATTTCTTCGCGTCTTCGCTGAGACCGAAGTAATCCGCTGGCCTAACGTTACGCTCACGCATCCTGATGGTGCAAAGGCGACGACCTACTATCAGCAGCTTACTTTGGGCAGCGAACTACTCCGGCCAGGTGAGTCGCCAACGTTTCCCGGTATCCGCAGCGAGAGGCTGACTGACAAATTAAACTTCCTCTCACTGATGCTTGCGCTCTTTTTCGGCACTGCCTCGCTTCCCCATATTTTGATTCGTTACTACACGGTCAAAGACGAAGCGGCCGCGCGAAAAAGTACGATCGTCGGGATCGCCAGTATCGGCTGCTTTTACGTTTTGACCCTGTTTATGGGGCTGGGGGCAATGACCAGTGGTGCCCTCGACATTACTGACAGCAACCTAGCCGCCCCACTGCTCGCCCGCAGCATCAGCGAAACGTTGTTTGCACTTATTTCCGCCATCGCCTTCACGACGGTACTGGGTACGGTCAGCGGCCTGATTCTCGCATCGGCTGGCGCGGTTGCTCACGACCTCGTCGGTGGCTGGGCCGGTATCGTACTAAACGACCGGGAAAAAATTCGCGTCGCAAAAATCGCTTCGGTAGTCGTCGGTGGACTGGCGATTCTGCTCGGGATTTTGTTTGCGAAACTGAATGTGAACTACCTTGTCGGCTGGGCCTTCAGCGTCGCCGCTTCAGCAAACTTGCCGGCACTCACTATGCTGCTCTTCTGGAAGCAGACGACGCGGCAAGGAGTCATTGCCAGCGTTTTAGTCGGAATGCTCAGCTCGCTGACTTGGATCCTGCTTAGCAGCGATACCTATTCCAAGGTCTACGGCTTACCAGCCGATCAGGCGCCGGTCCCCTTCAGCCAACCGGGCATCGTCACGATTCCGCTGGCATTTCTCACGTTAATTGTGGTTTCTTGGCTAACTGCCGAACGCCAACCGCCTCCCTCTCCCCCTTCGCCTTCAACTCCATGAACGACGCAAAAAAATCTTTTCAAACCGTTTGCCAACAAGTCCGCGAGATTCAACTGCTGCAGTCGACGCAGGCCCTTTTGGAGTGGGACCAGCAGACTTACCTGCCTGCCCAAGGCGGCGAGTATCGCGCTGAGCAGGTAAGCTTCCTAGCTGGCGAGATTCATCGCCGCAAATCCTCGCCAAAGCTCAAAGAGCATTTGGAGCAACTCGCCGACTCGAATTGGCTCCAGTCGACCAATTCGGACGAACAGGCGACGGTTCGCCAACTGAAACGCACACTCGACAAAGCGAGTCGCCTCCCGCAGCGTCTAGTCGAAGAACTCGCTCGGGCTTGCTCTCTCGGTCAGCAGGTTTGGGTAGAAGCTCGACGCACGAAGGATTTCCAGAGATTCGTGCCGGCTTTGGAGCAGATCGTTCGATTGAAGCGAGAGCAAGCTGCCGCTTATGCACTTGGTGGGCTGCCTTATGATGCGCTGATGGATGACTACGAACAGGGGGCTAAGACCGGGCCCATCTCTGAAATGTTTTCGGCGTTGGTCGCCGAACTCGTTCCCTTGCTCCGAAAAATTTCCGAGGCGACTCAGCGTCCACAAGTCGAAATCCTGCACCGCCATTATCCTCAAGCTGCTCAAGCCGCCTTGGGAAAACTGGCTGCAGCCAACATTGGCTTCGATTTTCAACGGGGCAGGCTCGATACCACACACCATCCCTTTTGCACGGAAATTGGACCGAACGATTGTCGCATCTTGACTCGTTACGATGAGAACTTTTTCAGCTCGGCTTTCTTCGGCACGCTCCATGAAGCTGGCCATGGGATTTACGAGCAAGGACTGCGCAGCGAGTACTACGGTCTACCGCCAGGACAGTACTGCAGCTTGGGATTGCACGAGTCTCAATCGCGGCTTTGGGAAAATCTCGTCGGCCGCAGCCTCGGCTTCTGGCAACATTTTTGGCCGGAGGCAACTCGGCTCTTCCCCGAGGCACTGCAATCAACCTCTGTCGAGGAATTCTGGCGTGCCGTCAACTCCTCTGCTCCCTCATTGATTCGAGTTGAGGCTGACGAAGCGACTTACAATCTGCATATTGCTTTGCGGTTTGAGCTTGAGTCGGCCTTGATCAACGGGGGCTTGGAGGTCAAAGACTTGCCTGACGCCTGGTCTGACAAATACCAGCAGTACCTCAATCTGCGGCCGGCTGATGATGCCGAAGGGGTGCTCCAAGACATTCACTGGAGCGCCGGTCTTTTCGGTTACTTTCCGACTTATACACTCGGCAATCTCTACGCCAGTCAGTTGTTTGCCGCGGCGGAGCGAGACCTTGGACCGCTTGAGCCCCAGTTTGCCAGGGGAGAATTTGTTCCCCTGCTAGATTGGCTGCGGAAACATGTTCACGAACTGGGGCAGACGAAAACTGCGGCTGAGATTGTCGAAGCCGCGAGTGGCCAGCCGGTTTCCCAAGCTGCTCTGGCCTCCCACCTCAACCACAAGTTCGGCTTGGTTTACCGGTTTTAACTCTTTTAACGCGCGGGATGTTGACCAGAAAAAGCCTTTCGAGAGGGGACTCGTTTCTGATTTCCGTCTATAATCGAGATCGCGGCAAGTTCGCGGGAATGTTTGCGGCAATCTCATCTGTTTGAATTTTAGCGCACGCCATGTCTGGCCAATTTGAAAATCTGGTGACCAGTTGCCCACAGTGCAATTCACTGGTGGGTTTGCCTTCGGTCCTGTCGCTCGACGCGAAGGTGCGGTGCCCTGTCTGCGGGCACAAATACACTCTCCGGTCTCGTCTGCCGCAAACTATCCCGCAACTGGAATTGGTCGTTCAATCAGACGAGTCCGATGACGACGAAACCTCGTCTTCTGTTGAGATTGACCCGACCGCGAAACTGCAAGTCAACGATATTCTGCGAAAGAATGCCAAACTCAGCCGACGTCGCAATCGTCGGCGTTCCAGTAGTGAGGGTGGAAGACGTCAACAAGTTGATGCATCCGCCGATGGGACTCCTGCTATCGGCAAGGAATCAACCAGCTTCAAAGAATTTCAGGCTGCTGCGATCGGAACCATCGTCTATGATGAACCGACTACGGGCGAATCCACGGAATGGCAGGCCAACGGAAGCGCTGGCCTGAGAACTGCTGGTGACCTCGCCGCTTACGAGCGAAAAGCTGCGTCCCGAACCAAACACAAGCGTCGCCCCAGCCGAAAAACGCAACAGTGGATTGAGATTGCCAAAATTGCTTTCGGCGCCTTTTTAGCTCTGCCTGTCGCTCAGCTGATCATTTGGTGGGGTCTCTCTGTTGACCCGCTGAAACTTGCTCCGACCGTTGCGAAAGCAATCCCCTTCGTCGTCCCGGCGAAAGTCTTAGAGGCGGCTGAAGAAGAATAAGCGACTTCCGCGACGGTTTGTATTTCAGCCCTGCTGCTGACCGTGCCCCTTCTCTCTGGCCGATTACGCTACGGCAAATTTAACTGGAAGCCGCGCCGTAGGCGGCATCGGGAGACCATCGCCCAGAACCAAGCGAGATGTTTGCTTTAGTCGCCGAACCGAGGGCTTGCGCGAAGCCCCGGCTGAGAATGAATACACAAACCGTCAAGCTCGAGCCGGATGTCGTCTCTTCATCCCGGAGGGATAAAAACCAAAGACAGACAACGCAACAGGGCGAGTTCGGCGTCTGCTAGAATCTGGGCGTGTTGGGCCAATGAATTCCGAGCCATTTGAGTAGACACTGAGCAGGCGAATTTAAGAGCAAAGATGATTATTCAGCTGCTCCTTTTCGTCGTGCTCTTCCCTCTCGCGGACCTGGTTCTTCTCTTAGTACTCGCGCGATTTATCGGTCCTTGGGTCGCCTTGGGACTAGCCGCCTGCTCAGCGCTGGCCGGCGTTTGGCTGGCTCGCCGACAATGGCGGCAACTCGGGGCTCAGGCCCAACAGCGGTTGGCAAAAAATGAAATCCCTAGCGATTTGGCCAGCGAGGCGATGCTGGTCGTGCTGACGGCTGGTTTACTGATCACGCCCGGACTGCTCACGGATTTGGTGGGACTGTCGCTACTTTTGCCACGCTGCCGCCGCTGGTACCAAAAACGAATCTTGAATTGGCTCCGCACCCAGTTCAGAATTTCTGTATTCCGGTCCGGCTCCGGTCCGCGTCGAGGACCCGTTGGGGAGGACGTATTTGAGGGTGAATTTCGCGACACCTCACCGCCCCCTTCAGAACCGCTAACAAACCTTGAAGATCGCACGCGGGGCGATGTCTGATTTCCTTGGCACGAAAAGGCTGCTGGCGTGGCAACGACTTACTTTCGCCGCTATTGCATGCAAATCGACTTGAGGGGTTCTTGGAACCCAGGCGAACCTGCGCCACTGCCTCCGGGATACGACCTGCTAGGTTGGGACGAGGCAATTCGCGAGTCCCACGCGAGGGCAAAGTTTGAGAGCTTTCGCGACGAGTTGGATACCAACATTTTCTCTTGCCTCGGCAGTGAAGAAGGTTGCCGACGACTGATGCGAGATATCAGCTTCCGCGATGGCTTCCTGCCCGAGTCGACTTGGCTGTTAGTGAAAAAGAGTCCCGACCGAAAAATGGCCGTCCCTTGCGGAACGATTCAGGCAATTCGAGTCGCTCCCCGAATCGCCGCGATTCAGAACGTCGGCGTTATCCCCAGCCAGCGGGGCTTGGGATTTGGGGCAAGGCTGGTTCATCACGCTCTTGCCGGAATGCGAGCGTCGCGAATCGAATTCGGACAATTGGAAGTCACCGCTCAAAATCTGGGGGCAATTCGGCTTTATGAACGCCTTGGGTTCAGGAAGCTGAAAGTTGTCTACAAATCAACTGATATTCGTTTATTCCCCACCCCGGTATAATTGAACCGTCTACTTTTGGCAGTTAAACTGAACACGAACAAAGACGAGCTATTTCCCTTCTGCGGTGCAACACTACCGAAAAAGGATCACTGGCTGGTCGGGTGGTGTTTTTTAGAGTCGTTGCCATTGGAAGTCAGTGGCACTGTAATTGTTTGAGATTTCACGGAACTGGACGTGGACTCATGCTAGAGCGGTTTGAATGGAGCGCCGGTATCGGAAGATGGCTGGGGGTCTCCGTTCGCATCCACGCCACTCTGTTACTATTCCTCATCTTGATCTTCGCGGTTGGCTGGCACTATCAGGATCGCGACTACGCGATTGGCACCGGGACCGTCACTGCCGCGATGCTGCTTTTGGGCGTATTGCTGCATGAACTTGCCCACCTGTTTGCCATCAAGAATCTGGGTGGCGAAATTCACTCTGTTACGCTCACGCCTTGGGGTGGCAAGTCCAGCTTCTCGCTCCCGGCTCTGAATCGCGACCGCCTGCTTGTCCATCTATCTGGCCCAGCGGTCAGTTTCTGCCTCTTTCTGGTAGGCGCTGTTCTCCTGACACAAAGCAGTCAGTCCAACTGGCAGGAGTTGATGAATCCGCTTCTGCCCCGCCAGTTCAGACTCGCCGAGTGGCAAACGTCGACGCTGGAAATTTTTACTTGGCTGAACTTCCAGATTTTTCTCGTCAACCTATTGCCATGCTTCCCGTTTGACGGCGTTCAAGTCGCTCGAACCTTATTCCTGATGGTCGGCAACGACCTCAGCCGCCTGAAAATCGAGTCGACCCTGCTCGCGATTGGCCAGCTCACTGCGGCCTCATTCTTTGTCCTCGCTTGGCTGACTCATAAGCTGAACCACGGCCCGATCCAGCCAACTTGGGCCCTGATGTTGACCGCGTGCGTGACGCTGATGTTCTGCGCCCGATACGACTACCAGAGGAACTTGGCGGACGCTCTAGAAGATGACGATTGGATGGAAGCCGAGGAACTGGACGAAGAGGAAGCAGCGCTCGATTACGAAGCCAACCAATTCGGCTTCTTCGCCGAGGATTCGTACTCTCAATGGCTGGTGGAAAAACAACAACAGCGTGAGCGAATCATTTCTCGCCCCGATGAATCGGAATTAGCGGACGAGGATGACCGCCGCAGCGACCATATTTTACGGAAACTGCACGACCAAGGAATGGACAGCCTGACGGACGATGAGCGGTCCGTACTGCAACGGGTCAGCGAGCGACTCCGCAAGCAGCGCGAGCAAGGCGTTTAAACTAGCCCCCGCTCAGGATTCAACCTAGATTTGGATCGGCACTAGATTTGAATTGGCACTGGTAGCGGATCAACCGCGTCTTCTTTTCCGATCACGACGATTCCCTCCGGACTGACGACAAAGCCCCGCCGCTTGTCCAACTCAAGGTCGTAGCCAATCGAGACGCCCGGCGGAATCCGCACGTCTTTATCGATGATCGCTCGGCGAATCTTGGCGTGTCGGCCCACTTCTA
>Ga0169931_10003754_pt1 | contig 23951 bp, 18 predicted proteins | sample Kivu_15m_20L_FD_129675 | JGI IMG/M metagenome (GOLD analysis project Ga0169931, IMG submission 129675) | Freshwater microbial communities from Lake Kivu, Western Province, Rwanda to study Microbial Dark Matter (Phase II) - Kivu_15m_20L... | ecosystem: Environmental > Aquatic > Freshwater > Lake...
AAGCACAAACTCTTCGCGTTGTCGCTCCACTTCGGTGCATCTAGTTGTTCAAAAGAAGGGTGGAGAACCTCGATCTCCCAACCCCCTCGCCCAGCGTAGCGATCCCCACGCCGCCAAGTAGCAATGCGAGTGGATCCCCTTTGCAGTCGCGAAACAAGATCGACAATCAACGGGTTATCCGCTTTCAGAACCGATTCGGTGGTCGCCAATTCGCGTGGGAAAAATCGTTTGGCCAGTCCCGGCATCGCGTTATAGTGATCCGAATCCGCATGCGAGAGAATCATCCGATCAATGCGCGAGTAGCCGAGGTGCCACAAGGCGTTTGCGATCGGCTGATAACTTCGCTCGTGATCGCCAAGTCGTCCCGCATCGTAGAGCCAGAACTCGCCGTTGGGAGTTTCGATCGCGGCGCATGTTCCGTGACCTACGTCGATCCATGTAACGGCCAGCTTACCTGGTCCATCCTGGGTCGCCATGCCGCGCCACCAAAGGCTGATCGGTTCACAGGCCAAACCGATCGCGAACCAAGCCGCCAGCGAGCGCCATAGGATGCGACGAGCGCTGGCGCGTCGCGTTCCTCGCCACACAACGATGCTTAGCGCGATCGCATAAAACATCACTAGCCACCAAAACGGAGGCGCTGCTCGCCAGAAGTGGCTCATCGGGATCGCGTCCGCAATCGCTACGCATTGGGTCAAGATCCAAAGCGAGACACCGCACAGCACGCCCAGCATCGCTGCGACTGGAGGAAGCCAGCCGAAAACGATGAGCGCTAAGCCCGAGAGAAGCGCAATCAACATCGGCAGCCAAAGCACAAGATTCAAAACAATGGCGATCGGACTGAGAATATGAAAACTGTTCCAAACCAAAGGTGCCGAGAGAAAGCAAACCCAAAAACTGCTGCGCAGCGATTCCCATGCAAATCGTTTCGCGCTCCCCCAAGCGACTTGACTGCTGGTCTGCCTGCTCTCCAGCAGCCGTCTGAGCGGAGTTTGTCTCTGTTGCAAAATCGGGAAAGTCAGAATCAAGACAGCAACGGTCATGAACGATAACTGCGTACCGATTTCAAAGGCGATGCTGGTCCGTTGGATGAGCAGAAGCAGGGCAGCGCCCGCGAGAATATTCAGGCTGGTCAGTTGCCATCGCAATAGCCGAGCGATACAGGCTGCCGTCAACATCAACGCAGCCCGAGCCACGGGAGGATTCGCGCCGCAGAGCATGGCATACAAACCGCAAATCAGCACGATGCCGATCAATGTCGGGGCTCGAGGTAGTCGCAACATCAAACCGGCTACCATCAACGCGACCGCCACCATATCGATGTGCATCCCTGAGATGGACAACATGTGGATGGTGCCAGTGGCGAGGAGCTCTTCTTGCAATTCCCAGTGCGCCTGTTCCCGTTGCCCCAGGACCAACGCAGCAGTCAAAGGGGCTTGGCCGAACGGAACATAGCGCTCGATCGTTGCGAGAGCTCCCTCGGTCATCATGGCGAGAGGACGATCCAAACGAAGATACTCCGCGGTCCGAATTCGAACGATCTGCTTGGAAGATTCCACTCGCAACTGGGCCGTCCATCCGAGTTCGGCATAGCGAGCTCGCAGATTGAATTGACCCGGGTTCGAGGGCTCCGGGGGCATCCGCCAATGACCGTAAAGCTCGATCAGATCGCCGGGATAGCAACCGCGCAGTGGATCATCGATCACCAGGGAAGCTACGGCGTCGCTCGAGGTCCATCCTTCCGCATGTCGAGCTTGATGAATGCGAACACGGGTGAGGGTTTGCCAGTGAAGATCGGTTTGCGACGCGCGATCGTCTTGTGACAATCCTTCGCGATCCGAGCTATCGATACCCGATGAGCGAGGCATGGTCGAACGCCGATAACGAAGGGTTTCTTCAATGACGGCGCGGACTGCGATCGGACGCCAAGCATTGCTGTGCATGCCTTCGGGCTGAAGGTCTTTGGTCTGCGACTTCCACGCCTCCGCTTGCCGACGGCGCTCGTCTCGATGGTGCTGGTGCACGACCCCATACGCGGCAGCGATACCGAGCATGTAGACCAGCGACATAAGCGGTATGGGAACGTTCGCTGCGCCAGACTCGGCTCTTGCTCGCGTCATGCGATGGCGCAGCATCGCATAACCCATCCATAGCATGGCTAAACCAATTGCCGCGATCAGGGACCAGACGATGATTCCGAACGATTCGACGATATAGATCGTAAACAGAACTAAAGCCAGCAAGACGACGAGAGGATAGTAGACCAGGCCACGAAGCCATCGACGCGCGAGGCGTTCTCCGAAAGTTCTCTTTGTCGGGAGTATCGAATCGATTCCTCTATCCGTTCCTTGATCCGTGTCCTTCATTTCGATTTGCTTGATACGTCGGATGTGCGATGCGATCGGTTTCAAATCCAGACCAGATAGTCCGACCGCCATCGACTGGAAGGCAAACGCCGGTGATGAACTCATGCCGAGCTAGAAAGAAGGCGGCTTGAGCGACATGTTCAGGCTGGCCGTGTCGTTGCAGCAGACAGGCGCGGCGGATCTTTTCCGCTCCGTCGGCATCGATCGATGGATCGAGCATGACCGGACCTGGCAGAATGCCGTTGACGCGAGTCGACGGGTTGCGAGTCGCCAACTCCACCGCCATACAGCGGACGATCGTTTCGATCGCTCCTTTGCCCGTGAAGTAGGCGCTGAAGTCTGGATAGGGGCGTGCAACTGCCCAATCCCCGATCAGCACAATCGCGCCGCCAGTCTCCTGATGGGTCATCTGCAGTCCGGCTGCTTTAGCGACCGCAAAGGAACCGAGCGTGTTGATCTCGAAGTTGCGTCGAATGTCGTCGCTGGTGGTTTGCTCCAGCGACTTCCACTCCCAGATCGCAGCACAGTGGATCGCCGCATCCAGCCGTCCGAAGTGGGTGACAATTGATTCGACCGCTCGCTGCATCGACTGCATGTCGCTAACGTCGCCATCGGTGACCATGCAACGAATACCCTCAGACCGCCACGCCTGGGCTACCTGTTCCGCTTGATCGATCGAGCGATGCGCGTGCAAGGCGACGGAATAATTTTCTCGCGCGAAGTGTTCGGCGACCGTTCGCCCCACGCGCGGAGCTCCACTCCCCGTCACCCAGACAACCCGGGGCGATGCGGACTCGGCACCTGAAGATGGGACGCTCGTTTTTTTGCTGGTCATGCAACGATTATCCACCAATCGAGCCGGCAAGGCACGGGGGAGGTGAATTTTGCGTATGCGCGGCGACGCAGAGTGTGCTACAAATAAGCAAATGAAGCAGAAATCTCTTTATCCGATCCCCGATACCATCCGGGAAAAACTCCAGGAACTGCGCGGCATGATCAGCCGCTTGATCGCCTGCCAAGGTTGGGTGACGATCGGGATTTGGGTCATGGCGGCCTTTTGGGCCTTTGGTTTGATCGACTATCTGCCAACTCGATTCGGTGCTGACGAGTCCCCATCCCTGGTGCGGATGATCATGCTAGCAATCCTGGGTGCAGGAGTTGCCGCACTGGTCTACCACTTCTTTTGGAATCGCTGGTTGGTCCATTGGAGCAATGACGCGTTGGCTCTCGCGATCGAGAAGCACTACCCGGATTTCAAGAGTTCGCTAGTGACGACGGTTCAGGCATCATCGGCTGCATCGAGCGAACCGACCGATCGTTTCGATCATCCCCTTCGCCCAGGTGTCCTAGAGATTGCTCGGAAAGAAGCGGAATCTCGAATCGCCGGTGTCGACGTTCGGACCATGGTTCGATTTCAGTCGTTGCAGCGAGAACTGATCGCATTGGCCGCCATTGCGGGGATCAGTTGTGTGGTCGCACTTTTGGCTCCGAAGTGGACATGGCATTGGGGGCAACGACTGTTTGGGTTGTCGAACGTTCCATGGCCGCGAACAACCCAGTTGGGGCTGATCGGAGTGGAACTCGATGTTCCTCCCTTCAGCAATCAAACGGTTCGCGAGAGATACATGGTCGCGTTTCAGGGGCCCTCGGTCCGCGTCCCCAAGGGGAGTTCTGTACAGCTCAAGATGTGGGCAGAGAATCTTTTGGCCGCACCGTACGATACCTGTGCTTTGAATTATCGCGATACAGATGGCAATCGGGGCCGGGCGAATCTGCGACGTGGCACTAAGGACGGAGTGCGTCAGAATTTCTTGCTCGATGGTCCCCCGTTGGAATCGATCAATGATTCGCTTTCGATGACCCTCGCGGGTGGCGATGCCAGGATCGGGAACCTGACTCTGCAGACCGTCGATGCACCTTTGGTGGTGGCGGCAAACATCGATGTCGAATACCCCACGTATCTGCAACGATCGACCAAGACCGTTTGGGGCAAGGAGACCCTTCCCTATCGCAACGGTATTCGCTTGCCCCATGGAACGCAGGCGGGACTGCGGATCCAAACCAACAAGGGGGTTACTCGTTGCGAATGGCTGATGATCCGGTCCGGGCAGGATGGGGTGACGAGCGAGCCGCTCGGATCGCTCGAGTTCGATCAGCCGACTGAAGAGTTCAGTTTGCCTCTCGGGTTCTTGAATTCCAATCTTCTCGTGGAAGTCCGATTGTGGGATTTTGAAGGACTCGTATCGACCCGCGTGCAGCAATTCGTTCTCGCATCCATCACCGACAATCCGCCAAACGTCGATTTTGTTCTCGAGGGGATTGGGACCGCAATCACCGAACAGGCGATCCTGCAAGTTCGCAGCAAGGTCAGCGATGACTATGATTTGAATGAAGCATGGATTGAGTCCATCACCGACGAACAACCCAAGCAACGAACCATGCTCGCCATAACACCGCAGGGGGAAGCGAATATCGATCTCGATCTCAAAGCGATGCGAGAGAATGGTCAGGAGACGCCGAAGGCGGGCTCGGTCCTGGCTTTGATGGTTTCTGCCTCCGACTTCTTTCCTCAAGACGATACGCCTCATATGGGTCGGTCGACTCCGATTCAGTTGAATGTCGTAACGCCCGATCAGCTTCTGATCATTCTCGAGCGACGGGAACTGGCCATGCGAGCCAGACTGGAACAGATCATCAGTGAGTTGGGACAGTTGCGCGATCTGCTCGTGGCGATGAATCGAACCCCGGACCCCAGTACCGATGCTGGAGAACGAGAGGGATCATCCGATGCTGAGGATCCCAAGGCTCGTCGTTTGCGTCTATTGGTTCTGCGTGCTCAGCAAGCTTCGGCGCAGGTCGATAAATCGGGGGGCGAGCTCACGGGAGTCCGTTCGGAGATCGCACAGATCCTCGCGGAACTGATCAACAATCGCATCGACAGCAAAGATCGACGCGAGCGTTTGGAGCTAAAAATCCAGATCCCGTTGGTCGCGCTTTTGGGTTCCCCCTGGGAATCGTTTTCCAAGGGTGTTGCGGAACTGGAAAAAGTGGTCAGTCGAGAGTCAACCTCGGATCGCGAACAGAAAATCAATGTACTGCTCACGCAAAATGCCGAGATCATCGCAGCCTTGACCGCGATCCTTAACGATATGATCGACATCCAAGACTTCAATGAAGTGATCGATATGGTTCGCGATATGTTGGAGGATCAAAGTGAGGTTCTCGAACAGACCAAAGCCGAACAGAAGAGGCGTTTGCTGGAGGCCTTGAAATGAGCGAAATGCTTCATCGTGTTTGCTATGCTGTGCTGGCCGTGTTGTTTCTATCGCCATCGGCATGGAGTCAAGACTCACCAACTCCGGATGCCGTTCGAGAACTGGAACAGCAACAGCGACAGCTTGCCGCTCAATATGCGAAACTCGAAGAGTTGTTTTTGCGAATGAGCGAACTCGAAGCCGTCTCGAATCCGACCCGGTCCGGTCTCCTGATGCAGGCGGCCCAACTGAGCAAGCAACTCGCAACGCAGCAACGGTTGTTGCAAGCCAGCGATCTGCTCGCCAAAGGCCAGTTCTCCCGAGCCATCACCGAACAAGAAGCGAGCCGGGAGAATCTGAAGAAGTTACTCGAGTTGCTGCAAAGCGAGAACCGCTCCTCGCGATTGAAAGATGAGCGGAAGCGATTGGAAGATATTCTCAAGGATATTCGCCGCATCGAGAACATTCAGCGTTCCACACGCGGTCGAACCGAAGCTGGCCAAGACGCAAAAGATGCGGCCGAAGACCAAAAGGGGATCGAACAGCAGCTCGAAAAGACCGAAGCGGAACTCAAGCCCGAGGAAGCGAAGGGTTCTGAGAAGTCGGATCAGTCGGATCAGTCGGATCAGTCGGATCAGTCGGATCAGTCGGATCAGTCGGAGAAGTCGGAGAAGTCGGAGAAGTCGGATCAGTCGGATCGGTCGGATCAGTCGGATCGGTCGGATCAGTCGGATCGGTCGGATCGGTCGGATCAGTCGGATCAGTCGGATCAGTCGGGTGGCAAACCAGAGTCGCGGGAGGAGCAGGCTCGAAAGCGTGTGGAGCGTGCTCGCCAGCGCATGAAGCAGGCTGAAAAGAAACTGCGAGAGGAACGCCGCAAAGAGGCTGTCGAAGAGCAGCAGAGAGCCGAAGAAGAGCTTCAAAAAGCGATTGTTGAACTTGAACGTATCCTGATGCAATTGCGAGAAGAGGAGATCGAGCGGGCGCTTGTGGATCTGGAGACTCGTCTGCGGCGCATGTATGAGTGGGAGAAAACAATCCGCGATTCCACGGAAAAATTGGCCACCCTCTCTGGTGAAGCCAAGGATCGACAGCTGGAGATCCAAGCCAACAAGCTTTCCATCGAGCAGATGAAAGTGGCGATGGAAGGTCAGCGTGCGCTGTTGTTACTCCAGGACGAGGGTTCGAGTCAAGCGTTCCCCGAAGCGCTCGAGCAGGTCAATAGCGATGCGCAAAGCGTCGTGCGGCGATTGGTGGCTTCGGATGTATCGGAGATGACGCTTGCGATCGAGGATGAGATTTTGGGTGCTCTCGAAGAGATGCTCGAATCTCTCAAGCAAGTGCAGAAGAAGCGGGAGGAGGAAAAGCAACAGCGCGGAGGTGGTCAGCAGGGTGGCGGCAATCCCGAGGACCAACCCCTGGTCGACAAGCTTGCCGAGTTGCGTTTGATAAAAACCCTTCAGTTGCGGGTGAATCGTCGAACCGACCGTTTGGCCAACGAGAGCAACAATCCGAATGATTTGATCGGTCAGGTAGGTGATCCGAGGCTGCGTGAAGAACTCAGGGTGTTATCCGATCGACAGCAGAAGATCCAAGAGGTCACGCGCGAGATTCTCCTTGAAAAAGCGAAGCAGTAGTTTTCAGCGCCTCGCTGAGAGGATCGATATCGTTCGATGCATAACCGAGATGCAGATGTCGTCTCCATCCTTCGGCATATCGGCATTTCAGTTTCATTCGTTGCGCTAGTTCGTACCCGAGGTCGAGCATGGTTTGGCAATAGGAGTTCAGTCCCTGGCTGGCTTGCAACCATGCTTGTTGCGATTGATGTTGTTGCAGCATTTCCATTTTTCGGTCAACCACTTGGTCGACAGCGATAGCGATGTGAGGCGAGACGAATTGGCCGAGGGGATCTCGATTGCCGTGGGGTTGGGCGTGGTAGATCGCCAGATCTCCGTCCCAGGCTGGGCAGGGTGGTTCTGAAGGGTAGTTCGGTGCCCCGCGGGCGAATGCTGCAGTCAGGACGAGGCGGCAGGTCTGCATATGATCCTCCATGTAGTCCACTGGAGCGTGGGTTAGGACAATCGTGGGTCGAGCCGATCGAACGATCGCGCAAAGTTTTCGAATATTGCTTTGGGTGAAATCGATTTCCAGATCGTTGCAGATCGATGGGTGGTAGGTCGCTCCGAGCAAGGCCGCAGCTCGACGACTTTCCTGTTGTCGGACCGAGGCCGTTTCCTCCGCAGAAAGTGTGTTGGAGCCGCAACAGCCGTTGGCGACGTTCATGTAGTGGATATCCCAGCCGAGGTCTTTCAGCTGCAGCAAGGTTCCGGCTGCCACGAATTCGATATCGTCTGGGTGAGCAAAGATTGCGAGTGCGGAGGGCATAATCGATGGCGGGAAATGAAGATCCAAAAAGAAAAATTGAAAATAACGGGAACGAACGTTATAACGAAAAGAGATCGAGATTTACCAGGGGATCGATGCAATAGAAAGAACGACTACGACTTGCGTCGCTCCTGCTCGAGGAAATAACAATCAAACGCCCGTTTTTTGGAGTCGATCGTCGTGGCTGAATGGTTTTATCGAACCACTGTTGGTGAAGAAAAAGGACCCATCGGAGGTGCCCAGCTCTTGGAGCTGATCCGTCGTGGCGAAGTGAAGGGGAATACCGAAATTCGAAAAGACCAATCCCCTTGGGTCTATGCTTATGAAGTCAACGGACTGTGGCAGGCAGTTGCGAGGCCTTCCGTCGAATTCAAATGTCCGCACTGCGGCGCGACCATTCCCAAGCCACCAACGTTTTGTACTGGATGCCGCAAGGATGTCGCCAAAGCGGTCGGCCACATCGTGACTCATCAGAAACCCAAAGAGCAAGAGAGTTCGTGGAGCAAGGAGAATAAGGAGAACATTGCTTCAGAGAAACCGAAGGCTCCGCCGCTGGTAGGTTGATAAACTTTGGCAAGGTCATCGTGCAGCGACCGAGCTAAGGCAAGCTGCTGATGAAGCGAACAAATTCTTTGTTGAGTTTATCGAGGTCGTCACCGAAGCATTTCCGAAAATCTGCCGTGCGTTGTTTTGCATCTGCAGGTTGGCCGAGCGGTCGGGATTCAAGGAGTTTCAGATACTCGACGTATTGTTTCGGCCGCCGTTTGATGAGGAAGAACGTCAAGCCCCAGCTTTCCGCGTAGGCATTGGTCGCCGTGTCCCCTTGACGGAGCAACTCGTCCCGCACGATCAATTGAAGCAACGAGTCATCCGGCCTTTGTGGTGCGTAGCGACGCAGGTTGATCAGGTTGAAGCGGTTGACCTTGCCAGTCCCTCCCCATCCGCTTGAACTTGAGAAGTCCGGCGATTCAAAGAACGTTGCAAATCCTTCGCTGACCCATAACGGATAGTCTCCGAGGCGTTTCTGGATTCCGGTGTTGAACGCGATCAAGTGGCAGGCTTCGTGCAGGATCGTAGCCACTTGCCGCTCCGCTTGAGGCCGCGAAAAAATCTCGGTGATGAGGTCTTCGCGTTGAACTCTTGTGCCAGCGGGAATCATTCCTTCGATACCGGTCAAGTCAAAGGTTGCGAGCCGGTTGGTGGTTTGCGTGTAATAGCCGTAGGTGCTCTCCGCTCCTTGGAAGTCCCGTTTGGCGTACTCGAGATATTCGTCTTGGGTTCCAAAGATCAGGGCAACCATCGGAAAACGAGGCTCATGAACATCGACCCCTTTTTCTTTCCAAAAGCGACGTAGGCCGTTGTACATCCTTTCGTACAAATTCGCGTTCCATCGTGCATACACATCGGTCGTGTTGTAGCAGACCACGAAGTGTTCGGTGACAATCGATTTTGTCCCAACCGGCATAAGCTCCTTGGCCTTCTCGGCTGCTTCGACGGCTAGGCAGGGAGTAAGCGTTCCCTCCACTTCTTGGATGCTCGCAATGGCCAGATCGGGATTTCCTCCTTCGACCGCAGAGGGAGGGAGTGCGGTCAATTGACCGTAGGCATCGAGAATGAGGAGCCCGTACTTTTGGTTCTCCGCCACCAATTCACCGACCAGGTTGGGCCGGTCGGATTTGAATCGGATTTCCACCAAGCGGGGATTGGTCGCGGATTTTTTTTCGCTTGATTCTTGAGCGACGAGTGCTTGACCAGCGGCGCCAGGGAACATCACGATTGAGCAGTAAACAATCAGGCCGCCGCAATAGGATCGGAGCGTTCGTCCAAAGGTGTGAGGGGATGCTCCGAATGCGGAGGCGATCATGGTTCTTCACCGGCTGGTTTCTTGCGAAACACGGCGACAACATCTTCGACCGGGACTACGTAGAGCTGGTTGTCGGGCTCAAAATCGACCGGGATGGCGTTCTTGGGGTGAAAGATAATCTTGTCGTATTGCCGTAGGGGCATATCTTCGTCGTGTTCCACCTGACGGCTGATCGTCACGATGCGTCCGGTGATCGTCGGGATTTCGGCGACATCTGGGAGGGCGATCCCCCCTTTGGTTTGCCGCTTGGGCTCGTCTTTGAGGACCAGCACCCGTGCGCCAACCGGCTCAATCGTTTCAAATTGTGATTTTTTCGTCATAAGCCCGCGCCGACGCTCGAAGACCTCAATTACCCAGACTTCAAGATAGGCCACGGAAACAAAACGACAAGGGCATTTGCCCTTGCAAAGACGAACAAAATCGTCATACTCCGGAACCCTACGGGAGCCATTTTCGGCGGGTACGTTGTCGGTAAACAATTAGTATTTGAAGGCATCGATTCAGAGCGGGTCGCAGTAGGCAATGATTGAGACGATTGAGGTTAAGAAACGAGACGTCACTGGATCGCGGGCAATGATCAAGATCCGCGAAAGTGGGCGAATTCCAGCCATTCTCTACGGTCACGGCGAGGAAAACCTCTGCCTGACAGTTTCCTTGGACACGATCAATGGTTTGATCAAGCACGGCACCAAGTTGGTGACCATGACGGGCGACGTGAACGATACGGCGTTGCTGCGGGCCGTTCAGTGGAGCAGCATGGGCGATTACATCATTCACGTCGACTTCGCTCGTGTATCGCAGTCGGAAACGGTCGACGTACCAGTTCCGGTTCACCTCTACGGCGAAGCCCCCGGCGCGATGAGCTCCGCGGGTCAATTGCGTTTTGTGACGCACGAAATCCAGATTCGCTGCCCTGCAGCGAGCATCCCAGAGTTTTTGGTTTGCGACATCAGCGGGTTGCAACTCGGCCAATCGATCCATGTTAACGAATTGAAGCTGCCAGAAGGCGCGATAGCGATTACCCCCGGGGGAGTCGTGGTCGCCCAAGTAGCAACGCAATCTGCCGGATCGGACGAGGCTGCAGCTACAACTGGCTCCGAACCGGAGCTGATCCGCAAAGAAAAGCCTGCTGAAGCAGGTTCGTGATGGCTGGGGCCACCGGGGCGTCTGGTGGATTCGAGCCTGCCAGTCTGAGCATGGTCGTCGGCTTGGGAAACCCCGGCGACAAATATCGGAATACGAGACACAACATCGGCTTTGACTGCATCAGCCTCCTCCATGAACAGATGGGGAAGCCGACCCTTCAAGCCAAATTCGAGTCCCTACTGGTTCGAGGCGCTCTCGCAGGTCGAGACGTCTGTCTGGTTTGGCCTCAAACCTTTATGAACTGTAGCGGACGTGCGGTTGCTCAAATCGCTCGGTTCTACAAGGTTCCTGTAGAAAACATCCTGGTAGTTTGCGACGATCTGAGCTTGCCGCTGGGCAAGCTGAGGTTGCGACGAAGCGGATCCAGTGGCGGACAAAAAGGCCTAGGCGACATTTTAAGCTCCCTCGGGACTCAAGATGTGCCCAGGTTGCGGATCGGGATCGACTCCACCCCGGATGGCTGGGAGACCGTCGATTTCGTGCTGAGCAGATTCAATTCCCAGGAAAAACCCCTGGTCGCATCGGCTCTCGCGACCGCTAACGATGCGATCGGATGTTGGCTCAGGGATGGGATCGAAGTGGCTATGAATCGCTTCAACGCGGGGCGAGGATGAGCCAAATAACATTGAATGTTCCGAGGTTTTCACCCTTGCGAAGTTGAGGGTCGCTCGAAACAATCAAAGGCAGTTGGCCTCTCGCAGATTCGCTACCGCCAAACACTGATTCATCCAGATACTGATTCACCATTCGCATAGATTTTATTGATTGTTGAGGAGTTGGACGTTGACTAAAGCAAATTACGAGTGTTTGTTCCTGTTCGATAGCAACCACTATGCCCGAGACCCGGGTGGCATCGCGGGTGGCGTTCAATCCTTGATCACCGACCTGGGAGGTGAGATCCTCGTGAGTCGTTTGTGGGCGGAACAACGATTGGCCTACCCGATCAAAGGACATAACAAGGGAACTTATTGGCTGGCGTATTTCGCGCTCGACAGTCTGAAGCTCAAGGAACTCAACCGAGCATGTCAGCTCAATGAGAGCTTGCTTCGATTCCTCGTGACCCGCGTCGATCCGCGTTTGATCAATGCTCTGGTCGCACACGCACAAGAAAAGGTCGTTGTGCCGATCGATCAAGCGATTCGTCAACCTGTGGCGGCAGCAGTCGGTGCAGACGACGAAGAAGATGTGGAGACCGAAGAAGAGTAATTGCGGCGATTGGACCAAGGACGATTGAGTCGAGGAGGAGAACATGGCCAGTTATAATCGAGTTGTCCTGTTGGGGAACCTGACGCGCGACATAGAGCTGCGCTACACCCCGGCTTCGAAAATGGCGGTCTGCCAGAATGCGATCGCGGTCAACGATCGGCGCAAAAACGCCGCTGGCGAGTGGGTCGATGACACCACCTTCGTCGATGTAACGTTCTTCGGTCGGATGGCTGAAATCGTTAGCCAGTACCTCGGTAAAGGTTCGCCGATCTTCGTCGAAGGCCGACTCAAGCTCGATACCTGGGAAAAGGAAGGACAGAAACGCTCCAAGCTCTATGTGATCGTCGAGCGCATGCAGCTGTTGGGCAAGTCAGAGGGGGGTGAAGGAAATCGACCCAAAGCTACGGCCCCTGCAGGGAATCGCGTCACCGAGTCGAACTCGTACGCTTCGGCGCACGATGACATGCACTCCCCCGAGATTCATCCCGACGAACCACTCTATCAAAAAGAAGAATTGCCCTTCTAGTTCGTTCCTCGGAACGATATAAACACCAAACCAAAAAAAACCTGAATTTCAGCGATTCCAAAGCGATTCCATTATGACGACGACCAAGAAACGAACCCCTCAGTTCCCTCGGCTACCCAAAGGCCCCAACGGCGGCATCCAATTGATGCTCATCCAGAACATTGAGCACGTGGGTAAGGCGGGTGACATCGTTGAAGTCAAACCAGGATATGCCAACAATTATCTCCTGCCCGAAGGCCTAGCGATCATCGCTAACGATCACCACAAGCGGATGATCGAAAAGCACCGAGCCAAGTTGATGGAGATTGAAAAGCAGCGATTGCAGTCCCTTCGAAGCCTGGCAGATCAGATCGGCAAGCAGTCGATCAATGTCGAAGCCAACGCCAACAGCGAAGGGCATCTGTACGGTAGCGTTGGGGCGAGGGAGATCGTCGCAGGCCTCAAGGCCAATGGCTTCACGGTATCCAGCGACCAAATCAAGCTCGATGGCGTTCTCAAGGAACTGGGGCTCTATACGGTCAAGGTCCAATTGCACTCGGACGTTTTGACCGAACTCAAGGTGTGGGTCGTCCCGGCTGCTGGAAACTGATTGCGTGTCCGGCCCGTTGCCGCGAGAAGAGTACGTCGAACAAGCGTACTTTTTCGAGATTCTCTGGGAGCGGCTGGGACACGATATCACGCTTCAGGACTTGCTCCATCATTGCCGCTACGAAGTTTTGGCAACAACCAAGCTTCCGATGGCCATCGATTTCCTAACGACCGAGCTTAAGCATTCCGGCTTGCTCGCACCCGGCATCCGCCGCTTGCAACATTACTTTTCTCCATTCCAAGCGTTCTTGGTGGAGCAGGCCGAAAAGGATACCGGCCGATTCGATTTCCGTACTGCTGTCCGGATCTTGCAGTACGAGGCCCAATACAAGACCAGCGAACGGATGGATCCGCAGGGTCTCTTCTTCTATCAGTTCGAAGCCCTGTGTCGCAATCGGCTCAGCTATGACGGCGGGCTGACAGCGATGGCGAAAGATCCGCACTACAGCCCTGAGTGGCATGAATGGTTATTGGTGGTGCGAGCCCAAGTCGGCTTGGTGGATCTGGCCGATCTGATCTATGGGAGGAGCGAAGACTTTGTTGCCTACCGCAAGAGGCATCTGGGGGAAGATGCAGAGCCCGAGTATCCGATCCTATTCGGATTGCGAGAGGGCAAGATCGCCATGGCGAACCGGCACAAAGAGCTTCTTTTTCTGTTCGCTGCGATGCAACGCCATCTCGGCTACCCCACGGTCCCCAAGCGGGAACTGTTTGACAACACCCTGGAAATGATTCCTCAAATGCAGCGCCGCATCGAGCGGCTGGAAGCTCGAATCAAGTTCATGGAGGAGGAGCAGCGCCAAGGGATCGACATCACGAAGTTCTACGGAAAAGGGCAGCCTCCGATTGTCGATTTGGGGGACTTGGAACCTTGAGCTAGGTGCCCGTTGGGGTTGGGCATGATACAATGCGTCGGCTGCGAATGACCCGCAGCAGCGAAGGCTTTCGCATTTATTCCCTCAATCGATATCACCCATGAGCGTAGCCGAACAAGCGCAAGCGGATCTGGAGCGACTCCAGCGCGCGAGATCGCAGATCCAATCCCAGCTTTCGAAAATCATCGTTGGCCAACAGGAGGTGATTGAGCAGTTGCTGATCAGCATCTTCGCCAGAGGCCACTGTTTGCTCGAAGGGGTGCCGGGGCTAGCAAAGACCCTGATGATCAGTACCTTGGCCAAGACGATGAACTTGTCCTTCAGCCGGATCCAGTTCACTCCCGACCTGATGCCGGCGGATATCACCGGCACCGAGATCATCGAAGAGAATCGTTCGACAGGTGCGAGGGAACGGCGATTCATGGAGGGTCCTTTGTTTGCCAACGTCATCCTGGCCGACGAAATCAACCGGACTCCTCCGAAGACGCAGGCGGCGCTTCTCGAGGCGATGCAGGAACAACAGATCACCGTTGGCCGCGTTCGCCACGCGTTGCAAAACCCATTCTTTGTATTGGCAACGCAGAACCCGATCGAACAGGAAGGAACCTATCCTCTTCCGGAAGCCCAGCAGGACCGTTTCATGTTCAAGGTTTGGGTATCCTATCCAACCTTTGACGATGAGTTCGAAGTAGCTCGGCGCACCACAGGTCGCGGTGCGCTAGAGATTGAACCGGTACTCAGCGGTCCTGAGATTCTGTCGCTTCAAGACTTCATACGCGGCATTGAGGTTTCCGAGAATGTAGTCCGTTATGCATTGGCACTCGTTCGCCAAACACGCGTCGGCCAAGCTGGCATACCTGACTTCGTCCAAGAGCAGCTCGCTTGGGGTGCAGGCCCGCGAGCGGTGCAGTTCCTGATACTGGGAGCCAAAGCCAAGGCAGCCTTGTCGGGTCGCGCCCAAGCAGATACGAGCGATATTCAATTCTGCGCCAAGCCGGTTTTGCGCCACCGGATCGTGGTGAACTTCGCCGCCGAGAGCGATGGCATCACGAGCGATAAAGTCATCGATGAACTGATCAAGCAAACGCCGACGGCCCAGGATGAACTGCTGAGCGATGCCCGATTCAAAAAACTATTTGCATCCTGAAGCCATTCGGCGCATCGCCTCGATGGAGCTCCGCGCGCGAAATATCGTGGAGGGGTTCCTTTCAGGCATGCACCGCAGCCCCTACTTCGGCCAGTCGGTCGAGTTCGTGCAGCATCGCCAGTATGTGCCGGGCGATGATCTACGGCACATCGACTGGAAGGTTTGGGGACGCCAGGATCGACTCTACATCAAGCAATACGAAGAGGATACCAATCTTCGTTGTACATTGCTGGTCGATGGATCTGCGAGCATGAACTACGGTCGCGGACCGTTGAACAAATTCGACTATGCAGCCACGATCGCCGCGTGTCTTGCATATCTGTCCTTGCGTCAACAGGATTCCGTCGGATTGACTCTCTTCGATCAAGAGATTCGCACCAAGTTGCCGTGGCGATCGAGCCGCACCCATCTGCAAACCATCTATCGCTCGCTACAGCAAGCCAAACCGACCGATAAAACCGATCTCACCAAAGTGTTTCGCGAAATCAACGATACCTATCCGAAGCGGAGTTTGATGGTTATCGCATCGGATTTCCTCGGTAGCGAGAAAGAGACTCTGCGGGGGCTCGGTTCCCTGCGAAAAGCCGGGCACGATATTTTGGTGTTCCATATTCTAGACGATGACGAGCTCGATTTTCCTTTTAATGATCCGACCCGGTTTGAAGGGATGGAGTCGATGGACCATCTCACCTGCAATCCTCGTTCATTGCGGGAGGGTTATCTCGAAGCGCTCGAACGTTTTCTCAACAGGGTTCGCCATGCATGTGCTGGATTGCGAATCGATTACCAGTTGATTCGCACCAGCAAGAACGTCGACGCAGCGTTGAGCGCGTACCTGAGCGCTCGCATGGCTCACATGAGGAAACGATAGCCATGCAGTTTGTATTTCAACCCTTAGCTTGGGGATTCCTGCTGGTTCTGTTGCCACTGTTGATCCATTTGATCAACTTGGTGAGGCATCGGCGTACCAGTTGGGCGGCGATGGAGTTTCTGCTCGAGAGCTATCGCAAGAATCGACGCTGGGTATGGCTCAAACAAGCTCTGTTGATCGCTTCGCGCATGTTGGCGATGGCACTTCTCGTTGCGATGCTCGCCCAATGGATCACCGGTTCGAAATGGCTTGCGGCCTTCGGTCGAACAACGACGCATCATTATGTGATTCTCGATGATTCGGCATCCATGTCCGATTCGGCGAACGGCAAGTCGGCTTACCAAACAGCTCTCGGTGCGATCGCATCGATCGCCAACAGCGCGAACCAAGGTTCTCAGCAACATTTGCTGTCGATCTTCCGCGCCTCGCGAGGCACACTGGCAGCCAACCGTTCACCCGAGTCGGAGAACAAGAGTGCCGACACTCAGGCCGCGGATTCTAAGGGGACTGGGACCGGTGATGTTTCAGCCCTCGGCGCGGACTCGGAAGTGCGAGCCGATGCCATTGCGGATCTCTTGGCGAGAACCATCCCGGCGGATGCCTCGGGACTATTGTCCAAGATCAACAGCACTTCTCCGACGCAATTGGATTGCTCACTAAACGATACGCTAGCCGCAGTCGCGCCCCTTTTGCAGGCAGACCAAAGCGATCGCGTGATCGTCTACATCATGAGCGACTTTCGGACCAAGGATTGGAGCAACGCAGCAACGCTCCAGCAGCGACTAGGAGCGTTGGGCCGCGGATCGGTGGAAATCCAATTGATCGATTGCGTCGAAGCGCGGCATGAGAATCTGACGTTGGCGGCGATCGAACCGCGACAGGAAGTCCTCGCCGCTGGCGTTCCCACCATGATCAATATCACTGTACAAAATCATGGCGCGGCTTCGGCTCGCAATGTTGCAGTTCGGATCCAAGCGATCGATTACAGCCGCAAGGATGGCGAAGTGAAACCCTCGGAGCCTTATTCGGGGGTTGTGACGGAGTTGCCGCCGTTGGTGTTCGATCGGATTGAGCCGGGCGAAGCGGTGACGAGAAATGTCCAAGTTGTTTTCCCCAAGAGTGGCTCTCATGTTGTCACGGCGGAGTTGCCACCGGATGCTCTTATGGCCGATAACACCGCTCGATGCGTTCTCGATCTGCTCGATGGCGTGCGAGTCTTGTTGGTCGACGGCGATGCGGGTGGCAAGCACTCCTTCTTCGTCGAATCCGCACTCGATCCCGGAGGCAACGCCCGCACAGGGCTGTTGATCTCGCGCGAGGGCCCCGAATACTTGCGAGATATCGATGCCGAGGGTTTGGATCAGTACGCATGCATCATCCTGCAATCGGTCCCCAGCCTCGATGCACGAGCGCTTGCCCATTTGCATCGCTATGTTTCTCGCGGTGGTGGATTGGCTGTTTGGTTCGGAGATAACGTCACTGCCAACGACTACTTGCGAAACTATGCTGCCTGGACCAAGCCCATCCCGGGAGTTGCGGACCAGACTCCTCTGATGCCCTTTGGTTTACTCGGACCGGTCGACTTTCCTAAAGATCCAGCAGATGCAACGCCCGATATCATCGCCGACAATCATCCTATCTTTGCCCCGCTTTTGGGACTGAGTTCATCACCGTTTCAATTTGTGCGCATTCAGCGCTATGTTGAGATCGATCCTGGCGAGAACAGCGGCGTAGCCAAGCGATGGAAGCCGGTTGCGACATTGAGGAACCGCAAGCCGCTGATGGTCGATTACTCATTGGGCGATGGCCGCATATTGATCGCATTGACTTCGCTCGATCGACGTTGGTGCAATTGGCCGCAAGACCCGACGTTCGTCGTGGCGGCGCTGAAGATGGTTGGGTATCTGTGTTCGTTCCGCACTTCGGAGACCTCGAAGCTCGCAGGTAGCGGCTTGCGTTGGGATTTTTCTGCGCAAGAGATGTTGCCGGAGACGGAGCTGGTTTGTCCTGCTCCGACTGGCCGAAACATTCGACCGACCATGCAGATCAATGGAGCAGCCGTAGGCGAGACCAGCCTGCGCGCCAAGCTGGAGATTCTTCCCGAGGGGGACAGCGAGGACAGGGTTCGCGCCCTGACATCGGCAGGCTTGTTCGAGTGGTGGGGGACAGCCGTGCAAGGGGACAAGATCGTCAAAAACCTCGCCCGGAATACGCCGCCGGCTGAGGGTGACACCCAGCGTATTGCTCCAGCCGATCTGAACAACGCCCTCCCTGGTATCAAATACAACTATCGATCCGCAGCTTCGGTGGGTTCGAACCTCGCCTTGTCGGGATTGAGCAATCGGAATCTACTGTTGATGGCAATGCTTCTGGCACTCTTGGCTTTTGAGCAATGGCTCGCCTGGAGCGCTTCCTATCATTTACCCAAACGATGACAACTATGCAGGACACGCGTGTCTTCTACCAGTTCATGCGTTTGGAACAGCTAGATCAGTGGCATCACTGGTTCCTGCTGGCCTGCGTTGTTCTCGGCATCGCAAGTTGGGTCGTCTATTGGTATCGCAAGGACTGGGACGAGTTGCCGCGCATGGTCGGCTATGCACTACTCGTTCTCCGACTAACCGCGCTGATCGGTATCTTGATTTTCTTCATGGATTTGCAAAAGCGAAGCGAGCGCCGCGATACCCGAGCCTCCAAAGTTGCAGTGCTAGTCGATACATCGTTGAGCATGACCATGAGTGTCGATGACACTCCCGCTTCGGCAGCCAACCCCTCGGCCAGTCGGATCGCTTCCGTGCAGCGCGAACTGGGCCAGACGGAACTGTTATCGCAATTGCAGCGAGGACACGATACGACAGTCTATCGCTTCGATCAAAGTTCGCGGCCCAGTCCGGTTGCCACGTTCCTCAAGCCTCAAGCCAAGAGCGGATTTGCCGACACATCGCAGGGAGCCGAAAGCTTGCTCCGTTTGCTGCGATGGACCGCATGGATCGGTACGGCGATTCTCGGAGCTTCCGTGCTGGTATTGATCGTCGCCCTCTTGGTGCGCGCCTTGAGTCGTGCAGGACCATCCGGAGTTTCCATGGCTTGGAGTTATGCCATCTTATTCTCCGTCGTCGGTTCCATCACAGGATTTGTAGCCATGGCTACATCGGTTCTGCGAGCCGACAACATACCGTGGCAGGCCCTATGGTCCACTCAGGAGATTGCACCGCAAACGAAAAGCGAGAATCCTTCGGAAGCAACTCCATCGATCGCGCAAACACCCGGTCAAGTCCCTTGGGAAACGCTGTTGGCGGCGACGGGAACCGAGTCGCGAATCGGTGATGCGGTCAATTCGATTCTCGATCAGGAGCGAGGCTCACCCCTCGCAGGAATCCTCTTGTTCACCGATGGCCGAAGCAATGCCGGGGCCGATCCGATCAACAGTATCTCCGAAGCATCCGTTCAAGGGATCCCGATTCATCCGATCGGACTGGGTACGGAGAAAAACCCAATCAATGTCCGTTTGCTGGACGTCGAGGCACCGAAACGTGTCTTCCCTGGTGACCGCTTTCGAATGACGGTCTTGCTCCAAGCATCGGGGTTGCAGGGTTCTCAGGTCCCAATCCAACTGCGACGTCGACCAGGCGGTCAATCGAATATCGGTCCTACGATCGAAGAGGAGCGAATGGTGGCTCTCGAAGGAGACGACAACATCACGAGCCTGGTGTTCGATGTAGAGCCTCGCGAAATCGGCCCTTGGATCTACGAGGTGCGTGTGCTGGCTCCGTCTCAAGATACCAACGCAGCCGACAATGCCTTCGAAAGCGAAGTTCGGGTTGTCGAACCCAATGCAACGATTCTGATCTTAGCGGGTGGTCCAACACGCGAATACCAATTCGTCCGCAACCTGTTGTATCGAGATGCGACCGTTCAGTCGCACGTTTATTTGCAATCGGGTGGACCGGGTGTTTCCCAGGAAGCCAAGAAGCTGTTGACCGAGTTTCCAAAAACGCGCGAGGAAATGTCGCAGTATGATGCAGTCATTGCATTCGATGCAGACTGGATGGCTCTGTCCGATGAGCAACTCGATATTCTCGAGCGATGGATCTCGGAACAGTCAGGAGGATTGGTGATGATCTCGGGGCCTGTCGCGACTCCGAAATGGGCAGGGAGCGCAGGGAACGGGAATCGCAAGGCGGAGATCGTGCGAGGGCTTGCCCCGGTTGTGATGAACAGCCGCGGCGCGAGACTGGTTTCCATCGGACGATTCGAATCGGAGACCGCATGGCCACTCTCGTTCGCTCCCGATGCATGGTCCAATGAGTTCATCCAGGTAGGCAAAGATCTTCAAGAGAGTCAACGTGCGTGGCAGCAATTCCGGGGCGTATACAGTTTCTTCGCATGCTATGAACCGAAGCCAGCGGCTACGGTGATCGCCAGCTTCTCGGATCCAACCACCGTCGTGAACGGAACGTCACCCATCTACCTGGCCTCCCACTTCTACGGCTCCGGCAGGGTTGCCTTTCAAGGAGGTGGCGAATTCTGGCGATTGAGGGATGTCGGCGAAGGATACTTCGATACGTATTACACCAAGCTCGTTCGCTGGGCCGGACAAGGGCGACTGTTGCGAGATTCCGATCGAGGCATCTTGCTGGTCGATAAAGAGCAAGCCGTAGTGGGAGAAACGGTCGTGGTCCGAGCCGTTCTCCGCGATGCCCAGTTCCAGCCGTTGGTGCAACCTGAAGCAGTCGCCAAACTTCTCGAGCCCGGCGGTCGATCGAGCCAGTTGCGATTGCGACCAATACCCGATCCCACTCAAGCCGGTGTCTATGTGGGTCAGTTCATCACCAAACAGACTGGGACATATGAAGTACAGCTACCGATCGGAACTCTTGCGGATCAAACCATCCTGACACAGCAAACCGTGGTTCGGGTTCCCGCTCTGGAAATTCAACGCCCGCAGCGCAATGATGTGCTTCTCAATGAGTTGGCCGTTCGCACGGGTGGAAAATATTGGATCGGTCTCGACTCGCTAAGAGGAGATCAGCAGAGTGAGCCGAAATCGGTTTCTCCGTTGGTCTCAGCGATCGAGCCGCGAGACCAGACCAATTATGTTCCCGGTGCTCCCGACGTTGAGTTTCAACAGCGATTGATGACTTTGCTGATGGCATTGATCGCCGGGGCACTGAGTCTGGAATGGCTCACTCGACGGCTCAGCCGATTGGCGTAATCGAACTGGCATTCATGCTATCCGACCCACGGATCGGCGAGTATTGTTTAGTCGCCGATGAAAAAGTATGAGACCTGTGTGTCACTTGGTGATCGGATAGGACCAGGTCTTGGTCGATTCGATATTGGGTTTCAGTTCCTCCATGGTCCACCACGTCGATTTCATGCGGCGTTGCGAGTAGAGCGCTGCTGCTTGATCGACATAATGTGGCGAATCGCGGTGCCCCGATTGCCCCCACGGCGTGCAAGTGAAGGATCGAGCGCCATTGGAGTCGAAGAACATCAGGATCATCGCCATCGAACCGCTATTTGCAACTTGAACACCAGGTCGCTCTTTCAAGTCAGTGCAGCGCACATCCAGCAAAGTCTCCGAGAAGTTCCCTTCCTTGTCGCCGGAGCTATAGTCCGCACCATCGACCGGAAAATACATTCCGCCACGTCCTACGACATGGACTTCGCCCCAGGGGACATCCCACTTGCCATGTCGTTCCTTGAGTTCTCCGACCACTTGAGTGAAGAGTTCGAGGATCTTCTTGCGAGACTCGGACGAAAGGGGTTCGTCTTTGCCGATGGGTGACAGATCCACCTGTTCACCGCACCGAAGTCGCCAGAACTTGAAAAGGACCGATGCGGTCGATTCTTTGGTGTATTGACCATCCCAGGCCAATACGGCTTCGACTGCTTTTTGGATTTCTGCATCCTCGCGGAATTTCGCGTCGGCGGCTCCCCAAGCGGCTCGCAATTCAATTTGCCATTGGGGTGCCAATCGATCGTACACATCGAAAACGATTGCCAGGGCATCTTCCGCGGTGATCGATTCATCCTCATGGAGCAGTTCGACCGTCCGTCTGCCTCGCGGATTGTTTTTATCCCAGCTGACGTTGTAGATGTATGGCGGATACTTGTCCGGCGTAAGAGGAGAATCGACCATCATGTTGGCCGGACTGATATTGCAATTCTGCATGTAGCCTTGTGTCGGATTGACGATGCAAACTAGATCCGATTGGGGATGGATTCCCTTCCAAGCAGTCGCGCTGGTGGTTCCGTCGACGGGACGGCTCCAATCGTATTCCTGAGATCGAATCGGTGTCGCACCGTTGCGAACATACGAGATATTGCCATCGACGTCTGCTGCCATGACGTTCTGTTCGTTGTACTGGTGTTCGCCGAGGCTCTTGTTAAACTCTTCGATGCTCTTGGCCTTGGCCATGCTGTAGAACTGTGCGTAGAGGCCGGTTTGGTCCAAGTAGGGGGACGCGCCAACGTAGGCCGTACCCGATTTCAAATCCGGCTCGCTGATCACAGGACCCAAATGAGTGAAGAAACCTTGTTTCGCAACCGGATCGCTCCCTGCAACGGGGATCACATAGGTTTCGATCGAGATCGGCTTCCACGCTCCGTCATACTGATACTCAGGTCGCGGCAAGAGGTGGAACTTGATGCGATAGACATCCGAGGTATCGGGACCACCGGTCGTCAGTGCCCAGCCGACCCGTTGGTTGTGGCCGATCGCGAGCATCGGCGAACCGATCAGGTAGTATCCGTTCATGTGCAAATCACCGCCATGGAATCGAGCTTCGTATAGGACCGCCAGTCCTTCCCAAGTCAGGTGCGGATCCGATAGAAGAATAGCGGAGCGATCGGCAGAGCGTGCCGGAGAAACGGCCCACTGATTGGATCCCATGGGCGGCTTGTTCCGATCGGCACCGTTCTTGAGGTCATCCATGATCGTTCCGATCGGCCATCGCAAGATCATCGCTCGCCCCACTGCCAATGGATGCCATGGCTCGATCGGGATCGCCACATCGGCGGCTTCATCGGGATGCTCATCGATGTAGGCTTGGATTCCAGCCGTGAACGCCGTCAAGTTCTTGCGGAGTTGCTCGGGCGCCTTGGCAAGATACGGAGCGTGCATCGTATCGTTGTGCGTCAATCGCATCATGTAATCTTGCTGGATGAAATCCTTCCCTTTAACTTCCGCCATGCGCCCAACACCCGTTCGGATCGCTAGGTAAATGTCCTCTAAACGATCCTCGGCTTGGGCGTATCCGAACGCGAACATGCCTGCGGCTTCGTCGTCGGAGTAAATGTGGGGAACTCCCCAAGTGTCTCGGTGGAGGGTGGTATCGGCCGCGTGGGCGGCAACCCTGGTTATGCACAGCAGTGTGCTCAACAACAAAAGTTTCGAAATCGTTGACATGGATACCATGGAATCGGTTGGAAAGGAATGGAATGGACGGATGTCGACGGTTCTAATATGGGCCGTATCGCAAGGTTTTGGAATAGTCCCACGCTGAGTTTTGGCCAGTCAGTTTTGGCCACGCTCCCCAAGAGGTGTAGCAAAACTCGGCTTACCGTATCACAATTAGCTCATGCTGAGAAAATTTCTTCGATCCAAAATTCATCGCGCGACGGTCACGCAGGCCGATCTTCATTACGAGGGTTCGCTCACGCTACCGCCAGACCTGATGTTAGCCGCCGGAATCGCACCGTTCGAGTCGGTCCATGT
>Ga0169931_10003755_pt1 | contig 23948 bp, 10 predicted proteins | sample Kivu_15m_20L_FD_129675 | JGI IMG/M metagenome (GOLD analysis project Ga0169931, IMG submission 129675) | Freshwater microbial communities from Lake Kivu, Western Province, Rwanda to study Microbial Dark Matter (Phase II) - Kivu_15m_20L... | ecosystem: Environmental > Aquatic > Freshwater > Lake...
GCAGAAAGAACAAATCTTTCAGTTGAATAATCCCAAATAACACCAGCAGTTTTGGCAACACCAGCGTCACCATAATTCATCATAACTCCAAGATCCCATGTTGTGGTTGATGGAGTTGAACCAGTCTGAATACCAAGAGTAATGGTTCTGTCGTTTACAGTTAATTCAGTGGTATTGATTTGAGTAGTTGTTCCATTGACATACAAATCATTAGTAATAACAAGACTACCAGCAACTGTAGCAGTGGATCCATCATCACTCAAAATAGAATTTGCAAGTTGAGTGCTTGATGAAGTCCACTTAAGAAGTTTATTGTCTGTTAATGATGCTGCATTTTTAAATGCTACATCATTTGAGGTAATTGTTAATCCAGCACCGACAACAACGCGAAGATCGACAGTTTGTCCTTCTCCTGCACTTGTAGTTTTAGTTAAACCTTCACCAGCAGTTACATCTTCAACATAATTTCCTGTAGTGTCGGTGCCAAGAGCAACTGAATCTGGTTGAATTGTAACTGCAAGTCCTACATTACCAGTACCATCAAAGAAAACAGCAGCAGAAGCTACATCTCCAGTGATTTGGAAAGTTCTTGCAGTTTGAAGTTGAACAGCATTTGTTGCTGTTGTTGCAGTACCAGTGACATTACCAACAAAACCACCAGTAGCGGTTAATGCTCCTCCAACGATTACATTATCAGGAAGCCCAACAGTAACGGTTGAGTTGGTTCTTGAAACTTCTATTTCGCTGGAAGTTCCATTGATTGTTTGAACAGCACCAGTGGCACTATCAGCAAGAACAACATTACCAGAAGTTACTGTAAAATCTCCAGAGTCAAAAGATGCAACACCCTTATTTGTATCTGATGCATCTTCCGCTGAAATTGTGACAGTGTTGTCAGTAACTGCAGTGTCAATACCTTCACCACCAGAAAATGTTAATGTCCCACCCGTACTAAAATCATCAAAACCAGTATCACCAGCAATTGAAAATGTTGAAGCTACTGAAACGAATGAAAGATTTCCGCTACCATCAGTTTTTAAAACTTGTCCATTAGAACCATCTGTTCCTGGAAGAGTAAATGTTACAATACCTGCAAGAGAATTTGGCGATTTTAATTGAACAAAATCTGTTCCATTATTAGTTCCCTCAACAAAGTTGATTCCACTACCAACTGTTGTTGTTTCCTTTCTCCAATAACGATGAGAACCGAAGAATTTATTGTTATTAGTTGTGCTATCAATACCTACATAAAGATCATACGAATCTGTAGTCAGTGCAGGTTCACCAGCCCTCAGTCCGGGCAAATTTGCAAAAACACCTCTTTTAAACTGAAGAACTGGTGCTGACATTTTTTTGCTCTTTACAACTTGATATTAATATTTATCAATTAAAATGTGCCAGCATCTAAATCAATTCTGTTATCCAAATCTATGTCCAACTCATCTACAAAAGGATCTGGAATTCCTGGAGAAACAGTTTCATTTACAGATGCAATAAGAACATCATCTGGATTTACATTTTTCCATTTACTCGCAGCAGCATCATACATTAAAACGTACTTATCAGGAGTTCCTATAATTTCTACGTCAGAAAGTTCGTTTAAATTTACTGGCATAATTTCTAATATGTAAGACTGTCCTATTTTATAATTTTTGGGAGAATCTATTTTAACCTGATAACTATTGTTTGATACCGTAACTTTGTAAGTCATACGGATACACTTTCATAGACTAGTGCTGTTCCCCTAAGAACCTTGACTCTTTTGCTGTTTATTGTTAAAACTACATCAAAATAATTTCTACCTTCAGATAAATTTGCAGTCTGCTCTGCTGTCAAAGATAATTTAATAGTACCTGTTCCACCAGTTATAGTTTTTGAAAATTCTTCATAAGATGTTGATGTTGGATATTTTCTAATCGCAGCATAAGTGGTGCTTAATCCAGACAAAACGCTAATTGAAGAGTCACTATCAAATAAATTAAAGGTTGCTTCAAAGTCAACACCCTTTTCAATCACTAAATTTGTAATTTCAGCGACAGCCATTGACTTTTATAACCTTTTCAACTATTTATTATCTTTATCTTCTGTAAATTGATTTTTCAAAAGTTTTGATAACTCAGCAGTTGATCCTACAAATAATGCATTTGTAACATTTGTTGGGCCTTTAGAGGATTTTGTTTCGTCGATATCTTTAAGTTTCTTTTGGAGATCAATTAACTTATCTGTGGCATCTGCAACGTTTTTGATTAATTGTCCAGCAACTTCATATGCTCTAGGCATTTCGCTTTCTTGTGCGAGTTCCAAAATACCATTTAATGCTTCTTGTCCTTTTTCAATAATTGCGTATAAATTTCCTCTAGTATATTCGTAATCTTTTTTAAGATCATTGGAAACTTCTTCTATCTCATCAATTTTTTTTTCGATAGTTTCTACTTTTGTTTCTACAATTTCATTAGAAACATTAAAAGTTTTATTTAAATCTTCAAACTTTTTTGTCATTTTCATAATCACCCACTAAATCCAAAATCATCCCCTGCTTGAATTAATGCATTATCCGCAGCAACGATTAGATTAACAGCACTGCCTAATACATGAGGTGCTGCAATTGTATTATCTGCTCCGCGTTTAACTGTAAGTTGATTTGAGGTTTTTGCTTCAACATACATTTCTTCATTATCAATGGTAATATAATCTCCCGCTACAATACCAGAAGCATCATTGACATCAATAAATTTGGTTGTTTCATTAATATCTACACCTAAGTTAGTAACAACATTTCCGCTGTAACTCTTAATCGCTCTAGGTTCTGCTGAATATGTAATATCTCTTGTTGGAGTTCCAGTGGCATCTCCAGCAATATAACCGATAGAAACTTTTTTGATAACATCTTTGGAAACATCGGTGATAGGGCCAAAAAGATAAGTTTTAGCAGTAAATCTTAAAGTATAAATTAATGCTCTTCTTGTATCAAAATTCCCCTCATAATCATCTTGCATTGAAATACCTTCAAAAATAACTGGTATATCTCTTTTTTCTCCAATTTGTTCTACTAAATCAATTGTCAATGTATATTGTGGTTGGAAATATGGGAGTACTTGTTCAATAATTTGAAGCATATCATCATTTAATTTTGTCATGATGCTCAGTTCAAATGTCATGTTATAAGGAACTGGCATATAAACTCTTCTAATTTGTTTTTCATCAGAAGATAATCCAGACAAGAAAGTTTGAGTCGTAGTTACTTTTCTTGATGGATCGTATGTTAATCCAGTAAATTCAAATGACATTCTTGGTAATGACATTTGAACTGGTTTATTTAAATTTGGAACCTGCTCAAGTCTTGCTAAAAACTTTTGAGTTGGCCCATATGCCAAAGGAACTTCAATGACACTAACAGTTTGATCTGAACTGTTGACATGTTTGATTTTTATACCATTAAATAACGTTCCGAACGAAACAATGGTTTTTCTCAAAATTTCGTGGTAAAAATATTCAAACATGTTAGTAAACTATTATACTATTATTACGTTGCACTATTTATGGCGTTCCGAAAGGATTCCTCTCACTAAAATCAATAATCAGATCTGCTTCTTGTTCAATTATATCATTTTGAGCATATGGATCTACTAAATTATTCGTTTGAACTGTTCTAAGACTATATGATGCTGAGGATGCTGAACCAACAACTATGTCGCCATCAACAAAGTCTTTTGTGATTTTGTAAACTTCTAATGCACTAGTTGTAGCGTTCCAAGACTTAACTAATGCGGATGCTCCACTTACACTACCAGTAACCGTTTCATTAGCAACATAAGTGCCAACACCGATCATATACGGAGATCCAATTGTAATTGTTGGTGCAACAGTATATCCGAGTCCTGCGTTAGTGATTGTAATTGAAGTAACTACACCAGCAGTATTGATTTTTGCTCTTCCTGTTGCTGTAATACCTGTTCCAACTGGAGCAGCACTGAAAGTAACAAGTGGTGGAGTCGCATATCCACCGCCGCCACTTGTGAGATTTATTGCTCCCACAATACCATCACCTATAGTTGCTGTTGCAGCCGCTCCTGCACCGCCACCCCCAATAAAAACAACAGATGGTGCTACAGTATATCCAAATCCAGGATTTATAAGTTCAACTCCCTGAACTTTTAATGCACTTGTGCCATTACAATCAACAAGATTGCCAATCATTGTTGCAATACCAATTGCAGTTTGCCCTCCTGATGGAGCAGATGAAATTGCAACTGTTGGAGTTGATTTGTATCCACTACCTCTATTGGTAATCGTTACAAACCTAACTCCGCCATTAACTATAGTAGTGGTTGCTGTTGCAGTCGTACCTACTCCAACCAAAGTAAGAGTTTGAATATAACCATCATTTTCAACATTATCATCAATTTCATCAATTCCAGTATTTACAACTTCGTCTTCATATCTAAAGAGTTCACACCTCAGTTCATAAACATATGTTTTTTGAAGTTGGTAAAATGGTTTTTCATGCTCAACAAATTTGATTTCAAATAATCTATCGCCCAATGGAAAATAAATTAAGTCCCCCTCTTTGGGACGAGTTGATAATTTAATATTTGGTAAATTTTGAATCAATGGAGTAATATAATTTTCAAATCTATCTTTTGAAATAATCAGTGTCAAATCTGTAAGTGGTTGAATACCAAATTTTGATAAAATTGTTCCCTGTCCCTCATATCCTTCATAAGTATCAACATATGCTTCTAATGGATATGCATTATCAAATTTTGATTCGATAACTTCTTTAATAATTGTTTTTTCTGTTACGTATTGACGAGGAAGATAATGAATGTCAACTCCATACATGCGGAGTTGTTCATTGATCAGATCCTGAATCAATCCTTGTTCGTTTTTTGATCCCTGTAGAAAAAATGGATTGAGCATTTTATCCGATCATGTCCAGTGGGGGTAATTCGTATGTACTCGACATTCTTTCCATAAGAATATCTAGTTCTCTTTGAGCATCGTCATATATTTGTCTTCCATTCAATTCAACTCCTCCAGGGAGTTTAACTCCTTGGAATTTAATTAAATTCTGTCCCCACTGACGTTTAATCAATGCAGTTAAATATGGTTTTAAGAAAGAATCATTCCATACTCGTGCATAATCATTACCATCCATTGTTCTCCAACAATCGATAATGATCCAATTTCCTACTGCCGCACTACCCCAATCAATATCTAAGTAAAGTCTATCTTGTCTTTTATTAAATCTAATTTGTTTATCAGTTGTCAAAAGAAAATCAATATCTTCAAGATAGGTTTTAACCATTGCATAAGTTAACAATTCAGTAGATCCCCAATAATAAACATCGTTGAGAAACAATTGATATTTAACACTAAACATATTATGAGTAATACTATTAGTGCCATCAAATTTATAAATTTTATTTACTCCAATTACGGATGGATGAACTGGCAAATAATTTCCATTCTCCTCAAACTTGAATGAAGTACTATTTCCTACGGTTTCATTAACAATTGTAGTTGTAATGCCTACAGATCCAGATGATCCACCTCTTGCTCTTCCTCTATCAATATCATCTTGTGTAATCTGATATTTCATGTAAGTTTGATAGACACCATCAAAGTGTCTTTCTTGGAAAAATTGCACTGCATCATCAACAAGATCTTCAATCTGTTCATCGGCAACGTTGATTTCTAAAACTGGATATCCCAGTTTTCTTTTGCAGTAATCGATCAGCTCTTGTCGCGTTGATGGTTGTGCCATTAGATTTTTGCCAATACTTCTTGTTGTTTTAAATACAACTTAATATACATCTTTGAAAAATTTTTCAAAGTTTCAATATCATCTATATTATCTATGTCTCTTGCATGTTTTTCATATTCAAACATTTTATTAATGTTTTCTAAGGTAATACTACTTGGATCCATTGATCATACTCCTAAGTAAATCTTTAATCTCACCTAAATCACTTTTCATAGAATTTAAATCACTTTCTAAATTTTCAATTCTTTGATTTTCTTGTTCTTTAATTTTTCTTTGCTCAAGATACGATTTATACTCGTCCATATTAACATTTAAAACCGCGTTTGTTTGTTCATCTCTAACTAAGTTAGAATATCCATCTACTTTTGAAAAAAACATATTAAGCCAATGCAATAACTCTAAGTTCTCTTAATCTTGGTGGATGTGCCTGATCTTGAGAAGAACCAACCAGTTTAATACTAAAGTATCTAAAATCTGGTAAATTGTTTACTGTGAATTCATACTCTTTATATTCCAATTCTGGACTCAGATTTTTAAAGTTATCAGATTTTGCAATCTTACTATCAGGAAGTCCATCATTATTTGCAGCATCAATAATTGCACCAAGATTAGTTAAATTACTATATCCAGGGAATGGATAATACACTGGTTCTTCATTTGGATCTTTCATAATTGCATAAAGTGCTCTCAAATCACTTAATTGATTTACATATGCCGAAGTGATAATCTTAATTGACGATGCAGGAACTTCAAGAGAAACTGCATTTGATGCGTAGACAAATGCTGATGGATCATCCTTAAGAGAAGCAACTCTAAGATCAGTAGCATAATTTGAAATTGCATCATTGACTCTGTTGCTAGTCAAAATCAAACTTACGCGATCCAAATCAATTACTGGCGAAATACTTTCATCAGAACTTGCCAATTTCATATTTACAGTCAATGATTTTTTACCTGGCAATGAGGCAGGTAATTTAGACGTTTCATTAATTTTAGATGCAATAATTCTTGGAGTCGCAAAATAAGTATTACTATCCAAATTGATTGGTTCAAAACCTCGATCAAGATAAGACTCCTCAGATCCATCTACACTACTGCCACTGGTTGTTCTTACAGTTGCAGTAATGTTAGTATTTGTCAACTGCATGGTTTGAATGTTTGGCCTTACAATTTCAAATGGAATGTTTTGAGTTGCATAAATGTTTGGCCCACCAGATGATTTAGTTTCTTTAATGTAGAGAAGCGGGAATGATGTTCCTACACTTCTATTAACCTGTCCAAATGGAAGAGAATCTGTTTTTCCATCTTGAGTTGTATCAATCTTAAGATAATAGTAATCAATATCAATTGGCCTATCAAGATCCGATGCATCTTGAAGTGTGTGTGTTTTATTGATTCTCCTTAAAGAAATACCATTAAGTTCATATTTGAAGACTGGAGTTCCTGTAGTGTACGAGAAAGATTTTGTTTGATCAATTTGTCGAGTGACTCCAGTTAAATTATTACCACTTACACCAGTGTATGCAATAATTTCTTGATCAATTTTAACATATCCTGGATTTGTCGAACTGACACTTACATTTTCAAATGTTTGGAAAATACTTAATCCACTGATTGGATCAATAATCATATCCGACAGTGAAATGTCTGCGGTAGAGTCTTTAGCAACATCCGATGTGAGGAAAGATGGTAATGAGTCTGAGTAAACGTCACTAATTGTTACGTCGTTATTCAATGCATACATTCCATGATTTTTATGATTTACCTTAATGTAAAGTCCATCTTTTTCTTCAGAATCTACAGTTGCATAAGACACATCAACATTTCCAGCAACTCCATTTAAATTAGTAGATCCAATACCAGTTGCAATATATGCAATTGTACTTCCAGTTCCAGTGGTAAAGTTTCCTTGAACATTGTCTACAATCAATTCATTGATTGCATTGATTGAAGAAACAGATAGCCTTAAGTTTCTACCAAGAGTGCTTCCTCCTAGAGAGTTGACAGTTAATACATCACCAACTCTATAACCAGATCCTGGATTTACAATTGTTGCTGCAGTAGCAACGTTATTGATGATTGTAATGTTTGCAGTTGCATTCTGTCCCGATCCAGTTACATTTGCAAGTGCTGCTGTTGGATATGTGCCATTTGAATAACCAATTCCACTATTTGTAATTGTAAGAGTTCCAAATGCTGAACCTGCAGCACCAACATATTTTCCACTTGCATTGGAATTGTTTTGAATAATCGTATTGCCTAAAGTTAATCCAGTATCAGTAACTGTTTTTGCTAATCCAATTCTTACTGTACGAGAATTCATCTCAAGAGGATTGATTAATAAATTAGCAATTTGCTTGTTACCAATATTCAACTCTGGATTGTAGAAATTAACATCTCCAACAGTAGATGTGTTAAACTCTGCTTTATACAGAGTCATTTTGAGATCTTCATATTGACTTGGATCCCAAGTAGAACCATTTTGGGACTTAAATAAAGATCCTAAAAGAACTTGTTGAGTTACGACAACTTGCTCCGACTCTGGGCCAGATGCTGTAGAAACATCTACTTCACCAAGTCTAGAAATCCAGACATTATATTCATTTGATTGCGAAAGAAGAACTAAAGCGTGCTCTTGTCCACCTTTAAGATAAACTGGAGATGGGAAAGTAATTGTTGTTTTTACTGATCCATCATCAGAAATATTAATATCTTTTGGATCAACCGTAATGCTACTTAGGGGGTAAACTTCAGATTTTGGAGTTCCCATTGACATGGGCCTTAACTGAACAACCACTGGAATAGTTTCATCCTTGGTTCTAAAATATAAATCTACTTTAGTAACAAAGATTCCATTTTCTTCATCAACAAAGAATGATTGTGCAAGAGGATCCCAATAACAATAACCCCATCTACCCCATCTATACCAAGGATTGTAGTAAGACTGTTGAGTATTTGAAGATGTTGATGTTTCAGTAATTCTTCTATTTTCAGTCAGTGTTTCAGAACTAAATGTTGCACTTCTTACAGATGCAATTGTTTCTTGAATTGTATTTAAAGTTCCTTGTGCATAATAGTTTTCTTCGCCACTAGTATCAACAACACCGTCAATTTGAGAGTTAACTGAACTGCTAGTTAATCTAAAAGTTTTAGTTCCCGTTTCAAATACTGGATTTGTTGGTACATTTGGGTTTGGAATGAAGAATGATCCAATAACAGTACCAACATTGTCAGTAACCAATCTAACTGTATTAACAATAGCTTCAGCACCACTTGTTTGTCCTTTCAGTTTAATACCTGGCAGAACATTACCATAAAAAGTTCCAAGTGCTTGTTCTGCAAGACTTGCAATATCTACATTTAAAATAGTCGAAGTTGCTGAATAATCTGCGGGGAAAGTTGCAGTATTTTGTTGATCGTAAGGATTTCTCACATAAACATCTGTAGGAGCATTGAATGGCCCATATTTATGATTTGCAGTTGCAACTCTAAAAACAATTTCATTTAATGTTGTTCCAGGAGTAAAGTTTTCTGCAACAGTTGCTGAAGAAATAGTTCCAATTACAGTTTCTCCAACTTCAAATACTCCAGATTCCATCGTAATTTCAAGTAACTTTGGAGTTACAAAATTATTAACGTCTTGTCCATCAAAGAAAGAATAAACTTGAGTGAATGGCCTAAATCTCTTACCAGTGAATTCAACGTTTCTAGATCTCATGTATTGAACAAGTTCACTTGAAACAATAGAATCTCCTTGAGAAACAACGTCAACCTGCTCACTCAACTTAAGTCTAGTTCCAGTTCTTTGTTGATCGCTAACTGTTGTTGTGGTTGTGGTTGTAGTTGTGGTTGCAACACGACCCCACCGGCCGCCCCACCAGCCGCCACGCCAGCCGCGCCAACCATAATATCCATAATGTCCACGCCACCACCCATAACCACGTCCATACCAATAATATGGCCAACCCCAACCTCTATATTTGGTTGATTTAGACTGTGATGTTGTAGTTCCCGACCATGTTGTTTCCCAAGCGCCCCAAGTAACTGGACTGTATCCCGTTTGGGGATCCCATCCAGCAGCAGTTAACTGTTGTTGTGTTGCTGTAAAGTTATCAATTTCAATTCTCTTCGCATCAATTCTTACTTGATCAGTCCAAGTATCGGATGATGGGAATAATTCAATTGATCCATTGTATCTTGTAACTAAGAATGGCGTTACATTAACAGATCTAGTTGCATAAGGTTGAACAACTCTAGCAACATCAGTATAATCTAATGTAATAAGTTGTCCTGTTCTTCTAATATTGTTTCCAACCAAATCAGTAACAAATCTAGCATCTGCAGTGGGATCAACAGATTGTCCAATTCCAATCAAGGATCTTGATCCAACCAAAAGATCTATTTGTGTTGTATAAGGAGAAGGCCTCAATTCTGAGTTAACAACATCAATACTATTTTTAACTATTGTAGATTTAATTTGAGAACTGTTGTTTGTAAAATTATCTACAAAAAATCCAGATTTAAATCGATCAAGTCCAGCACTGTCTCTAATTTTTAAATTTTCTATTTTTGTTTCGAGAAGATTTAATGTTGTATATGACTCTAAATTTTTAATTCTTTCTTCTAAATTAGAGATATCTCTCATTTGATATCTCTTATGCTGTAAGAAATTAATCGTTGCTTTTGAAGCGTCGCAAAGATATGGTGGAAGTGTTATTGTTGCAACTTCAAGAGCATTATCTAACGTTGGAGGTAATTCTGGGGTTTCACTTGGTTCACCAATGTTTAATTGAAAAACTCCTTCTCTTGTTAAAAATAATCTATCAATTCTTGGAAGATAATGCGAGTAACTTAAAACAATTGATTCGTCGGATGCTAAAATATTTTTTCCACTGTTTCCAACAGTGGAAAAAGTTCTAGATAAAAATTCAAAAGGAGATCTAGATCCAGAAGTTGTTGTATAATTTGCAACTCTGGGACGAATGTCAATAATATCAGAGTTATTATAATTATTAGAAAATGCAATTGTACAATAATCAAACTGAGTGTATGAATCTGCTGTAGTAATATCTCCTTGATCTGAAGTTAAATATCCAGCAGATTCAAAAATAAATTTTAATTTTCTAAATGGTGCTTTGTTATCTTGTTTTCTAATTACTTTTGCATAATTGTATATAGTATCGTTCGTACCATTATCTAATGAATAGTTACTTAAAATATTTGGTGATCCCAGAGAAATAGATTGAATTACTGCAGTAATTCCGGATTCTTTGAATGTTACGACTTCACCTTCTTGGAAAGATTTTTCGTTGAAATATAAAAAGTCAATCTTTAGATCATTATTTTTTGCAACGTAAACACCAACAGCCTTACTAGTTCTTCCTACAAACTGCTCACCAACTAACAAATCATTTGTTTTATTAGTTGGGCCATTAAGTTGAGTAAAAGTTATTGTTGGAGTAACAGGATCATTAGTATCAGTAGATTCTAAAATTGCATACAATAAAGTTACTTCTGGAGTGTTTAATGAAATTTCTTCATCTTGAACTCTAGTTCCATATGGATATGATCCATAAGATAATCCATCGTTTAAAGTAGTTGTTCCAATACCGGAAGAACTAAGAGTAGAGTTATTGACGACTAATGTATTAATTCTATTTTTATTTTTAACCTTTGAAGTTACATTAATTTTTCTTAATGTAGTGATGAGACGAGCATTTGCATCATTTGTCCCCAATCCAAAAATAGTTAATTGTTTTGATTGACTATCAAAAACTAACTTATCCGAAGTTAAAGGTTCAAAAGTTCCATTAGAGCGAGTTAAAACATACCTTTCTTCATCAAAAGGTAAGAAAAATTCGTCAGTTCCAGCAGTTACTGTATTTGTTTGATTGCTAGTAATCGAAACAGAAAATTCTTTTCTAATTGTTAAGTTAGACTCTGTTAAATCTACAGATTTAATATATGATTTTGGTAAAGGAGTATATAATGTATTATCTGGTGATGGTTGGAAATTAGATGCCAAGATTACTAAATCACTAACACTTGCTGCAGATGATGGCGGTGTTCCCTCACAAACTCCCGTAACCGTAGTAACACCAGTAACTACGATTGATTTTGGCTCAACACTCAGAACTCTAGAGAAAGTTGGAACAGGTGATCCAGAAACCGTGTATCCAACTAATCCACCAACTTTAACATTATTTGTAAATGTAAAGTCGTTATTTGTAGAAACGCTAATACTACTAATTCCACTGGTGCTCCTTGCGGTAACAGACGCAATTCCAACGATATAAGATGGTGTTTGAATAATATCACCAGTAAATATTGTTGAAACTCCAACTAACTGAGAAACAGATCTAATATCTTTAGTAGTGTACTCTGTAATTGCTGTAGATACTCTACTTGTTGTTTCTACTCCATTGAAAATAAACTTTTCTCCAGATGCAAAGGAACCCTTTACACCATATGCCGTCATAATACCAGCATTATTAACATCATATCTAAGATACCCTATTGCTCCACTCGCTTTTCCTTTAATATGTACAGGAGTAGAAAGAGTTATTGGCTCATTAAGAGAAATTTCAGTGTAAGTTTCAATATCAAACAATGCCAAATCCCACTGATTTAAAATAGCATTGGAAGTATTATAAGAACCAGATTCTAATGCAAAATCATAAACCCTTGCTAATCCAATTTCTTTACCGGCGCCAACTGTTTGGGATGTTTCAACTCTTTGATCCCTAAGACTTACAATAAATGGACTACTTAAGTCCAAGTTAGGAGCACCATATACTCTATTGAGAGTATAAGTAGGGCCAGTTAAATATTGAATACTTGCATTCTCTTCAGTTTTGGTTGTTCTTGGTTTTGGAAAATCTAAAAATACTGTTGATATTGTTTCAACCTCATACCCTTTGATATATGCTTTTCCTGGAGAGATCTTATATGTAGCAAGATCATCTGATGGGACATTATTGTTATAAGTTAACTGAGTAGATTCAAATACACCATTATTGCCTAAAAGATTATTTAAAGTTTCTTTTGGTGTAATTGAAAATGGTTTTACATAATAATCACCAGACTCATCGGATGTTCTTCTGGCCATTTCGGTTTGAAGAACACTGTATTGTGGATTGGGACTTACGTTACGTGTTAAAACACCTTCTCTAATTTCTAACAGTCCTACAAAATTTTCAGTATTAGTATCATCTAAACTTCTTTTACCAAGTTGTGCTGAAATTTTAAACCTATCAGCGCCGGGGGCAGCATAATTTGAAAATCCTTGAGCATTATCATTTAAACTTTCATCTTCATCGGAAGTTATAATTTCTTCGATAATATCAAGTCCAACTTTGTATGATGGTTGGTTTGAGTATGGATCTAGGATTAAAGTTTCATCATCAACTTCAACAAAAGATCCTCTTAAGAAATAAACACCAGCAGATAAAATAACTGCCGATCCAACAGCTGAGCAATCTAAAGTCGTATTTGCAAATCCTTCTCCTGCCTGAATAATAATAGCATCTTTAGTAAAAGTTTCTTGCAGGTTTAATTTTTCTCTATCGGAAAATACTCTTTGCTCTTCAATACCAGATGCCAAATAACTTACATATAATGTAGCATACTCGTTTCCAATTTCGTCTTCAGTCAAAACGTGAATAATTTTTGCTTCAACTTTAGTAGTATCTCCAATAATAGTTTTTCCTACTAAGTCTGGAAGATATTGATTTACATCTATTCCTAAATATTGATTTTCAATTTTTACAGCAAAAAATTGATTGTTATAATTTACCTGGCCAGGAATTACAACAGATCCTTCTTTGAATACATGATTGCCAAATTGTTCAATTTGGTTTTGTAGAGTTGATTGTAAAGTCGTTAACTCTCTTGCCTGAACAGGGTATCCTGGTTTAAATAATACCTTATGATAATTTTTTGTTGCATCAAAATCATCAAAATATGGCGAAACGTTGAGGTTAGTCTGTTGAGGCATGATTCTTTAGAATTGCAAAATGACTTTAATATCTTCTTTTTGGTTAGTTGATCTAGTAATCGATGGACGATTATCAACATAAATTGTATTTCCAGAATATTTTTTGACTTCTGGATTTGCTACACCACTTGTAAAATCTTGGCCCAAATAATATGTCCTACTATTTATTGTAGTTGAAATACCACTAAATCCAGTGTCAATTGAAAGGTTTGTGCTGCCACCTTGAATTGTTAAAGAACCTCCAGTTGCTGGTGTGGAAGTAAATCTATTTAATTTAAATCCATATGTTGGAAGAGGATTTTGAGTTCCATCGGTATTGAATCCAACCAAGTTTCTGTCTTGCCAATATTTTAAAACACCAGTATTTTGATCATATGAAATAACTCTACCAACTGCTGTAGATCCAACACCAACTGTTTGAATAATTCTACTATCTGCAGTAAATGTAGCCGAACTATATCCAACCCCAGTTAATTTTAGAGCATAAACTGCGCTTGCTTTATCAAGACTTAATAGAGAAGTTGATCCATATGCTTCTGGATTTTCAATAATTCCAACTCTAGCAATTTGATTTCCCGTAATAAAATCTGGATTTTGTGTGTCATTTTCAATTCTAGAATAGATCAAAACATTAAATGCACCTAATTCTCTATAAATGTTTGCACCATGTCCGCCTTTGGGTGGAATAATTACATCGAAAGTTGGTGCGGTTGTTCCTGTTGGCACATTCCCAGCAACTAAATCAACAGTACCGTAAGTATATCCAGATCCTCCATTAGAAATGGTAATAGATTCTACTTTAGAATCATTATTAATAACGACTGTTGCTTCTGCATTAAAACCATCTCCACGAATAGGAACTCTAGTATAAGTTCTGTTCGCTGTTCCTAATCCAACTCCACGATTTGTAATTGTTACAATTTTTAATTGTCCACTAGTAGAAGCATTGTTTCTTACAGCCGAATCTGTAGAATTGGTTTCCCAATCTGTAGGAACTGGCATAAAGTTAATGGAATCAAACTTAACAATGTCGCTTGGTTTGATTGTATAAAGATATTTCCAAATATATCCATCTCCACTGTTACCAGCAGATCTTGGCTCTAAATCTGTAAAGGTTGGTTCATCTAATGATGGTTTTCCTTCAGGATTTTCAGGATCAATACCATTATAAAGACAAATATAAACTTTATAATCGCTATTTACCACATAGAAATTTGACGAATATAAACTGGTTGCTCCAGAAGGTTTTGATAAATTAGTTCTACTAATATCATGCCGATACATATCATATGTTGTACCAGAAGTCCAAGTAATTTTTCGAATTACTTGTTTTACATCACTAGAATTAATTTTTTTTAATGCAATTGCAGTGTCCCAATAATCATTTTCTTGATCAAAATTATCCTTTGGAGCAGGAGGATTAATATCCCAATTAGAGCTATAATTTGTTGCATTGGGAAGTCCTACAAAAGCATAATAAGAATTTGCTGAAGATGTTGCTGCAGCAACAAAATTCTTCGCATTTAAAATTCTTAATTGATCAGTTATAATTGCAGACATTTTATCGTTTTTTTATCTATTTATGTGTTATAATTGCGGTATTTGAGTGGATTTACTCTTTGAATTGTTGGTGAAGTACTAATTCCTAAAGTACCATTATTGTAAATTGTAAATTCTTTAGGATCTAATCTGACAAAAGAACTTAATCTTCCCCAACTATATTCACCATAAAAACTACTAAATCCAAATCCACTTAATCCATTATAAGAATCAAGACTTACAGTTACTTGAGCAACATAAGTTAATCCAACTCCAGCAACATCAGTTTGCGCGATAGAAACTGATGCTACCTCGTAAATATTATCAATAAAAGTACTTCCTAGTCCAACAACAGATCCATCTTGTCTTAAAGAGGTAACTCCATATCCAATATTGGAATTATTAATAGTAAAGTAATATCCAGTTTGAATTCCACTAACTCCCGTAGTTGCAATACCAACAGTATTAATGTTTAAATCTCTTAAGAAAGAATCTTGAGGAATAAAGAAATCAAACACAATACCAGTAGATGCAACTCCAACAGATGTTGAATTAACTCCTACAATAATACCAAAGTCACCTTCATAAGAAACATTATCAATTATCTCATACTTTGGTGTAGGTTGCTCTATTAAAACAGATGGTGGATTTGTGGCAGTATACCCATATCCAGGATAATCTATGGAAATAGATGTTACACTTCCAGATGATATAGTTGCTGTTGCTGTCGCTCTTGTTGTTCCAATTCCAATTGGATCAGAAATAGTGACAGTTGGTGTTGTTGTATATCCAACGCCTCCATCAGAAATAACGATTGAACTAATTGTTCCAGCGATTGAAACTAAAGCAGTTGCGATTCCTCCAACAATTATATCTTGATCTGTAAGAATTAATTTTCGTGGTAACTTAGAACTTGAATCATACTCTTTAGCATGATCAAAAAATGTTTTAACACTTTCAACAAAAATTTCATTCGAAGAAATGCCTACATTTTGAATAATATTTGTTGTTGGTTGAATCAAAGGTTCATAAGAAATTCTATCTTTACCAACACCAACACCATTAATAATTTTATCTTCAGTTTGTCTACACCAAATCAAAGGCCGCAATAGTGTGCTATCTTGAGTTAATCCTGGTTTATAATAAGCATTAGTTTGAATTATATCTGTAGAGTTTATTTGAGTAACCAATCTCTTATTTTGTGTCAAGCGAATGCTGTCATCATATAATTGTACAGTGTCGCCTTCTTTGATTGTTTCAAGAATATCAACAGTTATAACATCAATATCACCATTGCCTTTATAGAAAAGTAATTTTGATATATCTCCAGGTTTTGGAGGCTCTGGAAAAGTAATTGTACTTCCACCATCAAATGTGTATCCATTTCCGGGAACTTGTAAAATATCATTAATAAAGATTAATAATGTTGCTTGAATATCAATGTTTGATCCTTTTCTTGCTCTAATTGTCGTTTGAAGTCCGTCAATTTTTAATGGGAAAGTTTTTAACTCACCGTCAAATAGATTATCAATAGGATCTAAAACTTGCAAATCTCCAATCGTCATTCCGAAGAAAGAATCTGTTTGAGTTCTATCAATTGTAATTTGAAATTCTTCAAAAGTAAGCGTAGTGTTTGTTGGAATACCAGTTGATCCTCCAGTAGCAATAGTTAGAATTTCACCTTGTCCATAAGAATATCCAGTATTTCTAATTTCAAAGTTAATTATGCTTGAACCTTGGCCAACAACAATATCAACAACCGCTCCAGTGCCCACTCCAAGAACGGAAGAGGAACTATAAATTAATGGAATATTTGAATATGAAAGAGGATCTTCAAAGATTACAATTGGTGGATTTGATGAGGTATATCCAAATCCAGGGTTTGTAATTGCAACACCAATAACATGCCCATCACTAATAGTTGCAATACCAACATATTCAATATTTACAATTCCAGTGCTTTCTGTGATAACACCTACATTAACATAGGTTTGAATACCAGATCTATATCCAGAACCACTGTTTCCAATACTAATGGATTCAATTGTTCCTGCAATAGAAACAATTGCGGTTCCTCCTGCAGCAACTAATGGCTGATATCCAAATCCTTCAGTTGATGCAACAGAAACTATAATTCCCCCACGCGGAATACTCGATGTATTGACATCATAATCTGTAGAAATTCCTGTCCCAGTAAATGTAATTGACGTAATTCCTGATTGCTCACTGAGATCATAATCGCCGATAATTGGATTTGCTCCATCTCTTGCTGGCCCTTGGAAAATCTGATTAATTAAAACTACAGCATTACTAGTTGAGAATCCTGTAATGTTTGAATTATTTGATTGTAGTGTAAATGTTTTATTGGAACCATTAAATTGCGAAGAAATATCATCAAAAATATAATTGTTGTAATACGATTCATTTAAACTTTGAGGAACTCCAGATTTTGTAAAAACTCTTCCACTAAATGTAGATCCAGTGGTTAATCCAACGTAGTCTTGCTCATCCGCTCTAGTTGATGGATTGAGAAAAGGAACTTGTCCATATGGAGCAGTAACAAAATGAATGGTATTATTAGTAATATTATAATTTCCTAAAACTTTAGTTACAATAGAATTTTGAGCGTGTGTTGCAACTCCAGTTCCAAGAAGAGGACGTTCAACCACTACAGCATTAGTAAATCCAATTCCTATTGAACTAATCTTCATAATTTCATTATCAATCTTAACTAAATCCCCACCAAAGAATGAGGTGATTCCACTTAATGTTATTTGAGTATCTGTTGCAGAAACATATGTGCTAATAGTTGTTGTTATTGCTGTGGAGACAATAGGAGATTGTATTACGTTATCAATACTAATTAATGCCTTATTATTTTGATTCAGAGATCGTAAAACATGAGAAGTTCCGATTCCTACACTACTCAAAGTCAATACAGATGGAGGAACACTTAAAGCTTCAGATGCTGATGCTGCTACACGAACATAAAGATCATTAACTTTTACAACATATAAATCTGTTGGCAATTTGTCGGTAGTGCCAATACCAACAATTGATGTTGTGGAAATTCCAATTGCATTTAATGTGCCGACGCCAGAATCATCATAAGTGTATGATATTTTTTCACCTGTAACAAAGAAGTGATTTGGAACTTTAATTGCATTTAAACTCAAATCTACAATTGAGGAATCATTTCCAAGAACATATCTTTCAAAAATTGAAAGTTCTTTATGAGTTAGTGGGAAAGACTTTTTGATGTCATTGTCAGTTCCAGTATATGATCCATAACCACCCTCAATACTTGCTAATTCTAAATCTATTTCTGAATCTAAAGATAAATTGTGAACATGACTGACTAAATGTTCAAATACTCTAACTTGGCAATCTATATTTGCATTTGGAGTAAATTTGAGTTGATAATTATTACCAGAAAGATCTGCACTAAAATCACCAAGATATGAGTTTGTAGTTAAAGTTCCAAACTCTGTTATATAAGCATTTGAACCTTCAGAAATACCAATTAACTCTTCAGTTTGATATTGATTATTGGTAGTATCTTCTATTGAAACAATATAATATGCAGAAGTGTAGTCATCAAGATTGAATTGAGAAACTACTGTAGCTGTTGGTGATGTTGATGATGCAATAGAAACAAAGTTGGAAGAAAGTTGCGTATCAAGAATTGTTGAAGTTCCAACTCCTACTGAGTTTGTATTTGCAATAGAAACTTGAATTGTATTTACATTATAATCAGTGCTTAGTCCACTATTTGGAGTAAAATCGATATTTAAGATAGAACCCGAAATATACGCTGAATATGTTCCTAAACCAGGAGTTCCCTCTGGTTGAAGAGTATCAGTGGTTAACTGTCCATACTCAAGTAACTCTACATTAGTGTCATCATGTATTAAAGTAATCTCATCGACTTCAAAATATGACTCATCTGAGGCAGAAAATAAAATTAAAACTTTCGTTGATCTATATGTAGATGCAATTCCAACAACAGTTGTTGCTGTAGATGTTCCTGCAGATACAAGAGTTGTTGAACTTTGAATTTTTACAATATCACCCAAATTACAAGTTGCAATTCCTGAGGCAATGTCTCCAATTCCATAGGATGATAATGAAATGTCGTAATTATTTAATGCAAATCGTTTTGGGAAAAATAAGAGTTGTCCATCAGTTCCACTTATATTAAAATCAAAAGAACCCAAATCACGAACAGTTTCAACTCTTCCATATTGATTCAAATATGCATTACCATCATCATCATGCAACATAGAAATTATAAAAGTTTCTCTTTCATTTGTGTTAAATGTGTCAAATATAGATGCGACATATTTTTTATACCTATAAGTACTTATTAGGAAAGTATCAACTACACTAAATTTTGTTGGCCTTGGATTGCTATTGAATTGATTTCCTAAGTCATCAACAACTAAAACTCTATTACCTATTGATTCTAAGTAATCTTGCACCACTTGAGAATTCAATACAATTTCATTTGAAGCAAAATTGCCACTAATATTAATAATTCTTTCCGATGCCAAATCAAAATCATATGTGCAATTTAAACTTACATTTTGAGTGAGATCTGCTATTCCACTAACATCTCCATTATCTTGAGAAGTAGAGATTCCTGAATAAGTTAATGGAGATGAATTAAGTAGCAAATCGCTAAATTTTTTAAATCCTGCAGTGTGATTCAAAGAACTAACAGGATCATTCCAAGTTTCAATTTCTACTTCAGATTTCAATGAATATGAGAAATATTGATAATAATCATTATCATGAATTCTTTGCAAATCATTATTTAAAAATCCTGTCTCAGTATTCCATCCTTTTCTTACAGTTGATCCAGATCCAACGTTATATACAGAGTCTGCTTTAATAACATTATTGATTAATGCTTTAGTTCCCGAACTTTGGCCAATTAATATTTCATTAGCAATAAAATCTTTATTCGTTGCTACTTTTAAATTTCCATTCAATTCATCCCATTCCTGAACTACTCCTAAAGAAGAATTTGAATATACATTTTCCCCAACACTAAATTCATTTGGTTCAATTTCTATATCAAAAATTGGAAAATGACTCTGAGGAATTATTCTTCCAGCAGAATTAAGTGGATCAAATGTTCCAGGAATTTGTCCTGCAGAAAGATATGATGTTAAATTATAAGAGACAGTTGCACCAATACCACCAATATTTGGATCAGTATTTACAATTGTAAACAAAGCATAATTATATCCTGAAGAATTATATCCCCTAGCAGTAGTGGCAATACCAACACCTATACCTTCAATTAAAACTTTATCTCCAATTCCAAAGGGGAAATCTGATGCATTACTAAAACTAGATCCTAAAGTTACAATAACATCTTTAGTTGATTCTATAAAACGAATTGTACTTATACCAACTCCATTAATGTTGTTAATTGGTAAAATTGTAGGAGTAACATTACTTAAACTTTTTGTATTTTTAAGAATAGTAACACTCTGACTATCCAAATCATATTGCAAATCAACATCGTTAATAGTTTGATTCGTTATGCCATCAATAACCAATAAATCTGGCGCTAAAGTATAATTTCTTCCAACCGAAGAAACTCCAATCGATTTGAATGATGAAAGATTTTCTATTTGCAAAACATCTGGTAATTTTGCAGAAGGACGAACAGTCAGATCGGAAGGATAATCAAATCCAATATCTTGAATTTCAATTTTGTTAATTAATCCTATTGAGGAACTGTTTACTTTAAGAATTGCATTATTACCAAATGTAGATCTGATAGAAGAAACTTTTGGAATTTTTTTATAATTTCTACCTTTCGAATTCAGTTCAATTGATGATATTGTACCATATGCCGTCCTCGAATCTGTAGTGTACTCAATTACAGCTTCGGAAGATGTGTATTCGGATTTTTCTGGAGTAGATAATGTAGTATATGTAAAAGAAGTTGGAGAGCTTTGAAAAATATTATGCAATCCATTATAAATGCTATCTACCAATAAAATTTGATTATTGTTAATAACCTCATTGTCCGTTATAATCTCAGTTTTAACAGATTCATTGTTCAATAAATCTGTTGCTTCTAACCTATAATATAAAACATTAGGAAGATTGTCATTAGTTCTTAGAGTTACTTTTGCTAAAGAACTAATACCAACACTTCCAAATTTTACAACTTCAAACGTATTATTAGTTCCAGTAGATTCAAATTTATTTAAAAATTGAGAATCTGTATAAAAATTTAAATCAAATGCTGAATAGTTTTGTCCGCCTTTTGTAAAAGATAGTGATGAATCTGAAACATCAAAAACTAAATTATTATTTTTTGTTAATCTAATTGGTGGATTAATTTCGGAAATTGTTCCCGAACCCGCTGTAGTAATGCCAACAAAACTTGGATTTGTTTTTGTTGACTCGTAAAATGAATTTGAAAGTTTAATTTCATTATCGTTAACAACTACAATATAATAAACTTGTTCACTCAATAGTCCTCCAGAAAGTGCAGTTGTTGCAGTGTGAAGAACTTTTTGTCCGGTAAAATAACGATGATTAGGAATATTAATAGTATCATTTATGACATTTACATCTCCTGCTGCAAATTCTCTAGGATTTGCAATTAATCTACGATTATAATTGTCGTATTTTAATGCAACCGTAGTGGTTATTCCTGGTTTTACTGAAACGACAACATTATCCTCAGTTAAAAGTCCATGAGTGGAAGAGGTTGATACAGTAACTGTATTTTTACTAACTTGTCCAGTTAATATATTTGAATAGTTAGTTGTTAAACTATGTGTATCTCCAGTTCCAACATTTGTAAAGTATAATATATTAGTTGATGTGCTTCCGATTCCGACAAAAATTCCAGTAGATCCTAAACCAACTTTAATCGTAGAAATACCAATTAAGTCATCTGATAGTTTAGCAGCATAAACAATTTGATTATCTAAAAGTTGAAAACTTGAAATACCGTCAGTAGACACAGAAACCGCTGTTCCACCATTTGAAGAATATACTAATTCTAATCCAGTTAGTAAGTTGTGATTTGGTAAGTAAATTGACTGGGTTGGAACATTGATTTGCGTAATTCCAACTCCAGGATTTGTGAATGTTAAAGTGTATCCAATTCCAGGGCCAGAAGTTGTTCCAAGTCCGACAGATTCTTCTGGATTAAAATAAAATTCGGTATTTAAATCATATTGATATGATGTGGATAATCCGATATTAATTTCAAATTTTCTAGAATTTTCAGTTAAAGCTATTCCAGCACTATATGTAGAAACTCCAAGAGTTCCATTTTGATTTCTAAGAACTCTAATTCTTGAAGAATTTGTATCAATATTGAGAACTCTAACCTGTTCAGTTAAAATTTGATATATGTCATTCTCTTTTATTGAAGGATAAGTTAAAGATCCAGAAACTTCAAAATAAGTAACAAGTCCAGTGTACCCTACAGATCCAATTCCACTTACTAATGTAAGTTTATTGGGTGTAACTGTAATTTTTCCAGATTGTTCTGAATCATTTAATGAACTAAAGGTAACAATTTCATTTGTAAGTAAATTGTGAGGTGATGTTGCAAATCCAATGAGTGTATTTGGTTGATTAAACGGTACAAATTCAATATTTGAAATTGTTGATGTTGCAACACTAACTTGAGATACTGTTTTTCCTTTAATTGAAGAAACTTTTGCAATTACTCCCGCACCACCAGTATTCGAATTATCAAAACCAATTTGATCGCCTACTTGATAATTATTTCCACCAGTTACAATACCTATTGAGTCAACTACTCCTCTTGAACTATTTTTAACAATAGAAAGTTGCTTTTTAATAGAGTTTGGATCTAAAAGGTAATCATAATAACTTCTGGATTTAGTCGCATTGTATGGTGTAGTATTTCTAATCCATTTTGTTTCATTCAAATCAATATCATCTTGATTTGATGTTTTAAGGAAGTTAAATTCAATTGGAGTTGATTTGTAAGTATTACCGATCAGGTATGGAAATATCGGTTTTCTATAATTTTGGAATGGGCCAACTGATTCGAGATATTGTGAGTTTATTGTAGAGAAGTAAGCATAAATTCCATTTGGATAATCTGGAGTAATACAGAATCTTCCATTATGTTCATCCAAATCTCCGCTGTTTGTAAATTCATAATCCTCAACAAAAATACCTAAAGGATAAGTAGATGTGTTTGGCCTTCCAGGTTTTAAAACTACTTCATAACCAGATTTTAATATTTTTATTGCGCCGCCGATTTGTGTTGAATATCCATATGGCCCATAAATGGGATTACCATCATATGCCCAACCAATAATTGGGGAATGAACCGTTGAAGTTACTTCTTTTCCATTAAAGACTTGGAGATCTGGAATAAAAACTTCATTGGATCCGGCAAATTGCTTTGCCAACACCGAACTTCTTAATTTTCTTGCAGCATATGCATGAGAATATTCAAGTCCAAATGTTGAGATGATAGGATCTGCCACAATTCCATCATCGGAGGAAATTTGATTCGCATTAAACAACCTTTCGACTAAATTAATTCTCCATTCCTTAATTTGTGCCTCAAATTTAGCTTCTGATCCGGCAGAGATTACATCAATGATAGTTGATGAAGATGAA
>Ga0169931_10003757_pt1 | contig 23944 bp, 20 predicted proteins | sample Kivu_15m_20L_FD_129675 | JGI IMG/M metagenome (GOLD analysis project Ga0169931, IMG submission 129675) | Freshwater microbial communities from Lake Kivu, Western Province, Rwanda to study Microbial Dark Matter (Phase II) - Kivu_15m_20L... | ecosystem: Environmental > Aquatic > Freshwater > Lake...
CGCCGCCCCAGTACCAGACCTGGCGGTAGTAATGCGACTGATCGATGGTGCTGCGGAACAGCTGCTGCAGGTGCGGCGGCACCTTGGCCCAGCTCTTGGAATTGACGAAATACGATCCGCACCACGCGCCGGTGATGCTGTTCGACAGCGCGTACTTGCAGATGCCGGCCCAGCCGACCTCGTAGGCCTCGGTGAAGCCGCACCACGCGACGCCGTCGAGTTCGCCGGTCTGCAGCGCGACCTCGACGTTGTCCCAGGGTACCGTCACCGGAATGAGTCCGTAGCGCGACAGGAACTTGCCCGCGGTGGGCACCCCGAAGACGCGCTTGCCCTTCATGTCGGCAAGCTTGCGGATCGGTTCACGGGTGAAGATGTGCAGCGGGTCCCAGGCGCCGGCGCTGAGCCACTCGATGTTCTTGATCTTGCTGTAGGCCTCCTTCCAGACCTCGTTGAGGCCATACTGGTTGAACAGCACCGGGAGGTCGAGGCTGTAGCGCGTGGCAAAGGGGAAGTAGCCGCCGAACACGGCGATGTCCACCGGCGAGGCCATGGTGGCGTCGTCGGACTGCACCGCGTCCACGGTGCCGTTCTGCAGCGCGCGGAACAGCTCCGATGTCGGCACCAGCTGGTCGGCGTAGAACAGCTCGATCACCATCTCGCCGTTGGCGGCCTTGTTGAAAGCGTCGATCTGCGGCTTGATGACGTGCGCGCCGAGGGGCGCGCCGGAGTAGGTCTGCAGGCGCCAGCGGATGGCACCGGGTTTCTGGGCCAGTACCGCCGGAGCCGCCACCGTCGTGGCCGCCGCCGCGCCACCGAAGCCGACCTGCTTCATGAAGAGGCGGCGCCGCGCCAGGATCTCCTCGCTCGGGCTCATCGCCGACGCTGTGTTGTCGGCGGTCGCGGGCGCCGCGGGGTCTCGGTCTTCGGTCATGGTCTTCTCCTCGGGTGGGGGCTGGAAGGGGTGTCGGGCCGGCTTCAGCGCAGGTTCATGTGGGCCGGAAGCCAGAGGGCGATCTGCGGGAAGAAGGTGATCAGCAAGGCCGCCGCGATCATGATCAGCACGAAGGGCGTGACCGAGCGGTAGATGTCGCCGAGCTGGATCTCCTTGGGTGCCAGGCCCCGCATCAGGAACAGGTTGTAGCCGAAGGGCGGCGTGAGGTAGGCGATCTGGCAGGTGATGGTGTAGAGCACGCCGTACCAGATGAGCACGTTGTCGATGCCCAGGTCGAGGGTCTTCACCAGCGGGACGTACAGGGGGGCCACGATCACCAGCATCGCGGTGTCGTCCAGGAACATGCCCATCACCAGGAAGGACAACTGCATCATCAGCAGCACCTGCCAGGGCGACAACTCCCATTCGGTGATGAACAGGCTCTCGATCGCGCGCACCGCACCGATGCCGTCGAAGATGGCGCCGAAAGCCAGGGCCGCCAGGATGATCCACAGGAACATGCACGACACCAGCAGGGTGTTGCGCACGGCGCCGTGCAGCACGGCCCGGGTCAGGCGCCGCTTCCAGAGCGCCGCTGCGGTCGCCGCGGCAGCGCCGACCGCAGAGCTCTCCACCAGGCTGGTGACGCCCATGAGGAACAGCCCGGTCATGAAGAAAAATATCAGGAAGGGGATGAGCCCCGCGCGGAGCAGCCGGAGCTTGTCCGCCAGGGGCATGTTGAGTTCCTCGTCCGACACCGTCGGGGCGAGATGCGGCTGCAGGTGGCAGCGCACCGCGATGTAGACGATGAACATGAGGGCCATGAGCAGGCCGGGGATGGCCCCGGCGAGCCACAGTTGGCTCACCGGCTGGCGCGCGATCATGCCGTAGAGCACCAGCACCACCGAGGGCGGCACCAGGATGCCGAGCGTCGAGCCGCCCTGAACCACGCCGGTGATCATGATCTTGTCGTAGCCGCGGCGCAGCATCTCGGGCAGGGCGATGGACGCGCCGATGGCCATGCCGGCCACGCTCAGACCGTTCATCGCGGAGATCAGCACCATGAGCACGATGGTGCCGATGGCCAGTCCGCCGCGCATTCGTCCGAACCAGACGTGGAAGGCGCGGTAGAGGTCCTCTGCGATGCCGGAGTCAGACATCACATAGCCCATGTAGATGAACAGGGGCAGGGTCAGCATCGGGAACCAGTTGAACAGACGCCAGACGGCGCTGTAGGGCATCTCGACAGCGCCGTCTCCATAGAGCAGCAGCGCTGCACCACAGGCGACGAAGCCGATGGCGGCGAACACGCGCTGGCCGGTGAGCAGCATCAGCAGCATGGTCGCGAACATCAGCAGGGCGACCATCTCGTGGCTCATGTCGAGGCTCATCGGGGGGGCTCCCCGCGCCAGGCGGCGTAGTCCTTGAACACCAGGGCGATGCCCTGCAGGATCATCAGGATCAGGGCCGCTGCCATGAACACCTTGATCGGGATCACCGACGGGTTCCACATCGAGAACAGACGCTGGTCGATCTCGATGGAGTATTCGAGCGAGGAGACCGCGCCCCAGAGCAGTACCCCGAGGTAGAAGATCATGCAGGCGCTGGTGATCATGTCCAGGAGCGCGCGACCGCGCAGGCCGAGTCGGGCGTAGAGCAGGTCCATGCGCACGTGCGAGCCCTCGCGCAGCGAGTAGGCGCCGCCTCCGAAGTAATAGGCGGCCAGCGTGAACTGGGCGAACTCGATGGGCCAGTGCTGCGGCATGTGGACGATGTTGCGCGTGACGGCGTCCAGCAGCAGCACGCCCATCATGAGGAACACCAGATACATCGACACCAGGCCGATCCCCCCGCTGACGGCATCGACCCACCGCACGTACACGCGCACCGGCGCGGGCAGGCGCGGCAGCGGGCCGGAGTCGCGCGCGGTACTCATGCCAGGCGTGTCCCGGCGGCCGCCAGGGCGTCGCTCAGTTCGGGGGGCGGCGGGGCTTCGCTGATGAGCACGGCGATCTGGCTCAAGGGGCAGACCACGTGAGTGGCCTCGAGTCCGAACTTGCTGGAGTCGGCCAGGACGATGCACTCCCGGGCCGCATCCAGCATGGCGCGCGCAACCTCGCATTCGGCCGCGTCCGCGTCCATGGCGCCGTGGACCGCGTCGAGTGCTGTCACGGTGAGCACGGCGCGCCGGGCACGGAAGCGGGCGACCTCGCGCACGGCGGCGGCACCCACGGTCTGGCCGTTGCCAGCCACGAAGCGTCCGCCGATCAGGTGCACGTGGGCGCGTTCGCCGAGGCGGCGGGCGATGTCGACGGAATTCGTGATGACCGTCAGCCCTGGCACCTCGGCAAGCGCCTCGGCGCAGGCGAGGGTGGTGGAGCCGGTATCCATGAAGAGGGTGTCGCCCGGCTGGATCACCGTGGCGAGGCGGGCGGCAATGCTGCGCTTGGCTTCGGGATTCAGGGCGATGCGCTTGGCGAGGCTGCCCTCGAGCGTCACCCGCGGCGGCGTGGCGCCGCCGTGGGTTTTCTCGACCAGTCCGGCCCGGTCGAGCGCCGCGAGGTCTCGGCGGATGGTCTCGGCCGAAACGCCGAAGGCCTGGGCGAGTTGCTCCACCGAGACACGCCCGCTCTCGCGGATGGTGGTCGCGATGTCGCGCTGCCGCTGACGGGGATTGCGTCGCACGACGTCCACATCATTCACGCGCGCCGAGCCCCCGTTTCGAAAGACCATGATGGGCGGATTCTAATGGACACTGTGGCGACCGAGTCAACGAAACACGTGTGGATTCGGTGAAACGGGTCTCTATAATTCGCGACTATGATCGAAAGGATGCCACCCAATGACCGATCGGTCTCGACCGGCCCCGAACCGGGGCGTGTGATGCCCCGGTCTGGTGCGCCAGCGGGCTGTGATATCGCCGTCGTCGGTGCCGGTGTCGTTGGCGCGGCGGTGGCGCGGCGCTTCCAGCTCGATGGTGCCAGGGTCGTGGTGATGGAGGCGGCGCGCGAAGTGCTCGACGGCGCCTCCAAGGGCAACAGCGGGATTCTCCACACCGGATTCGATGCGCCGGTCGGCAGCCTGGAGGCGCGTTGCGTGGTCGAAGGGCGCGAGGAGTACCTTGCGATCCGCGAGTCGCTTGGCCTGCCGCTGCTGCGCACCGGGGCGCTGGTGCTGGCCTGGGATGACGAGCAGGCGGGCCGTCTGCCGGAACTCCTCGCGCAGGCGCATGCGAATGGCGTCCTCGACGCCTCGCTCCTGAGCGCCACGGATGCGCGGGCCCTCGAGCCCGGCCTGGCGCCGGGGGTCTGTGGCGCGATCCGGGTTCCGGGCGAGGCGGTGATCGATCCGTGGTCGGCCGCGCACGCCTACCTTCTGCAGGCCCTGCTCAACGGCGCGAGCCTGTGGCGGGAGGCGCCACTCCGGGCTGCGCATCACCAGGGTGATGGGTGGCTGCTGGACACGGGCGCGGGGCCGCTGCGCGCCCGCATGGTTGTGCTGTGCGCGGGCCTGCACGGCGACACCGTGGAGCGGATGTTCTGGCCCGAGGCTGGTTTCGGCATCCGGCCCCGCAAGGGCCAGTTCGTCGTTTACGACGCGCCAGCGGCGCGTCTCGCGCGCCACATCCTGCTGCCGGTTCCCACGGCGGTGACCAAGGGCATCGTCATCTGTCGCACGGCCTGGGGCAAGCTCATCGTCGGGCCGACTGCCGAGGAACAGGACAGCCGCACCGAGGCGGCGACAGACCCCGACACCCTGCGGGCGCTGATGCGTCGCGGGGAGCGCATCCTGCCCGGGCTCGCCGGACAGCGCGTGATCGCGAGCTACGCCGGGCTGCGGCCGGCCACGGAACACAAGGATTACTGCCTCCGTCTCGACGCCGGGCGCGGCCTGCTGTCGATCGCCGGCATCCGCTCCACCGGGCTCAGCGCCGCGCTGGGGATCGCGCGCCACGCGGCGAGGCTGCTGGGGGGCGAGGCGACGCCTCCCGCCACCATCGTCACGCCGCGCATGCCCTGTCTTGCGGAAGATCCCGACGCGCCCGGCGAGTTCTCGCGGGACTGGGTCCGGCCGGGACACGGCGGGATCGTCTGCCACTGCGAGTTCGTGACCCGGCGTGAACTGGCCGCCGCGATGGAGGGACCGCTGGCGGCGGCCACGCTTGCCGGCCTGAAACGACGCACGCGGGTGACGATGGGGCGGTGTCAGGGCTTCAACTGCCTCGCCGAGGTCGCCGCCCTGAGCGCAGGACGTCTCGACCCGCCGGTTGGGTCGGCGCTGCGGCATGGTGCAGCGGCCTCGGGTCATGATCATGGCTGAGTCCATGCCCTTCGGCTCCGAGGGGGGCATGGGGGATTGCGAGGTCGCTGTCGTCGGCGGCGGGCCCGCGGGTCTTGCCGCGGCGACGGAGCTCGCACGCCAGGGTGTCGATGTGCTGCTGCTCGAGCGCAACGCCGAGGCGGGCGGCATCCCACGGCACTGCGGTCATCCGCCCTTCGGCATGCGCGAGTTCGGACGTGTGCTGCGGGGCCCGGAGTACGCGCGACGTCTGGTGGCGCGTGCCCGGGAAGCCGGCGTCCGTGTCATGACGCCAGCCTCGGCGGTGGCTCTGCTCCCCGGTGGCGAACTCGCCGTCACCAGCGATGCCGGTGCCGGGCGGCTGCGGGCCAGGGCGGTGCTGCTCGCCACCGGCGTTCGCGAAACCACCCGCGCGGGACGGCTGATCGGCGGCACCAAACCGGCGGGGGTGATGAACACCGGGGCGCTCCAGGGCCTGGTGTACCTCGCAGGGCAGGTGCCGTTCCGGCGCCCGGTGATCCTCGGCTCCGAACTCGTGTCCTACTCCGCGCTGCTGACCTGCCGCCATGCGGGTATCCGACCCGTGGCCATGGTCGAGCCCGGCGCCCGCCCGCTGGCGTGGCGCTGGTCGACGCTGCTGCCTCGGGTCCTCGGTATCCCGTGCCATTTCGACACGCGTGTCGAGGCCGTCGTCGGAACGAACCGGGTCGAGGCGGTGGTGCTGCATCGCGCCGGACGCACCTGGCACCAGGCGGCGGACGGTCTGGTCGTCAGCGGCGGGTTCACGCCCGAGGCCAGCCTGCTCGAGTCGTCGCATCTGGTGGTTGATCCGGCCACAGGCGGTCCTGTGGTCGACGCCTTCGGTCGCTGCTCCGACCCGGCCTATTTCGCCGCCGGCAACCTGCTGCGCCCCGTGGAGACGGCGGGCTGGAGCTGGAGCGAGGGCAGGGCGGTGGCGCGCGCGATGCTGCAGGCGCTGCGCGGCGGACTGCCCGACCCGGCGGCGGCCATCGATCTGCTCGCACAGGGCGAGGCGCTGCGCTACCTGATGCCGCAGCGCCTGTCACCGGCTTCCGAGGCCGGTCTGCAGGCCCTGCAACTGCGGGTGCGGCGCCCGGTGTCGGGCACGCTGAGCCTGCAGGACGCGGGCAGGGTGCTGTGGCAGCAGCGTCTTGCCGCGCTGCCGGAGCGGCGCATCGTGGTGCCCCTCGCCCTGTTGCGCCGCGCGGCCGACGCAGGAGGTTCGTCGCGGGTGCTGCGCGTCTGCCTGGACGAACCCTCCACATGAGTCTGCTCGCGCTCGACCAGGGTACCACCTCGACCCGGGCGCTGTGGTTCGCGGAGCAGGGCGCGCCGCGCCAGGTGTTCGTCGCGCGTCACCGCCAGATCCGCCCGAGCCCGGGATGGGTGGAACACGACCCGATGGAGATCCTCGGGCATCTGCGGGCCGCGCTCGCCAGCGCCGCGCCACTGCCGGTGGCGGCGGTCGGCCTGGACAACCAGGGCGAGAGCTGTCTCGCCTGGGACGCGGTCAGCGGAGTACCCGTGAGCCCGGTGCTGGTGTGGCAGGACACGCGCACCGAGCCGGAACTGGCGGTGCTGCGCGCAGGCGGGGCGGAGGCACTGGTGCGCGGCCGCGCCGGGTTGCCGCTCGACAGCTATTTCTCGGCCTCGAAACTCGGCTGGATCCTGCGCCACGTTCCCGAGGCCAGGCGCCTGCGCGAGCGTGGCCGCCTGCGGCTCGGTACCACCGACGCCTTCTTCCTGCAGCATCTGACCGGCCGTGCCGTCACCGACCTCACCACCGCCTCGCGCACGGGGCTCATGGATCTGCGGCGCGGCGTCTGGGACGCCGCGCTGTGCGACCTGCACGGGGTACCCTTCGAGGCCTTGCCGCCGATCGTTCCCACCACGGGGGACTTCGGCAGCGTCGACATCGGTGGACGCGCGGTGCCGCTCACGGCCAGCGTCGTCGATCAGCAGGCCGCGCTGCACGGCCACGGCTGCCGCTCGCCCGGCGATGTGAAGATCACCTTCGGCACGGGGGCTTTCGCGCTCGCGGTGGCCGGCAGTTCACCGGATGTCTGGCCCGTCGCTGCTGGCGCCTGCCCGGACACGGGTGATGCGGAGGCGGGTCCGCCAGGCGCGACCGTGCAGGAGACCGACGGTCTGTTGCCCACGGTGGCCTGGCACAGGCGCGGCGAGGCGCCCACGTATGCCCTCGACGGTGGCGTGCAGACCGCCTCGGCCGCCCTCGAGTGGGCCGGGTCGCTCGGACTCTACGAGGACGTGCAGCGTCTCGACGCCTTCGACACGCCCTGTCAGGCGGCGCGGGGCCTGGTGTTCGTCCCGGCCCTGGCGGGCCTGGCCTGCCCGCACTGGGACAAGCGCGCCCGCGCGGCCTGGCTCGGTCTGGACCTTGCCACGCGGCGGTCCGACCTGGTGCAGGCGGTCCTCGAAGGCGTGGCCTTCCGCATGGCGGAAGTGATAGGGGCGATGGCGCGGCGCCTGTCGCTGTCGGAGGTCATCCCCGTGGACGGCGGCATGAGCGCCAACCCCTGGTTCACGCGCTTCCTCTGCGACGCCCTCGAGCACCCGATCCGCGTCTCCGACGAGGCCGAGCTCACCGCCCGCGGCTGCGCCGAACTCGCCGCCCACGGCGCCGGCCTGAGCCTGCCCCCGCAGCGCGGCGGCCGCATCCTCACTCCCCGTCCCCTGCCGCACGGCGCCCGCGAGCGCTTCGCCGCCGCCCTGCACGCCGTTCGCAACTACCCCCCTCCGGGGTCGGACCTCGGATAGGTCCTGATTATTTTCGGAAAAGTGGCGAAAAAGGCCGGTTTTTCAGGCTTAGCGGCTCACTTTCGGGGGGTAAATCGGTCCGCTCTGCCCCGGCGGGCCGGGTGCATCGCTCACTCGCTGGCGAGGATGGTGTTGCGAACGATCGGGTAGATCTGCTGCTGCCATCTGCGCCCGCTGAACACACCGTAGTGGCCGACGCCGGCCTGCAGGTGATGGCGCTTCCGATACGGGCGCAGCGCCGTGCAGAGATCGTGGGCGGCAAGGGTCTGGCCCAGCGAGCAGATGTCGTCCTTCTCGCCCTCGACCGTGAGCAGGGTCGTGCGCCGGATCGCGCGCGGGTCGACCCGCTCGCCGTGCCAGCGCAACTGCCCGGTCGGCAGGGCGTGCTCCTGAAAGACCCGGCTCACGGTCTCGAGGTAGAACTCGGCGGTGAGGTCGAGCACGGCGAAGTACTCGTCGTAGAAACTGCGCAGCGCCGCCGCCTTGTCATCGTCGCCGTCCACCAGATGGCGGTACAGGTCGAGGTGGGCGCTGAGATGCCGCTGCGGATTCATCGACATGAAAGCGGCGAGTTGCAGGAATCCCGGGTAGACCCGGCGACCGGCGCCGCGAAATCCAGGGGGCACGGAGGTGATGAGGTGGCGTTCGAACCATTCGATCGACCGACCCATCGCAAGCTCGTTGACCCTGGTCGGGTTCACCCGGGTGTCGATGGGCCCCGCCATGAGTGTGAGGCTGCGCGGCTGGGCCGGATGGCCGGACTGCGCCATGACGGCGGTGGCCACCAGCGCCGAGACGCAGGGCTGGCACACCGCCAGAAGGTGGGCGCCCGGCCCCAGCACCTCGAGGAAGCGCACCAGATGGTCGGTGTAGGCGTCGAGCCCGAACTCGCCCTCATCCGGCGCGATGTCGCGGGCGTTGTGCCAGTCCGTGAGGTAGACGTCGTGATCGGCAAGCAGAGTCTGCACCGTTCCGCGCAGCAGCGTCGCGAAATGGCCCGAAAGTGGTGCAACCACCAGCACCCGGGGCTGCGGCGCCACGGCTGGTTTGCGGAAATGCAGCAGCGTACCGAAGCCGGTGGAGAGGGCTGCTTCTTCTGTGACCCCCACACTCTCGCCCCCCACTTCGACGCTGTCGATGCCGAAGGCCGGACGGTGATGGGTGAGGCGCGCGCGCGTCAGCATCTCGTGCAGGGCGAGCGCGTGGCGCCCCGGACCGTGCAGTAACGGCGCCAGCCACGGGGACCGCAGCGCCGCCAGCCAGGAGGCGGAGCCTGCCCGCATCGGACCCGTCAGGTCAGCCAACGCCTGGTAGCCGAGATAGATCATGGATGGTTTCCAATGCCCCACGGTGGGGCGATGTCAGGTGATCGACAGGCAAGGCTGCCGCCTCGAGCGCCATGGTCTGTTCCGTGCTGGCGGGTGGGGTTGTCCGACCGAACCCCGATAGGCCGCACGCCATGAGCCATACCACTCTCACCATCTCTAGCAAGAACTATTCATCCTGGTCGCTGCGCGGCTGGCTGCTGTGCCGCATGGCAGGGCTGTCCTTCGAGGAGCGGATGATGGCATCCGACGATCCCTCGACGCGGGCCGAATTGCTGCTGCTCTCGCCGTCCTTTCTCGTGCCGCGTCTCGAGCACGAAGGCATACGCGTCTGGGACACTCTGGCGATCGCGGAATACCTGGCGGAGATCCGGCCCGAGGCCCACCTGTACCCGGGGGACCGCGCCTCGCGTGCACACTGTCGCGCCATCGCCGGGGAGATGCACTCGGGGTTCGCGAACCTGCGATCCGCCCTGCCGATGAATCTGAAGGCCAGCTATCCCGGGTTCCGCGTCTGGGCCGGTGCGCAGGCCGACATCGACCGCGTCCTCGGGATCTGGTCCGAGTGCCTCGGCAGATATGGCGGGCCCTGGCTCTTCGGCGCGGATCCGACCGTTGCCGATGCGATGTACGCACCGGTTTGCACGCGATTCAAGACCTACCACGTCCCGCTTGCCGGGGAAGCCGCCTCCTATCGCGACCGCGTCCTCGCCTGGGAACCCATGGTGGAATGGACGGCAGACGCGTTGCGGGAGCCCGACGAACTGGAGGAACTCGACGCCGAGTTCTGACGCCGGACAGGGTCGGGCCAGTCCGGGTGACGGACATGGCCGAACAAGCCCTCTTCAAGAAAGGTAGCCAGGCGTTTGGAGGCGGGTGTTCGGGCCTCAACGTCGAGCGAGGTGCCCCCGCCGCTCGGCTGGGTTCCCCGATGGCAAGCGCCACGTCGCCGGGCGGCGTAGAGTTACGAGACGTGTTTCCTCACCGGAAGGAAGACGTTCGGGCCGTGCGTTCCGCGACGGTGACGACGGGACCAACCAGCTCCTGCATCCGATGCGGGCGCGACGCACATGACGCATCGGGCAAGCATCAGGGGGTGGTTGTTTGCGGTGGCGCTGCTCGCCTCACTGCCTCTGCTGGGTTTCGCCCTCTACTCGGTGTATGAACTCGGCCAGACGCGGCAGACTGCGCTGACCGCGGAGCTGACCGGGCGTACCGAAGCCACGGCAAGCGCGGTGCGCCAGCAACTGGATGCGGGCGTGGGCTATCTGAGCGCGCTGGCGACCTCCGAGGCTGCCACCCGCGACGACATCCCCGAACTCTACGCGCACGCGCAGCGGGTCGCCATCGCACATCCGGAGGCACGCGCCTTCACCCTTGTCGCGCCGGATCGACGCATATTGTTCCTCACCCTCGTGCCGCTCGGCACGAAGGGGCTGGTCGGCAGTGATCCCGAGGCGTTCGAGACCGTGTTCGCGTCCGGAAAGCCGGCGGCATCAGGCGCGTTCAAATCCCCGGTCAGCGCAGGATGGTGACCACCGTGGGCGTACCCGTGCTGCGCGACGGCCGCGTGGCCTATTGCCTGCGCATGGTTCTCCTGACCGACACCCTGAACCAGCTGCTGGCGGCGCAGAAACTCCCGTCGGGTTGGGTGGCGACGGTCATCGACGCACGGGGCAGGGTGGTGGCGCGGTCGCGCCACCCGGCGCGTTTCGTGGGGGGTGAAGCGTCCGTCTCGATGATGGCTCGGGTGCAGGCCTGGCAACCGGGGGTGTTCGAGGCCATCTCTCTGGACGGCCAGCGTGTGACGACCAGCCTGGTGCAGGTGCCGGGCTGGCAATGGAGGGTTGCCGTGAGCGTGCCTTTCACCGAATTCGAGTCCCGCATCTATCGCTCGATGATGCCGCTGGCGCTGGCCGGCGTCGCATTCCTGGTGATGGCGTTTCTCGCCGCGGACCGGGTATCCCGGCGCATCGCGGAGCAGGTCGGCTGGGTGCTGGCGAGGTCCCGGTCCATGGAGCGCGGGGAGGATCCACCCCGTCACACCGTGACGATCTCCGAGCTGGCTGAGCTGGAGCACTCGCTGCGCTCGGTCGGGGCGCGGGAGCACGAGGCACAGAGCCAGTTGACCGACCTGGTGCTGTAGCACGAGAAGGTTGCCGCGGAGTTGAGTCAGGCACGCGCGGACGTGCTCACCGGCCTGCCGGGACGGGCAGTGTTCCTGGAACGCGTCGAACGGATGCATGCTGCGCTGGGCACTGAACCGGGGAGCCGCGTGGCGCTCCTGTTCGTCGATCTCGACGGCTTCAAGGCGGTCAACGACCGCCTGGGACACGAGCAGGGCGATCGCGTGCTCGTCCGCACGGCAGAGATCCTGGGGGCGCTGATCCGCGGCGACGACATGGCGGCGCGGCTTGGCGGCGACGAATTCGTGGTCTGCCTGGTTGCGCCGTCGGACGTTGTCGAGGCCTCCGCACGGGCGGTCGCCGCCCGTTTGGTCGAGGAGGTCTCGGGCATCGGCAGTGGCATCGGTTGCAGTGTCGGCGTTGCGGTGTGGACGGATCGTTGTCCCGATCTCGCGAGCGTGATGCGCCGGGCCGACGAGGCCATGTATGAGGCGAAGCGGCGCGGCAAGAACCGCTTCGTCCTGTACGACGAGGTGGGGGCCTCGGACGATGTGACCACCGCTTGAGGGTAAGCGGACTGCGTGCGCCTTTCTGGCGCGTTACGGCGCCCGCAGAGCCTCGCGTCTGAGCGCTGCGAGGGTGGCGGGCACCGTCCTGTCTCATGGCGCTGGGCTGGCCTTTCGCGCCTCGGGCCGGTCTGGTGCGAGAGTGGGGCAGAGCGCCGCGTTTTTGGGATCGGAAAGGGGCTTCTAACGCTGAAAAACAGGCGTTTTCCGCCACTTAATCCAATGAAATCAATAGTTATGCGAGGTCCGACCCCGATGTGGGGCTACAATTCGCGGAAAGTGCATTCGGAGAAGCGTCCTTGGAAAACGTTGCCATCACCGGTCTCGGAGTCATTTCCTCGATCGGGCAGGATCTCGCGACCTTCAACGCCAGCCTGCTGGCCGGAAGGGTGGTGGCCGGGCCTGCGCCCTGGAAGGACGGACACGACAACATCTGGATGTCGCTGATCCGGGACTTCGATGCGGGCCGATGGATGGAGGACCGGGTGGTGCGCAACTCGGCACGCTTTGCGCACTATGCGATCGCGGCCGCGGCGCAGGCAGTGGCGGATGCGGGTATCGAGGCGTTCGACCCGCTGCGCACCGCGGTTGTGGTGGGCAGCGCGCTCGGCGGCGTGGACTGGCACGCGGAGAACCAGGCGCTGCTCGAGTCGTCCGGGCCGGAGGCGGTGTCGTCGAAGTTCATGGCGAATTCGCTGCTGAACATGCCGGCAGCCCACATCGCGTTGCGCTTCGGCCTGCACGGCCCGCAACTGTCGCTCGCCACCGCCTGCGCCTCGTCGCATGACGCCATGGGCATCGCCGCGCGCATGATCGAGTCGGGCGAGGTCGACGTCGCGATTGCCGGAGGCACGGATTGCCCGATCAGTCCGCTGGTGTTTTTCGGTGCGCGCAACAACAAAATGTTCACGCCTCAGCCCGACCCCTACAAGACCTGTCGACCCTTCAACAAACATCGCTTCGGCGTCATGCTGGGCGAGGGCGCAGGCATGTTCGTGCTGGAACGCGCCGACCGCGCAAGGCAGCGCGGTGCCGTCATCCACTGTCGCCTGCGCGGCTATGCGACGCTGGCCGATGGCTACCATCCCTCTTCGCCGGAACCCGAGGGCAGATGGGAGCAGAAGGTGATGGAGCACGCCATCGCCGACGCGCGGCTGCGTGGCGGCGCGGATGACATCGATGCCGTGGTCGCGCATGGCACCGGCACTCCGGTGGGCGATGTCGCCGAGCTGTCGGCGCTCAACCGCATTTTCGGTGGCCGCGAGCGGCGACTGCGCATCACTTCCCCGAAAGGCAACTTCGGGCACCCACACGGGCCAGCCGGGGCGATGGGCCTGCTGGCAGGTCTGCTGGGCATGCGCGAGGGGATGGTGTTGCCCACGGCCGGAACGCACGACGAGAGCGAACTGATGGACGAGGTCGGGCGTCTGCATGCCGTGATCCGCGAGCCGGCGCCAGGCTCGGTGGAGGTGCTTCAGGTCAATGCCTTCGGGTTCGGCGGCCAGAACGCGTCACTGGTGGTGTCTCGCAGCTAGACCCGGGAGGCTATGCATGTTGATGCGCGCTCAAGGTCCCCGGCGAACCGCTGCGTCTGCCTCCGGCGGCGAGAGGGCGAACGCAGCCAGTGTGGTCGGGGGGCAAAAGGCAAGACCTGACCCCGGGGTTTTGGGGCTGTTGTTGTGGCTGGCGACAGGAGCGGGGTGGGCGCAGGCGCCCTGCGGCGAGGACGACGTCAGCGTGCGGGTGGTGCGGGCCGAGTGGGTCGACACCTGTCGCGATCGGCCCTGTCCGGTATTGCGCGCAGCCGGGGAGGTGCAGGTTCGCTGCGAATATCCGGTCGGGGTGCGGGTGAGGTTGCGGGCGCTCGATGTGGCGGGGGAGGCGGTGGCCATCGGGGAGATGTGGCCCTTCGGTAGGCGCAATGTGCCGCCGGGGGTGCATGAGGTGTCGTTCGACCAGTGGGTGGGGTACGACCCGGAGATTGCGGACTTCACCGCCATCGTGACGGGCATCGTGCGCTGGCCCGAGTGATCGGTGGAGGGAAGGCCGTGATGGACCAGGGTGTTTCGCAGGGGTTGGTGATCCGCCAGGCGGGGCGGGAGGATGTCCCGGATGTACTGTGTCTGATCCGCGAACTCGCCGAGTACGAGCGCCTCAGCCATCTGGTCACGACGGACGAGGCGGGGCTTGCCGAGGCGTTGTTCGGCGCCCATCCCGGAGCGGAGGTGCTGCTGGCCCACGAGGACGGCGCGCTGGCCGGGTTCGCCGTGTACTGCCACAACTTCTCCACCTTCCTGGGCCGTCGCGGGCTGTGGCTCGAAGACCTCTACGTGCGCCCGCACTGCCGGCGCCGCGGCATCGGGCGCGCATTGCTGGTGCACCTCGCGCGGCTTGCCGTCGAGCGCGGCTGCGGGCGCTTCGAGTGGGCCGCGCTGGACTGGAACACGCCGGCGTGGGACTTCTACCGGGCCCTGGGGGCGACCGCCATGGAGGAGTGGACCACCTTCCGGGTGACGGGGCAGGCCCTGCAACAGCTTGCACGGAAATCATGACGCACGCCCGCCTCGATCACCCGCGTCGCCACAGGACCGCGGGCATCACGCCCACATCCGCGGACCCGGCATGAAGCTCAGCCGTCGTGCTGTGCTGGCCGTCGGGGCCGCCGCGATCGGCGGTGCGGCGCTGATGCGCAGTGCCGATCGCAGCGGTCCGCGAGCCCCGTATTTCGAACGCCTGCAGCAGGCCCTGCAGCGCGAGGGTGTCGCCACGCCGACTCTGGTGGTCGACCGCACCCGTCTGGAGGCGAACGTGGACCGGCTCGGGCGTGACCTGCCGTCCGGCATGGCTTATCGCATTGTCGCCAAATCGCTGCCCGCACCGGGGCTGCTCGAGGCGGTTCGTGCGCGCAGCGGTAGCGAACGACTCATGACCTTCAACCTGCCGATGCTGCTGGAGCTGGCGCGCGCGATGCCCGGTGTGACGCAGTTCCTCGGCAAGCCTCTGCCCGTGACCGCCGCCGCCGCCTTCCTGGCGCAATTGCCGTCCGCGTCGCGTGATGCGGCGGCGCGTGTGACATGGCTCATGGACACGCCGGAGCGTGTGCGGCAGTACGACGCGCTTGCGCGCGGGCAGGCTCATCCGCTCGACGTCGCGATCGAGCTCGACGTCGGCCTGCACCGGGGCGGGCAGTCGCCTGGCGAAGGACTCGCGCGGCTGCTCGACGCGCTGAAGGCGAGCCCGGGCCTGCGCTTCGCGGGCCTGATGGGATACGAGCCGCATGTGCCCGCGGTGCCGGAGCTGTTCGGGCTGCGCGAGCGTGCCCTGGCGCGCAGCTGGGAGGCCTACCGGCAGGCCACGGAGCAGGTCGGCACCGCCATTGGAGAGCAAAGGCTGCAGGGTGTGATCCTGAATGCGGCCGGCAGTCTGACCTATCGCCTGTACCGCGATACCGGCGTGGCGAATGAGCTGTCGGCCGGCTCGGCGCTGGTCAAGCCGGCCGGCTTCGACACGCCGCTGCTGGAGGCGATGGAACCCGCCTGCTTCATCGCGACGCCGGTGCTCAAGTCCCTGCCCGAGACCCGCCTGCCGGATGTCTTCGGGGCCATCTCGACGCTGCAGGCGTTGTGGGATCCGAACACCCGTCGCACGGTGTTCATCCATGGCGGTCACTGGCTCGCACAGCCGGTGGATCCTCCCGGCCTGCAGTACAACGGCTTGTTCGGCCGCTCCAGCAACCAGGAGATGCTCAATGCCGGCGAGGCCCTGAGCCTGCCGCCCGACGACTTCGTGTTTTTCCGGCCCGATCAAAGCGAAGCGGTGTTCCAGCAGTTCGGGGATATCGCCGTGTTCGATGGCGAGCGCATCGCCGGGTGGTGGCCGGTGTTTCCGGCGCGAGGGTGAGAGGGCGCTCCTGGCCGAGGTATTCCCGCGAGGCGTCTTGCAGGTCAGTGGCGAAGATCGTGAATGACGAAGACTCAGCCGATCCACCAGACCGCCGCGGTGATCACCGCGATGCAGGTGAGGTTGAGCCACCAGCCGCAGCGCATCATGAGTGTCTGCGGCACCTGGCCGGTGCCGTACACGATGGCATTCGGTGGCGTGGCCACCGGCAACATGAACGCGCATGAGGCCGAGACGCCGATCGCGACGGCCAGGGTCGCCGGCGGCAGGCCCATGCCCGCTGCAACAGGCAACAGGATCGGAAGCAGCAAGGCTGCGCTCGCGGTGTTGCTCACCAGTTCGGTGAGGAACACGACAAACGCGACCACACCCGCAATGAGCAGCAGCCCGGGAGCGCCCTGCACGACGGACAGCATGCCGTCGGCCAGAAACCGGCTGGCGCCGCTCTGGCTCATGACTTCGCTCAGCGCGAGACCGCCGCCGAACAGCAGGAGCACCCCCCACTGGGTCCCCCGTTCGGCGTCCTGCCAGCCGAGCACCCCGGTCCCGACCAGGGCGACGATGGCGGCCAGGGCCACCAGGGCGTCGATGTCGGCGCCGAGACCGAGGGCGCTCGCCAGTGGCGCGCCGCCGACCCAGCCGGCCGCGGTTGCACCGAAGATCGCGATTGTGAGGATGCGCTCGCGTGTCCACGCGAAGCGCTCCGTCGGCACCTGTACCCGTCCGCCGAGCGAGGGCCGCAACACCGCGGCCAGCACGATCAGCATGAGGGGCCACAGCAGCGCCACGATCGGCAGCCCCATGGCCAGCCACTGCGCGAAATCCAGCCCGGCCTGCGCGGCAGCGATGGTGTTGGGCGGGCTCCCCACCAGGGTACCGATGCCGCCGATGCTGGCGCTGTAGGCCAGCGCCAGCAGCACGAAGGCCTGCTCGCGCTGACCTGCAGGAGGGGCGCCGTCGCTGGCGGCGTCGCGCAGCAGCCCGAGGGCGAGCGGCAGCATCATGGCGGCCGTGGCGGTGTTGCTGATCCACATGGACAAGCCGGCAGACAGGGCGGCCAGCAGGACCACCGCCGCGCCGCGGTGCCCGCGCGCCAATCGCAGCACCGCTACTGACAGGGCGCGGTCGATGCCGTGGCGCGCGAGTGCCGCGGCAAGCGCGAATCCCCCGAGAAAGAGAAAGATGACCGGGTGGGAGAAGGATGACAGCGCCTGTTTCGGCGAGAGGATCCCCAGAAGCACCGCGAGCAACGGCACCAGCAGCGCCGTGACGGTCAGGTGCAGGGCCTGGGTCAACCAGAGGCCGCCCACGAGCGTGAACAGGGACAGACCTGCGCGAAGGGGCGCCGGGCCGACATCGGTCATCAAGACGGCGGCAGCCACCAGTGCGCAGGCGTTCTGATGGCCGGCCCTGGCGGGTCCGGGCGGCAGCGACGCATCCCTCAACTCAGTCATCGCGGGTCGAGGCATTCACGGACCCTGGTCGCACGACCGGTGTACGGCGCTCAGGGCGGCCTGCAGCATGTGGATATGCCGACAAATTTCGGGACGACGGGATCAGTGCGGCGACGGGGCGGTGGCGATCAGCACGTCGGTATCGCCCTCCGCCAGAACGTGCTTGGTGGTGCTGCCGAGCAGGAGATCCTCGGTCGCCGACGTACCGTGCTTGCCGATCACAACGAGGTCGCAGTCGAGCTCCTGTTCGAACTCGATGATGCGCTGTGAGGCGTTCCCCTCGACGACACAGGGTTCCCAGCGGCCAAGTGCCAGACCGGCCTCCTGCGCGAGAGCGTGCACCTGTTGCGTGGCCTCGGCGCGGGCACCGCGCCGGTAGTGTTCGATGGTCGCGCTGTCGACCCCGGCGAACGCGAGTTTCTCCTCGAACGGCACCTCGAAGGCATGCAACAGCACCAGATGGGCGTTGGGCGCGAACCGGCGTGCAGCCGCCACCGCCTGTGCCGACCAGGCAGAGAAGTCCGTCGCGACGAGGACGCGGCGGTACGGCTCGTGCGGGCTGTGCCGCACCACCAGCATCGGCTGCGTGGCGCGTCGCATCAGACGCTCGGACGTCGTGCCCAACACCAGCCGCCGCATGAAACCCGCACCGCGGGCCCCCACCACGACGAGATCCGCAGCCTCGGACTGGGCGCTGCGCCGTACCTCGTCCAGGACCGAACCGACCATGAGGCGGGTGCTGACATGCACCTGCCGGGCGGCGCCCAGGTCTGCGGCAAGGGCCTGCAGCTGTCGCCCCGCCTCGGCCATCAGGCGTTGCTCGTGCTCCCCGCCCGTGTCCATCCATTGCCGGAAGGCGGCCAGCATTCCACCGTCGACCACGTGCGCGAGAATCAGCCTGGCGTGGGTCTCGTGCGCGAGCCGTGCGGCCCGTTCGGCGGCATGTCGGGAGGGGGCGGAGAAGTCGGTCGCGACGAAGATGGTGCCCGGTGGGGTCATGCCGATGCCTCCTCGCGGCGAAGTTCCTCGAATAGTGTCTGGGCGGCACGGTCTGCCGCGTCGTCGAACGGGTTGATCAGGTGACGGACCCCCGCCTCGGCCAGGGCCCTGCCGTGTGCAGCATCACGCACGGCCGCCGCGAGTCGGCCCCGATACCCGGCGGCGGTCAGGGCGTGCAGCAGGGCGCGATTGGACTCCCACTGAGGGAAGGTGGTCACCACCAGGCGGGCGCCGGTCAGCGGCAGAGACTCCAGGAAATCCGGGTCCTCGCCGTCGCCGAAATGCACCGGGATGCTGCTGACGCGCAGCTGCCGCACGGTCTCCGGGTCGAAGTCGACCCCGATCGCGGATACGCCGGCAGAGCGCAGCTGTGTCAGAAGGCGACCGCCATAGCGACCCAGGCCGAACACGATCACCTCGGCCGGCGGCGCCGAGGTCGGCGTGTTCTCGACCGCGAGCTCCCGGAATGGGTGCCGCCGCTCGAGCGGTCGGAGCCAGGGGGCGAGGCGCTCGTAAAGAGGCTGGGAGTAGAGGATCAGGTAAGTTGAGACAGTGATCGTGACCAGCCCCACGAGTGTCGTCAGGCCGAGCGCCTCGACGCCGACGTGGCCGAGGGTGATGCCCATGGCCACGAACACGATGGAGAACTCGCTGATCTGCGCCACGGTCAGCCCGGCAAGGAAGCCGGTGCGCTTGCGATAGCCCATCCAGCCCATGATTGCCATCACGATCAGCGGATTGCCGATGAGCACGAACAGCGACAGCGCCACGGCCGGCCCGATCTCCGCCCCCAGGGTCGACAACTCGAGCTTGGCCCCCAGATCGATGAAGAAGAACAGCAGCAGGAAATCCCGGATGCCGGTGAGCCGCGCGTTCATGGCGTCGCGATACGGGGTCGATGCCAGCGAAAAGCCCGCCAGGAAGGCACCCGCCTCCTTGCTGAATCCGGCCCACTCCCCGAGGGCGGCCAGGGCCACGCCCCAGGCGATGGCGAACACCAGCAGCAGTTCCTGCGAGCGGGCCATGGAGGAGACCAGCACCGGCAGGATGTAGCGCATGAGCAGGGCCATCGCGGCAGCGGCCGCCGCGATGCGCCAGCCAAGAGACAGCAATACCTCCGTCAGCGATGCCGCTTCGCCACCCGTGCCGCGCAGTGCGCTCATGGTCATCATCGCAATGACGACCGCAAGATCCTGCACGATCAGGAAGCCGACGGCGATGCGGCCGTGAAGGCTGTCGAGCTCGCGCTTGTCCGACAACAGCTTGACGATGATGATGGTGCTGGAGAAGGTCAGCGCGACTGCAACATAGAGCGACTCCATCAGCCCCTTGCCAAGACCGAGGACGATCAGAAAACCGAACATGATGGTGAACGCCAGTTGGCCCAGCCCGGTGGCGAGCGCGACCGGTCCGATGTGTCGCAGGTGCTGGAGGTCGAGCTTGAGACCGACCACAAACAGCAGTACCGCGACACCGATCTCGGCCAGCAGATCGACCTGGTCATGCGCCGTTACGAGGCTGAACCCGGCCGGGCCGACGGCGATGCCGACCACGATGTAAGCGATAAGCACCGGCTGCCTGAGGCGCACGAACACTGCGCCCGCCACTGCGCAGACAAGCAGCAGCAGTGCGAATTCGCCGAACGCGTTTCCGTGTGTCATGCCGATGGTACGTACACGCTCGCAAGGCGGGCCGCTGCCCCCGCGCACCCGCTCAGGCGCGGCAGGGCCGGAACCGATGCCGCGTGAGTGATATCCGTATCGATGTTCCCGTCAGCATAGTGCAAGGCGAAGGACCGGAAAAGCCTGATGTGTATTTTCGGGAATTGTTCCGGGGCGGTGCCGCCGGCTGGCGCGGGTGTCGTGTATGGGCTCGAGTCGCGTGCAGCGGGCTGGCGATGGAGCCTGCGCGCGGGAGCCCGTGACCGTGATGGAGCGGGGTCAGTGGATGTCCGGGCAGAGCAGCTGCCAGTATCATCGGCGGCACCCCCGCTGTCGAATGAGATGATCTGCATCCGCAATGCGGAAGAGGGGGATCTGATCGCTGCCGGCTGTCCCGTTGTTGTTCCGCGTGCCACGATCCGACTGTCCTCGCAGGAGATTCGGACATTGTCCCTGGCGGCAGCCGCCGGGCGCATCATCAAGGAGGAATCCACCCATGCTCGCCATCACCGCAGTCATCCGCGTCCGCCCAGGGTGTGAACAGACCACGCACGACGCATTGCTAGCGGTTGCGCGCAACGCCCGCGACAACGAAGCCGGCACCATCGACTACTTCGTCTCCCAGGACGCGCAGGACCCCTGCGTGTTCACCACCTACGAACGCTACGCGGACCGCGAGGCCATGGAGCAGCACAATGGGTCTGAAGCCGTCGCCCGATTCTTCGCGCTGGCCAAGCCGCTGCTGGACGGCGGCGTGACCGTGGTGACCGCCACCGAGGTGTTCGCATCGCGCTGAGGAAGGCGGCTTCGTTTTTCGAGCGAGGTTCCGATGTCCGGCTGGTGAACGGGGAGGCTCGGTCGCGATCCGTACGACGTAAATGCTGGCATATGGCCGCGCGCGAGCAGCCGTGGGCGCGATCGGTTGATGTGTGAGTGAGCGATGCGGTGGCGTGGGTCGATCTGGCTGGACGACAGATGCCTGCGCGCGTCGTGCAGCAGGGAGACCGAAGCGGACACCTCGGACAGATTAAACAAAAACAGCGACCGAAGTCGCTGTGTTTGTTATGGCGTCCCCACGGGGATTCGAACCCCGGTTACCGCCGTGAAAGGGCGATGTCCTAGGCCTCTAGACGATGGGGACCCGAGACTATTTTCTTTTGGTGGAGGTAAGCGGGATCGAACCGCTGACCTCTTGCATGCCATGCAAGCGCTCTCCCAGCTGAGCTATACCCCCAATCAAGAAGCCGCGCACTATACAGACCGCCCGGCCCCCTGTAAAGCGATTCGGAGTTTCGCCCTGCTGCGACGCGAGGGTCACAGTGGGGCGGAAGATCACTCGTCCTCTTCCTCCTCTTCCTCATCCTCGTCGAACTCGTCCATTGCCTCGAGTTCCGAATCGATCATATCTCGAATCTCCATCAGGAGATTGCGCAACGCTTCGTTCTGGTCCTTCAGTTCCTGCTTGGTCATGCTGACCTCCCTAAGTGTGGTGGCCCGTCCCGCGGGACTGCGCACGGCAATCACCCGGCGTGTGTGCGGGCCGAATTATAGCCACTGCCGAGCGACGCCAGAGGTCGCCGGCGAGCCGGCTCATCGAAGCACGAACTCCACCCGGCTTGCGGCAACCTTGTCCCTGGGAGTGGCGACGAGGGACTTGGGTTCCATCAGGAAGATCCGTTCCGAGGAGACCGCCCCCTTGGTGGTGAGGACGTCCTTCACGCTCTGTGCTCGGCGCAGCGCGAGCTGGCGCAGGTCGTCCTCCGTGACGGTGAGATTGGCGAGCATGAGCTTCTCCATCTCCTCGCGCGGCAGGGACTTCTCCAGGCCGATGGCATTGCGCGGCTTGGCGAACTTCTCCGCCTTGTAGGCCTTGAGCAACAGGCGCTCGGCGTCGGCAGCATCGATGCTCACCGCATCCACCGATTCCGGGGTGTTGCCGGCCCGCGCCAGCTCGGTATAGCGCTGCGCCTTGAGCTTGCGTTCCAGGGCGGCCTGCAGGAGGCCCGGCCTGTCCTTCGCCGGGTCGATGTGACCGCTGACCTCGAGGCTCAGCGCCTGTCGCTCAGTGAGCGCCTTCGCGAGTTGCTCCAGCTTGGTCGCACCGGCGGCATCGGGGCTGGCCGAGCCGGGCGCGAACTCGAGGTAGGACAGCTGCTCGCCATCGCCGCCGAACATCGAACCCAGCAGCGCGAAGGGCGCGGTGACGGCCTTGGTGAGCAGGTTGACGATGACCTGCCAGATGACGCGCCCGAGCTTGAATTGGGGGTCGTCCAGCGAGCCCGAGACCGGCACGTCGAGGTTGATGCGTCCCTCCCGGTCCTTGAGCAACGATACCGCGAGGCCGACAGGCAGCTTGACGGCGTCCGGGCTGTCGACCTTCTGGCCGAAGGTGAACTGGTCGATGAAGACACGGTTCTCGGCCTTGATCTGGCGTTTGTCGATGAGATAGCTCAGGTCGAGCGAGAGCTTGCCTTTCTCGATGGTGTAGCCGGCGTATCTGCCGGCGTAGGGCGTCAGCGGTGGGAGTTCGATGTCGCGGAAGGAGATCTTCAGATCGGCGAACAGGTCGCCTGCGAGCGGGTTGATCTGCCCGGTGATCGACAGCGGTGCCTGGTTCGCCAGCCGTCCCCGCAGATCGACGCTCGCGCGGCTTGTCGGTTCGGACATCAGGCCGGCCACGCGGCCGGTCACCTGCGTCATGGTGGCCGTCACGTTGGGCTTGATGATGCGGTCGTTGAACAGGATGGTGCCGCCCTGCAGGGTCACCTCGTCGATGCGGATGGCGCGCGGCACGGCTGCCGGCTTGGCAGGCGCGGTGGGCCCGGGTGCCGCGCCGGCAGCTTTCGCAGGCTTGGTGGGCTTGGCGGGTGGCTGGCTCGCGGCGGCGCTGGTCCCCGCACTCCTGGTCGCGGCGGGCGGCGGGGCAGCTTCCGGGCTGGCGAGTGCGCGCAGGATGTTGAGGGAGCCATCCTCGTTGATCTGTATGCGGGTGCGGAAGTTGGTCAGGGCGATCGCGTGGATTCCCAGGGCGAAAGGCTCGGAGCGGAACCGCACCCCGTCGAAGAACAGCGACTCCCAGCGCAGGATGTCCTCGGCCCCGGCCTTGTCCAGCGTGGAGAAGGCACCGATGCCGCCGTTGCCCTCGTAGCCGATCGCCAGCGCGCCGTCGCGACCGGTGGACACTTCGACCTGACCATCCACCGAGAGCTTCGCGCTGCCGAGCGTGACGTTCAGGAACTGGCTGTAGTAGGGCAGGAAAGGCACGAGGTCCAGACCGGTGACGCGGGTCTTGAGCTTCGCTGCGAGAGGTGCGGGGGCGGCCGTCCCGGCAATGGAGGCTTCGGCGCCGCCATTGATGCGCGCCTTGATGGCGAGCTTCGCCGTGCCGGGGGTTCCGAGGGCGAAATCGGACACTTCGACGCGCAGTGGCGCGAGCGTGGTCTGGGCGCCACCGGCAGGCACCTCGTCGATGAAGCGGGCCTGGGCGGCATCGAGCAGCAGGTGCTGCAGGGCGAACGTCCAGGGCGCGGGCGTGGCGGTCGGCGGCCCGGCGGGCGACGGGACCGCCGCGGCAGCGGGTGCGGGTGGCGGGGTGAGTCGGGCGAGGTCGATGCTGCCGTCGGCGAGGCGGCGTGCCTGCAGCTCCGGCCTGGTGATGCGCAGATCGGCCACGGCGGCGCGACGCGCGGCGAGATCCGCGCTGCCTCCGATCACGCGCAGCGAGGGAATCGTCGCGAAGTCCTTTTTCTCGTCGCGCTTGCGCAGACGCAGGTCGTCGAGCGACAGGGCGAGGTTGGTGACGCTCGCCTGCAGTGGGGCGGCGCGTGGCGAGGCGGCGACGTGGCCGGAGAGGTCGAGACGACCGGACACGACGTCGAACAGCA
>Ga0169931_10003758_pt1 | contig 23935 bp, 15 predicted proteins | sample Kivu_15m_20L_FD_129675 | JGI IMG/M metagenome (GOLD analysis project Ga0169931, IMG submission 129675) | Freshwater microbial communities from Lake Kivu, Western Province, Rwanda to study Microbial Dark Matter (Phase II) - Kivu_15m_20L... | ecosystem: Environmental > Aquatic > Freshwater > Lake...
ACGGTTCCTGTAGGATTTCACGCAAAGTTCCGGTACACCTCGCGCAGAGTTCCGGAACGGTAAAAAAAAGATCCGGAACGGTTCCTGTAGGATTTCACGCAAAGTTCCGGTACACCTCGCGTAGAGTTCCGGAACGGTAAAAAAAGATCCGGAACGGTTGCTGCAGAGTTCCGGAACGGCGGTAAAAAAAAGATCCGGAACGGTGTTGCTGCAGAGTTCCGGAACGGTAAACCTCCTACAGTACAGACCTACTGCCAACCTACATAGTGCTGTACAGTGGCGTTTCCGCAACTTCCAGAAAACCAAAATTAGCTTAGATGTCTTTTTTGCGCTCCTTTCTCCTTTCTCGCTTCATGCATCGCCGAACAGCGCATAGTTCAGGGTTTGCCAGTTTCGCACACTGTTGATGCTTATTGATTGATGTTTTTTGTTTTTCTTCAGGCACAGTGGAAAAAAATCTGTAATCAGGGAATATGACCCCCGTTGCTATACTTATCAAAGATGACAGCGAGAGCTGCATTTCAAGATCTGTTTCATCATCGATAGCTCCGTGTGTAGACCGAGGAAGGGACATAAAGGATGACGAGGGAGATGTATCATCTTCAGTCAAGGTTATAGTGCGAGTGAGGCCAATTTGCCCTAGTGAGGTGGGGCACGGTCAATGCATCGACGCATCAAAATCGTCTAAGCGAAGATCAGGACAGATGCCTGACATCGTGCAGATCGGTGGTGAGGTATGTTTCTCTATAGGAGGAGCTACTAATTTCTTTTTTAGTTAGGCAATAATGAAATTTTTGTCTGTTCCGTTGCATGTGGTTTTCAGCATGGGCCTTCGTTTGTATTCGACTTTGTTTTCCCCCCAAAGTCTTCACAGAAAGATGTTTTCAGTAGTGCCGTCATGCCATTGATAGAGTCATGCTTAGAAGGCTACAACGCTACCATTTTAGCAGTAAGTTAGCCGTTCTGGAATGTGTTTTACAACATTAATTCGATGCTCTCACATTAAGTTATATCGTCCCCCATCGCAGTATGGTCAAACTGGAAGTGGGAAAACGTATACAGTATTTGGACCGTCAAGCGCTAAGTCGTTTGACGATGAATCTAGTTCTGATGTCTCTACTGGGGCACTAAGCGAGGCTGGAATCATTCCTAGGGCACTTACAACTGTTTTTAGACGCCTTGATAAATTGAAATCGAATGGAGTCAATTCACCTGCTAATTATGAATATGAAGTAAGAATGCAATTTCTCGAGTTATATGGTGAGGATATTTTCGATCTCCTCGCATCTTCGTCTTCTGGTAAATTGTCGATTAGAGACGGTGGATCTTTGGTGGAACCAGAGGTTATCGGTGCTACGGAACTTAAAGTGACGACGGCTGAAGATGCGCTTATATACTTAACTAGAGGTGCCCTTCGTCGTATTACAGGTGCAACTGCGATGAACGCTGAAAGTAGTCGATCACATGCAATCATGACATTAATAATTGAGCAAACATATTCATTTAATGGTTCCGCGTTCGAAACAGAGGACTTTCTACATGCAGGTTCAGATACAGAGGCTAAGCGGTCGAAATTTCACTTTGTTGACCTAGCTGGCAGCGAGCGACAGAAACGTAGTTTGGCAGTTGGGTTGCGACTCAAAGAAGGTATTAATATCAACAAGGGGCTCCTTGTGCTTGGTAATGTGATTTCTGCACTAGGTGATCCTATGAAACAAGGAAAGGTTTTCGTTCCTTATCGGGACTCAAAGCTAACTAGGTTACTCAAAGGAAGCTTAGGAGGGAATCACAAGACGCTTATGATTGCATGCGTTTCTCCTTCCTCGTCAAACATGGAAGAATCTCTAAACTGCCTTAGGTACGCTAATAGGGCCAAGAATATCCAAAATAAAGCAGTTTTGAATGCAGAGACGGGGTCTAGCCTCCTGTTTGCAATGCGTAATTTATTAAAGGTGCTGGCGACCGAACTGCTAGGTGTATATGAATCAAATGACTCTACGACGAGTTTTTCTTTTGAGCAGCTCGTTGCAATATCCCAGGGGAAATTTTCGTTCGAGGATCTTCCGCAGATTTCCTTTAGTAAAGAATCTGAATCATATAATCTGTCACTGAAACAAAGCAAAATCCAGGCAAGTGAATCGGGTGGCCTGGTAGAGACTGCCATGTCCGATGTATCATCGGAATCATCTAAACGAACACGAGAGCGTCAGGTAGATGACAGAAGATTTCAGCGAAGCGATCCAGTCGCGCTCTACGATAGAGGAGACGATCGTGATCACGAGGCCTCCTTGCACTCGGGTGAGCAATGTCCCATGAGCCAAACTCTAGCAATGGAAATTGACTCCGAGCAATCACACTTGGAAATTATTACTGACAAATACATCCACATGGCACCTGACATTCATATATCTTTATCTCAGGAATCTGAAATTCATCATAATTCACCAATTCTACCGAAAAGCAATGAGAATATTGATCCTGGAGATAATATTCCAGACGGCAATTTTTCTAAGATACAAAAGAATATTCAAAAAGACATGACAGCTTTGTCACAATCAATAGCAACGAAAGAACATTTTATTGAGGAACTGGAGAAAAGCCAGCAGAAGTATGAGGTACGGTAATACCTGGAAAAATATTTTTATGACTCTCTTGGAATCGCTCATTATATACTCTGTTTCAAGTTAATGCGGAATCATTACGAAACAAAACTTACTGAGTTAGGATTACAACTTTCTAAATTCGAAGCGGAGAGAGAGAGTATGATCAATAGTCTCAATGCGAATCCTAACGACTTTGATGCCTCCCAAAATATAAAGATGAATATCTCTGAGAAAGAACATCAAATATTGGCATTAAAAAAGCGTCAGACAAAATTAGCTACTTTATCAAAATCATCTGTACAAAATAGGCATATAATCGATTCTCTTAAGAGTGAGGTAGAGTCCTTAAAGCGACAAAAAACAGATCTTCAGAGAAAGCTCCTAACGGAACAAAGCTTACATTATCAAGAAGTCTCAAAGCTAAAGAAAGAAGCAGCAACTCACGAACGCGAAGCTGAGCGTTCCCGTGTAGATTTACATCGTTTGCTGAAGGAAAAGGAACAGACAGAGCGAGTAGCAAAGATGCGTTCGGACGAAATAAGTCGGCTTCGTTTTAAATATCGAGATATTGAAAAGAAAAAAAGAATGCTTACTATTAAAAGAGGAGTCATGGATAAGGTTGGTATAGATCTGGTCTTATTAGGTCGTAATCGAGTTGATAGAAAAATATCAGCAAACACAGAGTTTGGTTCCAATATTAGTAATTCTCTTCCCGTAGATATTGATATAGAAAGCATACGAGCATTTCTAGATACTCAGATTGCTGATGTACTGAAGAAAGAAACTTGCGCTGACAAACTTGCTCATGCATGGGAAGATCATCTTGAATTAATCATGAGAAGAGATGAACTGAACGAATCATCTGTCGGAGAAAGAGACGATGTTCAGGAGCAACTTGACGATATCAACATCCAAATACTATACAAAGAGGAAATTATTAGGGCTCTGGCTAAAGGCCTTGGGGATCGTCCCAAATCATTACCCACGGGTGATGACTTGTTTAAACATATCTTCAAAGACAATCAGCTGCTTGATATGTTTCCATCGCTAGCTCCGATGGAAACGAGTCATCTTTTATCAAAGATTTTATTTGGTATGTTGGTGCGAGAACGCAGGAGAGTGGCAGCTCTTGCAAGGACCGCGTCAATACTTGATCAAAAACTGATCGATACATCTAAATGGGCTGAATCGCAAGAGTCGACTCTACAATCTCAGCTAGAGGAAGAAAAAATGCAAAACATTTTGCTGACAAAGCGTCAGCAAGAGCAAATATCATCGCTTATGGAGCTCGCTCAAATGGAAAAATCTCCCGATGTTTCTGACGGTGACCCTGTATCATCATCAAGTCAATCTGATTCGATGATTATAAGATTGGCTAATGAAAGAATAATTGCCCTTGAAGCTCTTTTGGCGGGATACCAATGCAACTCACTGAGTCAGTCTTCGCGACAAGCCGAAGAACGAAAATTCTCTGAGGAGCATAGGCTTGTAGAAACTGAATGCGAACGACTGCGGGATGACGTTATGTCGTTAAGAGAGGCTTTACTGCGAATAAAAACCATCACTACATCATCTTGTGATGACCGAACTAACTCCGGCCAAACAGAACGCGATTCATTCAAAGACAGAGCGATATGTAAGATTGTCAACGAAGCTCTACAGCCTTCAGCCACCACTCCGAAGGAATCGAATAGCATATGTTTTGGTGATAGGAGTGCAACGATGATGGAACTTTTGAATCCAAATGACGAGGAAAGCATGAATGAAATGCCAGATTGGGTTGATGATATCATGGAAGACCTAGCAATTATTGCAAGAGGAGAGCTTCCACCTTCTATAAAAAAGGTGAAAATACCAGACGACGTCGTCTTTTCAACGCACAAAAACAAATCATTGAGAACAGATGACACGCCTTCGAGGAGAATGACACGATTCAACGGCGAGATAGAAACAGAGTATTCGTCGGTTTTTGAGCGCCTTCAGAGTCCTTCAAACTACACAGGGGTCCAAAAACAAGTTCATGATGAATTACGACGTCGCCAACTTGAGAAAAAATCATTTCAAAGTGAAGTTAAGCAGAGATCTAATGATGCTATGAAACAAAGAGCTCAGAGTGAGATTAAACGCAGAATCTCTGATAATATAGAATCACCAACGAAAACAATGTCGACAACGAAAGCTTTGGACCACAGCGATGTATTTAAGCGTCTCCAAGAAACAGAGACTAAATCCTACTCTTATGCTCGGAAGGCTACGAGCGAGACAGATGTTACAAGCTACTAGAGAATTTTCTTAGTTGCGTTCTTTACTGCATAAGTTAGAGTTGTCGATTACTGTGCGTATTGAAATGTCTAGTGATTAGTAAATTTTTCTTTTAAAAGTTATCTTCTAGATCACATAATAGCACACGGTATTAAATAATGCACTTATAAAGTGGCACATGCGGCAATGGGCTTACAAAATACAGCATGTTATACATCCATCTTAAAATGACTAACGACGATGCAAGGCATGGAAAGAAGTTCGCAGTAGAATCCTCTTGAACTGTTACACGTAGTGTTGATCGTGAAGAGCATCCAGGACACATCCGTAACAGCAACAGCCTTTCAATGAAAATTTTTCAAGTGTAGCTCCATCTTTTTCGTTTCCAGCCTCATGGATGATAAAAATAAAGCTAGCCTCTAAGTCGATCAGAAAAGGCCTTGAATATCGTTTATTCCGATGGCATATGGTTAAAATGAGGAGGGAAAAAGAAAATCAACCACATGTGATCTTGATAAACGATATTCAAAGCCTTTTTCTGATAGACAATGAGGGAATATTTATTATCATTATCATCATCATCATCATCCATCCATGAAACTGGAAACGAAAAACTCGGAATTTTAACTTACGTGATCATGCAGCACGACTACGTACCGCCTGACGGCAGCGTATGCGTAGGCTGTAGGCTCTAGAGGTCCTACTGTTTGTAGTTTGTACCAGTAAGGTAATGCCCCTAACTGTGTTGTGCTATGACCAACACAGCAGAAGTTCTTTTGACTAGTAACTCACAGGAAATGAACAGCCGTTTCCCAGGTCTTTCCATGCTTCAAACTAGCATCTTTTCCAAGGCGGTCGTTCAAACAACTGTAAGATGGATGGGATCGAGAGGAAGCCGTGGTCATGGATGGTTGAAAAAATATCGGTCCGGACTTGGTGGACGACATTTACAAGGTCGATATTTTAACCGAGACGTATCAAAACTTGCAGCACTGAATGATCAAGTATTTGCATTAAACCAACGAATTATAGATATGAATCATAAAGTATACGCTTATTTAGATATAGCTGTTGGAGATGACGACTCCGCGAAAGATACTACCTCCCAAACTACTTTGTCTCAACCAACAACCCAACGCGTTACGATTGAATTAGCTGCGGCGGCTTTACCTAAAACATGCAATAATTTTATTTCTCTTTGTCAGGAGGGATATGTATCATCCAAGGCGTTCCGTATTGAGAAAAATGTAGGAATATGCTTTGGAGATTTTGTTTCCTCCAATCATTCTCAGAAGGGTACTCAAGGGATGTGTCATAGTACTGTACAAAATCATACTTCGGATCCCTATCAAACGCATACATTTGAACATGAACCTTTAGTATTGAGTCATGCCCAAAAAGGAATGGTATCTATGCTTAGTGCTGGACTCGATAAGAATGATTCTAGATTTATCATTACCACCGTAGATGATGCACCACAACTCGATGGAAGATTTGTAGCCTTTGGAAAGGTTCAGCAGGGACTGCAAGAGTTGGAACATATTGCAACAAGTACCTTTACTAAAAAAGGTCGTCCGACCGTAGATATACGTATCGTTGCCTGTGGTTTATTATAAGTACGTTTTATACAATACAGTACTTTTCATTATATAAGTCTAAATATAAATGATAAAGAAATCTGCTGTGTTTACTGAGTTGCGAACTTCCCACTCATGCAGAAACAGTATGCTGAATACACTTACATTCAAATGATATGTAGTGATGTGATAACCACTCATACTTCTTGTTAATGCGGGAGGATGCAGTAAGCATTTTCACTGAACTTAACCGATTATCATCATCTACTAGATTATCATCAGCAACACTTGCGTGCTTCTTGCTTGCGTGCCTGTTATCAACCTTACAAAGAAGAGATGACGGATTTTATGTATTATATTTATGTAGGATCGAGACAATGATCAATGATCAACCCATTCAGTGACCGAAGTCGTGCTGCTTTTGACCTGATACTGTCACTCTTTTCCTCAGCATGCGTTCAATACTGTAGATAGGTTTTTGAGTCATCAAAGAACTGCGTTGATACAGTGAAGGACAACCAAAAGAAGTGACGGTAACAAGAATGAGTACAAGGCTATATTCGGGCAGTTTATCTAACTTCATTGGGAGAAGTTAAAAACCTTCTGTAAAACCAATCTTTTCATTCGTTTTTCGAAGCAACAGCGCCCCCGGTGGTTCTCACTTTTGTAAGAGCCAATTCTTTGTTTGTACCCTAAACACGTCATGACATCCGAGGACGATGAGTATATAGACTATAGTTGTTCGACTCCAATAGAGCGTCTTTCGAGAGATATTGAAACGGTCTTACGATCTTGGCATGTTGTATCTGGAGCAGATCGACATATTTCACTTCGTCGACAGGAATCATCAACAGCTCCCAATACATTCGAGAATCAGAGCAATGTACATCTCCTACGTTCGGCTCGTGTTTGTTATACACCCTTCGTAGCGAAGAGGGCGACTGCAGAAACAATATCAAGCCATGGACATCAAGAACGCTTGACTGTAGATTTAGAATTAAATCTTTATGATGGACCTATCCAGGAGACCATGTCTCCCAACAATCTCCAAGAATATTCATCCTATATTCCATTTTCCTTAATCTCTCATCGAAATTATTTTGATCATTCACAGCGTGATATCTTGTCCAATTTATCATCGTTATTTCGTATTGGGCAACACATTACTTTATGCCCTGTGCCATCTACAACAAACTCGCATTTCTTTCAAAGTACCTTACAATCCATCGCAAAGATTCAGAATACACGACGGAATCATATGATTCATAGAAAGAATCGTACTTCAATACCTACATCTGTTTCATCCTTGATGCAGGCATCAGATTTCTTCAAAAAGACCAATCGAATATCTCTAGAGGAAAGAGTTACGTTACATACAGCTACAATTCAATCGTTATCGAATATTCTTCAAACGGCATTAAACTTTGCTACATCGTCTTGTGATTGTAGAATCCCCACTTTTGGAATATGGGGTACATATCGACCCCAAGATTCTTTAATCGATACACACCATAAGATGATATTTCCAATCAAAGATACTACAAACGAAGCATCATTTTCATCTTCCATGGAAGAACATACATGTCCAATAGGGAACAAGGACTATTCCAAACAGGTCATACACCCACATTGCTTCAATAGCAATATTGACGGCATACCCTCCTGGATAAATCCAGAAAATCTATATAATATTGCCACTTGGGGTTGTAGCCAGGATGGAAATGCAATACTCAGTCTGGATGAAATGGATACAGACGTTGATTTTGACACTACGAATGAAAGTGATGATTCTCGATCGGTTAGTAGCATAGACACAGAATTGGGTAATGAATACCTTGAAAGCAAGAGAAAAACGAAAAGTAACGTATTCAGACATCGATCCAATCCTTTCGTACGACGTATCGATAATCATCGTGGCATAAAAAGAGATCGCAAACAACCACGAAAGCAACATATACTCTTCGCACCCATTTTCTGTGGATATTGTTATCCTGGTCCATCGCATAACGCTGCTTGTGCATCCTTTACTACTCATATAATACCACCTGGTGTATCGTATTCTACCCATTTCTCCAACTTAAATAGTCTTGGAAAAATTCTTCTACAGCAATCATCACAGACGTACACCAACGGATCACATTCCAATACGTATGGTAAAGTTGTCGTTTCTTTTGCTCGTCATCATTTTACTTGGAATCAGCATTTGGATTCTACGTCTATAAAAAACAAATATACGTCCTATTATTACGACATTGACAAATTAGATGTTTACACTCATGGGGCAGCGTGGAGGAGAGCATTGTGTCCAGATTTTCGTCATGCTCATTCCAGAGTTTTAAGTCATCAACAAATTCAGCTGATTGAACGAGTAACAAGGATATTTTATCATGCATACTATGCTTGTCGTAGATCATCGAGAGTTGAACCTCTTTGGGGACCGAACGATGATCCCTTGGTATCCTTGAACGTATCAGTTACATGGAACGAAGCGACTATGTCTCCTCCTCCATCATCCTTCGAGAACGAAAATAGAAGAAATTATTTGCTCACTCTTCCACTTCGTATTCGGTCCTATCAATCGCTGACCTCCCATGATATGCGAGGGATGGAAAATACAATTTTATCAAGTGTCTTCAACCCGATTACAGCTCCTCCCTGCTCCTTTGTGGTATCTACAAAATTTTCCAAGGATTGTGCCTACGGAACCTTAAGTGCAAACATCCGATGTATTCTTGCTGCGATGATAAGGACGTGCTCGCTTGAACCAGATACACTACTGGGCCATTTAACAAAGCCACAGATATTGAAAACGTTTCAAGAACAAAAGTCTCTACAAGACCGTCTTCATAATTTGATGGATAAGGCTCAAGTGAGTCCTTTAACAAGGAACTTAGTAGAAGCATTGGACTGGGATTATTCAGAGATAGACTATTATGATTGGAGACTGTTGGCTGTTGATTTACTCGACCATAGCAACTTTCAAATCAAGATGCCGATGAAGGAGATATTGAATGATGAAAACTTGTCTCTTCCCTTTCATCGTCTGTATAAAACTTGTTGTCCTGGAAGCTTGCTTAGCGCCATCGGTACGTGTGTTGGAAGTTTACAGAAGCCATCTATGATGTCTACATTGTGGCTTGAAATAGTTGAGGAGCTTAGGCTTCGGTGGACGAAACGGGAAACAATCACGAGTATAATTCCGTCACATTATTCGATGAATAATTTTTACAATCCTAGACCAGATTACTCTATTACAAAACGTCACTCTTTCGATCAAGGAAGGGATGGTTCAGCCTTTCTCTATAGTTCTGAAGCTGAACCTGACTGTAACGATTGTTTATTAGCCCAGAAATTGCAAGTGTTCAATATCGGGGTTGAAATCATGATAGCAAGAGATGAAGAAGAACATCGCCTGAAGAAGATAGAAAGATTACGAGATGCTCAAGAAATAAAGCAGTCTCATTTAAAGTATTCATTAAACGGTGGGAAAGATTGGTGCAATGACAGTGAGACTGCCACGGCGACGGCAGGAAATAGAACCCGCGACGGGATCAAAAAACATACTTTTGATTCATCATTATCAACAACTTCAATGGGTAATTCGACGCAATCAATGTTGAAAGGACATTGTCTTGAAACAATCGATATCGGTATGGAGGATGAGGAAGAAGATAACTCTGTTGATCAATCAGATTCATTATCTGAGCATTCACCATATTCTGATTCTGGTGAAATCAAGAAATTCACATCCACACCGTCAGTTCATAGTAACCGATCCAGCTCTAAAAACGAGTTTTATGATGCTCGTACTTGTATCGAAAGCGCGACTGTCGATAAGCATAGTGAGAATTCATCGGATATCGTATCCACGTGTTCGTATACTGAAGACGCTACAATGGACGGGTCATCAATTGTGGAAACTACTACTTCTGTGGTTAATCGCCTTAGCCGCCATGGTGCACGATGTCCAGTTTATGGTATAAATCTTATTGCCTCTTCTGATGCCTTGTTCGCACCTTATCTTCAAAGACCACCTCCAATCACAGATGAAGTTACTTGTCAGCGCAGGTATCTATTAGAAAAGAATATAGATGGGAGTGATGAAACCGCGCTGAACACCGCTCTCGAAATAATCCATCGACTCCAAAAGCCTAAGCTCCTAAGTGATGCGAGTGCATTTAAAGCAGCCAATCCTGGAGCAATCTTTCAAGATTTTGCAAACTGGTGTGGGAATCCTGAGAATCCCATCGCTGAATTTATAGGTGATGACGTAGTGCCTCCTCTGTTGCATCCAAAAGGGCCAAATGGAAATGCCTCCATGGCTGCGCTCATTCTCACAGCAACTCGAACATTTTGGTCAGATGTTTGGGATGAGGCAGAAGCATGCCCCGCAACTGATCAGAGACCATTGTTTGATCCAACAACCACAGTTGAAACACTTTTATCATCGTTAGAAACGTTACATCCTTCATTGCTATTAAATCAAATATTGTCAGTCAATCTTTCGGTTGCATGTTATTTACTAGAATCAAGCGCGTTTTTCTGTAACTTTACCTCGATGAAAACTGTCCTTGACAAACTACTTTTCAAGGTGCACGATGCTCTCTTAAAATTGAATCATGATATGACGATGGGAATATCGTCACCTATTAGTAAAGGAGAGACTCGAAATGAAAACGCATTCTTGATATCCTGTGAGACTATCGCAGCGTGTGAAACAGTTTGTGATATTATAGGCGAGACCGAAGTACTGCTATCTCAGGCGATATCACTTTCGAGTAAATTTGACGGAGACAGCAGGGTTTTAGAAGATTTGGTCTTCAAACGAATGTTCTGTGTTGAGGATAAAGACGAACGTAGGGATTTATTAAATACTATTCAGATTCAGCGAGAACTGGATCACTTTGGTCGAAACGGAACAGAAACTCATAATGACATACCTAGAACTTCTGTCAGGGAATATACTTTAAGGAAAATCGATCATCAATATCCTTGCGAAATGTCTGTAAGACTTGAGGACTCACAAAGCGAGAGGGAAAATAATTCACAAGGAGGACTAGTCATCTCTTTTAAAAAAATGCCATGATTAATTTTAAATTATCTACATCGATAGTTATCGAATAGAACGTCCGCTACTTCACGCAAAAATCTAAAAAATAAAACGAGTTTTTATTTCCCTAAAACTCTCCCGATTTAAAGTTTCATATGTCGCTACATATATCCTTCATTCACCTTCATCTCATATGTACCGGTTTCAGGAATTAAAATTGTTGTAAAATGTAAAATCGTAAGATTGAGTACCTCGACTGAAAGGCCCAACCTACAATCGATAATTTATTAGTAGCCTTTTCGGTATCTAATACTCTGACGATTATACATACAGTTCAATTCACCCAACGACTCAAATGGATATGAAAAGAATTAAAAACGAACAGATATGCGTTCGTTGCAATTTTCTCAATCTATTAAGACGGTACTAGCGTTAACCTGTAGGATACGACATCGATCGAATATTGGTTGAGTAAGTTGACCTTATATATTATGATTGCGAATCAAGACATAAGAATCAACTGTCTTGCGCATAATCATACTCCTCCAATATACGTCTTGAGCTGGCGTTGCTTCCAAAGTTGTATGTACTGTAGCTCGTAGTGCGAACGCGGTGTTGGCTAAGATACCTGTAAAGGGGTCGGATTGATCAAGCATAATACGGTAATCTTCTCAGTTATGGATTGTGCTTTAAAATGACTTGAGATGCTCGTTCAACGATAGAATTCGTTGTTGGATTCTTTAATGTAGCACACGAATATCGGACACCATAAGATTCCTACATTTCTTGGAATTCAGAACCAACGAACTCTCCACCGATGTCGTGGACTACGATTGATGAACAGGTAGCCATCGTCTATCAAACGTAAGAGCGACAGTTGCAAATAATTGCAAAGCTTTGGTATCGATGAAAGCTTTTGAGCTCTTCTATATACTCCTAGACGGGATATCGACGATGAAAATTTGGTACTATATTCTTGTCTTCTTCGATATAATGTAATTCAGGAGAAATTTCTTCTTTAGCCATTCTCCAACGGATGTTTTGAGGATTAGTAGAATGAAAGTAAGGCATATTATTGTGATCGTCGTATATTCGAATTTTTCGACCCAAAAGGTTATTGCGAACGGCATGAAGTCCTTTTACCATCGCGATTTTTTCTTTCTATTTAATTGCGTAGTGTTTCTGAGCATCAACGAGTGTCTGCGAAAAGAAAGCGATAGGCTTTGTAGCTTGTTAATCCGATTCCATTGTCATTAGCATCGGCATAAAAGTCGAAGGTTTGAGAGAGGGCGCGCGGACTGTGTTGATATTGTCCCTAGCGGAATGGTTCCTATTTCCTTGTTACCCTGACGATTGGACTCAATAAATCACTTAGACCGAGTCACTTACAGACTTCTTTGACCGATGTCGAAACCTTAGGAGCGAATATAGCCGGAACCTTGGCTTCCTGTGGCGTGGACCCATTACGGTAGTAGTAAGTTTATATCCGAGATAGTTGACTTCTTGTACTGGAAAATTACATGTCTCAAGATTAACTGAAAACTTGTTTCTTTCAACCGCGATTACATGCCCCCCCTGCTTCCTGGTTGTATAGTAGGACTAGCGTTGCAGGTTGATTCTGTTGCGCGCAGATCATATTGTGTTTTAGTCAAACCAATTCAGCCCGGATTCATAAGATGTTAACGAGTAGTAACGAGCCATGCCTTAAACAGCGGGCCTTATAGGACGCCCCCATACACAACGACCCAGGTACCCGATGCACCGATACGCTATGCTCCTCTCGGTGTCATGAATCCAGAAGGTTCAATCAATGATTCAATGTGTATCTCACTTCAGGTTCTTTCCATGCGACTTCACCAGATAGCTGGTCAGCATCGTATGCCTCCGGTTGGTATTTATCTACTCTGGTTCAATATCTTCAAAACCTTACACCCCACCAGCACTACCACTTCCTTCTACGACAGGCCTACCTACAGCGTTTCAATTGTAGCTTCGTCATCTGGGACGGTAGACAGGTAGGTCGGTAGGTCCAAGAAACAACAGATACAAATTGAAATTGAAGTAATACAACGAACATAACCTACTATACGTAGAATATTCAATATTCATGATTTGAACGTAAAATATCCGTTAGGGCAGTGCATCGTAGTCGTGCAACTGAAGTCACGTTATGAGAAAGTTGCCCGTTTCTTAAAAAAAATTGAATCAGTCTATTGTTACGTATGTAGGTGTGCTTGATAAATTGGATGAAATATTTTACTTCTCCGTTAGTTTTAGCTAAAATTATGGATATGACCATACAATGATTCTTGTCGTAAGCTGTCGACCGCCGTTTCATCAAGCCGCCAATGACGTTCTTATAAAAATGGAAATCAAACGGCAGACAGCTAGCCAGCCAGCTACGATACATACAGACTACTCGACGGTGTAATTTTTAGGCGGGCGTCAACTTTCCTCTCCGTTCGTTATTCAAGACATGTCATTTCCTGTATGTTTGTGAATCTCTGCTCTCGGATATTCTATTTTTTTCATGAAGGCAGCGTTTTGACAGTGTGGCACATCAACACTCATTCATAGTTCCTAACCGCGAGGCCCGATGTCCACGAAAATAATGTCTACGCCATCTTCAAAGACTATTAACACCGAATCGCCAACTATAGGATGCACACCTTCATCGACACACACACCTTTAAGGCACAATTATGCCGCAACTCATACTCCTATTGCATCAGCCAAACGCCCTAGACAACCTATAACACGTGCAGTCTCATCGAACGATGGTATTTCAAGCCCCATGGTTTCGACTCCGTCTGTTTCGAAGTTAAACATCTACACGCCGTCATCATCGTCTCGTCAACAGGAACAGCCATTGAGCCCGATGCATCCACCTCGACCTGTCCCAGTAGATGCACATGGAGTCATTGTTTCATCTAGATCAAATGGTGTGTCTGAATCACCCGAAACAACTAGCCCCGAGTCTATCATCAGTGGGTCATCTTCGTCTACCAGCATGGGCAGTAGTAGTAGTTGGGTGGGTCGTAAGGTGGACGCAATTTTCTCTCCCGTTTTAAATTTTCTCAATGGAAAGAGTTATCACAACTTGTCGAATAATAAATCATCTGAAAATGATATCACGTATTGTGAGTATGAATCCCACGAAACCACTTTAATTCAATCATCAATCAAGGATGATCCCTTGGAATGGGATGATAGAAATGCTGAAAATGTTCTTCATGTATCGCATAATACAGATCCCGAGTCATGCAAGAACTGTGAAGTTAGCGTGAATTGTAAAACTGAACGTATCTCTCTAGAAAAAGTCAATTCAGTGTGCTTAGATAGCTCCTTGTCTGATGCTTCAATCTCACTGGAGGTTGAAGTTGAAAGCACATCAGATGTTGAAGATATCGAGGATCAGGAGGAGGAATTTAATCCCTACATCTTCATCAAGTCTCTCCCATGCTATTCTTTGGTCGTTCCGAACCCTTCTGAGAAAATATGTCTACCTCCCAAATCTAGTACAGACCCACGCATCAGCTTAGTTTTAGATTTGGACGAGACTCTAGTCCATTGCACGGTTGAGCCTATTTCAGATGCGAACATGATCTTTCCTGTCAACTTCCACGGAATGGATTATACAGTATATGTTCGTCTACGTCCACATTTGAAAGAATTCCTTGAGGCCATTCGAGGTAAATACGAGGTTATCGTTTTCACTGCAAGTCAACAAGCGTACGCTGACGCATTACTGAATCGCATTGATCCCCGTAAGTACTATTTTGATCTTTGCTATGTCTTCAATTATAGTTTCATTGAGTTGATAATCGTAATTTTTTCCTTTTTTTACAGAGAGGAAATATATTCAGCACCGTCTGTTTCGAGAGTCTTGTCTCTTTGTCGAAGGAAATTATCTTAAAGACCTCAACGTTCTTGGCAGAAGCCTTGCTTCATGCGTCCTTGTTGATAACTCTCCTCATGCGTTTGGTTATCAAGTCGATAACGGTATTCCCATTGAGTCATGGTTTGATGATGTTCATGACACAGAACTACTGAAATTGGAAAAGTTCCTCAATACACTTCACGGTGTGGATGATGTTCGAAACGTAGTCCGTAGTCGATTTCAGACGTATAAATTGATAAGAGATGCTTGAGGGAAAGGTTTGACAGCTACCCTCCTGAATTAAATTAGATAGCTTTTCACTGTTTTATAGATATAGATTAATAGAATAAAAAGAGTCGTAATTTGTGACGATTCGTAGACCATGGCGTACAAAAAACTTAATTGTTATCCATATGGATGAAAGTGTGTGAATCTTATTTATTGACAGGGCTATTGGCTTCCAGGAGGCGATTGTTATGACCTACCAAATGAGAATGGATGATATATATATCAGTTTATAGTCTCTAAGAAGTTGTCATGAGTTATCAAAGATGTCAATTTTCATAAACCGACAATGGTTATTTGCTCTTTCGCTGAAATAAAAGAGATGTGTGAGTTCGATACAGTCAGTATTGACAAAAGTGTATCGTACATAATGGGAAACACTCTCTCTAGAGCTATGTAGATGTATTTAATCTCTAAGTAATGGGGTAACGGGTAATGGCCTGGGCCTGGGCCTGGGGCCTGGGGCCTGGGGTAGCCTACTGTACCGTAAAATACAGTAGGTCCTACTATAGGTACAGTATTGTAGTATGTAGACCAAGATCCGGGGTCAAGGGGTCGTTTGGGTGGCTGGGGGCTGGGGGTCTCTGTGGGACTCTGAGCTCTGAGGGAAAGAAATTGAAAACCACACCGAGCCATCCACCACCATCCTCGATGCTCTTAAAGCCTCCAAGTATTCAACAATTAAACCAGCAACAGCAACAATAAACTCAACAGGAGGCGTTTGTGTATCTGTATACATCATTTCTCTTGGGGAATAAAAACAACGACGATGACGAGCCATCAGCATACAGCATCTGCATTCGAATCTAAATCAAAATCGTATCGTCTCCTAATGACTCGAGAGTGGGATATTATTGCACCTGTACCGTCGAATACTCTCAAGGCTACGTTGACTCCTAAACCATTACGACTTCATCATCGTTCTCGACGTATCCTTCTTGAATCCCATCTCATTACGTTCAATAACAATATGAATAACAACAAATCCACTCGCAGCTATGAACAAACCATTGTAAAGATTTTAGTTCCACAGCGAAAAATCTTTGCATCTCCATCATCTCCATCGAGATCTTCAAACATGTCTCAGTCATCATCAACGGATAAAAATTCCATCTCCTCCTCTTCTCAATGGACTTTTATACGACCGAATCGTCTTTCTCCTGGAAAAAATTCAAACCAAAGGATTATCAACACCAACACTATATCTCCGACAAACCAAACTGTAACAAGAGATCGAGTGAATAGTGAAATTTCAGATTTGGCTGCAGATCATGATAATAATGATGATGATCATCATCATCATGGAGCTACGGATCAATCAAATCAGTGTAATGGTGGTTGGAAAGAAAAGTATATCTTTGATTTAGAGGATTTTGTCTTTGTAAGACAAGAAAAGGAAGTTTGCTTTTTTACCACAAGAAACAAGAATGAAAATGATTCCATATCTGTACAACGTGAACTCATTTTTACTACGCAAGATGAGGCTACAGACTTTGTTACATACATAACACAACGTATAACTTTGGAACGAAATATGAAAGAACATTATTTTCTAGATATGGTGGGGCAAACGATACAAGATGTAAATCAACGAGTAGAGTATATGATTGATATTGTGGGTGCGGTAGGTTTACATAAAACAGGTTTCATGAAAGGAAATCCATTTGTTGTAGTGAAATGGGGTCATGTCATTTTACATCAAACGGATTATATTGAAAATAGGTATGGTATTTGATCTAGTATGGATACATTTATCTTTTTTTCATCCACATCCAATCGTCCATTCATGGCGTGCATATATATTCATTGTTTATATATGTACCATTTTCTTTTCTTTATACCTTCAGTGCTGATCCAATTTGGACTATTCGCACCAAATCTCTCTTTTTGCTATCAGTCACTATAAAAGAACTCTTGATGGATCATGAGAAATTAGAGTTCTTTGTTTATGATTATGATTTCGGTGAATCACATCGGCTGTTAGGATTATCCATCATTCCGACTAGCGACATTTTCTTATCTATCGGTCAACGTAGGGAATATTCATTGACACCAGTCATCATAGATTCTAAAGAACGAGGTTATCGTGAAGGAAGTATTGCTCTACGATGTCGTCATGCTACCCAAAAAGATCGTGAGATTTTAAAGAATTCGTATCTTACCAGTTTTACATATTCACAAAGTACCTTGGATGAGATCGATGATCAAAATCAAAAGGATGTTGTTGCTGGTATGGGAATTGCAGATAGTATAGCTCCTCTGACATCAATTATAGAGAAAAAGGAACGAGTTATTGTAAAAGATGGTATGAAATTGGTCCAATACAAAACTCGTCCAGGTCCTGATCCCGACGATAAGATGGATACTGAATGGCTAACCAACGATGAAATACAACGATATATTTATAAACCATCTAGGAAATGGAAAGATATGGGTGCTGGGACATTGGGCACGGTCTACATTGAAGTATTGGGATGTGACTCCTTACCATCAAGAGAGAAGAATGGAATTGTGGGAAATGCAAGAGATACCTTTGTGCAAATTATTTACGGCGATTCTCGATCCCTGACGGATGTCATCGAGTCTTCTCTCTCACCTCGCTGGTTACCTTGGTCCAATCGCGCGTTTACACTTCATATCAAGGAACAATGTGCCGTAATATTTCTTGCGGTCTTTGACTTAGATTTCAAACAAGATCATACATTTATTGGAAGATTGTGCATACCACTCGTTCGATTCCATGCGAACACGGAATATTTACTTGATTATAAAATCCACCGGAATTCAACACTCCACGACCGACCGTCGTTTGGAGTCTTAAAAGTAAGTGCTATGATTCTTCGCCTATAATTATCTCACTATTATTGAAAAGAAAATCTAATAAATGTATCAAACGCGTGATGTCTAGATTCGACTTCGACTTGAAATTGACCATCCTCGCAAATACTTACTGTCGTCGATTCAAATAGCTCCTCCAACAATATTAAATGTATCAGATAAGAAGCAGTTTCGGTCTGTACTACTGACTTGCTATGGTGATGATTGGGATCAACGAGAATACAACTTAAATGGTATTTCAAAAGCTGTAGATGAAATTCGGAGTTACTTTTCTCATATTTCCTATGCTTATTGCTATGTTCGAGACGTCATACTTTGGAGACAATTATCTTCAATCAGTATCATATCCAAGGAGTTTCTTCTCCCGCAACGGTCGCTGCAATTATTTATCTTGAGTTTAATCGTTCTTCGATTTCCTCGGTTACTACCCTCAACTTTCACTGGGTTACTGGTTTTATTTTCCTGGACTATGATGAGGACGAGAACTTCTCAACAGAATCCTTGGATGCGATGCTCTAACTTTCATGACATGATTAGATCTCTTTTATATGACGAGAATATGAGCCCAGTTACCATAGTGCCCGATCAAGAACCATCAACGTTATTAAAATCTGATAGCGAAGATATGAACTCTGTCCATACAACAATAATGAGAGCTCCGAGTGACTATGGAAACGCTAAAAATGATTCAAAGGTCGATTTGGTGCTAGATATCTTTAAGCCAAACCTTTTTTCTCTTCAAAAGCATCTCATAGCTACTATCGAATGGATACGAGTCATCAAACGTATCATTACTTGGGAAGAAACCGCGCTTTCATTCTTCTTCATGATGATGTTTCTTTTTCTCACATTCGCTCTGATCTTTGTCCCGTGGATGTTAGTACTTCGATCAGTTTCTACGGTCTTTGTCTTGATAGTTTTGAGTCCGGTTATGAAACTTGTTGACCTTGTCTTTTTTCAAGAAAATCTTCCACTAGATGAAAAGAATTCAAGAAGTTCTTTCAAAAGAATGCTTAGATCTGTAGTTAACAAAAGCAAACTCCGATCCAGAATAAAGATGGAGAATGAAACCAAAATAAAGGATATGAAGCAATCTTTATTTGGTAGCTACAATATAAAAGTACCCAGATTGAGCGTGGATCTGTATGTAGATGTACCAATGCCAACATCGACGGCGACACCGTTCATTTACGATTCTGTCCATTTAGCGGTGAGCTATTTTCCACTCAAACCATTACCTCTTTGTTTTATTTTGGAAGAAAACTTATCAGGACGTTTTATTCTAAAGGATCTCTGTCTTAAGGAAACAGGATTGGATAAGATTCGTGATCACGGGCAACAAATTGTTGGATTATTGATACCCCAGGTTCGTATAATTTTTGTCTAGCTTCCGCTTCTTTCATTTTCCTTGCGAAACCTTATCTCTCCATTAAAACATCGGACTTTTTGTTGTATATGAAGATCGAAAAGGCTTTTGATTACATTACACCTATAGGACAAATAGCTCGACAGCAGTCTATGTTAGCAAGGAGTGACCCCGCCGCATCCCTAAGTAGCGACTCCATTGTTCTAGCGGTACTGAAATTATTATCCGTATTGATTCTTTCAGCATTAACGACTTGGGTAACTGTGCCAATCTTGAAGTTATTGATTGAGAAATCGACTAGAGCATTGTATGAGAAGCTAATCATCCAATAAAGTAATGTACATCTACGTTACATATTTAAATTACGAGAGCAATATTGGATCATGTAAAATATCATGCCACGCTTTCAACGGCATATCATCCCGATCACAGTTATCCAGTAGTGGAAGTATGGTCTCCATCGTCGTCACACCTTTCGGTATAAAATTGTAGTACACTGTGAAGCTCGGTGCATGTTCTTTGGCAAGATTCCCAACAAAGCCATATTCACGGAGTGATTTTCGTTGAGCATCTTGTTTAAGCTCAGTTTCCTCCGAGAATACATCTTTGCATAAAATCAAGTGATGAAAAAGTCCATGTTTCTCTTCTAAATGATGCCTTATTGAAATGATTGTTGTATCCACTGATACGGTTAATATATCATCCATGAAAGACCAATCGATCAGCTGTACAGTAGTACAATCAAATGATGAAAAATCACCGAAAGCATAAAAACTAGGTAACAAGATAATTTTGTTGACTTGAAATGAGGGAAGTTCAGTCTCCTTACCTTAAAATGAAGTGAAACCCATTCGCATTCATCTCGATTCTGTATACTCTTTTCTTCTTTAGTAGAATTCTTATGTTCTATAAGGCTAGAACGATGAAAAATTGATTTTCGTGCAAAAATTGCATTTCGTCGTTTGATTTTCAACGACTCTTTAGGGTTAATTTTAGTGGGTAATTCCATTTCTTGACAGCGGTATGTCATAGAAATAAGCTATCATCATTGTTGGTGAACCATCTCATTTTCAGCGAAAGAATCATCGTCAAAAATCGAAACATCATTTGGGTGATGTTCTTCGATTCGTGACACACAAATCGTGTACTGTGGACGATATTGTTTCACTTAAAAGAGTTGGTTCATGAGTTCAAAATGTATAATTTCATTATGTCTTGACTTCTCGCACGAGTCTGTCACAGCGTCACAGCAGACAGGCTACACAGCGTAGAGTGTGTAATGCGAGAGCAGATGTATCTGTATCTGTGCTCACAGAAACGATAGTCACGGAATCAATCTCATGGAATCACATAGGTTGACTTTTTTCTTAACATGAATGCTCGTCAACCTAAAGTTGAATTGATTACATCACCTTATTTAAGGGGACAAACTCAATTTTTGGGAGGAGCGGTTGGTGGCAAGCCAGGAGAAGAGAAGATTTTCTGTATACCTGGGCACTTCCACCATGTTTTGGTTATTGACCCCAAAAATGATAGTACAAGGATCATTGGACCAGAGCTTCCAGGTCAATACAAATGGCTACGTGGGGTTTGCGCACCTTCGGGTATGATTTATGGTTTACCGTGTCATCATTCTCATGTTCTAAAAATAGATCCCTTTACAGAGGTGGTTACTTTACTTCCCCTGCCCGAAGAAATCCAATCATTAGGATGGAAGTATCATGGTGGGACACTATGTCCGATCGATAATTGTATTTATACTATTCCCCAGTTTGCAACTAGAGTTTTGAAAATCGACCCAGAGACTGATACCATAACTGAAGTGGGACCTGTCATAGAAGGAAAATATAAATATTATGGTGGTGTAGTGGGTAGTGATGGTGCAATATACGGCATTTGCCAAAATGCAGCATCAATCCTTAGAATTGATCCGTTATGTCGATCGAAAGCGAATGAAATCGTTACTCTACACGGAAATTTTGGAGGGGGTGGACACAAATGGCACGGTGCATCTGTCGTACATCAGGGAGATGTCATAATCGGTATACCATGCCATTCTAATTATGTGTTAAAGATTGAACCCAACTTTCCTGAGCCCATCATCACCTTAGAGGGAGATGAAACAGTTATCAAAAGTGGTCGGCATCAACCCCAACATAAATATAAATTCCTTGGTGCTGTAACAGATTGTGAATCTACAGCTGTTTATTGTATTCCCAGTGGAGCAGAACGGGTTTTGAGGATTCAACTGGTTCGAAATGAAGTTCATACTCGTGACACAACACAGCCTCGATATCGTGCAGTGATTAATGAAGTAGGTGAGTAAGAGTTGTAGAATATACATTTTCTACATCGATGAAATAAGAATTGCATAATTCATCTTGTTACAGGGGTTAATATAAGAGATGAGGGATTGGAACGGCTCGTACAGGTAAAATCTATATGTACTTGAATGTTTTCATTCATTGATTTGTCGATCAGTGCCGCGCTTACAGGCTGCTCTCGTCTCTGTCAGAATAAATGGCAAAACGGTTTCACCTCGATGTACGATCGCACACTTTATGCGATTCCTCTCAATGGGGATAAAGTCTTACGCATTTTCCCAAATGAAAACGAATCTCTTGTTACCGTGGAGACGATAGGAGAAGCGATCAGTGGAACAGGGAAATGGGAAGGTTGTGTTGTGGCACCGAATGGCGTTGCATACGGAATGCCAAATAATTACAAAGGAATTCTGAAAATAACCCCAGCTGCTTAACACCGACATAACAATTTGCGTCTTGCACAACGTTTAAATCATTTATAGGTGAATCTTGGAAGATCACTTATGTGTAAGCCGCCGTTTTACAAGAGTTACGCGATTGGCTCCAATCACATTCCAGTGGGCTTAATTACCAGCGCAGTAATGTAAATATTTGGTGTTTCATCGTTAAGGACATAATCTTACGAGTTTCTCTTTCGTCACTTCTTTCGACATAATTCCATCATCAATCGAAAATATGAAGCGATTTACTTTACTAGATCTCATCTTACTCGCATTTGTTGCAGCCGCCGATGATAGTTTCGTGAGTCGGATGCTCGGTGGATACGGACACGGTGTGTGTCCATATTACTGTATTTATCGGGCGAAGGCACTTTATTATTGCGTCCATGAGCATGATAGCTGTAAAGATCATATTAAAGATATTTGCGATGATAAAGATGATGAAGATGATGACGAAGATGACCATAAAGATTACAAAGACGGTGAGTCATTCATAATCTTTATATTTGTGTTTGTTTCTATACTTTGCCATGTCATATTCTCGTTATCAACATGCTTGTTCTCTGTCATGCGTAGGTTATAAAGATGGTTACAAAGACGGTATGTTGAATACGTGATCAAGATCATTTTCACTTATGTTTATCCTTGTCACTCAATGAAAACGTTTATTGATCGGTAATCATGATTCCTGCAGGTTATGATGCGAAAAAGTGTGATGATTACAAGGACAAATATCCATATTGGAAAACCCCTTATGATGCAGCATCCAATACGACGGTAAACCTCAGCGACCCTACCATTACAAACAGTGACCCCGGGAATGCCCTGGCATTTGACGATGCTCATTAGCTGTTTATTGTTTGATTTTTTGAGACGGAGGAGTTTTTCTATTTTTATCAACAGATTTGTATTGTAGAAATTCATACAAGTTGTACAGTATACAATGCCGAGCCTTTGTTAATTACTAATATGATTTTTTTAGATACCATCATTTACAAGTATAGTATAGTAATACACAAGATAGAAGTTCCATTGTTGAGACTCACGTCACTCCATCAGCGACTCCACTACAGCACTCGTATATCTATCATTCTTATTAACGAATAATCAAACACCTATCTATCCACGTCAACCCTTCACTAGAAGTAGATATTATTTATTTTACTTTATATCGGTGCTTGCGTAAGGATGAGAATCCAATCATAGATATTCAAAGCGTATCCACAGCCCACGCAGCATGAGATAAGACAATAGTTTAGCACTCATTGACTTTTCGCCTCGCATCGTTAATCAATTCACGCTCATCCGAA
>Ga0169931_10003759_pt1 | contig 23935 bp, 21 predicted proteins | sample Kivu_15m_20L_FD_129675 | JGI IMG/M metagenome (GOLD analysis project Ga0169931, IMG submission 129675) | Freshwater microbial communities from Lake Kivu, Western Province, Rwanda to study Microbial Dark Matter (Phase II) - Kivu_15m_20L... | ecosystem: Environmental > Aquatic > Freshwater > Lake...
GACAAAGTTAGTCGTGTTTCCATGTCAGAGGAAAGAGGGGTTATTTTTAGCTTCTCTTTCTCTGATAAAACATCTTAACATTTAGCTCCCTATAAGTTGCATTTGTTACTTGAATTTAAGACATAAATGGTGGGAGGCAACCCAAAATTTGATTGTCTAATCAAGGCATTTGGGTCAGACATGGTTTGAATGAAATTCTCATTGGTTCCACCCATGCGTTTGTGCATAATGCGCGGCGTTTGTGCAAATGCACATCCAACGAGCAGGAGAAGAGCGAGTGAAGAAATTGTTTTCATAGCTGTAAGAAAAAAAAGCTGCCCCAAGAGCAGCTTTCAAGAATTATTGTTCTAAAGTGATTCGTAATAGTCCATATAAAACTCGATATCATCAAACCAGTTGAGACCTTTTTTCATTAAGTCTTTGGCGAGTTCTGGTTTTTTCATTTTAACGTAGCATTTTGCTGATTCAACCATGCCTAAAGCCAACATCAGTTTGTCAGGTTTTTCCCAACCGTTGATCATTTCGTCGGTGGCTTCTTTCAACAAACCATCCGCTTTTTTCCAGTTATCACGGGCTGTAGTTTTATCTCCTTTATTGAAATTACAAGCGCCTGCCAAGTAGTCCAATGCAAAATTACCTGGAGACACTTTCGGTATTTTTGAGATATTACCCAAAGCCTTTGCCCAATTACCGGCCACAATATCCGTTTCAATGAGTTCAAATATTTGTGTTTTCACCTCCACGAAAAAATCTCGGTGGTCATTGTAAAGCGAAAGTGTTTTATCTTTCTTGTAATATTTGCCTAACCAAGTCAAACAATCGTTAAAAGCCTTTTTGTATTTGTCTTGATTGGTGTAATCTTCATTTTTCGACATTGCAAATAGTCCACGTGCCAGCCACAAATACGGCTCAGCATCGTTTTTTGTACTTTCTTTCATGGTGTATTGCTCGGCAGTTTTGAGCAATTTTTCGTAATTCTCATCAACGAACATAATTCTGAGGTCGTCGTAAGTCTGTCCGAAAGTCATGTTCACTACAAGGATAGTGCTTAGGGTCAATAGTATATTTCTCATAATTTTAATTTTTTTCGAGACAGTGAAAACAACAACTGTGCCGAAGATTGATTTAGGTATTCGCAAGCAAATTTAGACTAATTTTTAAATTAAAAACCGCTGGCTGATAATTTTGTGTCATGAGCATAGGCAAAATTTTTAGATTTGCTGAAAGTAATTCCAAATTCATGACCGCAGAAGCAATCAAACAACAAGTGGACCAATATTTTGAAACGGTTCGAGGCTATCGTCGGCAGATCCATGCGCATCCTGAATTGTCTTTCCAAGAACATGAGACTGCCCAATTTATTGAGCAATCGCTTCCATTTTTGTCGTTCGAGAGGATTTGTGAAACTGGACTCGTTGCTACTGTTTTTGCTCCCAACCAAGATGTGAGTTCTACTTGTTTGGCACTACGCGCTGATATTGATGCCTTACCAATCTTGGAGGAAACGGGACTTGAGTATCAATCGCAAAATACAGGTGTGATGCATGCTTGTGGCCATGATATGCACAGTTCTATTTTGATGGGAGTGGCGCATATTGTGAATCAAAATCGTGATGCATTAAAAAAATCGGTGAAATTTATTTTTCAATTGGGGGAAGAAAAATTGCCTGGGGGTGCTTCCATGATGATTGATGCTGGCGTTTTAGAAAATCCGCGTGTAGATGAAATATATGGTCTGCATGTCTTTCCTGACTTATCGACTGGTAAAGTTGGCTTTCGACCGGGTAAGTATATGGCTTCCTGCGACGAGATTTATATTACAATTCACGGAAAAGGTGGTCATGCTGCGTTGCCTCATACCACGATTGACCCTATTTATATTGGTGCTCAATTGTTGATTCAAACGCAAGGCATCGTAAGTCGATATGCCAATCCAACTGTGCCCACTGTGCTTTCTTTTGGTCATTTTGAGGGCATCGGCGCAACGAATATTATCCCGAATACCGTTCATATCAAAGGTACTTTCAGAACGTTGGACGAAGATTGGCGCATGCAAGCGCACCAATTACTTGAAAATTTAACCCGTGATTTAGCTGCTTCGCACGGTGCTCAAATCGATTTACTGATTGACAAAGGATATCCCTTTTTGGTCAATGATGTTGCTATTACTGCAAAAGCCAAACAAGCTGTTTCTAAGCAATTGGGCAACGAAAATATTGTGGATTTGGACTTGCGTATGACTGCCGAAGATTTTAGTTATTATTCACAAAAAGTGCCTGCAACATTTTTCAGAATTGGTGTTAAGTCGCCTCATCAAGAATCCATGTTTGGTTTGCACAACAGTCGTTTTAATCCAGATGAAGAGGCTTTAAGAACGGGCATGGCGTCTATGTTGGCAGTTGTTTTTGGTCAATAATTATAATTGAGTATCATGAGAATTGATAATCTAATTTTCTGGAAAATTCTATCAAAAACACATACATTTTCCCACTTTATAATTTCAATGAAATAGAAATTCCAAACTTACTTCGGCATATATTTCTAAGAGATTGTACTCGTTTTTCGCAGCAGGATAAGTGGTGAAAAGGGTTGATACAATATTCTTCTTCGAATGTGTTGTTTCTTTGAAAAATGAACGTCGTTGCCTTACTTTAGCATTAAAGTCTTTGGTTAATGCAAATTCTGAATATAAATTCGACAGTTTATCCCAATTGACAAAACAGTGTGTTGCAACCAACAATATAACAATTGCATTAAACCGTAGGATAAGTCTTTTCTATCCAGGCAATGGTGTGCGCCATCAGATTCTTTAAAACATCAACATGAATATCACTGAGTTTATTGACATAGATACAGGCTTTTCCCATTTTGAATTTGCCTAAGTTTTGGAGCATGTGAGCGTGTTCCTCTAGTCCTGTGAAAACATAAAGTGAAATAGCTGCTTTTCTTGGAGAGAATCCGAGCACAGGAGCGTCACCTTCATGTCCGCTGGCATATTTGTAATGATAAGAGCCAAAACCAATTATACTTGGTCCCCACATATGCGCTTTGTGCCCCGATGCTTCTTCCATCAAAGCAATTAAATCCAAACTGTCTTGAACTTTTTGCGGTGTGTTGGCGAAGTTGTTGATGAACTGAATAACATCTTCGTCGTTTACTTTAGTTTTGTTTTCTACCATACAGATTGTTTTAATCGAATAATGCGTTCAAAATATTTGAATTTGAATGTGGCTTTTAAACAGTGTAGCACCATTGGAAGAAATATTTCAAATTACATACAAATATGGACGTTTTTATAATAAGTTCGTGAAAACCGCAAATTCTTAAGGTGTAAAGATAAGTTCTTATCTCAAAAGAATTTGGGAAACAATATTTAACAGAAGCGTAAAGCTACACTTTGGAATTTTAATCTCATAAATCTAGTGGCTATTCTATGGTGTATATTTCGTTTGATTAAGATTGGTAAACCAGTTTTAGGTTCAATCCCTTGATGCTATAGGGTTTTCGGTGTAAGTATTTATCTTTACACCCCAACATTATTCTACGATTTTCATTTGACAATTGTCTAAAAAGAGGATATTCTCGCTTCAATATTGTATCAATAAAACAATCGCTTCCAGCTAAAAAAAAAGACCGCTGAATTTCTCAACGGCCTTCAATATTTTTCAGCAAGCATCAATCTCTGCCCGCAAATCTGAGTAGAATGCTAAGGATATAATAGAACAACAACATCAAGGAAGCGAACAAGCGCAAACCTGCACCTACATATTGTTCGGTGTGATAAGTATATTTCAATTGGCTGGTTTCGTAAAGAATTGAACCAGTAGCCAAAACCACCATGCCTACAGAGAACCAAAGTCCCAATTCAAACCCAAAAATAGCACCAGCAACAATAAGTCCAAGGGCTATAAAACCGCCAATAATGAGTGCGGTTCTCAAAAATGAAAAATCTGCTTTGGTAAGCAAAACAACTGCAGAAAGTCCACCAAAAAGTGCCAAACTCATCACAGCTGCTTGTTTAATGATGTCGCCACCAACATAAACCAATGCAATATAAATGAGCGGCAGAAATATAATGGCTTCAATCACTGCAAAGAGCATCATGCCTAAATATTGCATGTTTCTATCTGGTGAAAGGGCCAATTTGTCTGTAAACATCGAGACCATCCAACAAGCGCCAATAATTAGCAGCCAAACCCATTGGCTTGAAATCATGCTGAAAATCAAATTTTCTGGAACATTATTAATCAAAAACCATTCAGCGGCTATAAAGCCCAAAATTCCTAAGGCAACATGAGCATACGTTTTTCTGTAAAATGTTTGTCTATCAACATCACTGGCATTTGCCACCAAATTAAATGAATCTAAAGTTTCCATGTTCGTTTTAAATTTTGATTACAAATTTAATAAAAACATTTGTCTCTAATTGCGATTGTAGAACGTAAAAAACAATTTCTTTTCGCTTGGTGTGCAACATCTTTGTAATTTTAGCGCATGAAATCGAAACGCCTCATAATTCCTGAATACATCAGGGCTTTGATTTTTTTCATGTGTTCAGGTATGTTTGTTTTGGGCTTCACTAAGGCTATTTTCCTGATAACCAATAGTCATTCATTTTCAAACATTCGGCTCCTGGATATGCTGGGCGCACTTTGGATTGATGCCATAACTGTAAGTTTAACCTTTGTTCCCTTTGCTGTTTTATGGTTGTTGCCTATCAGAACTCGCTTAAATATTTGGTACAAACACTTTTTTAGGGTTCTTTTTTTGTTGAACATTGCTTTTTTGGCTGCCGCCAATTTGCTCGACGTAGTTTATTATGGCTATGCTGGCAAACGTTCCACATTTGACTTGTTTTCTGTGTTGGGTTATGAGCAAGAAATGGGCAATCATTGGGTTACATATGCTAAAGATTTTTGGTGGTTGGCCACAATTTTATTGGTTCTGCTTTTTGTTGCCAATCGCATTTACAATTGGATTTATCGGGCTATTATTTCAGGAAACGAGCGACTTTCTCCTTGGCGATACGGTATCTCAACAGCACTAGTTGTAACAGCACTGGTCGTTTTAGCGCGCGGTGGATTTGGACTAAGGCCGATAAGCATCATCAGTATTTCGCAGTATTCAAGTCCTGAAAATGTAGGGTTTGTGTCCAATACTGCTTTTACAATGCTCAAATCTTTTGAAGAACCGGGCTTGGAGCGTTTGAAGTTGATGCCGGAAAAAGAGGCAAAAAAGCATTTCAGCCCGCTTCGACAGTATGACGCGCAGCCTTTCGAGGATTTAGGAGATTCATTAAATGTTGTAATAGTAATTCTAGAAAGTTTTGGTTCAGAATGGCTCGGCAATAGCAAGGAAAATGAATCATACACACCTTTCTTTGATTCGCTTTGCGCTGAAGGATATTATTTCCCAAATGCTTATTCGAATGGCACCAAATCTATTGAGGCGATGCCAGCTGTGTTGTCCTCAATACCTACTTTAATGGAAACGCCTTTCATTGCCTCTCGCTATGCCAGTAATAAAATTGACGGCATTGGTTTCATGTTAAAAGAAATGGGTTATTCATCCGCCTTTTTTCATGGGGCTGCAAAGGGTTCAATGAATTTTGACGGTTTTGCCGCTTTAATCGGTCTGGATTTGTATTTTGGTAAGCGTGATTATCCAAACATCAACGATTTTGATGGGACTTGGGGCATTTTTGACCATAAATTTTTGCCTTGGACGGCCAAAAATATGTCGGAGATGCAAGAGCCATTTTTCAATGCAATTTTCACCTTAAGTTCGCATCATCCTCATGTAATACCCGAGGAATTGGAAGGCAAATTGATGTCTGGACCTTATCCAATTTGCAGAAGTTTGAATTATGGAGATTACGCGCTTCGTGAATTTTTCAAAGAGGCCCAAAAACAGCCCTGGTTTGACAATACGGTATTTGTTTTTGTAGCAGATCACACTTCATCGAGCAAGTCTTCATACTATGGTCAGAAAGCAGGTATGTTCAGCGTTCCAATATTGTATTACATGCCCAACGGTGCTTTACCAAAAACGACTAATGATGAAATTACCCAGCAAATCGATATTCTGCCTTCGGTTTTACACTTAATCGGCTACGATAAAACCATTTACAGTTTTGGGCAAAGTGTTTTCGAGCGCAGTTATGCTCCGTATGCTATTACGTATACCGCGGGGGTACACAATTTATTTTTTGAGCATTATTTATTGAATTTCACCGGACATTCAAGCTTCAGTTTGTTTGATTTAAAAAGGGATCCCAACTTAACTCAAAATATCTTTCAGGAAAAACAAGCTGATATCCGACCAATGTCTCTATTTTTGCAGGCGTTAATTCAACGTTTTAATAACGATTTGTTAGACAACCGTAACCATGCAGCTGCAAAAAATTAAGGTTAAATTCATTATCAATCCGAAATCTGGTGCACACGATAAAAGTCACATTGTTGATATTATCGAAGAATACATCGACTCGAATAAATACGATTTTGAGGTGCTTTGGACCAAATACAGTGGTCATGGCTATCGTTTGGCAAAAGAAGCTATAGCAGATGGGGCTCAAATTGTTTGCGCTGTTGGTGGAGATGGTTCGGTGCACAATGTGGCTTCAGGCTTGGTGGGTTCAGAAGTTGTTTTGGCCATTGTGCCAATTGGTTCAGGCAACGGTCTCGCGAGGCACTTGGAAATTCCAACAGATGTGAAATCAGCTGTCATCACCTTGAATCAAATGAAAATTAGGCGGATAGATGTAGGGAAAATAAACAAAAAATATTTTTTCAATGTTGCAGGATTTGGCTTCGATGGAAAAATCGCCAAACTTTTTGCTAAGTCCACCAAGCGCGGTATCCTGAAATATGCTCAGCTTGTGTTTCGTGAATTTTTACGTTCAAAGCCACAAGCTTTTTCTGTTCATTTAGAAAATGGAACTGTAATATCTGATACTGCTTTGATGTTGAGCATGGCCAATGCCTCTGAGTTTGGCAACGGCTTCAGCATTTCACCACTCTCCAATATGCACGATGGAATGATGGAGTTGGTGGTTACACGAAAACCGAGTTTGTTTTCATTACCTGGAATTCTCAAGAAAGCCATTTACAGAGAGGTTCATACATCGCAATATGTGAAGACGTATCGCTTCAGAAAATTGAATATTATTCAAGCCAATGAATCGTTTCACGCTGATGGTGAGCCTGTTGCGGTTCGATTACCAGCTACAATTGAAGTGATTCCTAGTGCATTGCGCGTAATTGCAGGGGAAAATTATATTTAACAAAAACAAGAAAATATGACATTTATCCAAGATAATTTAGAATCCATCCTTCGTCATTTGCAACAGATTGAAGGAGATACCAAACCGCTTTGGGGAACTATGACAGCGCAGCGTATGATTGAACACTTGACCGATGGCTTGCTTTCAGGCATTGGCGTGATTGAAATGACCTGTCCTTATGAAGGAGAAAAACTAGAGCGCTCTAGAGCTTTTCTTTTGAGCGATAATCCCATGCCGCGTGAGTTTAAAGCACACTTTGTGAATGACGATGCACCTCTGAAAAATGAAGATTTCGATTTGGCTGCCGATGCTTTTGTTGATGCATGGTTGGCGATGGAAGAATACGGTGAATCCAATCCAGATGCGGTTCACATTCACCCTGTTTTTGGCCCGCTCAACCAAGCTGAATGGCGTTGGATGCATTGCAAACACATCACACATCATTTCACACAGTTTGGTGTTGAAATAGTTGAGTTTAGCGAAGCAGAATTGGATTCTAGCGAAGAAGTTGAATAACCGAATATATAATTTTAGGAGATATGTCGCGCATCGTACCCTTCAAAGCTATCCGAGCTCCCCGCCATTTGGCTCATTTGGTGGTAACAAGACCTTATTACACGTATTCTAAGAACGTGATGGAAGCCAAATTGGAGTCGAACCGATTTTCTTTCATGCACATCATCAATCCTGAGTTTGGTTTAAGTGACAGGCATGCTGCGAATTCTACCGAGAGATTTGTTAAAGTCCATGAGAAATTTCAAGAGTTTTTAGATTCGGAATATTTAAATGAGGACCATGAAGCGCATTTTTATATTTACCGCCAAACGTTTGGTTCAAAAAGCTATACCGGTCTGATTTGTGGCGCAGATGTTCATGAATATGACACAGATCGTATCAAAAAGCATGAATCAACTTTAACGAGTAGAGAAGAGGTTTTTGTGAAGTATTTGGAAATTACTGGCTTCAATGCCGAGCCTGTTTTGTTGAGCCATGAGCCAAATCAAAACGTCAAGCAAGCCATTGAGGCGGTTGTATTGCATCGCCCCGAATATGAATTTAACACAACAGACGCCGTAAAGCATGAACTATGGATAGTAGATGCTTTAAATCAGGGCAAATTGATTGAAGCATTTCAGAATATTCAAAATTTATATATCGCAGACGGACATCACCGAAGTGCTTCTTCTTCCAGATTGGCGCAGCTTATGCGAAATCGTGGTTGCTCAGATAAGCATCCTTCTCAGTTTTTTCTTGCTTTTTTGATTGACGAAGATGAGTTGGATATTTTTCCATTTCATCGGGTGGTTAAAGATTTAAACGGACTTTCATTTGACCAATTACTGGCTCTTTTATCTGATTCTTTTGATGTTGAACTTACTGATAGAGAAACTCCTCATGATTCCAAAGAGTTAATAATGGTGCGAAAAAATAAGCGCTATGTGTTGAGTGTTAAAAATGGCAAAGTGGATTTCAATCACCCAGTTCAAGGCCTTTCAACACAGTATTTAACCGATTTGGTACTGGTTCCTTTGTTGCATATCGAAGATCAAAAGACATCAGATCGAATTGAGTTTGTAAGTGGTATCCGTGGAACTTCAGATACACTTTCCAAGTTGGACAAGTATGATGACGGAGTTGCATTCATTTTACATAGTATCAGCATGCAAGAGGTGAAGCGTGTTGCAGACGAACATTTGATTATGCCACCAAAGTCTACTTGGGTTGAGCCGAAATTGCGCAGTGGTATGACCATTTATTCTTTCAATCATGATAGCGTCTAATCTAAACCGAATTCTAAAGGAACTTCCTGCGCATGTCACTTTGGTTGCAGTGAGTAAAACCAAACCGCTTGCCTTACTTCAAGAAGCGTATAATTGTGGTCAGCGAGACTTCGGTGAAAATAAGGCGCAGGAGATACTTGATAAATTTGAGCATTTACCCAAAGATACACGTTGGCATTTTATAGGACATCTGCAAACGAACAAAGTACGGCAAGTCATTGACAAAGTGCATTTGATTCATTCCATGGACAGAGAAAGTCTGTTTGTTGAACTCGAAAAGCAGGCTGGGAAGTTGAATCGAATAGTAGATGTTTTGCTTCAGTTTCATATTGCAGAGGAGGAAACTAAACATGGATTTTCTTGGGATGAGGCTGTCACTTTTTTAAACTGCGAATTTTATAAAAGTGCTTCTCATGTGCGAATTGTAGGAGTGATGGGAATGGCTACGTTTACTGAAAACCTAGCTCAAGTTCAACTTGAATTTGAAACACTCAAGTCCTATTATGACACATTGAAGCAAGATTTTTTCATGGACTCGGATGAATTTCGAGTAATATCGATGGGCATGAGTGGCGATTATGAGATTGCAATTGCATGTGGGAGTAATATGGTTAGGGTAGGGAGTGCGATTTTTGGGGAGCGTTAGGTTTTTTTGTTTTTTGAGATACTTTATCTGGGTGAAAGAGCGATATTTCACTTCGTTTTATTTCTTGAGAGCAGAATTTTATTTTTGGTCATTTTAGGGTGCTCAAAGCTACTTTCCAAATCTGCAATTCACTTTTACTTTGTATCTTTGACCTCATTTTAAAAAGCACAAACACCATGAAAAATATCGCGGTTTCTCTTTTATTCTTTTTTACGTTGATCCAGCTACGTGCCGAAGAGGGCATGATTATTCCCTCTTTAATCAAGGCTTTTGAGTCTGATATGCAGGCCTTTGGAATGAAACTTACTGCCGAAGATTTATACGCGGTCAATCAATCTTCTATCAAAGATGCCATCATTCATTTTGGAGGTGGTTGCACAGCAGAAATTGTGTCAAAACAAGGTTTGATTTTTACAAATCACCACTGTGGATTGGGGCAAATTCAATTCCATTCTTCGCTGCAAAACGACTATTTGAAAAATGGTTTCTGGGCGAAAAATCTCGCCGAAGAATTGCCAAATGCTGGACTTACAGCAACCAGAATTGTGCGCATTGATGATGTTACAGCGCGCGTTTTGGAAGGCACACAAGGCATTACTTCGTTGAAAGATTTTAAAGATAAAGTTGCGGCGAACATCAAAGCAATTACCGCTGAGGAAAAATCAAAATCTGGCTATGATGCTGAAATTAAAGCCTTTGATATGGGCAATAGTTACTACATGATGGTGAAAGAAACCTTTCGTGATGTTCGACTTGTTGGTGCGCCACCAGCGTTTATTGGTAAATTTGGTGGAGATACCGACAACTGGGTTTGGCCACGACATACGGGCGATTTTGCTATTTTTAGAATTTACGCAAGCAAAGACAACAAACCTGCAGCATACAGTAAAGATAATGTACCCTATAAGCCCTTACATTCTTTGCCATTGAATTTGAAAAACCGCAAAGAAGGTGAATTCACAATGGTTTACGGTTTTCCTGGTGTTACTGAGCAGCACGTGACCTCTGCATATTTGGAATACATCATGAATCGCGAACGCCCAGCTTCTATTTTAATGCGCCAAAAATCCCTTGAAGTCATTGATGCCGGTATGCGTGCTTCCGATGAAATCCGAATCAAATACGCCTCCAAACAAGCCAGAATTTCAAATGCCTATAAAAAATGGATCGGCCAAATTGATGGACTAAGAAGACTTGATGCGCTTCAGAAAAAGAAGGATTTTGAAGCCGAGTTTAATCGCCGAGCTGATGCAAATGCCGATTTGCGTCACAAATACAAAGGTGTGGTTGAAGAATTGAATTCATCGTTTAAAGTCTATGAAGAATTCAATATGGCCTACGCGATGATTGTGGAATATGTGTTCTACGGACCCGAATTTTTGCGCTTGGCAAGAACCGTCAATACCTTTGTTACCAATTATCCCAAATACGTTGAAAATAAAGAACTCGACGTTAAAAAAGAGGAATTGGTGAAAGCCATACAATTGCATTTCAAAGATTTCGATGCAAACGTTGACCGTGGCATTTTTATGAACACATCGCCCGTTTTTAGAAAGCACGTTGGTTCAAATTTCTTGCCTCTAGGTATGCAAAAATCAAACGATATGAAGCTAGACAACGCCATTTACGGCAAATCGATGCTGGTGAATGAGAAGAAATTAATCCAATTTGTTCAGAAGTTCAATGCCAAATCGGAAAAGGCCTTGATGAAAGACCCGGGTTATCTACTTTTTGTTGATATCTGGGATGTTTTGCAATCGCAAGTGCTTCCCAATTTGGAGATTTACAATGCGCAAAAAGATATGCACTACAAAATATTCTTGGAAGGAAAATTAAAGATGTTCCCCGAAAAAAATCATTGGGCAGATGCCAATAGCACCTTGAGAATCACTTACGGCAAATTGGAAGGTTCGTATCCAGAGGATGGAAAAAAATATAGGCACTTTACAACTATCAGTGGAATTGTGCAGAAATACTACTCAGGAAACCCCGATTTTGAATTGAATGAACGCTTTCTGGAACTCTATAAAAACAAAAATTATGGATCATATGCCCAAGATGGGGAATTGTGGGTGTGTTTCTCTGGTTCAAATCATACTACTGGTGGCAATTCAGGTTCACCAGCCTTGAATGCGGAAGGACATCTCATCGGCATCAATTTCGATCGAACTTGGGAAAGCACCATGTCTGATTACTTGTTCGATGCTTCAAGATGCAGAAATATCATGGTAGATGTGCGCTACGTGCTCTGGGTGATTGATGTGTATGCTGGAGCCGGACACTTGTTGAATGAGATGGAGTTGGTTCGATAATCCTTTGAATCTTTTTGAATCATGCGCATTACATTTCTCTTTGTTTTGGTTTTGCTGATGGCAAGACATGCAAGTGCTCAAGTAATTATCCACATCGACTACGACAAACACAAGCCAGTTCATGAAGGTTTTTCTGGAAATGTGGACCTGTCTATGTCCATGCACCAAGCGGTGAATTTTGTTTTTGGTACCAACAATGGCTCACAAATTTTCTACAACAAAGGGAAACATGTTGTGAAATCGCTCAATGGTCTGAATCTCACCGTGGTCAATAAAACGAAACCACTTAATGACGGTTTTCAGCATTTTAGATACAGCTACAATTTAACCGAAAGAATGATTCCCGAAGCCTTTGTGCAAGGTCAATACAACCACAATACGAAGGTGGCCGCAAGATTTATCATGGGTTTCGGTGCGCTATTTAAAATCTACAACAAGGAAACGGATTCTATGCAGCTGCACGTTGGATTGCATTATATGCCCGAGTATGAGAAAGAACTATTGGGTCAAATAAACCGACATCAGCGCCTCAATATGATGGTTTCTTGGGGTTATACCTTTAAAAACAAAATGAAGTTGGACTTGGTTACGTACTTGCAACCCGACATGAAAAAGCTCAGTGATTTCAGGATTATGGGCAATTTGGCGCTAGAAATGCCCATCACAAAAAAGCTGATCTATCGTTCTTCATTTGGATGGGTTTTCGATACCCACCCGCCAGAAGGACTCAGACCCAATTTTTTCAACACAAGAAACGGTTTGCGATTCGTTTTTTAAGCTTGTTAAGAATAGAAAGAGAAACAATTTAAACCGTATTTTTGCACAATTTCATCAATATCTCATGTCAACAATTAAACTCGGTATAATCAGAGAAGGTAAGGTGCCACCAGACAAAAGAGTTCCATTAACGCCTCTGCAGTGTGCTGAGCTTCAAAAGCGTTATCCTCACGTTAAAGTTTTGGTGCAACCCAGTGAAATTCGTGCCATTGAAGATGCTGAATATGCAAATGCTGGCATTGAATTACATACTGATATGTCGCAGTGCGATGTTTTGATGGGCGTGAAAGAAGTTCCGATTGCCGAATTGATTCCCAATAAAACCTACTTTTTCTTCTCTCATACTTTTAAGAAACAACCCTACAACCGCGATTTGCTGCGTGCCATTTTGGATAAGAAAATTCGTTTGATCGACTACGAAGTGCTCAAAGATGCCGCTGGTCAACGCTTGATTGGTTTTGGTAGATGGGCAGGAATTGTTGGTGTTTACAACAGCTTTTTGACCTATGGTTTGAAAACAAAGACCTATGAGTTGAAGCCCGCACACCAATGCTTCGATAGAAAAGATATGGAAGCCGAAATGAGTAAAATCAAATTGGCCAACGATTTTAAGTTGGTGCTAACAGGCTGGGGAAGGGTAGGGTTTGGTGCTCGTGAAGTATTGCAATTGCTTCCAATTCAAGAAGTTAGTCCTAAATCGTTTTTGAATGATACTTTTGATGTGCCTGTTTTCACGCAACTCGAAGTAGGGGATTACAACGCGCTGCCAGAGGGTCAACCTTTTGTGAAAGAAGATTTTTACCAAGATGCATCGGGATTTGTTTCAACGTTTCCGAGGTATTTGTCCGCGGCTGATATGTACATTGCCTGCCACTATTATTCCAATGATGCTCCTTTTTTAGCAACCCGAAACGACTTCAAAAGCCCCAACTTGCGCGTGAAAGTAGTCGGAGATGTTTCCGCCGATATTGATGGACCAGTGGGATGTACCATTCGTCCGTCAAAAATTAGCGACCCTATTTATGGCTATGATCCGCAATCTGAAACAGAGGTCGATTTTATGCAAGAAGGCGCAGTGGCTGTCATGGCCATCGATAATTTGCCCTGCGAATTGCCAAGAGATGCCTCAGAAGATTTTGGAAACATGTTGCTCGACAATGTTTTTCCCTATTTCTTTGGAAATGAGGACCCAACTGGTGTAATTGAACGTGCCACGCAAACCGACCTAAAAGGACAGCTGACACCCAAATACGCCTACCTCAGTGATTATGTTTCAGGTGATAAATCAATTTTTTAACTATGAAATGGATCGGCGAGCGCACAAGTTTGGTTGAAGGCAAAGACCTGACAACAATCGTAATTTACCCCGAACAAACCACGTGGAAAAGTATGCTTCTCTACGCTTGGTTCAGCATGTGGACCACCATCGGTATTTTGGTGATTCTGGAACTGTTTGTCGATTACAAACGCGAAGAAAAACTGATGCTATTTGTGTTTCTCATGTTTTGGGCCTACTTTTTTGTGCGCATCGGAAGGGCAGTGCTGTGGCAAGTAAAAGGCAAAGAACTCATGAAAATCAACGACCAAGCTTTTGTAGTGAAACGCTCTGTTTTTGGCTACGGCAAAGCCAAAGAATATTTCTTTGAAAACATCAAGAAAATTCGGGTGCACGAACCCAAACTCAACAGCTTCGAAGAGTTTTTTCAAAATTCCTACTTCGTTGTTGGGGGCGAACGTATTGTGTTTAGCTACGCCGGCAACGACATCAAATTTGCCCGAAAACTCAACGAAAAAGACACCAAATTGCTCTTTCAATTCATCACCAAGCAAATTGAGCAAAGGATGAGGAAGAAGTGATCTCAATTCCCATGAGATTTATCACTTAGGAAATAAAACAATTCAATAATTTGATTTTCAATAGAGCGTTTCCAAGGTTTCCTTTCCTGAGAAATGATCGTTTCACTCTTTCATATATTTTTTCTTGAAACCCTATTTATTTAGATTAAATCTAAATACCTTTTTTGTGGTATTGACTGATGTCTGCATGGTCTGTTTCTTTGCAAAACAAAATTCAACAGTTATGCAATACAAATATTTAGTGTTATCCAGCTTACAATTTTTAGCATTTAAAACTTTATTGGCACAAGATACCTCTCGGGTGATGGAAGTAAATCCAGTTGTGATTTCGGAGCCACAACGCCAAGATATTTCTCGAATGCCACAAATATTTGGCACAGAAATTTTTGCGGGTAAAAAAAATGAAGTCATCAACATTGCGGGTAGCAGTGCCGATTTATCGACCAACAATTCGCGCCAAATCTTTTCCAAAGTACCTGGACTTAGCATTTGGGAAAATGACGGATCTGGTATTCAAACAGGTATAGCCACAAGAGGTCTAAGTCCAAACCGTTCTTGGGAATTCAATGTGCGCCAAAATGGTTACGACATCAGTTCAGAGGTGTTTGGTTATCCTGAGGCCTATTATGCGCCTCCTTCTGAAGCGCTGCAACGTATAGAAATCGTTCGTGGTGCAGGTGCTTTGCAATATGGTCCTCAATTCGGTGGAACGCTGAACTACATAACAAAAACACATTTGGGCACCAAACCTTTTTCAGTTGAGTCGCACCAAACCATGGGTTCTTATGGCTTATTCAATTCTTTCAATGCAATTGGCGGCAAAGTGAAAAAGTTCAGTTATTACGCCTATTTTCACCACAGATCGGCAGATGGATGGCGAATGAATAGCGCATATCGAACGCAAACTGGTGCCATTTCTATGAGCTATTAGTTCAATAAAAAATGGCACATCAACGCCGAATATACGCGCATGAACTATATAAGCCAACAAGCCGGTGGTTTAACTGACGAGATGTTTCGTTTAGATGCCCGTCAATCTCACAGAGAAAGAAATTGGTTCAGCACGCCTTGGAACACGGGTGCCATAAAGTTGTGTTTTACACCCAACGAAAACACCAAGTTTCAACTGCGCGTTTTTGGTACCCTTGCTGAGCGAAACAGTGTCGGATATACCCGTGCCATTACCATTGCAGACTCAATAAATACCGATATAGGTTCATTCAACCCGCGGCAGATAGACCGAGATTATTATACGAACTTTGGTGCAGAATTGAGAGGATTACACCGCTATTCATTTTTGGGCAAAAAGTCGGCGTTATCTGGTGGAATTCGTTTGTATTCTGGCAACACAAGACGCGATCAGTCTGGAATTGGCACAACAGGAATGGGCTACGACTTGACGATTGCTCAAATGCAAAATAGTTTTGAGTTTGCGAGAAGTTTGAATTTCATTACGCAAAATGCAGCAGCTTTTATTGAAAATATGTTCCAAGTCACCAAGAAGTTGACTGTTACTCCAGGTATCAGATATGAATTCATCCGCTCAATTGCTACGGGACGCATCAATACATCAGGTACTGGAAACATCAATGAGCAACAAAACGATAGAAACGTCATTTTGTTTGGCTTAGGCGCTGAATACACAGTGAATGAAACATCAAATTTTTATGCCAATTTCAGTCAAGGATTTAGACCCGTCTTGTTTTCTGAGCTAACACCTTCTGCCACCACCGATGTTATCGACCCCAACTTGAAAGACGCGAGCGGATATAATTTGGATTTCGGTCTCAGAGGCAGCTTGTTCAAAAATGCACTGAAATTCGACGTAGGGGCTTTTCGTTTGTTCTATGACAACCGTATTGGAACCATTTCTATGAACGGAAATCCATTCAGAACCAATATTGGTGCTTCGATGAGCCAAGGAATTGAATCTTATGTGGAATTGGAAATTTTACGCCTCATAAATCCTAAAATCTCCAAAGTGGCCCTATCTGGATTCGTTAATTATGCTTTTGTGGATGCACGATACACACGCTGGGACAACCCCGCAGCCATCAACAATCCCGCATTGAATTTGGTAGACAACAAGGTTGAAAACGCGCCTAATCATATCTTTAGAACAGGATTGAACCTGAAATTGAAAGGGTTCACAGCAACGGTTCAATACAATTATGTTTCAGAAGTATTTACAGATGCATTGAACACAATTGATCCCAATGCCACGTCCACCATTGGTTTGTTGCCAGCATATAATCTCATCGATATCAATCTGGCTTACCAATTCAATGATAGCTATCATTTTAGAGCAGGTGTAAATAATTTGACCAATGAAATGTATGCCACACGCAGAGCAGGAGGCTATCCAGGTCCAGGCCTTATGCCCGGAACAGGAAGAACTTTTTATTTGAGCGTAGGTCTAAGGTTGTAAGCAACAACTTGAAATACAATTCTAAGGAAGCGTCTACTGTTGTGGACGCTTTTTTTTACTCCTCCACCAACTGCTTCTCGTACATCTCCGCATAAATCCCTTTCAGATTCAAAAGTTCTTCGTGCCTGCCGGATTCTGCGATTTGACCATTTTCCAATACAAGAATTTGATCGCAATCCAAAACAGATGAAAGACGATGTGAAACAATCAATGTGGTAACACTCGCCAATTTGGTTTTGATGTTGTTGAGGATAACCTCTTCTGTTTCAGTGTCTACCGCAGAAAGACTGTCATCGAAAATCAACAAATCAGGTTTCTTAATCACCGCGCGAGCCAAACTAATACGCTGTTTCTGTCCACCGCTGAGGTTGATGCCACGTTCACCCAAAATGGTATCGTATTGATCTTCAAATTCTTCAATGTTGTGATGCACGTGAGCAAATTTGGCTGCGTCTAAAATTGCTTCGTCGGGGGTATCCTCGGGCAAACCAAAGCGAATGTTGTTGCCAATGGTGTCAGAAAACAAAAAGACTTCCTGAGGCACAGCGCCAATCATTTTACGGTAAGATTTGATTTGCAATTGGGGTAGGGGGATACCGTTCACCAAAACATGTCCAGAACTTGGATCCAAATGACGGAAAATCAAATTCACGATGGTGCTTTTACCTGTTCCAGTTCTGCCAACAATGCCTGTTTTTGACCCTTTGGGTATGCTGAAATTCAGGTTTTTTAAAGTCGCTGTGCTGCTGTTTGGAAATTGATAATTCACATTTTTGAATTCAATTTTATCAATCGATTCGATACTCTCTTCTCCATCAACAAAAAGCGATTCTTGTTCTTCCAAAAAATTATTGATTCGGGATTGTGAAGCTTCTGCTCGTTGAATCAAAGAAGTTACCCAACCCAAACTCGCCATAGGCCAAGTAAGCATGTTGATGTAGAAAATAAAACTCAACACCACACCCTCCGTGATTTCACCAGCTTCAATCAAATTGATTCCCGCATAAATGGTGATGGTGTTGCTCAATCCAATCAAAAACAAGATGGTGGGCATGAACAAGCCATTGGTGAGCGCCAATTTCAGGTTGGCTACTTTGTAGTTTTCCGCGGCTACTCCAAATTCATCAGCTTTGTGTTTCTCCCGCGAATAGGTTTTGATGATGTTGATGCCGCTAAAAGCCTCTTGTACAAATGTTGAAATATCGGATTGCTTTTTCTGCACCTCTGCACTTTGGGCATTCATCGTGGCGCTTACTTTGTAAATCAAATACGACATGATGGGTAGGGGAGCCAAGGCATACAAACTGAGCATCGGACTGTAATACCACATGGCGGGAATAACCAACAAAAACATGATAAATAGATTCACGCCATACATAATGCCCGGACCCAAATACATACGCACATGACTCACATCCTCAGATATGCGGTTGATGAGGTCGCCCGTTTGATTTTTGCGGTAGAATGAATAACTCAAGTCTTGGTATTTCTGATAAATCTCGTTTTTCAGATCATATTCAATAAAGCGCGATGCCTTGATGATGGTTTGTCGTGTAAAAAATAAAAATACCCCTTTGATGGCTGCAAAAAGCATATAAATTCCAGCGATTTGAAAAGCCAAAAGCCACAAATTGCGCTCGACATCTTTGTTTTTGGCCAGTGCAATAATCTCATCAAGCGATTCCTTGGCGATAATGGGCATGAAAACATAAAACAAATTCGATAATGAAACGAAGACAGTTCCCCAAATGAGTAGCCATTTATATTTGATTAAATATTTGTTGAGATATCGGAGAGACTTCATTGGATTATTACTAATTTTGCGCCGCTATAAATTGAGCATGCAAAAGTAAACATTCACGCTCAATAAAAGTTTAAATTGGAAATATAATGGAAACAAACGAGTTGACCGCAGCTAAACAAGCTTTAGCAAAATATGATTCAAATCCAGTAATTCTCAGAATGAGTGAAATGGGTCACGAACAATTGCTTTTTTGTAATGATCCAGACACCGGATTGAAAGCTATCATTGGTGTTCATAATACTGTTTTAGGACCAGCTTTGGGAGGAACGCGCATGTGGGCCTATCAAAATGAAAACGAAGCTTTGGTTGATGTGTTGCGTTTGTCGCGTGGTATGACCTACAAAAATTCCATTTCTGGCTTGAACTTGGGTGGTGGAAAAGCCGTGATTATCGGCGATGCCAGAACCATGAAAAGTGAAGCTATGATGCGTCGCTTCGGAAAATTTGTCAATTCTCTTGGCGGAAAATATATCACTGCTGAAGATGTGGGGATTTCTCCAACTGATATGGTTTATGTGAATATGGAAACCAATCATGTTGTTGGCTTACCGGGCAAAAGTGGCGACCCATCTCCTGTAACTGCTTATGGTACTTATGCAGGAATGAAAGCTGCTGCGAAGGTCGCTTACGGTTCCGATAATTTGGAAGGTAAAAAAGTCTTGGTGCAAGGTGTAGGCAGTGTTGGCTCTAGTCTCGTTGGTCACTTGGTTAAAGAAGGCGCGAAAGTCTATATTTCTGACATCTTCGAAGCCTCTCTGCAGAAAATAAAAAATATCCACCCACAAGTGGAAATCGTGGCCAATGACGCCATCTTCGATTTAGATATGGACATTTATGCACCATGTGCTTTGGGCGCTACGATAAATGATGCGTCTTTGGCGAAATTGAAATGTGCCATTATCGCTGGTGCAGCAAACAACCAATTGGCTGTTGAACAAATCCACGGTCAAGCAGTACTCGACAAAGGAATTATTTACGTTCCCGACTATGCCATCAATGCTGGTGGGGTGATGAATTGCTATGCAGAAGTGAAAGGTTTAAGCGCTGAATGGGCGATGAACAAAGCGGGTGATATCTACAACACGATTTTGAATATTGTGGAACGCTCGCGAAATGAAAATATTCCAACGCACGTGATTGCTAATAAAATGGCAGAAGAACGAATCGCCGCCATTGGCAAAGTAAAACTTCCTTTATAGTATTTAATGATCAATAGAAGACACCTGCGTATTAAAGTGTTACAGGCACTTTATGCTTATTTGCAAGACGAAAATCCAGATTTCGTGAAGCATGAAAAACTCTTACTTCACAACATTGAACGGATTTTCGATTTGTATATCTACCTCATGCTCACTTTCAACGAATTCAAATTGATTGCTGAAAATAGAATCGAGGAGGGTAAAAATAAATTGCAGCCTACAGCAGAAGATCTCAATCCGAATCGGAAATTTGTGGACAACCGCATTTTTGCAATTATCGAGGAAATGCCTGAATTGCGTCTTGAGTCGCAAAACAGAAAAGTGAATTGGAACACCGACATCAAACGTGAAATTTTCAGAAAAGCATTCATCCAAGCCAAAGATTCGGAATCTTATGTGTTGTATATGAACGCCGAAGAGGATAACTTTGAGGCAGACAAAACATTTGCTGTTGCGTTTTTCAAAGAAAACATTGCCAATTCACCCTATTTGTTGACCTTCTTAGAAGAAGAAAATATCCATTGGCTCGATGATATCGATTTGATGTGCTCCATGGTTATTAAAACAATCAAAACTTTCAAAGAAGAAGAGGGTGCTGAATACAAACTGCTCAATTACTACACCGAAGACAAAGAGGAAATTGAATTCATGAAGAGTTTGTTCAGAAAATCCATCAAAGATTATGACGAAAACTTGGTGATGATCGACGATTTAGCCAAAAATTGGGAATTGGATAGAATTGCCAAAATGGATTTGCTGCTCATGTCGATGGCCATTACCGAAATGAAAGATTTTCCAACCATTCCGCTGAATGTATCGTTGAATGAATACATCGAAATTTCTAAATATTACTCCACGCCGAAAAGTAACGGCTTTATCAACGGTATCTTGGACAAAGCCATTGCACGCTTACAAGAAGATGGTAAAGTTTCTAAAGAAGGTCGTGGTTTGTTGAACACTAAATTGAACTAATTATGCGTAATGTATTGATTTTATTGTTTTTAAGTCTCGCCGCTTTTTCTTGTAAAACCGATCGCGAAAATTTCCCAGACGACACAACTGTAGATGGCGAATTTGTCCACAATTTTGGAGAAGTGGTGCAAGGCGAAGTTATTAAAGTGCGCTTCGAAATTAAAAACACAGGCAATGTGCCTTTGAAAATTTTTGAAGCGAAACCATCTTGCGGCTGCACCTTAGCCGATTATTCGAAAGACGCCGTTGAACCTGGACAAAGCGCTTGGGTTGATGCGGAAGTAGATACCAAAGAATTGAGCGGAGAAATCATTAAGAAAATTACAGTTTTAGCAAACACACAGCCAACCGATATTCCTCTGGTAATCACAGGAAAGGTTTTGGCTAAATTTTAATTATCAAACAAATAAACAAACAATTTTATGGAAGAAGGCATTTTATTACCCATTTTGGTGATCGTGGTTTTTTATTTCTTCATGATTAGACCACAAATGAAAAAACAAAAGGAATTGAAAAAATTCCGCGAATCCTTGGCTGTTGGCGACAAAGTTGTAACCATTGGCGGTGTTCATGGCAAAGTTTTGGAAATCAACGATACCACAGTTTTATTGTCTTGCGAATCTTCAACCAAATTGCGCGTTGAAAAATCGGCAGTAGCATCTTCTTTTTCTGAAACAGAAAACTATCAAAAATAGTGTATAAAATCAATAAGATGTGGATAACATCTTAACGAAAACCTTACATAACTTTTGCATTAATCTTACTTTTGCAGTCTCAAAAAAACTAAAATTATGAGCGATTTTGGAATTAAAGGACGTCACAGTGATTTATCATCCTCAATTGGCTTGACAAACTTGGGCGCAACGTATTGGAATTTGACCCCAGCTGAGTTGGTTGAGGAAACCATCATCAACGGGCAGGGTGTTTTGGCAGAATCTGGAGCACTTTGTGTTTCAACCGGCGAGTTTACAGGCCGTTCGCCAAAAGATAGATTTATCGTTTTGGATGAAAAAACCAAAGATTCTGTGTGGTGGGGAGATATCAATATTGCTTTTGATGGCGATAAGTTTGATAACCTTTACAACAGAATGAAGGCTTATTTGGCTGGAAGAGAAGTGTATGTGCGTGATGCCTATGCCTGCGCCGACCCCACGTATCGCATGAATTTGCGTGTGGTTACTGAATTCCCTTGGTCGAATATGTTTGCCTACAATATGTTCTTGCGACCAGAAGCAGCAGAAATTGCAGATTTTCTTCCAGAATGGCATATCGTATGTGCACCAGGTTTCAAAGCAGACCCAGCCATAGACGGTACGCGTCAAAGTAATTTCGCCGTTATCAATTTCACCAAAAAGATGATTATCATTGGTGGAACGGCTTATACTGGCGAAATCAAAAAAGGAATTTTCTCTGTTTTGAATTTTGTTTTGCCTCATGAGCGCAATGTGCTTTCGATGCACTGTTCTGCGAATATTGGTAAAAACGGTGATACTGCGATTTTCTTCGGACTTTCAGGAACTGGAAAAACCACGCTCTCATCCGACCCAGACAGAAATTTGATTGGTGATGATGAGCACGGCTGGACCAATGGTTCAGTTTTCAACTTCGAAGGCGGTTGCTATGCCAAGTGCATCGATTTGTCTAAAGAGAAAGAGCCTCAGATTTATGATGCCATTAAATTTGGCGCTATTCTAGAAAACATTGTGTTCAAAGAAAATACATGCGAACCAGATTATACGGATAGCAGCATCACAGAAAACACACGCGTTTCTTATCCGATTCATCATATCGATAATGTTGCTGTGCCTTCAGTAGGTACAGATCCCAAAAATATTTTCTTCCTTACGGCTGATGCCTTTGGTGTATTGCCTCCAATCTCGCGTTTGACTCCAGGTCAGGCCATGTATCACTTCATTTCAGGTTATACCGCGAAAGTGGCTGGTACTGAAGTTGGTGTTACTGAACCACAACCATCGTTCTCGGCTTGTTTTGGAAAAGCATTTTTACCGCTACATCCAACGAAATATGCGGAAATGTTGGGCAACAAAATGGCTGATACAGGTGCGCGCGTTTGGTTGATCAACACAGGTTGGTCTGGTGGCTCTTATGGTGTTGGAAGTCGAATCAAATTGGCTTACACCCGCGCCATGATTACCGCAGCTTTAAACGGCGAATTGGACAATGTTGAATTCAGAACTCACGAAGTATTCGGTTTGGCAATGCCAACAACTTGTCCGAACGTGCCAGACGAAATCTTGAATCCACGCGACACATGGTCCGACAAAACCGCTTACGATAACACAGCCAATATCTTGGCCGAGAAGTTTGTAAACAACTTCAAACAATTCGAAGAGCAGGCGAGTGAAGCCATTATGTCTGCCGCACCGAAAGTGATTGCTTAAGAATTCAGAATAGAATAACATAAGGAAGTCCTCTGTTAAAAATCAGAGGACTTTTTTCATTTTGATATATTAACCTGAGAGTTAGCCTCGAATGTGAATCGAAGAAATCAAACGGATTCAAAATGTTTATTCCAGTTCCCAAGGATAGCAACCCAATGTTTCCTTCTCCTATGGCATTATTCAGCTCTCCTCCAGATTTTCCAAGTATTCTTAGAAGTCCAATTCCTTCTCATCCAAATGAGAATATTGGACCAATTTTAGAATTTTTGATGCTTCCGCCACCTGTTGCATGAAAGAACTTGTCGTTCAGCATATAATATCGGTATTCGTTTTCTCCTTTCCCTTTATTATAGGGTCTGCTCAGAAAGTCAGACCACGATAAGTCGCGGCATAGCCAAATGCGGTAGATTTAAGGCGCAGTCAATGAAGATGTATAGGAATACCTCGAGTTGACTGCAACGAAAAAGATGCC
>Ga0169931_10003760_pt1 | contig 23934 bp, 28 predicted proteins | sample Kivu_15m_20L_FD_129675 | JGI IMG/M metagenome (GOLD analysis project Ga0169931, IMG submission 129675) | Freshwater microbial communities from Lake Kivu, Western Province, Rwanda to study Microbial Dark Matter (Phase II) - Kivu_15m_20L... | ecosystem: Environmental > Aquatic > Freshwater > Lake...
GCTGCTAGGAAACTTCTGGTATTTTGGAGCAGCATTCATCTCGACTCTTGCTTCTTTTTAATATCGAACGCTGAACTCCGATCGAAGAAGGAAGAAGTGGGGATTCCTGTGCTAACTCAAATGGTGCTTCTGAGGGTACATGGTACTTGGTACATTGTACAAATAAGGGATTCGTGTGCTAACTCAAATGGTACTTCTGAGGGTACCTTGTACATGGTACTTGGTACTTCGTACAAATTCCTGCTTCTTTTTAATATCGAACGCTGAACTCCGATCGAAGAAGGAAGAAGTGGGGATTCCTGTGCTAACTCAAATGGTGCTTCTGAGGGTACATGGTACTTTGTACTTGGTACTTTGTACAAATAAGGGATTCGTGTGCTAACTCAAATGGTACTTCTGAGGGTACCTTGTACTTGGTACTTAGTACTTTGTACAAATTCCTGCTACTTTTTAATGTCGAATGCCCAACGCAGAGTGAAGAAGGAAGAAGTGGGGATTCCTGTGCTAACTCACATGGTGCTTCTGAGGGTACATGGTACATGGTACTTAGTACTTTGTACAATCAACTACTTTCCTAAAACTCCATTTTTCTTTTCCCCGAATAAATTGCAGTTTTGCAGTCAAAGAACTTGGCATGGCTGTATTACTTCAACACCTGAAACTTCTCCATCAAGGCAAAATTTCCCAGCCTAGAAACTATTCATTCGATCAAGGGAAGCTTACACCAGTTGAAGGAAACGCAAGTGTTGCCTATGAACAAGTCATCGATTGCAGCAACTACCTCGCCTCCAAAGGTTGGATAGACTTACGCTGTGGGATTGGTGAACCTGGGCAAGAATACCGGGAAACAGTGGAATCACTCTGCACTACGCTTCTAGCTAGTGGATTTGCCAAAGCAGTGGTCCTACCGAATACACACCCTGTTATTCAATCCAAGTCAGAGGTTTCTTTTCTCCAAAATAAGGCAGCGAGGTTCACACCTGAACTAGCCATCTTAGGTGCAGTGACCAAAAATACGGATGGGGAAGACCTGACCGAGATGTTGGATATGCACTACCAAACCGGCATCAGCCTATTTGGCGATGGGACTAAGCCGCTATCCAATACAGACCGCTACCTGAAGATTCTCTACTACCTGCAAAAGTTTGACGGAACACTCTTTGACCATGCCTACGATCCCTTGCTCGCGATCTTTGGGCAAATGCACGAAAGTGAGCTATCCACCCAACTCGGCATGAAAGGAATCCCTAGCCTGGCCGAAGAGGTAGCTATCCAACGAAATTTAGACTTGCTACGTTATTCTGGAGGTAAGGTGCACTTTCAAACCCTGAGTACGGCAAAAGGGATAGACCTCATCCGCAAAGCAAAAAAAGAAGGATTAAAGGTGACGGCAGATGTGTCGATCTACCAACTCCTTTTCAGCGATCACGATTTAGCCTCCTTCGATACAAACTTGAAGGTCATGCCACCATTTCGGGCAGCATCCGATCAAAAAGCCCTTATTGAAGGCTTGAAGGATGGCACCATCGACGCCTTGGTGTCCAACCATCAGCCTCAAGATTTTGATTCCAAATTCTGCGAGTTTGACCATGCAGCATTTGGGATGGTGGGACTTCAAACCTTCCTTCCTGCGATGGGACTCCTTGCAGAGGAACTGGGATGGGAATTGCTCCTAGAGAAGGTGACCACTGGTCCTGAACGCGTACTGGGTAGTGAATCAGATGCTTGGACCTTGTTTGATCCAAAGGAAACCTGGACCTACAACGAACAAAGCAACACCTCGCTTTCTTCCAATCACCCCTGGTTTGGAAAGGAGTTGAAAGGCAAAGTGAAATTCTGTATACAAAAGGGTCAATTGCTCCAAGTGAATGACTAAATACCTGAAGACAGCCTATCAATTTGGCTTCTTGGGGGGCATTTTGAGTGGAATTTCTTTTTATGTGCTCTCCCTTTTTAATGCAGATCCGAGCAATTTGAATCTGGTGTTTGGCTATGTAATTACTCCCTTTGCGGTGTTTTTAGCCATCAAGTTTTACAAGGAATTTGCAAATGAAGGGTTTCTTTCTTTTGCAGAAGGGATGACTATCGGAGCCGTAACCTATGTACTATTGGCCTTGATTTCTTCCTTGATCATCTGGGGAATCTTGGCAAGCTCGCCTTCCCTATTTGAGGCAATACAAACAGCCAAATGGGAGGTATTGGAACAAAATAAGGAGGTGATTATCGGGCAGGTGGGGCAAGAATCTTTTGACCTCACCCAGACAAACCTAAAAGGGATGGGTGCCTGGGACATCGCCTTCAACGACGGTATCTGGAAAATCCTTCCCGGAATGTTTTTTAGCATCCTTATTTCCCTTATTTTAAAGGAAAATAAAGCCTAATATGAACGAACAAACTGCTTCTCCTATCCAGTCGGCCATAAGACCGGGATTAATCATCGGGTTAGTTTCTTTGGTGATTACCTACATTGCTTACTTTATTGATTCTTCCTACCTAGCCTCGGGTTATTTTGGATTGATCGCATTGGTCCTCTTTTTTGGATTGATTATTTTTTTCGGAAAAGAATTTCGAAAAGAATCTGGTGGATTTCTCGCTTTTGGTCCCGCTTTCAACTTTAGTTTTTTTGCGATATTGATTTCTGGAGTGATTGGACTGGTTGGGAACATGCTTTTATTCCATGTGATTGATCCCACCCTGCCGCAGGTATTGGGTGACCTGACCTTTGAAACTCAATTGGAGATGATGGAGAATTTTGGTCAAAATCCAGATTCCATGCCATCCGAGACCCTTGACAAAATGAAGGAAGCATCTGCCTCTAACTTCACCATTGCTGGCCAATTGAAAGGTTTTGGTTTTGGATTGATTGCCTATGCGATCATTGCGCTAATTTTGGGTGCGATCCTGAAAAAAAGAGACAAATCCTTAGATTTTTAAGATGATTTCAATTTCCGTAGTTGTTCCCGTATTTAATGAAGAAGAGTCACTCCCTGAGTTGACCCAATGGATTCATCGGGTCATGCAGGAGCATGGGTTCTCCTATGAGGTGCTTTTGATCAACGACGGCAGTACAGACCGCTCTTGGGAAGTAATTCAATCCTTGGCATCCAAAAATGAAGCGTTGAAGGGAATCAATTTTACCCGCAACTATGGGAAATCTGCCGCCTTAGACGCTGGCTTCAAACGCGCCTCTGGAGAGGTGGTGATCACCATGGATGCGGATCTGCAGGATAGCCCTGATGAAATTCCTGGACTCTATGCGATGATCAAAGGAGGACTGGATGTGGTATCTGGCTGGAAAAAGGAACGCCACGATCCCTTGTCCAAAACTATCCCTTCCAAATTTTTCAATGGGGTGACCCGTTGGATTTCGGGAATTCAATTGAACGATTTCAACTGCGGATTGAAAGCCTACCGCAACAAGGTGGTCAAAAACATCCACATCTATGGGGAAATGCACCGCTACATCCCCCTTTTGGCCAAATGGAATGGCTTCCCAAAAATCGGGGAAAAGGTGGTGGAACATCGTGCGCGAAAGTACGGGTACTCCAAGTTTGGCTTGGAGCGTTTCCTAAACGGATTTCTGGATTTGATTTCCGTTTCCTTTGTGCACCGCTACAAGAAAAAGCCCATGCACTTTTTCGGTTTGCTCGGCACGCTTTCTTTTTTTACGGGTTTTGTCATTACCGCCTGGTTAACTGCCCAAAAAATCTATGGCCTTAGCCAAGGTGTCAAAGTGCGTGAGGTAGTAGATCAGCCGATATTTTTCTTGGCACTGGTGGCCTTAGTCATAGGCGCTCAACTATTTTTGACGGGATTCATTGCCGAGTTGATGACCTCCAACCAAGCCAAGGAGCCTGAGTACAAAATAGACGAAGAAATCAATCTCGATTTTTAATGTTCTTTTCCTGTATCATTCCTGTTTACAATCGACCGGGTGAACTAAAGGACTTGCTCAGTAGCCTGCTTTCCCAAACCTACACCCAGTTTGAAGTGCTGGTGGTGGAAGACGGTTCTACGCTACGCTGTGATGAAGTAGTTACTTCCTTTAGTCAAGACCTTTCCATTCGCTATTTCTACCAGGGAAATACGGGTCAGGGTTTTGCACGAAACTTTGGAATGCAGCAAGCCAAGGGGGATTTCTTTGTGATTCTGGATTCCGACGTGCTGCTTCCTCCTGCCTATTTTGAACGCTTGCAGGAGGCCATTCAAGTCCGCACTCTGGATGCCTTTGGAGGCCCGGATGCGGCAGCCGCTGATTTTTCTCCACTTCAAAAAGCAATGGACTTTGCGATGACTTCCTTTTGGACTACGGGAGGGATTCGAGGAAAACTCAAAAATTCAGCCGCCTACCAAGCGCGTGGATTTAATATGGGAGTTTCTCGAGAGGTCTTTGCCCGTGTGGGGGGATTTGTGGATCCCAATCGGGGAGAGGATATCGAATGGAGCATCCGAATCAAGAAGGCGGGATTTCGCTTGGAACTGGTGTCTGAGGCTTTTGTATACCACAAGCGAAAAAATACGCTTTGGTCATTCGCGAAGCAGGGCTTTTCTTTTGGAAGAAACCGAGTGAATGTTTCTCGCTTTCATCCCGAGGCAATCAAGCTGGTACATGCCTTGCCGAGTTTTTTTCTTCTTTTCTTGATTGCGCTAGCGGTCAACCTGCTCTTTATTCACCTACTTCCGATCCCACACCTGCTTATTCTTGGAGTTTGGGCCAGTTTGGTACTTGCACAAAGCACCTGGCAGTACCGGTCCCCCTTGGTGGGGATTTTGGCCCTAGGCACTTCTTTGGTTCAACTTTCAGGGTATGGAATGGGCTTGCTCTTGGAGCTGGCCATCAAGTGGACGAAGGGTTAATTTCCCTTACGGCAAATGAAGAGTACCTCATCCGGAGCCAATGCATACTGCTTCACCTTTTCAGGAGCAATTTCCTTCACAAATTGATTTTCTTCAATCTGAATTCCCGAGCGGCGAAGTCTGGCGGCATAATCCTTTCCAAATTTGCGCACGTGATCCCGCTGACCAAATAGGCGCTCCCGTTCGGCAGGATCGGTGATCGTTTTGTCTTCGAGCGTGGCTTCTAGTGGATATACGGGAGATTGCAAGATGCCCCAACCCTCCGGCTTTAGCACTCGGTTAAATTCGGAACAGGCCAATAGGTCATCGTCTACATGCTCCAATACGTGGTTGCAAAAGACCACATCGAAGGTGTTGTCCGGAAAAGGAATGGCATGCACGTCCATCTTTACTTTGGCAAGGGGCGACTCAATATCTGCCGTGATGTAATCCAAGTTGGGGAGTGCTTCAAAGCGCTGGATAAAGCAATGCTCTGGGGCGACATGGAGCACCTTTAGGGGTGCTGTGAAAAAGTTGGTTTTCTCTTGTAGGAAAAGCCACATCAGTCGGTGACGTTCCAGAGCTAGGCAATTCGGGCAAAGGGCATTTTCTCTTGCAACGCGTCCGTAGGGAAGAAACTTTTGGTAGGAGTGATCGCAAACTGGGCAAGTTACCTCCTTGCCGCGATTGAGTTGGGAGAGCACCTTCATCGCCAAGGGGCTCACCGTTTGAAGGATAGGCCTTGGGATGTAGCGGATGACAAAGCTGATGATGGTTTTCATGGCGTACAAAAATGCGCCTGCAAGTTACCAAAAGAGATAGGTCTTCTTTTGTTTTTTTAGCGAAAATCTAGTGGAATAGGCGGACTAAGGGTTTGGGCTAGTGGGAGAATCGGGTTTAGTTTTAGGTAGTCTTCCTGCCTTTTTTAGTGCCTCTCGGATGATCCATTCCAGCTGCCCATTCGTGCTTCGAAACTCATCTGCTCCCCACTTTTCAAGGGCTTTCATCATGCTTTCATCCAAGCGCAGTACGAATGGTTTTTTAGTTGCCATGGGAGCCGGATTTGATTTCCATAAAATGCACAATGGCTTCCCTTACTTTTTCAGGTTTTTGAGTTCCCAAAAGAAATTTTTTGTCTTTCGTCTTTATCAATATACCGTGGGTTCCCCCGGTGGTGTATGACCAGCAGTCGCCATTCCACTTGATCCCCCAGCCCCCATATTCTAGAAGCCCGTTGTAGGCAATCAACTCCATGGATGCCAATTCAGAAAAAGGATATACTTTTTTTCGAAGGAAGGGAAAGTACGTAAACGTCAGTGAAGATGCATCTAATCGAGTGGTAAGGCGCATGGAAAAGAATAGTCCATTGACAAAGACAAGTATCCCAAGAGGTATAATCAGTTCCCTAATGCTTGTCTCCGGGTCGTTGAGTAGCTGATAGGCCATTATTCCACCAGCTAAGCCTGTTACTCCTAGAAGGATTGCCCAGATCCAAACCTGTCTAAATCGCTGTGTTTCGTTAAAAATTGGAGGGGTCATGGGTTAGGATTTACTGGCTTGCCAAGTTTTGATGACTGCGTCAAAATCTTTTGGCCTTGCCGTGGAGAATACGAGCTTTTTACCTCCTTGCTCTAATTCGATGACGTGATCTGCGAAGAAGATATAGGCTTTGGTTTTGCGAGAAAAGCGCAGTCCTACGCCACCATAGTCTAGAATCCCATCTTTTTTATGAACGGAAATGGAGCTTATTTGCTCCAGAGGTAGTTTTTTCCAGCTGCGCTGAAAAGGCAAATTTCGGTAGGAAAAAGCATGGGTGTCGAGGCGTGTTTCCAGGGTGATGCTCATCAGTAGCAGAAAGGTGAGGGGAATCAAGGTGCCCACTATGAGCATTGGAATCCATCCTTCTTCCCCGAGTTTGCCCGTAAAATAAAGCACGGAAATTAGGGTCAGGGTTGGGAGTTCCAGTAAGATAATCCCATACATGACGATGGTGCCTCGGAAGCTTTGCTGCTCTTGTGCGACCATGCTTATTGGTTGAGTGTGCCTACATTGACTACCGGGCTCGCGCTGCGGTCGGAGCAGAGGACCACCATCAAGTTGGATACCATGGCTGCCTTTTTCTCTTGATCAAACTCGATGATGTCTTTCATTTTCAAGTCTGCCAAGGCCATTTCCACCATGCCTACAGCACCTTCTACGATCTTTTGCCTTGCCGCCACAATGGCAGTTGCCTGCTGGCGCTGGAGCATGGCGGAAGCAATCTCAGCTGCATAGGCCAAGTTAGAGATTCGTGCTTCGATCACTTTGATGCCTGCTTGGAGGAGGCGTTCTGCAATTTCTTTTTCCAAGGAATGGTTGACTTCCTCTACTCCTGAGCGTAGGGTAACTTCACTGTGGTTGTCGTCAAAATTGTCGTAGCAGTAGAGGCCGGCCATTTTACGAACGGCGGCATCGGTCTGTAGGTGCACAAAATTTTCGTAATCCTCTACGTCAAAGCTGGTCTTGAAAGTGTCTTCCACCTGCCAGACGACAATGGTACCGATCATGACGGGGTTGCCGATTTTGTCATTGACTTTTAGCGGCTTGTTTTCAAAGTTGCGAACCCGCAAGGAAATCTTCTTTTTGGTCATAAAGGGGTTGACCCAGAAAAAGCCATTTGCCTTGACGGTTCCTTTGTACTCACCAAATAGGAGGAGCACCATGGCTTGGTTGGGGTCCACAATAAAGAATCCTCCCAAGTTGATCAAGGAAATCGTCAATAGAACTCCCCCGACAATTGGGGAGGGGAAGCCTATGAAGAACAAGAAAATTGAGGTTGCTATGCCTGCTAAGCTAAGGAAGAGCAATAAAAATCCTGAGGAGGGCTTGGTAATTTTTTCCATGTTTGTTTGATATTAATTTGATATCATAATGAATACGTAAACCTAGCAATTTTGTTTGTATTTAGGCAAAAAAAATCCTCCGAAATTTTCGGAGGATTAAATGCTATTTCTTTTTGAAGAGGGAGTCGACAAACTCGGTTCGGTTGAAGAGTTGCAGGTCGGTCATCTTTTCGCCCACCCCGATAAATTTGACGGGAATTTTGAATTGGTCGGAAATGCCAATGACCACGCCGCCTTTGGCCGTGCCGTCCAGTTTGGTAATGGCCAGGGAACTTACTTCGGTTGCCCTGGTAAACTCTTTGGCTTGCATAAAGGCGTTTTGACCAGTAGAGCCATCGAGAACCAGCATGATTTCATGGGGAGCCTCAGGGATAAATTTCTGCATCACCCGCTTGATCTTGGTCAGCTCGTTCATCAAGTTGACCTTGGTATGCAGTCGTCCCGCAGTATCGATGATGACCAGATCTGCTTGGGTCTCTAGCCCTTGCTTGATGGCGTCATAGGCTACGGAGGCGGGATCCGTATTCATGCCATGCGACACGACGGGAACACCGACACGGTTGCCCCAAAGGATCAATTGATCTACTGCCGCTGCGCGGAAAGTGTCTGCTGCTCCGAGTACCACCGATTTGCCTGCGTTTTTAAATAGGTAGGCTAGTTTGCCGATGGTGGTCGTTTTTCCGACACCATTGACGCCTACTACGAGGATGACGTAAGGTTTTTTGTCTGCGGGCAATTCAAAGTCCAGCAGGTCTTGGGTATTGTTTTCTGCAAGCAGGAGGGCAATTTCCTCGCGAAGGATCAGGTCTAGTTCGGAAGTGTTGAGGTATTTGTCGCGAGCCACACGCTCTTCGATGCGCTGAATGATCTTGACGGTGGTTTCAACACCCAGGTCGGAGCTAATGAGGACTTCTTCCAATTCGTCTAACACCTCTTCATCGACCTTGGATTTACCGACTACCGCCTTGCTGAGTTTGGAGAAAATGGATTCACTGGTCTTTTGTAGACCTTGATCCAAACTTTCTTTTTTCTCTTTTGAGAAGAAACCAAAGATTCCCATGGGTGATGTGGCTATTTAAAAGTTAAGGTAATGAAAAAGTCCCTACTGAACTAATCAGAGGGACTTTCGGACCAACACAAGGAAGGTTAACTTATTTGTTCAAAGTGGCCTGCACTTCAGTGAAAGGGACCATTTCTTCTCTAAAGGTGTAAGCGCCAGTCTTCGGAGACTTCACCGCACGGATTACTTTGGCGTAAGATACGCCACCTTCTTTTTTCAGGGTTGCTACTACTTTCTTAGCCATCGCTTTTTTGTTTAGGGGACAGGGTGGTCCCGAGCTAAAATTACTTTATTTCTTTATGCACAGTCACCTTCTTTAGGATGGGATTGAACTTCTTCAATTCCAATCTTTCGGTGGTGTTTTTTCTGTTTTTGGTTGTGATGTATCTGGAAGTACCTGGCATGCCAGAGTTTTTGTGCTCTGTACACTCCATAATCACTTGTACTCGGTTGCCTTTCTTAGCCATCGCTGAATTAATTTAAGGGACTATGACTGGATTATCGGATAACAATCATGCCTTTTTGCTGTGCTTCTTTCAACACTGCAGAAATGCCATTTTTGTTGATTGTCTTCAATGCCTTAGAGCACACTTTCAACGTAATCCAAGCGTCTTCTTCAGGGACGTAGAAACTCTTCTTGTGAAGATTTGGGTAAAATCTACGCTTCGTCTTGTTGTTCGCATGGGACACGTTGTTACCTACTTGAGGTCTCTTGCCTGTTATGTCACAAACTTTTGCCATGATATTGTATACTTAATGGGATGCGTTTCTGTATTGGGTCTGCAAATATCGGAACTTTTCGGATATTAACAACAAGCAATTTTAAAAATATTCCTTCGATTTTCAGGATTTCGGATAGGGGCAATGTTTGCAACCACTTCCGCAGCAATAGCCCCGTTTTAAATGGTATTTTTCTGTAAAAACTAGCAATCCCTGGGCATTGATGTAATAATCCTCTGGAGTTAAGGCCGGGACTGGCTTCTTTTCGTTTTTCATGGCATAGCCCAAGGGCAATTCCTATATTTGTCTTTGGAAATAATTTTTCCAACTGACAAAAATAACCAAATCATGGAGACCATCACCTCAAGTAGCCAAGCTATCGCCTTAGAAGAAAAGTATGGAGCACACAATTACCATCCTTTACCTGTGGTATTGACCCGTGGAGAGGGCGTATTTGTGTGGGATGTAGAAGGAAAGCGCTACTATGATTTTTTGTCAGCCTATTCCGCAGTCAACCAAGGGCATTGTCATCCGAGGATCAAAGAAGCCATGATCGAGCAGCTCGGAACGCTTACCCTGACTTCCCGTGCATTTCACAACGATCAGTTGGGGCCTTTTGGACAATACATCACCCAGTATTTTGGATTTGACAAGGTGCTGCCCATGAATACTGGTGCTGAAGGGGTGGAGACGGCCCTCAAGCTTGCGCGGAAATGGGGACATGAGGTGAAGGGTGTTGCTGAGAATGAAGCGAAGATCATCGTAGCAGAAGGCAACTTTCATGGACGCACCACGACCATCGTATCCTTTTCTACGGACCAACAGGCGCGTAAAAGTTTTGGGCCTTTCACGCCTGGATTCATTACCGTTCCTTACGATGACATTACCGCGCTGGAACAAGCGCTGGAGCAGGAGGGTGTGGTTGGCTTTTTGATAGAACCCATCCAAGGAGAAGCGGGTGTGTACACGCCGGCGGCCGATTACTTGCGCAAAGCAAAAGCGGCCTGCAGCAAGAAGAACGTTTTGTTTATCGCGGACGAGATTCAGACCGGCATTGCGCGTACAGGTTCACTCCTTGCGGTTTGCGGAAATTGTACCTGCCAGGGGCACTGTGAAAAGCAGGCAACCTACACCCAACCTGATATTTTGATTTTGGGAAAAGCCCTCTCTGGTGGATTTTTTCCGGTTTCTGCTGTATTGGCCAACGACTCCATCATGAATGTCCTCAAGCCGGGTCAACATGGATCTACTTTTGGTGGGAATCCCGTGGCGGCCCGCGTAGCCATGACTGCTTTGGAGGTCGTTCGTGACGAAAAATTGGCGCAAAATGCGCGTCACCTTGGGGATTTGTTCCGAGCTCGTATGCAAGTCTTGGTAGATAAGTATCAGGTGCTCAGTCTGGTTCGTGGAAAGGGTTTACTCAATGCGGTAGTCATCAACGATAGTCCCGAGAGCAGTACTGCCTGGGATATTTGTGTCAAACTTGCTGAGGCTGGTTTGCTGGCCAAGCCTACCCATGGCAACATCATTCGTTTTGCGCCTCCTTTGGTCATGACTGAAGAGCAGTTGCACGATTGTGTGGACATCATTGAGTATGTGGTGGCCACCTACGGTTGAGTTAACAAAACGCACTTTCCCCAGTTTTCCATTTAAACGATTCGAGTTGTGTCTAAAGCTGTTATTTTTGATATGGATGGGGTGATTTGCCACACCAATCCCTTCCATGCCCAAGCCTTTTCCCGCTTTTTTGAGAAGCGAAACCTGTTTCCCACGAAGGAGGAATACTTTCACCACATGTATGGGAAAAATAACGGCTACATCTTGAGTCATTTCTTGGGAAGAAAAATTGAAGGGCAGGAGCTCCTGGACTTGGAATTCGAAAAGGAAAGTTTGTTTCGAGAGATCTACCAGCACCACGTGGATCCCATTTCTGGATTTTTAGATTTTTTTCATGGACTGAAGCAAGCAGGTCTAAAAACAGGCATCGCCACTTCTGCGCCCTTTGCCAACATGGAACTGATTGCAGGAACGCTGGATCTTTTCCCTCACTTGGAATCTGCGCTTGCTAGTGAGCAAGTGAGTAAGCATAAGCCTGATCCCGAAGTGTATCTGAAGTCTGCAGGAAATCTCTCCTTGTCTCCCGATCGCTGCGTTGTGTTTGAAGATTCCTTTTCGGGTGTTAGTGCTGCCAAAAATGCCGGCATGAAAGTAGTGGCCGTACTTTCTTCCCATCAAAAATCCGAATTGCCTCCTTGCGACTGGTATATCGAGGATTATTCCGAAATTGGCCCCGAATTGATCCACCAACTGATACCCTGATGAATTCTCGTAGACCTCGTCGAAACCGTAAATCTGAAGCTGTCCGCAACTTGGTGGAAGAAACGCAGGTGTCCGTCAAGGACTTGATCTTCCCGCTATTTCTAGTGGAGAGTCGCGATCAGGAAAGTGAAGTAGCCTCCATGCCAGGCATCTACAGAAGGTCTTTGGACGGGATGCTTCGGGAGATTGAGTCCTGCATGAAGCTGGGGATCAGCGCTGTGGATGTGTTTCCGGCCTATCCCGAATCCTTGAAAGATGCCGTGGCTTCGGAGAGTTACAATCCAGAAACCTTTTACTTGAAGGCTTTACGGCAAATCAAGAAAGAGTTCCCTGAACTTTGCTTGATGTCCGATGTAGCCATGGATCCTTACAGCAGCGATGGACACGATGGGTTGGTCAAAAATGGAAAAATCCTGAATGACGAGACTTTGCTGATTTTGGGAAAAATGGCCTTGGCTCAAGCCGAGGCAGGCGTAGATATTTTGGGTCCTTCGGATATGATGGATGGGCGCGTGGGTTACATTCGTCAATTGCTAGACCAACATGGCTTTACCGATACTTCCATCATGTCCTACACAGCCAAGTATGCGAGTGCCTTTTATGGACCTTTCCGTGATGCGCTGGATTCTGCTCCTAAGTTTGGGGATAAAAAAACCTACCAGATGAACCCAGCAAATAGCAAGGAAGCCTTGGTGGAAGCAGCTTTGGATGTGGCGGAAGGGGCTGATTTTTTGATGGTTAAGCCTGCTTTGAGCTACTTGGATATCATCAAGTCGCTGAGTGAGGCCCATCCTTTTCCAATTGCCGCTTACAATGTGTCTGGCGAATACAGCATGGTAAAGGCTGCTGCAGAACGCGGTTGGCTGGACTACGACCGGAGCATGAACGAGGTGCTGCTTTCGATCAAGCGCGCAGGTGCCAAAGTGATCCTAACTTACTTTGCTAAGGATTTTGCACTTCAGCAATGGAAGAGGTAAAAAAATTACAAATCCTGCTCTCGTTCGAGCATCAAAATCGCACCTTGGGAGACGATAAAGTACTTTTCACCTTCGTAAACTACTTCATGAGCCCCATTGAGTATGAAGATGGCCAAATCTCCTTCCTTAGCTTGAAGCGGAACATAGCGGGTTTTTTCCTCTGTCTCCATCCAGGGTTCCTGATCTTCCATGGGCAACGGGATAGGATAGCCAGGACCTGCCTTGATGATGTAGCCTTGCTGTACCTTTTCTTTTTCCTGTACTCCTGGAGGGAGGTATAGCCCAGAGCCGGTTTTCTCGTGTGGTTTTTTCAGGCGGATCAATACCCGATCTCCTACGATGATTAGCTTTTTCAGTTTATTGTCTGCAGTCAATTGCATGTGCTTCTGGTTGAATGAAACAAAAGGCCAAGAGTCATGACGAAAAGATCTTGATTCTTGGCCCTTCAATTAAAGCAAGCACCTATCTGGATAGGCGCTGCTTGTAAAATTTATTTTTTGTCTTCGTTGACTTCTTCGTAGTCTACGTCAGACACGCCGTCACCGGTGCTGCTATTGCTCGCTCCGGCTTCTGGTCCTGCTCCAGCGCCTTCACCCTGGCTGGCAGCGTACATCTCTGTGGATGCTGTTTCCCAGGCACTATTGAGGTTGGCAATAGCGGCATCGATTCCTTCCATGTTCTTAGATCCATGGGCAGACTTCAACGCTTCTACTGCAGACGTGATGTTGGCCTTGTTGCCCTCTGAAAGTTTGTCTCCGTATTCTTTGAGTTGCTTCTCCGTTTGGAAGATCAAGCTATCCGCTTGGTTCAACTTTTCGATGGTTTCTTTTTCGGCTTTATCTGCAGAGGCATTCAACTCTGCCTCACGCTTCATGCGCTCGATGTCGTCTTGAGACAATCCAGAAGAAGCTTCGATTTTAATTTTCTGCTCCTTGCCAGTGCCCTTATCCTTTGCGGACACGTTCAAGATCCCGTTGGCATCGATGTCGAAAGTCACCTCAATTTGGGGTACTCCGCGTGGTGCAGGTGGGATGTCTGACAACTGGAATCTACCAATGGATCGGTTGTCCTTCGCCATGGGGCGCTCACCTTGAAGGATGTGCAAGTCTACTGCTGGCTGGTTGTCTGCTGCGGTAGAGAATACTTCTGACTTCTTGGTAGGGATGGTCGTGTTGGATTCGATCAACTTGGTAAATACCCCACCCATGGTTTCGATACCAAGAGAAAGTGGAGTTACGTCTAAAAGGAGTACATCCTTCACCTCACCAGTCAATACCCCACCTTGGATTGCGGCTCCGATGGCCACTACCTCGTCAGGATTTACGCCTTTGGATGGTTTTTTGCCAAAAAACTTTTCAACTTCTTCCTGAATCTTTGGGATACGGGTAGAACCACCCACCAAAATTACTTCGTCAATATCGGAAGCAGTCATGCCGGCATCTTTCAAGGCCTTGATGCAAGGATCCATGGATCGTCTGACCAAGGACTCGGAAAGCTGCTCAAACTTGGCTCTGCTCAGATTCCGAACCAAGTGCTTCGGTCCAGTTTGGGTAGCCGTGATGTAGGGAAGGTTGATTTCGGTAGAGGCCGAACTGGAAAGTTCAATTTTCGCCTTTTCTGCAGCTTCTTTCAAACGCTGAAGCGCCATTGGATCTTGTCTCAAGTCAATGGATTCCTCAGATTGGAATTCAGATGCCAACCAGTCGATAATCACTTCGTCGAAATCATCTCCACCCAAGTGTACGTCACCGTTGGTGGACTTTACTTCAAATACGCCATCGCCTAGTTCAAGGATGGAGATATCAAAGGTTCCTCCTCCCAAGTCATAGACCGCAATCTTCATGTCTTGGTTTTTCTTGTCCATGCCGTAAGCAAGGGCAGCAGCCGTAGGTTCGTTGATGATACGCTTTACCTCAAGACCAGCGATTTGTCCTGCTTCTTTGGTCGCTTGACGCTCGGCATCGTTGAAGTAGGCGGGAACGGTGATCACCGCTTCAGTGACTGTTTGTCCCAAGAAATCTTCTGCCGTGCTCTTCATTTTCTGAAGAATCATCGCGGAGAGTTCCTGTGGAGTATACGAACGATCGCCGATTTTAACGGTCACAGTATCGTTGCTGCCTTGTTCTACTTTGTAGGAAGCATGCTTTTTCTCAGCTGAAACTTCTGAGAATTTCTTTCCCATAAAGCGCTTCACTGAAGAAATGGTATTGGCAGGGTTGGTGATGGCCTGACGCTTCGCAGGATCACCTACTTTACGCTCTCCATTGCCATTGTCTAGAAATGCCACGATGGATGGAGTCGTTCTTCTTCCTTCGCTGTTTTGAATGACTACGGGTTCGTTACCTTCCATTACAGCTACGCAGGAGTTGGTGGTACCCAAGTCTATGCCTATAATTTTTCCCATGTGTATGTTGGTTTTGTTTGTTTTCTTTTTCAAAGACAAAGCACCTTACTCAAGGCGCATGCCAGCTCCCAATTTGTTTGAATTTGTGTCAGGTTGTCATGGTTTTGTCACCTGAATTTTGACAAACTCGTACCAATTGTCACAGCTGGCTTTTTTTTGACCTGCTTTCTGTCAGCCTAATCGGAGCAGTGACAAGGTTGAGGAGCTCTATTTCCTTGGAAATTTTTGCAGAGTACTTGATTCAAGTCAGGAATCAGTTCCAATTTTCTTGTACTTTTAACCCATGAACCCATCCCTTTTTGTCCAAAATTTGTACCTCTATCCCATCAAATCCTTGGGAGGCATTGCAGTACAGGAAGCGCAGGTGGAGGAGAAAGGGTTCAAATACGATCGTAGGTGGATGTTGGTAGGCCCGTCTGGGGAATTTTTGACGCAAAGGCAGCACCCGCAACTCGCTTTGTTGCAAGTAGCACTGGGTAAGTCGGAGCTGACCGTTTTTTCCAAAGTGGATCCTTCTCAGCAAATCTCCTTCGATTTGGAATTGAACTCCGGAAAGCAAATGCAAGTAAAGGTTTGGGGAGATGAAGTTGCTGCCCTGCAAGTGTCTCCAGAAGTGAGCGCTTGGTTTGCTGATTTTTTGGGCATGGATGCGGAATTGGTGGTGATGCCCGAAAGTTCTCATCGCAAACTAGATCCCCGCTATGCGGTACAGGAGGAGTCGGTCAGTTTTGCAGATGGGATGCCTTATGTGATGATTGGCCAAGCTTCCTTGGATGAGTTAAACGGGCGGCTTGCAGATCCTGTGGGCATGGATCGGTTTCGGCCCAACTTGGTATTTTCCGGAAGTGAGCCGTATGCCGAAGATCAATTCAAGCATCTTCAAATCGGGGAGGTGGAATTCCAGGTGGTCAAGCCCTGTGCTCGATGCGTGATGATCACCGTGGATCAAGAGAAGGGTACAAAAGGGAAAGAGCCACTGGCTACGCTAGCGACTTATCGAAGCTGGGGTTCAAAAGTGTACTTCGGTCAAAATGCCGTCGCCTTAACCCAGGGAATCGTCCGAATAGGGGATGAACTGATTGAAATGTACTAGGCTAGTTTAAAAAAAAGTATCCTGGTTAATTTTTTGATCCGATAAGGCGGGGACTTTTTATTTAGTCACCTCATTAACCAGGATAACTTTATAGCCATTCTTTCTAGAAGTTTATTCCAGTTGTTAGTTTAAAGAAAGAGTCATTGCTCTCAACCAAGTCAGTTCCAAAGGAAAATCTTGCAAAAGGCCCTCCTTCAGGCTTACTAAATTGCACATATGGGCCAAGCCATTGGTATACATCTGTAGATGTGGTTACGTTCGAGCCACCTGAATTTACAAGATGTTCAAAATGTGCGCCTATTGATAAAAACTGGTTTGCTCTTATGCCCAGATTCAACCAATAGTGGACATATGCTAATGTTGTGCCGTTGGTGGGAGTTTCATTACGCAGTGGAGCGTAATACCCAAAGTAGAATTGGCCTTCAACTTTTTCCTTGAGGAGATTTACAGTTAGGTTTGGTACTATACCGTCTCCAAAAATTGCTGGGCCGGCTGTTCCAGAACTCAGCAAATTTCCATTCAAAATCCCAATCTGTGGATTAATTAATAGCCCTTCCGCTGCTTTAATGTTTGCTCCAATTCCAAATTCAGTCCAATTACCCCATGCAGCACCTGTTCCTCCACCCCAATGGATACCATAAAAAGTCAATTGAGTTTTGTTTGAAAAGCCGTAGGAGCCTTGAAAGGAGGGGTAAAACCCAAAAAACTGATCTGAATTTAACCCAACTGTTAAATTGAAATCTTTTTTTTCTTGAGCAACTGAAAAGTTTGTAATCAGGAAACAGCTCAATGCTAAAACCAAAAAACCTTTAAGGTGTATCGGTTTAAAATTTAATCGCTTTTTCATAAAATTCTGTTTTTAGGTTTGAAAGTGGTTTTAAAATAATCTCAATTTTGAAAATAAATATAAAATTTTCAAAATATAGGTTAAAAATAAATCTAAAAAACAAATAAAAAAATGTTTATTGAAAATTAATTAAGAGAAAAAAGATTTTTTTGAAGAATCTATAAATTGGAGCGTTTAAAAGGACTAAAAAAAGAAAGGGGCAATATCAAAAAGACATTGCCCCTTTCTCTTTTGAAAAAAGTTTGTTAGAATTCCTTCACCGTTTCAATAAATACCTTGACCATCTCTGGATCAATGTCTGGATAGACGCCATGGCCTAGGTTGGCGATGTGTCGACTGCCTTTAAACTGTTCCATCATGGCTAGTGTGGCCGCCCTTACCTGATCCGGATTGCCGTAAAGCACAGCAGGATCTAGGTTTCCTTGTAGGGTTTTGTCAGGGCCAATCAACTTTCGAGATTCTGCAATTCCCATGTTCCAGTCTAGCCCTATGGTTTCGCAGGAAAGTTTGGCTAAGGACTCACGCGCAAAAAATGCGCCCTTGGCAAAGACCGTTACAGGCACCTCGGTGATCGCATCGCAGATTTGGGAGATGTAGTTCAAGGAAAACTCTTCGTACTGGGCTGGACCCAAAATTCCTGCCCAACTGTCAAATAGTTGTACCAAATCTGCTCCTGCACGAATTTGCGCTTTGAGGTAGTTGATCGTGGAATCCGTAATCAGCTGCAAGAGCTGATGGGAAAACACTGGGTCTCGGTACAATTTCTCTCGGGAAAGGGAAAAGGTTTTGCTGCCACTGCCCTCGACCATGTAGGCGAAAATCGTCCAAGGGGCTCCAGCAAAACCGATCAAAGGGACACGGCCTTGCAGGTTTTTCTTGGTGATCTGGATTGCATCCATCACGTATTGCAGGTCGTTGTCCCCTTCCGCAATCCGAAGTTTTTTGAGGTCTGCTTCGGATCGTACGGTTTGGGGAAACCAAGGGCCTCGCTTCTCCACCATCTCATAGGGCAAGCCCATGGCCTCTGGAATAACGAGGATGTCTGAAAAAATAATGGCGGCATCTACTCCAAGGATATCTACAGGCTGAATAGTCACCTCAGCGGCAAGTTCGGGTGTTTGTGCCAGTTCGATAAAACCGGAAACTGATTCCCGAACAGCGCGGTATTCTGGAAGAATTCTTCCAGCTTGTCGCATCAACCAGACAGGAGTCCGTTCGGTTTTTTCACCTCTCGCTGCGCGGAGCAGCAGATCGTTTTGGAGTTTCATGGCGCAAAGATACGAGTGGAAGGGAAATCAGAAACTGAATTCGGAAAAGGGAAAAAAGAAATGGGCTGAGAAAGGAATGATTGATGGTTAGGCCTCCTTAGCGGACTGGAGCAAGGATATGAACTTCGGTTTCGCTGACGATTTTGTCTATGTAAAAGCCACTCAAGGCCAGTTTGTTGGCCTTAGCATAGGCTTGAATTTTTTCCTTGATAGTTTCTGGACCAGGCATGACCCATTTACTTCCCGTTACTTTCGCTAGAATGTATCGGGTTTCGGTGAATTTCTTAACCTCCAAGTCTTGGGTACCAAAGGGAAGATTGATTCCTACAAACACTTCCAAGGTATCCAATTTGCCTGCGGGCTCCACATAATAAATCGTGTGCAGGGATGTTCCTGGATTTAATTTTTGTGTTCCTTGGATGGTTTGAAAAACCTCCTTCAATCCCTTATTCATGGGAGTTCCTCGGAATGTTTTCCCAGTAAGTGTATCAGGAGATTTGGCCTCTAGACTCAGTTCTACCTGCCGATTTCCTCCCAAATAATCAAAAAGAAAGTAGCCTCCAATTCCAAGAATTGCCAAGAACAAAGCGATGATGCTAATTTTTTTCATGTTCAAAATAAATAACGAATGCCGATGCCCGCTTGACCTTTGAGATGGGCGCGATCGATGAGTTCAGTAAATACACCTGCTTCCACGAATAGGGAAAAAGGAACGGGATCAAAATAGTATTCTGCTCCTACAAACACTTCCGGTCCTAAATCCCCATTGGTGCGGTTTTCGGTTTGCAGGACTATCAGGTCGTATATGCTATTTCTGACTGTCGTGTACTGGTAGTTGACCTGAGTAGTTCGAAACTGTGCGCCTAAACCAGCATAACCCAACAAATATCCTTCCTCCAGTTCAAAGGCGTCGGTCAAATCGGTATGGAGCGCCATTCGAAAGGATAGGGCCACCCCACGAGTACCGGAAAGTGAAACTACCCTGGCATCGGATCTTGGAGGTCGGCGGTCGAATGATTTTTGGTAGTAAGCATCCCTATTGATGCTGCCGGAGCCTACCAATACTTCATAGGATAGGTAATCTTTTACAAAGTCCTTGTAACTGATGGAAAAAGGTTCACCAAAGCGAAAGCCAAGACCTCTTTCTTGGGCTTGCCCAAAAATTGGAAGTAAGAGGAGGAACGTGGTTACTAGTAGTCGCATTGCCAAAACGGAATTAAAGCGTGGCCATTTTTCGTTGCATCTGATGCAGTTGGGTGTAATAGTCCCCTTGTTCCAGTAAGGAATCGTGGGTGCCGCGTTCCACAATTTCACCCTTGTTTAGCACCAAGATTTGGTCCGCTTTCTGAATCGTGGAAAGGCGGTGGGCAATGACGATGGAGGTTCTTCCCCGCATCATTTTTTCGATGGATTCCTGGATCAATTCCTCCGTCTCCGAATCCACGGAAGAGGTAGCCTCATCCAAAATGAGGATCTCAGGATTGTACACCATGGCCCGCACAAAGGAAATCAGTTGGCGCTGCCCCACCGAAAGGGTGGCCCCTCGTTCCATCACGTTGTAATCCAATCCATCTGGGAGTTTTTCAATGAATCTGGAGGCCCCTACCAATTCGGCCGCCGCTAGGACCTGTTCCCTACTGATGTTTGGATTGCCCAAGGTGATGTTTTGGTAGATGCTGCTGGAGAACAAAAATACATCTTGCAGCACCACGCCGATGTGTTTGCGGAGCGCACTCAATTCAAACTCCTGGATGTTGGTCCCGTCGATGGTGATGGTCCCTTTATTGATTTCATAAAAGCGAGAAATCAAGTTGATGATGGAAGATTTTCCTGCCCCTGTGGCACCTACTAGGGCGATGGTTTGTCCTTTTTTGACCTCAAAGGAAATGTCCTTGAGTACGTAGTCTTCTTCTTTATAGGCAAACCAAACCTGATCCAGTTTGACATTCCCTTGCACCTTTTCTGGACTGAAGTTTCCCTCATTGGCAATGTGCTCGCTGGACGCAAGGAGTTTGAAGATTCGGGAGGAACTCACCACCCCCATTTGGAGGGTATTGAATCGGTCTGCAATCATCCGAATGGGTCGAAAAAAGAGTTGCAGGTACATGATGAACGAAATCAAAATACCGATCTGCAGGTCCATACCGAGCACGCCGACCGCACCGTACCAGACGACGAGTCCGATGCCAATGGCTTGGATGATTTCGGCCACGGGAAAGTACACGGAATAGTAGAGGACCGAACGGATGTGTGCTGCACGATGCTCCCGGTTGATTTCCTTGAATTTCTCGTACTCTCTTTTTTCCCGATTAAAAAGCTGCACGATGGTCATTCCTGTAATGTGTTCCTGCAGGAATGAATTCAGGTTGGCCACGGCATTGCGCACGTCGTTGAAGGTAACTTTAATTTTTTCCTTAAACACGTAGGTGGAGATCACCAATAGTGGCAGCGTGCTGAGGGAAACGAGTGTGAGTTTCCAATCGATGTAAAACATCACACCCAGAATCGTAATGATTTGAAGAAGGTCACCGATGATGGCAGCCAGCCCTTCGCTAAACACATCTGCGAGGGTTTCGATGTCGGAGACATTTCGGGTTACCAGTCTTCCAATGGGGGTGTTGTCAAAAAATTGAAGCCGAAGTTTCAGCAAATGCTTGTACAGGCGTACGCGAATGTCTTTGATTATGACCTGACCGATCCAGCCCGAATAGTAGGTGTGGGCCCATTGCACCAAGGCCTGGACAATCATCAGTCCTACTAGGATGTAACTAATCCGGATTAGTCCTGCTGCATCACCTACGGCTACGTGCTCGTCGATGGCAATTTGAATGAGGTAGGGCCGCGTGGGGGCTAGAATAGCCAAGGCGATGGTCAGCCCAACAAGAAAGTAGAATTGCTTTTGGTAGGGCTTTACATAGGTGTAGAGCTGCCGCAAAACTTTCATGTCTAGGATTTCTCCCGCTGATTCTTTTTCTTTTTCTAAGCTCAAAGCCTCTTTAGTCTAGGTAAATGTGTGTGGGGTACTCGATTTTGCTCAAAAACAAGCCTTTTGCGGGTGCTGCCTTGCCTGCTTGGTTGCGGTCCTTGGAGGCGATGATTCGATGAAGATCTGCTACTGGTCGTTGTCCAAAACCAACCTCCAATAAGGTGCCGACGATGGACCGGACCATTCCCCGCAAAAAGCGGTTGGCCGTAATGTGAAAAAGCAATTCTTCCCCATTTGGTTCCCAATAGGCTTCGAAAATCTTGCAGCGAAAATGGTTCACTTCGGTGTGTACCTTGCTAAAGCATTCAAAATCCTCGAAGCCGAGCAGGAGTTGGGCTGCTTCATTCATTGCTTTAACATCCGGCTGCTGAAAAAGTTGCCAAGCGAGGTCCTGAAGGAAAGGATTTTTGGAAAAGGTGATCCGATAGAAATAGGAACGCTTGGTGGCATCAAAACGCGCATGTGCCTCGGGCTGTACTTTTCGCACAGCATGGATGGCAATGTCCTTGGGGAGTATGGCATTGACCGCTTTGATAAAATTTTCTCCCAACTCGGTATTGGTTAGGTCAAAGTGGCAGACCTGCTGGCTAGCATGTACGCCTGTATCGGTTCGGCCACTTCCCATGACGGAGATGGGCATGCGAAAGTAGGTGCTCAGCGCTTTTTCTAGGCACTCCTGCACCGTGAAGGCATTACACTGGATCTGCCAGCCATGAAATGCACTGCCTTTGTAGCTAAGTTCTAGAAAATACCGATTTGTCGTGTCCTCCATGCCGGCGCAAAGATACGATTCCGAATGAAATCCACCGATACTTGATATTCCCGGAGGAAGCCGTTTTCTTTGTTGAAAAAATAATACCTATGATTCAGCGCGTGCAAACCATTTTTCTTTTTCTCATTGCAGTCGGCATGGGGGTAACCTTGAGTACTCAACTTTGGAGTCAGGGTGGAGCCGCAGGGGATTCTTGGAATCTTTCTGCCTTTTCGATGAGCAATTTGGATGCAAGCGGAAAGGTACTTGAATCCACTTCGGCTTGGTACCTGGCCGGGCTTGCCTCTATTGCAGCGATTTTGGCTCTGATTTCTATCTTCCAATACAAAGTTCGTTCCCGTCAGCTTTTGCTGAACATGATCAATTCTTTGGTGATGGTCTCTCTAGTTGCCACCACCTTCTTGACTACCAACGGTGTAAATGAAGCCATTCAAGGCCAAGATGGTGGGGATTATGGCATCGGATTCTGGTCCATTTTGATGGCCATGGTGATGAACATGCTTGCCAACCGCTTTATCAAAAAGGACGAAGCGCTAGTCCGCTCGGTAGATCGAATTCGATAATTGGAAGCCTTGCGAGATCGCAGGGCTTTTTTTATAGGATGGGTTTTCCTCCTTACCTAGACTTTTCTAACTTGTACCTATGAAATTTGAAACCATGACCATTCACCTCGGCAATGGGACTCCCGAGAGTCACGGTGCTGTGGTACAGCCTATTACCTTGAGTACCACCTTTGAACATGGAAACGAAGGAGGGATGTTGTATTCTCGTGCCAACAATCCCAACCGGCATTCCTTGGAACAAGTCTTGGCAGCCATGGAAAAGGGAGAGGATGCAGCAGCTTTTTCTTCAGGAAATGCTGCCGGTACTGCCGTTTACCAAGCCCTTGCTCCAGGATCCCATATCGTGGCTCCGGATGACATGTATCATGGACTCCACAATTCCATGGTGCAGCTCTTTGCGGGTATTCACGAGGTGACCTTTGTGGACATGAGTAATCTTGAAGGGGTGAAAAATGCCATCCGTTCGAATACGGCACTTTTTTGGGTGGAGTCGCCGTCCAATCCGCTTTTGAAGGTGAGCGATATCCCTGCGATTTCGGCCTTGGCCAAGGCTCAGGGAGCGATTTTGGCTTGTGACAATACCTTTGCTACACCGGTATTTCAAAACCCCATCGACCAGGGAGCAGACTTAGTGATGCATAGCAGTACCAAGTATTTTGGGGGGCATTCCGATATTCTTGGAGGAGCCTTGGTCACGGCAAAAAAAGATGCCTTCTGGGAAAAAATCAGAAATGTGCAGCGGATAGGCGGCGCAGTTCCTTCCCCTACAGATTGCTACTATTTGACCCGCAGTATCCGTACACTGGCCTACCGAATGAAGGGGCATGCCAGCAATGCGAAGGCCTTGGCGGAATTTTTAGTAAATCATCCTCAAGTGGAAAAAGTGTTCTATCCCGGATTGGCTACTCATCCTAACCATGCGGTGGCAGCCAAGCAGATGCATGGATTTGGAGGGATGGTTTCCTTCACGGTAAAAGGTGGAGCGGAAGCAGCAGATCGCTTGGTATCCAAACTCCGATTCTTCGCCAATGCGACGAGTTTGGGTGGGGTAGAAAGTTTGATCGAGCGTAGAGCTGCTGTGGAAGGGCCTAATACCACCACTCCCGAAAACCTGCTCCGCGTATCCGTAGGACTAGAGCATATCGAGGATTTGATTGCCGATATGAGGCAGGCGTTAGGGTAGCTAACAGACGACGGTCCACGGTCC
>Ga0169931_10003761_pt1 | contig 23933 bp, 21 predicted proteins | sample Kivu_15m_20L_FD_129675 | JGI IMG/M metagenome (GOLD analysis project Ga0169931, IMG submission 129675) | Freshwater microbial communities from Lake Kivu, Western Province, Rwanda to study Microbial Dark Matter (Phase II) - Kivu_15m_20L... | ecosystem: Environmental > Aquatic > Freshwater > Lake...
CATCAGGAGCACCATGCCCCCACCGGCCAACGCGAGCATCGCCATGGCCCGCAAACCCTGAACCGTCGACAACTGGAAGAACGACAGAACCGACACCATCACCACGAGACCGCAGTAGGGGGCGAAGAAGAGCAGGCGCGGAACCTCGCCACCGAGCGACCGCGCACGAATCGCCGGCACGGCCGCGCGCACCGCGAGACCGATTCCGATCAGTGCCGCCACGGCGGCCACGAGAGGGCGGAAACCCGACGACATCCAGGTGAGCACCGGAACGTCAAGACCTCGATCGAGCGGAATCGGCGTGAGGCACGCCAGTGTGATGCCGGCGACTCCGACGCCCACCCGTAGTTGCACCCGTCGATCGACCGGGCCGGACAGGCGCGCGGTCCGCGGGGTCCAGCGGGCCCGCGAGAGACCGACGGCCAGGATCACCACACCCGCTCCGCTGATCACGCCCCAGAGGGCATTGGCACCCACACCGTCGGTGTTGTTGAGCGCGAGGAAACCGACCACCGCCGCCACCAGACCCACCACGGCAACCGCCACGTCGACCAGCGACAATCCCGCGCGACGGACGAACGACTGCTCGAGGAGGCCGTACGCGAAGGCCGCGCCTCCGACCAGCACCAACACGACGAACAGAACGTCACGACCCTTGAACTCGGTGAACATCCACTCGTGGGCGATCCACCCCTTCAGGGTTTGGGCGCCCTCCTGGTCGAGGATCTCGGCCACCTGAACCTTTCCGGCGAGGCGCTTCGACATGACCAGCATCACCCCGCGAAGAACGAAGAACGTCGCGAGGGTCACGATGAAGCTCGGTAACCCCGTTCTGTTCACCATGAAACCGTTGAACCATCCGACCGCCGCCGCGGCCAGGAACGCGGCACCAATGGCCCACCCGATGTGGATGCCCTCGCCGCCGAAGTAGGTGGCCATGAGACCGATCAGAATCGCTGTGGCGCCGGTCATGACGCCAGCCGAGAGATCGAACTCTCCGCCGATCATGAGCAAGGCGATCGCGACCGCCATGATTCCGAGCGGAGCCGCCACGTCCAGCCAGTTGAGGGTGGAGTCGGCTTCGCCGAAGGTGCGGGCGTTGCCCCAGAAGAAGGCCCACACGATCACCGCCCCGATCAGGGCGCCGATCTCGGGTGACACCAACCAACGCTGCAGAGGCCCGCGGTGGCTGATGCGTTCGTCTCCCCCGACCGCCGGCTTCGACTCGGTCGACGCGTCCGACATGTGAATCCCCCCAGAGAACTCGCGGCGCGAGTTCGCACCGTTCCGGACGCCCCCGGCGTCCGCCTTCTTGTGTGACGATCCCGACGATCGCCGGGATCCCTCCGGGAACGGGACGACCGGGGCGGGCGAACCACGCCCCGGTCGTCGAGTCCCGGGTGGTGGGGGCTCGCGCCCCCACCTCCTCAGTTGCTGTCGATCAGCGAGTGCCGGCGGCGACCAGATCGGCAACCGCGGCGACGTTGTCGGCGGTGACGAAACCGGGGCCGGTGGCGATCGGGAGACCGCCACCCAGGGTGTTCGCGTTGGTCGCGTTCAGGTAGAGCGCGACGACGGCGACGTAGCCCTGGAGGTACTGCTGCTGGTCGATGGTGAAGGCCACCGTGCCGGCTTCGATGTCGGCCAGGAGGTCGGTCGACAAGTCGACGCCACCGATCACCAGGTCGCGACCGAGTTCGGTGGCGGCCAGAGCGGCATCGTGCGCCACGACCGGACCGGTGCCGAAGACACCGTCGATGTCCGGATCGGCGTCGAGCGCGGCCTTCAGTTCGGCCTGCTGCTTGCCCGAGGCATCGCCCGAGGTGGTGATCACGACGACCTCACCCTCGAAGGTGTCGGCCATGCCGTCGCAGCGAGCGTCGAGACCGGTGTTGGTCTGCTCCTGCTTGGCGCAGAGAACCTTCGTGGCGCCGGCCTCGTTGAACTTCTCGCCCGCACCCTGGCCGGCCTGGAACTCGTCCTGACCGATGTGGGTGAACGCACCGAAGTCCTTGTAGAGGTTGGAGCCCGAGTTCAGCGTGACGACGGGAATGCCGGCCTCGACGGCCGCAGCCACCGCGTCCTTCACGGCATCCGGGTCGGCGAGCGAAACGCCGATTCCGTCGACGCCGTCGGCGACGGCCTGGTTGATGGAGGCAGCCTGATCGGTGCCGGTGTTGTTGGATCCGATGTACCGGATGGTGATGCCGAGGGCCTCACCAGCGGCTTCGGCGCCCTTCTGAGCGACCGACCAGAACACGCCACCGTCTCCGTGGGTGATGATGGCGATTTCGATGTCCTCGCCCTCGATCACGTCCACGGCCTCGGTGCTGTCCGGAGACTCGGAGCCTTCCGGCGCAGAACTCGACTCGGATCCTCCGTCGTCTCCACCGCAGGCCGCGAAGGCCAGCGTGGCAACGGCGAGGAGTCCCGCGTAGCGGAGCTTCTTCATTGCTTGGTTCCCCCTTTGGGTGTTGAGGCCGATGTCGGCCTTGTTGTTGTCGAACCCTCTTCGCGGACCTCGGGACCTAGACCCCGACGACCTCGAAGCGGGCGCGAAGGTAATCGACGCTCTTGCGAACGTTTTCAATGGGACCCGTACCGTACTCCGGTTCGTCACCGATGATGGCCACATCCTGCTCGAGAACGTACCACCCCTGGTAGCCGGCGCCTTCCAGCACGCAGATGACGTCGCCGACCTGCACTTCTCCCTCGCCGAGGGAGTGGAAGAGTCCGGCCTGGACCACCGAGACCCAGTCGAGTTCCTTGGCGTTGTACCGGGCCGCGAGGCTCAGGTCGACGTCCTTCAGGTGCACCAGTCCGACGCGGTCGGCGTGCCGGCGTGCGAACTCGACCACGTCGCATCCACCGATCGCCATGTGTCCGGTGTCGAGACACCAGCGACACGACGATGCGCCGAGGATGCGTTCGATGTCCTCGTCGGTCTCGACGAGCGTTCCAGTGTGGGGGTGCAGCACCAGTTCGAGACCGTATTCGGCCACCACACCCGACAGACGGTCGAGCATCGCCCCGGCGTGGGCGACCTGCTCGTCGGACATGCGGAAGCGCGGCGACCAATCGGCGTCGACCACGGCGGCCGCGATGAACAACGTCGCTCGACGGCTCTGGAAAGCCCGCGACACCTCGCGGGCGGACGCGATGGTCGCCTCGGCCTCGGCGGGGTCGTGGACGATCACCGGTACGAATCCGCCGGTCAGCGACACTCCGTGCCTGTCGAGGAGGGAGTTGAGTTCTGCGTCGACCTCGGGGAGGAAACCCGGAGCGCCGAACTCGCTGGCCGTGATGCCCAATTCGGTCATCTCGGAGAACACGCGGTCGGCGGGGAGCATGCGACCCCAACCGGGGACTTCGCAGACACCCCACGAGATGGGCGCGGCCATGAGACGAATCATCGGGGACGGATGTTAGAACGCTCCAACGGCGTTGTAAAGAGATCTCGCTAAGGTTTCGCCGGTCGTGGGAACGAAAAAGAAATCCGCTCCGAGATCCGGATACGCCACCCTCGAGGACGTGGCGCGCGCCGCCGGGGTGTCGCGGGCCCTCGCCTCGCTCGCACTGCGGGGCAGCGCCCGAGTCGCACCGACCAGTCGCGATCGTGTTCTGGCCGCGGCACGTCGACTCGGGTACCGGCCGAATGCCATGGCCAGCCAACTGGCGAGCAAGAGCGACGTCACGATCGGCCTCGTGATCAACGATCTCCACAACCCGTTCTTCAGCGACGTCCACGACGGTGTCCGCGACGAGTCGGTCGATGCGAACTACGAACTGCTCCTGACCACCGGTCGATCACTGCACGTCGGCGAGGAATCCGCCGTCGGTCGATTGCTCGACCATCGGGTGAGCGCCGTGTTGCTCGCCGGCACCACGCTCGCTCCGACCCGACTGCGGGCACTCACCGTGAGGACCCCCGCGGTCCTGATCGGGCGAAAGGTGGTGGGACCGAACCTCGACTCGGTGATGATCGACGATTTCCTCGGAGTCACCCTGTTGGTGCGACACCTGCTCGATCTCGGTCACCGTCGCATCGCGCACATCGACGGCGGACGGGGCGCCGGCGCCGATCTTCGGCGCGAGGCGTTCGTACGACTGGTCGACGAAGCGGGTCTCGAACCCATCGTGGTGAACGGCGAGTTCACCGAGGACGCCGGCTTCCGAGGTGTCGAAACTCTTCGTCGCATCGGCCCGATGCCGACCGCGATCTTCGCCGGCAACGACATGGCGGCGGTGGGCGCCATGGCCGCGCTCGAAGCGGCCGGCTACGCGGTGCCCCGCGACGTGTCGGTGATCGGATTCGACAACAACTTCGTGGCCGGACTCCGGCACGTCTCGCTCACCACCGTCGATCAGCCCCGCCAGTTGATCGGAGCCACGGCGGTGCGCATGATCCGCGAACGACTGGAGGATGGTCGAACCAAGGCCCGCCACGAACTGGTCGCTCCCACGTTGGTGATCCGTTCCACCACCGCTCCGCCGAGAGCCACATGACCCGACGCGGAACCCGTGTCGCTCGCACGATTCTCGTCGCGACGGTCATCGGCGTGTCGGCGACCGCTTGCGCTGGTTCCGATGGGGACGGCATGGAGGACGACATGGAGGACGGAATCGCCGAATCGATGCGCCAGTCGACGGCCGATTGGACGACGGTGCGGGTCGCCGTCGACGGCTGCGGACTCGCACCCGAGATCGCCACCGGTGTGGCGGTGACGACCGACACCGGGACCATCGTCCTGACGGTGGCTCACGCCCTCGAGGGCTCCGGAACAGTGACGATCGACGGAGGTCGAGCCGAGGTGACGGCGGTCGACACCGTTGCCGATCTCGCGCTGATCTCGCAACGGGAATCGAACCCGTCGGCGCTCGACGAACTCGGGTCGATCCTCGGCGAACCCACCGTCGGAGGCGCGGTCGGCGTGCGCCTGCTACGCGACGATGCACTCGAGGTGATCGCGTCGACGATCGACCGGCTCGCGACCATCCGTCATCGCAACGTGGTCGACGGCACGACCGTCGAACGCTCCGGACTCGTCCTGTCGGTGGAATTGGTCGGTGGCGACTCCGGCGCTCCGGTGGTCGACCCTGCGGGGCGCGTGGTGGGCCTGATGTACGCCGACGCCAAGGACTCCTCGACGTCGTACGCCATCTCGTCCGTCGAGGTCGCCGACTTCCTGTCGCGCGTCTCGTCGGGCTCGGTGAGCGCCGAGCGAACAGGATGCTGAATCGTCAGCGGTGATCGGCGAGCAGTGCCGCGCCGACGGCACCGGCCCGTTCGCCGAGATCGGCGAACTTCAACTCGGGATGCGGACGCAACTCGGGTGCGTAGAGCAACTCCCGGAACCAATGCGAGATCGGCCCGATGTAGATGTCGGCCGAGGCCGCCAGACCACCACCCAGAACGAACATCGCCGGGTCGAGGATGTTGGCCAGGCTCACGAGCCCGATGGCCACCCACCGACCGAAGTCGTCGATCACCTTGATGGCGTGCGGGTCGCCCTCGCGCGCCGCCGCCTGCACGTGCTCTCCGCGCACCAGATCGGGGTCGCCACCCGCCAGTTCGACCACACGGTTCACGCGACGCCCGACCGCGTACTCGCGCGCGAGTCGCGCCAGCCCGCTACCCGACGCGTAGCGCTCCCAGCATCCCTGTCGACCGCACGGACACGGCGGACCCTTCGGATCGACCACGATGTGACCGATCTCGCCGGCGAAACCGTTCGCGCCGCGCTGCAGACGCCCTCCCGCCACGACTCCCCCACCGATTCCGGTGCCGAGGGTGACCATCACCATGTCGTCGACGCCGCGCGCCGCTCCGTACTGCCATTCCGACAGCGCGGCACAGGTGGCGTCGTTGTCGACGCTCACCGGGCGACCGAGAGCCGAACCCACCCGCGGACCCACCTCCAGTTCGGCGACGCTCACCAGGTTCGGTGCCGCCCGCAGGGTGCCCTCGCGGGTCACGAGACCGGGAACTCCGATACCGAGCGTGTCCCACTCGCCAAGTTCGCGGGCGAACTCCACGAGTCCGTCGATCACCTGATCGGGCCCCTTCGGCGTGGGTCGACGTCTTTCGACGACGACCTCGCCCCGCTCGTCGATCACGACGCCCAGGAACTTGGTGCCGCCGACGTCGATACCGGCCCGGCGCGTCATGAGGGTTCTCCAGCGTTCGAGATCACCCGGCGAGCCTAGATGTCCCGTTCATCGGGGCGCCGTCACGCGCCATCGCCCAACGTGTTCGTCGCGACGAAGCGTCGACCAGCGGTTCGACGACGGAACCGGATCCGAGGCCCCAGCGCTCGGCGATCCGCGCGAGCGAGTCGCCACCGACGACCACGGCGGCCTGCACCGCGGCGCCGGTCGCCACCGTTTCATCGGTGTCGGGTACCGCCACGACTCGACCGGAGAGATCGGCCAGACGCCGGCGGTACGCCTCGGAGCGGGATCCCCCACCGACGAGGAACACACGACCGTCGATCGTGGCCCCGGCTCGGGCCAGGGCATCGACGCCCTCCAACAGACCGCACAGGACTCCGTCGTGCGCGGCGAGAGCGATCTGGGCCGCGGTCGACGAATTGGTGAGTCCCGCCAGCGTTCCGGTCGCGTCGGGAAGATTCGGGGTTCGCTCACCGTCGAGGTACGGGACGACGACGACCGATCCCGGATCGTCGACGGCATCGAGCGCGAGGGTCGCGAACGACGCGACATCGTGACCCAGCCAGCGGGCGAAGGTGTCGGTGACCTTGGTGGCGTTCAGGGTGCACACCAGCGGCAGGAAATTGCCGCAGGCCGAGGCGAATCCGGCGACGGCACCGGAGGAATCGGTGGTGGATTTGGCGCTCACGCCGAAAGCCGTCCCGGAGGTGCCGAGCGAGATCGCGACGTCGGTCGGTCGAAGCCCGAGACCGAGTGCCGCCGCCATGTTGTCGCCGGTGCCCGCCCCCACCGTCACGTTCGTCGGCAATCCGAGTTCGGCGGCGATCGACGAGCGAACGATCCCGGCGGACTCGAACGGCGGGAGCACTCGCGGCAGACGTTCGATCGCGAGGTCCGGCGCGGCGAGCGAGAGCAGGTCCGCGCGATACCGATTCTCCGACGGGTCGAACCAGCCGGTTCCCGATGCGTCGCCGCGGTCGGTGACGTGCTCTCCCGTGAGTCGCCACGTGAGCCAGTCGTGCGGAAGCATGATGCGAGCGATACGTCCGATCACCTCGGGTTCGTTGTCGGCCAGCCAGGCGAGTTTGGTGATGGTGAACGACGCGACCGGAACGCTTCCCGCCGCCAATGCCCACGCTTCGGGGCCGATCACGCCGACCAACCGAGCCGCCTGGGATGACGACGTTGTGTCGTTCCACAACTTGGCCGGCCGGATGCTTCGACCGTCCTCGTCCACGGTGACCAGGCCGTGCTGCTGACCGGCCACCGACATCGCCACGACGTCGCGACGGTGATCACCCAGCGCCGTGGTGGCCGCCGTGAGAGCCGACCACCACGCTTCGGGATCCTGTTCCGACACCGGCGGCTGGGTCGGCGGATGGGGTGCCGACCCGCGCGCCACCACCTCGCCCGTTTCGATGTCGCGCGCCTCGACCTTGGTGGACTGCGTCGACGAGTCGACCCCGAGCACCAGTCGACGCGGCTTCACTCAACGAATCCGTTCGATGTGCCGAGCGACCAGGTTCTCCAGCATCTCCTGGCGACCGGACGGCACGGACGGCTCGCCCACGCCCGCTGCCCGATCGCGCAACGAGGCCAATGTGTGGCGCCCGCCCAGAAGTTCCCGCCCGAACGATCCGTCCCATGTCGCGTACCTCTCGGTGCGGAACGCGTCGAGTTCGCCCGACTCGAGGATGCTGGCCGCGGCGAGCAATGAACGTGCCATGGTGTCCATGCCTCCGATGTGGGCGTGGAAGAGATCGTTGCGCGCGGTGGACTGACGACGGAGCTTGGCGTCGAAGTTGAGACCACCCGTGGTGAATCCCCCGCCGCGGAGGATCTCCACCATCGCGAGGGTCATCTGCTCCACCGACACCGGGAAGCGGTCGACGTCCCAACCGAGACGATCGTCGCCGGCGTTGGCGTCCACCGAACCGAAGATGCCCGCGTTCACCGCCATCGCCACCTCGTGGGCGAAGTCGTGGCCGGCGAGGGTCGCGTGGTTGACCTCGATGTTCACCTTGACGTCATCCTGGAGTCCGTACTTCTGGAGGAACGCGTGCACCGAGGCGACGTCGTAGTCGTACTGGTGCTTGGTGGGCTCGAAGGGTTTGGGTTCGATGAGGATCGTTCCGCGGAAACCGATGGAGTACTTGTGTTCGACCACCATGTTCAGGAAGCGTCCGAGTTGGTCGAGTTCGCGCCGCAGGTCGGTGTTCAGCAGAGTCTCGTATCCCTCGCGACCGCCCCAGAGCACATAGTTGTGGCCGCCGAGTCGATGGGTGGCGTTCATGCAGTTCGCCACTTGCGCGGCCGCGTACGCGAACACCTCGGGGTCGGGGCTGGTGGCCGCGCCGGCCATGAACCGTGGGTTGGCGAAGAGCTTGGCCGTGCCCCAGAGCAATTCGACTCCGGTCGCCTCTTGGTGTTCCCCGGCCCGGTCGACCAGGCGCTCGATGTTGGCCGCCGTCTCGGCGAACGACGATCCTTCGGGGGCGATGTCGAGATCGTGGAAGCACCAGAACGGCACGGTGAGCTTCGAGAAGAACTCGAAGGCCGCATCCATCTTGACTTCGGCGGCCTTCATCGGGTCGAGACCAGCGGCGAGCCAGGGACGGTCGAGAGTGCCGTCGCCGAAGATGTCGAATCCGTTCCAGTTGAAACTGTGCCAGTAGCAGGTGGCGAAACGCAGCTGATCGCGCATGGATCGCCCCGCCACCACCCGGTCGGCGTCGTACCACCGGAAGGCGAGTGGGTTGTCGGACGAGGGGCCCTCGTATCCGATCTTCTCCACGTCGTCGAAGAATGGCTCGCTCATCGTGTCTCCTCGTGTTCGGTGCGAGTGTTCGGCGGCATCAGTGCGTGGCCCGCCATTCGTCGCGCAACTCGCGCATGCCGATGGAGCGGAAGGTTGCCGACCCGAGCCACTCGATCCACTCGGGGGTGCCGAACAGTTCGTACTCGTCCACTCGAACGTGGTGCGCGTGCGGTTCGATGAATTCGATCTCGCCCGGGCCGGGTCGGCACGGATGGAAGGCGCAGAACAGCAAGCCTTCGCCGCCCGCCAACAACTTGGCGCGATAGTCGACCGGTGCGCCTCGTGGTCGGGAGAAGTCGGTCTCGAGCACTCGATCGAACACCGGCAGACCCGCCTCCCGAGCCCGACGCACGAATCGATCGAAGTCGGCGTCGCTCACCCAGCCCAGATGGTTGTGCGGGTCGTAGGCCATCAGGGTACGGGTGATCAGCACCGGCACCCGGTACTCGATACCGAGGTTGACGTATCGGTCGCACCACTCGGGCGCCAAGGCCGAACCCATGTGCGCGTCCAGATGAGTGACGTCGACACCGGCCCGGAGCGCGCGATCGATCTGAGCGCGCCACTCCTCTTCCACCGCATCGGGATGCGCGTGTTGCCGCGTTTCGGAGACCGTTCGCCAGAGGAAACCGCTGTCGTCGACGAGGCCGGACGATCGACCGGCCCGGGTGACCGGGCCCCATCGATAGCCAGCCTGCTCGGAGTTGAGGGTGAGGTGCACGCCGACGTCGAGGGACTCGTCCGATCCGGCGACCTCGGCGAGGTCGGCGAACCAGGGACACGGCACCATCACGGATCCCGACCCGATCGCGCCGAGCCGCGACAGTTCCACGAAGGCGCGGTTGGCTCCGTGACACATTCCGACGTCGTCGGCGTGCACGACGATTCGCGTCCGGCTCATCTCCGAGACGCTAGTTCCCGCGTCCGACTCGTCGTGCCTACGATCCCTTCGTGGACCTTCACCATTTCTCCGCCACCGCACCGGTCGACGAGATCGCCGAGTTCATCCGCCGCTGGGGGTACGCGATCGTCGACGACGTCGCCGACGCCGCCACCATGGATCGACTGGAGTCGGAGGCCGGACCCTGGATCGACGGCTCGGCCCATGGACGCGACGAGTACGACGGGAAGTTCACCCGTCGTACCGGCGCCTTGATCGCGCGCTGCCCCACGGCTCGCGAGTTGGTGATGCACCCGGCGGTCGCGGGAACCGTTCGCTCCTTCCTGTCGCACGTGACCGCGGTGCAGTTGCACCTCACCCAGATCATCTCGATCGAACCGGGTGAGACCCAACAGAAGTTGCACCGTGACCAAATGGCGTTCGACTTCTTCCCGTTCCCCGACGATTATCACGCTCAGTGCAACACGATGTGGGCCCTCACCGACTTCACGATCGAGAACGGAGCGACCCACGTGATTCCCGGCTCGTCGACCGGCAGCGAGGATGAGGGTCTGCGACTTCCGGGCGGCCAGGCCGCGATGCGACGCGGGAGCGTGTTGTTCTACGACGGCAAGGTGTTGCACGGCGGAGGCGCCAATCGCTCGACGAGCGTGCGTCGCGGCGTGAACATCACCTATTCGGTGGGCTGGGTGCGACAAGAAGAGAACCAGTACCTCGCGTGTCCCGCCGAGGTTGCTCGCACACTCGACGACGATCTGCTGCGCATGATGGGCTACCAGCAGGGTGCTTTCGCCCTCGGTTACGTGGGTGACCAACAGGATCCGCTGTCGTTGCTGAAGGGCGGAGACGCCAAGACCAGGTTGATCCGCGACATCGAACAGAAATCGGGTGATCATCGTCGTTTCGTCGACGAGCTCGACGAGACTGCATCGACATGACCGCCACTTCCGGACCCCATCGACCCACGCCCGGCCCCGGCACCCTCCTCGACGTCACGATGCACGACGCCGGTTGGTCGAATCTGGCCTTCTCGGTGGTCGACGTGCGCGAAGGCTCACCGCACGTCGGTCGGGCCGAGGGTCGCGAGACGGCGATCGTCACCCTTTCGGGTGCGGGTCGCGTGCGGGTGGCCGACATCGACGCCGCGGTGAGCCGCTCGTCGGTGTTCACCGAGGTCGCTCGGGTGGTGTACGTGCCACCCGGCGTCGAGTATCGAGTGGAGGGTTCGCCCGGCGTGGTGGTGGCGATCGGTTCGGCGCCCGCCGAGGGTCGACTTCCCGCTCGCGTGTTCGAACCCGCCGAAATGCGCAGCGAGATCCGCGGAGGCGGTCAGTCGTACCGACAGGTCGTGCACAGCCTTTCGCATCCCTTGCCCGCCGAGCATCTCATCCTGTACGAGGTGTACGTGCCGCGCGGAACCTGGGCCGGGTGGCCACCTCATCGTCACGACGGCGTCGACGGCTCTCCGTACCTCGAGGAGACGTACTACTTCCGTCTCGATCGGCCGGAGGGTTACGTGCTGCACCGCAACTTCTGCGACGGTGCGGGCCCGGGTGGCGTCGATGATTTCGACGAGGTGGTGGTGGCGCACGACGGCGACGTGGTGCTGGTGCCGAAGGGGTACCACACGTCGGTGGTGTCGCCCGGTTCGAACATGTACTTCCTCAACTATCTGGCCGGCGATCTGCTGCTGGACGAGCGCCGAACTCCGCCCTGCTTCCACAGCGATCACACGTGGATCACCGAAGACTGGGACGCTGGCGCGTGGGGTCTCCCGGTCGTGGAACTCCGATGAGTCCGGTTCGATGAGTCTGAGATGAGTCTGGGATGAGTCTGGGATGAGTCTGAATGGCGTGACCGGCACCGATGGTCGACTGCGTGTCCTGGCCATCGACCATCGAGACTCGTTGCGCGCGTTCATCTCGCCGAACGATCCCGACTCGGTGTCGCGCGATCACGTGGTCGGCCTGAAGCGCGAACTGCTGCGCGCGGTCGGACCACTGGCGACCGCGGTGATGCTGGAACCCGAGTACTCGATACCCGATCTCGTGCCGGAGGTGCCCGCCGGGGTCGGGTTCTTCGCCGCGCTCGAGGCCCAGGGTTACCTCGCCGACCCCGGAGCGACGCCGACGTCGCTCATGTGGCACGCCGACGATGCGGTGAGGTGCGGCGCGTCGGTGGCCAAGCTGCTGTTGCCCTATCACCCCGATCACCGATTGGCCGCCGATCAGCAGCGAGTGGGCGCCGACGTGGTGGCCGAGTGCCGACGGGCCGGGATACCAGTCGTGTTGGAGCCGCTCTTCTTCGGACTCACCGACCCGGGCGATCGCGCACGCGTGGTGCACCAGACCGCCGTGACCTTCGCGGCCATCGGCCCCGACCTCCTGAAGTTGCCCTTCCCCGTCGATCCGAATCTGGTCACCGGCCATCGCGAACGGGTCGACGCCTGTCGGCGCATCACCGAGGTGTGCCGACAACCCTGGGCGATCCTGTCGGGGGGCGGTGACTTCGATTCGTTCGAACGTCAGGTGTCCGACGCACTGGAGGGTGGAGCCACCGGTTTCATGGTGGGGCGCGCCTTGTGGGGCGAGGCGGCTCGAGCCGATGTCGGCGATCGTGCCCAGGTGATCACCGACGTCGTGGTGCCTCGGTGGAGGCGTCTACTCGACGCCTCGCGCTGAGTCAGATCCAGCCGACTCGCAGCAGCGCCGTGGCCGACCACGCTCCGACCACGGCGAGCAGAGTGATCCGATCCGGCCTTCGGGCCGCCCGCAGCAAGACCACCGACGCGATCGTCGGCACGAGGACCATCTGACGCAGCTCGGCCGGGCCGTCCCACACGTTGTACGACAGACACACCGAGACCAGCGATCCGAACGTCAGAGCGATCGGCAACCATCCATCGGCGGGCGCGAGAGCCGTTCTCGCGCGCCACGCGGCGGCGATGAGCAGAACGACCGCGAGCAACTGCGGTATCACCAGCCACTCGCTCGGGTCGACGTCGCCGGCGAGCAAAGCACCGATCTCGCGGGACAGCCCGACGAAGGGCCAGTCGACGCTCGCGTCACCGGAACCGAACACCGGCCACCCACCGAACTCGACGGCCGCGATCGATTGCCAGCCGGCGAACGCGGCTCCGGGAAGCAACCAACCGAGGTCGACCACGCCGGGCGACGCTCGATGACGGACGATCGACCAGAGTCGATGCGCGCCGAAGGCCGCGATCACGTACGCGGCCTGCTCGTGAGCCAACACCGCCACCGTCCAGGCCGATGCCGCGAGCCATCGACGCCGTTCACCGCCGATCGTGACCATGCCCAACAGCAACGCCGCGGCCATCACGATCTCGTTCAGGTCGCGGGCCAGGCTCATCACGAATCCGGTCGACGCCGCCGGAAGCAGTCCCCACCAGGCCGCGAGCCCGGCTCTCCGGGCCAGGCTGGCCGCCGCGCCGGCCAGCACTCCCAGCGCGATCACGTTGACCATCACCAGCGACCACGACACGCGTTCGGCCGATCCCAGCGCGAACGCCCAGGCCGCCGCCGGGTAGGCGATGCGACTGGCCCGCAAGGGATCGTCGAGCGCCACACCGTTGCTCGACTCGACTCCCAGTTCGGCGGGGTCGAGCGCCAACCGCCAGTAGAACTGCCCGTCGTATCCGGCGCCGTCGAACACGTGAAGGTCGATCGGGGTCGCCGAACCATCGACGTGCACGCTTCCGGCCACAACGAACCGGCTGATGTCACCGTCGGCGGCGAACCCGAGCCGAGCGAGGACGAAGGCCAACGCGATCAGCGAGGCCAGCGCGCCCACCGCGAGCGAACCGGGATGTCGAAGGGATCCGATGATCCGACGGTAGTGAACGATCCGACGGTAGTGAATGGTCAACAGACCATCGAGACGGATTCGGTGCACGCGATCGGCTCGATCACCCGGTAGTCGTCCGGCGAGTGTAGAGGACCTGACCCTCGGTGACGGCGGGGATCATGGTGGACGCGTTCTCGAGGCGACGCTGGGAATCGAACCCAGGTGGAGGGCTTTGCAGGCCCTTGCCTCAACCACTCGGCCACGTCGCCACTGTTCGGCGAACCGAACAGGCTCGAAACCCTACCGCCGTTCCCGACGCACTCGCCCCTCGACTCCCGACGGCCGACGCATTCCTGCCAATGTGACGTCCATGAAACGACGTCACTTCGCACCCGCCATCCTCCTGACCATCGCCGCCTGTGGTGGTTCGGATTCGGCGGGCGACACATCCAACGAACCGACGCCGACCGAGGCAACCGACGTCTCCGAGGTCACCGAGGCGCCCGTGGAGACCGCACCCGTCACCGAGGCCCCGACCACCACCGTCGATCCGGCGACACTGGCGAACGCGTACGCCGAGGCTGGTGCGTATCCGGTCGGTGTCACGACTCGCGAACTGACCGCGGGAAACAAGGTCGAGATCTGGTACCCGGCCGTCGAGGGCATCACCGGCACCGAGTCGTACGACGTGCGCGACTTCGTTCCCGATGCCATCCGCGCCCTGCTGACCGCCGACGTCCCCGCGGTCTACGAGTACGAGGCGGGACGCGACGCCGCGGTCGCCGACGGCCCGTTCCCGGTGGTTCTCTTCAGCCACGGCTATTCGGGTATGCGCCTGCAGAGCACCTTTCTCACCGCGCATCTCGCGAGCTGGGGAATGATCGTCGTCAGCGCGGACCACTGGTCGCGCGATCTCTATCACGTGCTGAGCGCTCCGGTGGGCGACCGCGCATCGAGCATCGGCGAGCTGAGCGAGGCCCTCGACCTCGTCGTCGCGTCCAACACCACCGCCGGAGATCTCCTCGAGGGACGGGTCGACGAATCCCGAGTAGCGGCGGTCGGCCACAGCGCCGGTGGCGGCACCATCGTCGGCGCCTCGCTGGCCGACGATCGCATCGACGGATACGTGTCGCTGGCGTCGGGCGTCGGAGTCGGCGGCAACACCACGACCACCGCACCACTCCAACTGCCGACGCAACCCTCGTTCTTCATCGCCGGCGCTCTCGACGGAGTGATCTCGGCCGAGTCCGGCACGCGCGCCTCGTACGACCTGGTACCCGGTCCGAGCCGACTGTGGATCATCGACGGTGTCGGCCACAACGGATTCGACGACTTCTGCACGTTCGGCAACGGCTCGGGCATCATCGGGGTTGCGATCGCCTCGGGTCTTGGCGCGCTACTCGAAGCCCAGCCGACCCTGAGAACTCTCGGTGAGGACGGATGCCTACCCCCGTCGGTTCCGGTCACCGAAACCTTCCCGATCATTCGACACGCGGTGACCGCTCAGATCCGGTACTGGTTCGGCGACGACGCCGCGCCGGTTGGATTGGGACCCGAGGTTGCCGACGCCTACGCGGTGGCCGTCGACGTCTCGTCGAAGGACTGACGGCGTCACGTCGCCGGCTCCGGTCGGCCAGACTGGAGCGGAAGGGCCGGCGTCTCCGGTCGGCACGAAGGGATCCCCATGACACAGCAACGCAGCATCGTCCTGAGGGGCGGACTGGTGGTCGACGGCACCGGGGCGCCGGGACGCGCGGCCGACGTCAGGATCGAAGGCGACCGGGTCGCGGCGATCGGCCTCGGGCTCGACGGCGACGAGGTGGTCGACGTGACTGGTCTCGTCGTCGCCCCCGGTTTCATCGACATCCACACGCACTACGACGCCCAAGTGTTCTGGGATCCCGCACTCACTCCGTCGTGCTTCCACGGAGTCACCACGGTGGTGGCCGGCAACTGCGGATTCACGATCGCTCCCACCCGCGCCGCCGACCGCGATCTGATCGCGCGCACCATGGAGAAGGTCGAGGACATGGACCCGGCCACCCTCACCGAAGGGATCCCGTGGGACTTCGAGACCTTCCCCGAATACCTCGACGCCGTCCGCCGGCGCGGCACCGTTCTCAACTACGCCGCCTACATCGGCCACACCGCCCTGCGTCTCTTCGTGATGGGCGAGGAGGCGGTGGGGCGCGCCGCCACCGACGACGAGATCGACTCGATGGCGAACATCGTCCGCGAAGCCATGAATGCCGGAGCGGCCGGATTCGCCTCGAGTTTCGCGGTGACGCATCGCGGCGCCGACGGTCAGCCCATTCCGAGTCGGTGGGCCGATCGTCGCGAGATCGATGCCTTGTGCGCAGCCGTGGGCGACACCGGACGTGGTGTGATCGGCGTGAACGGAGGAGAAAATCTGTCGCTGCCCGACTGCTACGAGTTGCAGCCGCGCATCGGCGTTCCGATCACCTACACCGCGCTCCTCACGACGTCACAGGGCACGCACCTGAAGGCCGCCGAGATCCATCGCGCCGGAGTCGCTCGCGGGGTCGAGGTGTGGCCCCAGGTGTCGTGTCGACCGCTGTCGTTCTCTCAGACGATGATCGAACCTTTCACCCTGAACATCAACCCGGTGTTCGCCGAACTCATGCCGAAGTCGCTCGACGAGCGACGCACCGCCTACGGCGACCCGGAATGGCGCCGACGAGCCGTCGACTTCTGGGCCTCGGGTCAGGTATTGAGTCCGCGCTGGGACGCATTCGAGATCATGGAGGCGCCGTCGTCGCCCGAACTCGTCGGCCGCCGTGTCGCGGACCTCGCCGGCGAGATGAACCTGTCGCCCTTCGACGCCCTGCTCGAGGTCACGCTGCGCGAGCCCGATCTCCGATTGCGGGTGAAGGCGTTGCTGGCCAACGACGACGTCGCCGGCATCACGATGCTCCTGAACACCGAACAGTGCACCCTTGGCCTCTCCGACGCCGGCGCCCACGTCGGCCAGCTCTGCGACGCCGTGCTCTCCACCGACTTGCTCGGATCGTGGGTTCGGGACCGAGGGGCACTGTCGCTCGAGAGCGCCGTCAACAAACTCACCAAGGTGCAGGCCGATCTCTTCGGATTCGTCGATCGAGGCGAGTTGCGGCCCGGCGCCTTCGCCGACGTCACGGTGTTCGACGCCGCGACGGTGGGACCCGGACCAACCCGGCGGGTGCGCGACTTCCCGGCCGATGGCGAGCGCCTGACGGCCGACCAACCCTCCGGGATGGTTCACACCATCGTCAACGGACGATTCGTGGTGCGCGACGGACGACTGGTCGACGATGTCCTCGCGGATCGACCCGGCGTGCTGGTGTCGCCCGCCCCGCGCTGAGGCGAGAACCGTCAGGCCATCTCGAAGCGGATCGGCAGGGTCTTCAGACCACCGACGAAGATCGTCTTCATCCACTTCGGTTCGCCGGCCAACTCCACGGCGCTCAACCGGGGTAGAAGTTCACGGAAGAAAGCCCGTAGTTCCATGCGCGCCAGCATCGCTCCGAGGCAATAGTGCACCCCAAAACCGAACGCGAGGTGCTTGTTGGGAGATCGACCCACGTCGAAACCGAACGGATCCACGAACGCGTCCTCGTCGCGATTGCCCGACGGGTACGACAACAGCACCGACTCCCCCGCCTTGATCGTCGTTCCGCGCAGCACGTAGTCCTCGGTAGCCGTGCGCATGAAGTGCTTCACCGGAGTCACCCAACGGATCATCTCGTCGACCGCGGTGTTCATGAGTCCCGGATCGGACTGCAGGCGTCGCAACTGATCGGGGTGCTCGATGAGGGCGTGCAGGCCGCCCGCCATGGCGGCCGCCGTGGTGTCGTGGCCCGCGGTCGCGGTGATCACGTAGTACGAGATGGTCTGGATGAGCGAGAGTTCCTCGCCGTCGATCCGGGCGTTGGCCACGGCCGACGCCATGTCGTCGGTCGGATTCGAACGTCGATCCTCGGTGAGCTTGGCGAAGTAGGCGAAGAAGTCCTGCACGACGGCCATGATGTCGCCGGGATCGTCGCCACGCTGCAGATCCTCGTCGGCGGCCCCGAAGAGTTCCTGGGTGAGTTTCAACATCCGCCCGTAGTCGCTCTCGGGAAGTCCGAGAATCGAGAGGATGACGTTGAGCGGAATCATCATCGCGATGTCCTTGTAGAAGTCGCACGACCCGCCGAGACCGGCCATCTTGTCGACGTACTTCTTGGCGTAGGCCTCCATCATTCCGTCGAGCTTGGCGAGGTTCTTGGGCAGGAACCACTCCGCGGTGACACCCCGCAGGTTCCGGTGCTCCGGGTCGTCGACATGGATGAGGGTGCGCAACATCTCGCCGTTCTCGCGACGGCGATCGTCGTCCTCCTTGCGCCCGAGCACAGGGCGCGGTTCGTTCAGGAAGATCTGATTGCGCGCCTCGATGTCGAAGATGTCGGCCGACTTCGTGATCGCGTGGAACGGGTAGAAGCCGTCGCCTTCCACCCAGTGCACCGGATCCTCGCGCCGCAGCAGCGCGCAGGCCCGATGGAAGTAGTCCTCGTCGGCGTAGGCCACCGGATCGACGAACACCTGGCCGGCTTCCTTCACGCTCGTCGGAATGCGATCGGACATGGTCTCCCCCTGAGAATCGACTGACCCATTGTGCCCCACGATCGATGCTTCACCATCGAGTCCCGCTGCCGACTCGGCGGGAGGCCCGAACCGGCGGCCCCACGGAATCCCGTGCGGTATGGTTTCTGACGGTCCGTCAGAAACTGTCATCCGAGGGGACGTCATGAGCACCACCGCGCACACCGACATCATCGCCACCCGCGACCCGGGCGCCCACATCACCCAGGACCACATCTACCTCCGGGGTCAGCGCATCGGCCCTATCCTGCATCTCGCCGAGGAGCGAGTTCGCCTCGCCGCTCTCGAATGGAAGCACTTCGACGTGAAGCGACTCGGCGCCACCATCGGGGCCGAACTGTCCGGGGTCGATCTGCGCGACGATCTGACCGACGAGGTCGTGGCCGAGATCCGGGCCGCGCTCCACGCCTTCAAGGTGATCTTCTTCCGCAACCAGCCGCTCTCACCCGACCAGCACGTCCGCTTCGCCCGCCGATTCGGTGAACTCGAGATCCATCCGTTCATTCCGTCGAACACCGGACAACCCGAACTCGTCCGATTCGAGAAGTCGTTCGACGTGAAGGGTTACGAGAACACCTGGCACTTCGACGTCACGTGGCGCGACACACCGTCGCTCGGCGCCATCCTGCACGCGATCAAGGTGCCCGAGAGCGGCGGCGACACCCTGTTCTGCGACATGTACGCCGCCTACGAGGGACTCGAACCCTCGTTGCGCGAACGTATCGAGAACCTCGACGCCGAGCACGATTTCCTGCGCAGCTTCGCCCGGCAGGTGCCGGCCGACAAGTTCGACGAGATGCGCGCCAAGTATCCGGTGGTGGTGCATCCGCTCGTGGCGCGCCATGCCGAAACCGGACGACGGCACCTCTACGCCAACCCGATCTTCACCAACCGGATCATCGGCCTCGACCACGACGAGAGCGAGGAACTGCTCGCTCGTCTCTGGCACGAGAGCGACAACCTCGAGTACCAGTGCCGTTTCCACTGGGAAGACGACTCGATCGCCTTCTGGGACAATCGGGCCTGTCAGCACTACGCGAGCAGCGACTACTGGCCCGAGATCCGCATCATGGAGCGGGCCAGCATCGTGGGCACGCGACCACTGCGCTGACCCGAGCGTCGCTCACTCGCTGAGCAACTTGCCCATGCGGTCGATCGAGGCCCGCGTCACGACCACCATCCGATCGCCGCCGCGTTCGAACCGATGCACCACGCCGGGCTGGTGGGACGACCAGGTCATCGTGAGGTCGTTCCAGCGCCGTCCGTCGCCGAGAATCGTGCCCTCCACCGAGAGCCGCGCGACGTCGGAGTCGGGCACGAGATCCTGCGCGGACGAACTGATGTCGAAGGTCACGAAGTCGCGACGAGCGATGTCGGCGTGGGTTCCGTTCGGCACGGCGCCGAGGCAGATGGTGTAGTCCATTCCGGCCTCCTTGTGCACGTGCTTCTGCTTGAAGTCGGACCGATTCTGCATGTCGATGAACGAACGTCGGGAGGCGTAGCGCACGATCGCCATGCGATCCCACTCCCCGGGACTCCCCTCGCTCACGACGTCACCCACGAAGGCGATCTCGGCACCGATGGTCTTCAGCACCTCGAAGGGTGCGTAGAGATCGTCGGCCTCGCGACCGGTCACCGTGGCCTCGTCTCCGGAGGCACCCCTCACTCCCTCGTAATCGGCGACGGCTCGATACTTCATGAAGTTCACCATGTAGATCGGACCGTCGGACTCGGGTGCACGCGTCGCCCAGTCCCCGGCCACGTCGAAATCGACTTTTCCGTAGCGCATCTCCGCAAGGTAGCACTCTTCTGGCAGACCACCTGCCACATCCGGGGTACTGTTCGTCCATGACCACCCACACGGCCCTCGACTCCCTGCGACGCCGAATGGCCGCTCTCCATTCGCTGTATCGCGACGCTCTGGACACCATGGATCTCACTCACGTCAACCACTTCGAGCGGGACGGCGTCCTGCCCATCGCGTTCTCGCTCTTCCACTACGTCAACATGCACGACGCGTCGTTCATGTTGCTCACCGGAACCACCCCGGTCTGGAACGACGAGTGGCGTGCCGCGGTCGAGCCCTCGGTGAACGATCACGGCAAGCACCGCACGGTCGACGAGATGGTGCACCAGCGGATCGGCGATCTCGCCGCCTTCTCCGACTACATGAACACGGTGTTCGGACGGACGGAGTCGTGGCTGGCCCAACTCGAACCAACCGAACTCGACCGCGTCGTGATCACGCGGCCTTTTCCTCCGCAGATCGCGTCCACGTTCAGCGCGCGAGTGGCCGGTGAGGCCGGAATCACCGTTCTCGACGGCGTCGAATGCTGGCTGTATCAGCACGGGTTGCGCCACATGGGCGAGATCGAACTCGCCCGCGGCCTGGTGGGCCTCGGCGGAATGACCAGTTAGTCCGAGGGAAGCAGCACCCGAGGATTCAGCACACCATCGGGGTCGAGCGCCGACTTCAACGCTCGCATCGCCGAGATTTCGGCCGCCGAACGCGCGAGGCCGATCCATTCCCGCTTGGCGACGCCGATTCCGTGTTCGGCCGAGATCGATCCCCCGACTCGCGACACCAGTTCGAGCACCGAACCAGTGACGAGTCGTTCGATCGCTTCCGTGGGCTGCCCCTCCCCGACCACGTTGACGTGCAGATTGCCGTCGGCAGCGTGACCGAAGAGGTAGGTCTCGGCCGACGGCCACGCGTCCTCCACCGCTCGGCGCACCTCGACCACGAATCGGGCGATGGCACCGAGAGGCACGGTGACGTCGAACTTCAGCGGGAACGAACCGCGTTCCCGGGCGCGATCCTGGATCGAGGGCGTGTGCTCCTCGCGTAGTCGCCAGAGTGACGCCGACTGGGCGGCCGTGACCGCCACGGCGACCCGTTCGTCGCCCCGCTCGTCGCCCCGCTCGTCGACCCGCTCGTCGATGAGAGCCCGAACCTCGTCGGCGTGTCGGCCGTCGACTTCCACCAACAGGTGAACGTTCGCCGAGATCGGAACCGTCGAGTCGCGCAGTCGACCCACCAGCTCGACACCGGATCGTTCCATGATCTCGACCGCTTCCACTCCATCGATGGCACCAAGTTCACCCACCAGAGTCATCGCCGCATCGACTGACGAACAACCGATGAGAAGGACCACCCGCGACGACGGAAGCGTGGTGAGTTGAAGTCGGACCTTGGTGACGATCGCGAGGGTTCCCTCGCTGCCGCACAGGAGTCCGACGAGGTCGTACCCGGTGTTGTCCTTCACCAAGCCGGTGAGCCGCGACACCACCTCGCCGTTGCCGAGCACCGCCTCCAGCCCCACTACGTGCCGTCGTGTCATGCCATGACGCAAGACGTTGACGCCACCCGCGTTGGTGGCCACCGTGCCGCCGATCGTCGCCGAACCCCGGGCTCCGAAGTCGACCGGGTAACGAAGCCCCGAACGACCGACCGTCTCGTGAACCTCCTGCAGGGTAACGCCAGCCCCCACCGTCACTTGGCGCGATAACGGATCGATGATCCCGATCTCGGTGAACCGCCGCAGGCTCACCACCACCTCGCCGGCCCCGGGAACTCCGCCACCGACCAGACCGGTGTTGCCGCCCTGAGGAACGAGGGCGACGCGGTGGCGCCGGGCCGCCGAGACGATCGACACGACCTCGGCGGTCGATCGGGGAAGCAGAACGGCCGGTGTCGGACCACCGAAGCGCCTGGTCCAGTCGACCTCGAAGGGTGCCGTCGAATCGCGACGAACGACCTCCCGTCCGACGAGACTCTGCACCTCGTCGACGAACTCCTCCTCCGAACCCACGCGATCACCGTAGCGCCGGTCACCGAGTCGGCTCCCGGAGTCCTAGGGTGACGATCGCGGGAGGGGAACCCGCGGGGGGGACCGCATGCACGCTCCGACGTCCGTCGACGAGATAGGCACCGAGTGGGTGTCGAGCATTCTGGGAGCCCGCGTGTCGTCCGTGTCGGTGCAGCGCATCGGTGCCGGCGAGGGCTTCATGGGGCAGTTGGCTCGCGTCACCCCCGACACCGGTCCATCGGTGATCGTGAAGATGCCGACGGCCGATCCGGGAGGCCTGATGATCGGTCAGATGATGCGCGTGTGGGAGCGCGAACATCGCTTCTATACGGAGATCGCGCCACGACTCGAGGGAGTCCGGGTCCCGCGTTGCCTGCACTCGCAGGCCGAACCGTGGATACTCGTCCTCGAGGATCTGGCACCGGCCACACCGGGTGACCAGGTGGCCGGTCCGACGATCGGGCAGGCTCGCACCGCCATCGACACCGCCGCCACTCTCCACGGCGCGTGGTTCGACCACCCCGATCTGCCGTCGCTCGACTGGATCCCGGATCTCGGCGACCCGATGAGCGCCTCGCTCGGCACCATGTTCCCGATCGGATGGCCCACCTTTCTCGCGCGTTACGCCGACGTCCTCCCCGAACGGGTGTTGCGCTGGTGCGAGGCCTTCGTACCCACCCTCGATCAGTGGATCGCCGATCACCGCGACTGGCCGTGCACGCTCAGCCACGGCGACTTCCGCCTCGACAACATGTTCTTCCGACCGGACGGTTCGATGACACTCATCGACTGGCAACTGTCGATGCGGGTTCCGGGATCCACCGACCTCGTGTACTTCCTCGGCACGAATCTGCCGCGCGCGATGCGATTGGCCGAGGAGAACGACCTCATCGGGCGCTACTGCAACGGACTGCGCGCCCACGGCGTTCCCTCGCCGTGGAGCGACGCCGATTTCGTGACCGGCAGTTACGCCGAAGGTTGCCTCTTCTATTGCACGTCGTTCGCCGCGAGCATCCTCACGCTCGACACCGCCAACGAACGTGGTGCGGCGCTTATGGACAGCCTCGTTCGACGGGCCTTCGCCGCCGCCGATGATCTCGACGCCGGCGGTTATCTCGGACTCTGACCGACGGGACGTTCGGGTTCCCGACGAGAGCCCGACACCGACACGAGTAACCTCGCGACGATGCCGGTCAACATGCAGGTGATCCTCGCCGATTACGCGGTTGCCCACGATGGCAAGTTGATGATGGCCGGAGCGGGATGGTCGCAGGTCGGTGCCGCACCGTTCGCGAGCGCTCTCGCATTCATCGTGAAGGTGCCGTGGGACACGACACCTGCTCGCGTCGTCATCCGCGCCGAACTGGTGGACGAGGACGGTCGTGGCGTGATGATGAATGGTGCGCCAATCGCGCTCGAGATCGCGCTCGACGTGGGCCGACCCGACGGAGCCCGACCGGGTGCCGACGTCGACCAGAACGTGGCGGTTCAGATACCGCAACTCCAGTTGCCATCCGGCAGATCGTACGAGTGGCGCGTGACGGTCGACGGCGAGCACAACCGCGACTGGAACCGATCCTTCTTCGTGCGCCCCTGACCGGACGACCGAGTCGACCCACGAACACGCGCCTCGCTCCGACGGAGGCGGGATCTCAGCCCGGGGGCAACAACGGTGACAACTTCTCGGCCATCCACGGCGTGAGCACACGCACTCCCTCGGGCCCGATGTGGGTTCCGTCGACGGTGAGGTCGAGATTGTCGTCGAGCCATGCTCCGAGATCGACCA
>Ga0169931_10003762_pt1 | contig 23930 bp, 25 predicted proteins | sample Kivu_15m_20L_FD_129675 | JGI IMG/M metagenome (GOLD analysis project Ga0169931, IMG submission 129675) | Freshwater microbial communities from Lake Kivu, Western Province, Rwanda to study Microbial Dark Matter (Phase II) - Kivu_15m_20L... | ecosystem: Environmental > Aquatic > Freshwater > Lake...
ACTGCACCCGCGGGTCGCGCCGGAACCAGCGCTCCTGGCGCACCGCGAACTGCCGCGTGCGCGTGACGATCGTGGCGACCGCCTCGTCGACACCCGTTCGTCCTTCGAGGTGATCGATGAGTTCCTTGTAGCCGAGGGCCTGTTGCGCCTCGCGCGACAATGCCCGTCGTTCGTACAGTCCGCGCACCTCGGCGAGCAGGCCGGCAGCGATCATGGCGTGCACGCGGGCCTCGATGCGCCGTGCGAGCACGTCACGCGGCCACAAGATGCCGATTTGCGTGACGCCGTTCGACGGGTACGCACCGGTGCCCGGACCGAACGACGAGAAGGGTCGACCGCTGCCGATCGTCACTTCGAGGGCCCGCTCGATGCGACGACGGTTGTGGCGGTCGGTGCGTTGCGCCGTCACCGGATCACTCTCGACGAGCCGGGCCCACAGCACTGCCACGTCGGATTCAGCTGCGAGTTGCGCGCGCACTTCGGGCCACTCACCCGGCGGCGTGAGGTCGTCGATCACCGCGGTGAGATACAGCCCCGTGCCGGCAACGAGCAGTGCACGGTCGCCGGCCGCTGCGATGACATCGAGTGCAGCAGTCGCCGCGACTTTGTACTGCGTCACCGTGAACCGCTCGGTCGGATCGACGAGATCGATGCAGTGGTGCGCCACCGCATCGCGATCGGCACGCGACGGTTTGGCGGTGCCGATATCCATGCCGCGGTACACCTGCATCGCATCGACGGCAACGATCTGAACGCCGCCCTCGCGCGCCACGTGCATGGCAACGTCACTCTTGCCGCTGGCCGTCGGGCCGAGGATGACGACGGGGGTCACGTCACGCTGCCGTGACGGCAAGGCGCACCTTGTGGGTGGGCGCCGGCCCGGCGTCGAGCAGGTGTCCCGACAGATGGAAACGCGCTGCGTCGGTGATCTGCACCGTTGCATACGTGCCCGGGCGCAAGAGCGATGGCGCATCGAAGTGCACGAGCTTGTTCTGCCGCGTGCGCCCGGTGAGGCGCTCCGGGTTGCGCTTGCTCGTGCCTTCGACGACGACTTCTTCGATGCGGCCGATGCGTGCGGCATGTCGGCGCACCGCCGAGCGATCGAGCACCGCCTTCAGACGATCGAACCGCTCCCCCACGATCGACGGATCGACGAAGCGATCGACCATGTCGGCCGCCGCCGTACCCTCGCGCGGCGAGAAGATGAATGCATACGCCGAATCGAATTCGGCTTCGGCGGCAACCTCGAGCGTGTCGCAGAAATCGCGCTCCGTTTCACCGGGAAAGCCGACGATGATGTCGGTGGTGACGGCGAGGTCGTCGATGGTGGCACGCGCCTCGGCCAGACGTTCGAGGTACCGCGCCCCGGTATAGCCGCGGTGCATTGCAGCGAGCACGGCTTCGCTGCCGGATTGCAGCGGGTAGTGCAGGTGCTCGCACACCGCCGCCGTCGATGCCATCGCGGCGAAGGTGTCGCTGCGCATGTCCTTGGGGTGAGGGCTCATGAACCGCACGCGGCGTACACCCGGCGTGTTGCCGACTGCGCGCAACAGTTCGGAGAACAGCGGCTGCACGCGTACGTCGTCGCCGGCGCGGCGCCGAGCCAGGCTGAGATCGCGCCCGTACGAGTTGACGTTCTGGCCGAGCAGGAAGATTTCGGTCACCCCCGTGGCCGCCAGCGTGCGCACTTCGTCGACGAGGTTGTCGAACGGACGGCTTACTTCCTTGCCGCGCACAGCCGGAACGATGCAGTAGGCACACGTGTTGTCGCACCCGATCTGAATGGTCACCCAGGCGTTGTACGAGGTATCGCGCTTCACTGGCAGCGCCGACGGGAACAAGGTGTGGTCGTCGAGGATCGCCTCGTCGATGATCTCGGTGACCGGCCCGTGCTCGGCGGCGTGATGGAGAAGGTCGATGGTGCGGTGCACGTTGTGCGTTCCGAGAACGACGTCGACCCACGGCGCCTTGTTGCGCACGACGTCGCGATCCTTTTGGGCGAGGCAACCGGCAACGACGATCGAGCGTCCGGGAACCTCGTCCTTCCACGCCTTCAACGTGCCGAGACTGCCGTACAACTTGTTGTCGGCATTCTCACGAATGCAACAGGTGTTGAGGACGACGACATCGGCATCGGCCTCGTCGGAGGCTTCTTCAAGTCCGTCCTGCTCAAGGAGACCTGCGATTCGTTGCGAATCGTGGTCGTTCATTTGGCAGCCGAACGTCCGCACGACGTAGCGACGAGTCACGACACTCCAAGGGTATCGACGTCACTCGGCGCCACGTCGTGCATGACGACGTGCGGCGGCTATGCGTTACTCGAGGTCGATCGGCTTTTCGTCTTCCGATGAGAAGTCGGCTGCGGCCATTTCGGCGGCCTCAACACCCATCGCCTTCTGCCGCACGCGCTCGGTCATCTGCATCATGACATCGGGGTTGTCGGCGAGGAACTGCTTGGAGTTTTCGCGACCCTGACCGAGCTGCTCACCGTCGTAGGTGAACCACGCGCCGGACTTCTTTGCAATACCGAGTTCGACGGCAAGGTCGAGCACCGCGCCTTCACGACTGATGCCGCGACCATAGGTGATGTCGAATTCGGCCTGCTTGAACGGCGGGGCAACCTTGTTCTTCACGACCTTCACGCGGGTGCGGGCACCGACGACTTCGGCGCCGTCCTTGATCTGTTCGATACGACGAATGTCGAGGCGCACCGACGAATAGAACTTGAGCGCACGACCACCGGGGGTCGTTTCGGGAGAGCCGAACATGACGCCGATCTTCTCGCGCAACTGATTGATGAAGATGGCGACGGTGTTCGACTTGTTGAGGTTGGCGGTGAGCTTGCGCAAGGCCTGGCTCATGAGTCGGGCCTGCAAGCCGACGTGGCTGTCACCCATTTCGCCCTCGATTTCGGCACGTGGCGTGAGCGCCGCAACCGAGTCGATGACGATGACGTCGAGGGCGCCCGAACGTACGAGCATGTCGACGATTTCGAGTGCCTGTTCGCCGGTGTCGGGCTGGGAGATGAGCAGGTTGTCGGTGTCGACGCCGATCGCCGATGCGTACACCGGATCCATGGCGTGTTCGGCATCGACGTAGGCGCAGATGCCGCCGTTGCGTTGCGCCTCGGCAACGATGTGCATGGCGAGGGTCGACTTACCCGAGGATTCGGGGCCGAAGATCTCGACGACGCGGCCGCGGGGCACGCCGCCCACGCCGAGGGCAATGTCGAGCGGCAATGCACCCGTGGAGATCGACTCGATGGACATCGTCTCTTTCTCGCCCATGCGCATGACCGAGCCGGAGCCGAACTGCTTGTCGATCTGGCCGAGGGCCGCCTCGAGGGCCTTGGACCGTTCGCTTGCGCGTTCACGATCGGCGTCGACGGGGGCCTTGCCCGACTTGGAAGGGGTCTTTGCGGGCTGCTTGTCGGTGGTCATGTGTTGTGCCTTTCGTGATGTTTTCTGGTGGATTCGGGGTGATTTCGGGTGATTTTGTTGGGGTAAGTGGTGAGGTCGGCGACTGTACGGAGGGGGTGTGTGCTGGTTGCCGTCCTACCGTACCCACGAACAGGTGTTCGGTCAAGCATACCCCCCGTCATCCCGCCCATTCCTCCCCCGGCGCGGCTCGCCGTGAATCGTCGTCGTGAGGACTGGGGTGCCGACGGCGAATGAATGCAGGGGAAACTGTCGTCCGTTCGGGAGGGGTATCACCATGTCGCCCCGTGTGCGCGCTGTATGGTCATCCGCATGAAGAAACGTGACCTCATCAATGCAGTATCCATCCACGCCGACGTTGACAAGAAGACTGCGGCCCGAGTCGTTGAAGGAACGATCGACGTCATCTTGGCCAACGTGGCCAAGGGCGAAATCGTCAACCTCTCCGGCTTTGCCAAGTTCTTCAAGAAGCACCGTCCGGCCCGTATCGGCCGCAACCCCGCCACGGGTGAGCAGATCAAGATCAAGGCGAAGACCGTCGCCAAGATCACGCCGCTGAAAGGCTTCAAGGACATCGCCCTTGGTGTCGCCTCGGCGCCGAAGATCGTCACCGAGCGCAAGCCTGCCGCACCGGTGAAGGCTGCCAAGAAGCCCGCCGCCAAAGCGAGCAAGGGCAAGAAGCCGGCAAAGAAGGGCGGCAAGCGCCGCTAATTCGCGTTGGTGAACGTCGACGCGAGTCGATAATCACGAACGCCGAATGAAGTGAATACCGGATTTCGAGAAGTCAGGAGACGACGGTACGGGCTAGTTCCGTACCGTCGTCTTCTTGTATGGGGCGCATGAACAGATCGACCGCCAACCACGTCGTGTAGGTGATCGGGTAACCGAGTACGGCGATTGCCACGGTGATTCCGATGGTCGAGCCGAGAACCGGGACGAGTGCGACGTCGGGGTACGTCGCAACGACGCCGACGAGCATCGTGACGAGCAGCGCCCCACCGGTGAGGATGAAGTTGATCGCCATCGCACCGAGCATGAACCCTTCGAGGTTGCGCGCCCAGCGCAGGTTGCAGCCGTGGCATCGTTCGCGGCGGCGAAACCAGCCGTCGAAGAACGCGCGACGATCACCGCAATTCGGACAACGTCGCACCACGCCGCGCAACAACATCTTCCCCAGACTCGGGTGCGGCGATGCCGCCTTCGTGCTCATGCCGTGAGCTCGGCGGCGAATTCGGCGAAAACCTCGACGTAGGTCATTGCCGCTGAATCGTCGTGCAGTACGGAAATGAGCCACTGTTCATCGAGACCCGGCGGCAGGAGAATGCCACGGTTGATTCCGTGCATCCACTGTGCAAACGCGAGGTCGAGGTCGGTGTTCTTGTAGTCGCGGTAGTTGCGGATGCGGTTCGGCGACCACGTGACGCACCCTTTCGCGCCGAACTGCACCGTGTTTGCGGGCAGTCCGTGCTCGTCGATGATCGCCTGGCACGCCGCCACGAGGCGACCGTTGCGTTCGATCACCTCGGTCGTCGTTTCCGGAGTGCACACCTCGGCGAGAACGGCGCGCGCCGCCGCCATACACAGTGGGTTTCCGTTGTACGTACCCAGGTGCACCGCGCGACGCTTCGTGATTTCGTCCATCACTTCCTGACGACCACCGAAGGCACCGAGCGGCAGACCGCCACCGATCGACTTGGCGAGCGCAACGACGTCGGGCTGCACACCGAGTGCGCCCGCGGCACCCGACCATCCGGCCGTGATACCGGTTTTCACTTCGTCGAATACGAGCATGGTGCCGTACTTTTCGGTGATGGCGCGAACGGCCTGCAGGTAACCGGGATCCGGCAGGCAGATACCGATGTTCTGCATGACCGGCTCGACGATGAATGCGGCGACGTCGCCGTTGCGCACCACCGCTTCGAGGGCGTCGGGGTCGTTGTACGGAACGATGATGGTGTCGGCAACGACGCCTTTCGTGATACCCGTCGACGACGGCACCGAATTGGGCTTGTGTGCGGGGCCGGCTGCGTCGAGCGGCGGTTTCATCGAGATCATCACTTCGTCGTGGTGGCCGTGATAACCACCTTCGACCTTCACGATCTTGTCGCGACCGGTGTACGAACGCGCAACGCGCAGGGCGTCCATGGTTGCCTCGGTGCCGGAATTCGTGAAGCGCCACAGCGGAAACCCGTACCGGGCGGTGAGCAATTCGGCGACCTCGGCGTTGGTCGGGCACGGAGTGACGAACAACGATCCATCCTCGAGCTGCGCTTCGACCGCGCGGCGCACCGCCGGGTGAACGTGTCCGGCAAAGAGGGCACCGAAGCCCATGTTGTAGTCGACGTAACGGTTGCCGTCGACGTCAACGGCCCAATATTCCTGGGCTCGGGCGACGACGAGCGGATACGGGTCGTAGTCCTGGAAGGACGACGGAACACCGAGCGGCAGACTGCGACGGGCCCGGGCGTTGGCCGCCTGGGACCCTTTCGTCCGCTCGGCGTAGGTGTGCAACTCGCGAGCCGTGATGTCCTTGGCTCGTGCAACCAGTGAGTGCGACAGCGTCTTGTGTGGCGCTGGCATATGTATCAACTCCAATGCGGGTGTGTGCCTTCATCCTACCCCGTGGCAGAATGGGGTTTCCGTGGTGGGCGTAGCTCAGCTCGGTTAGAGCGCCAGGTTGTGGCCCTGGAGGTCGGGGGTTCAAGTCCCCTCGCTCACCCCACGTCGAGCGTGGTGCGCGTACTGTTCGTGCGCGCACCACGCATCGACATGACGCGCCACACACGTATCATCGGCGATGCGGTCGGTACGAGCGTCACGATTTCGTCACTGCGCCGCCACGTCCTAGACTGCGCGTGCGCACGTCGCAACGCCAATTGCCCCTCTAGCTCAGCTGGTCAGAGCAACGGACTCTTAATCCGCAGGTCCTGGGTTCGAATCCCAGGGGGGGCACCATTGTGCGGCGCCCGCGCTATGCAGCGTGAAGTTGTTGCGCCTTCGCGCGACGCACGGCGGTGCGGCGCTTCCACATCTTCGTCTTCCAGTGGCGCTTGCGCCGCCGCTTCACCCGCTCGCGACCCCGGCTCGCATCGTGGTGATGCGGACGGTGGAACGCATTACCCGGGTCGTCGAGATCGTCGGCGTCGACTCCCCCGCGACACGACTCGGCAATGTCGCGCAGCGAGGAATTCACACGCTGGCGTTCCGAATGGAACTTTGCCCTGATCTGCACCCGCTCGAGAGGTGCGACTTCGAGGTTGATGTGCCGCTGACTCATGGAACCCCTTTCACCGGGGCACGACGAGTCGACCCCGTTGCTGTGGAGACGACGGTAGGCAGCGGTGTTGCGGAGTCGGTGTCGCTGCGGTGACGAACGCGTAACTTTCACCCTGACTTACCGGTCAGGGAATTTGCATGCTCGCGTCGCAAACACGAGGTGTGACGTGATGCGTGTGACGTATTGCGACGACGGAGTACGGATCACGTACCGCCGACGCGGCGACCGACACCTTCCCAGTACTTCTCGCGCAGGACGACTTTTTGAATCTTGCCCGTGGGCGCCTTCGGTAGCGCATCGACGAACATGACGTTCTTCGGCACCTTGTAGTGCGAGATGAGCTCGCGCACGAAGTCCTTCACGCCTTCCTCGGTGACGGTGGCATCGGGCTTGCGCACGATGAACGCCGACACCGCTTCGCCCCACTTCTTGTCGGGAATACCGATGACCGCGCACTCGAGCACGTCCTGGTGGCGGTAGATCGCCTTTTCCACCTCGGTGGAGTACACGTTCTCGCCGCCCGACACGATCATGTCCTTCTTGCGATCGACGATGTACACGTAGCCGTCGTCGTCCCTGTAACCCGCATCGCCGGTGTGCAACCAGCCGCCGCGCAACGTTTCGGCGGAGAGCTCGGGCTTGGCCCAGTAGCCCTTCATCACCTGCGGTCCGCGACCGCAGATTTCGCCCACGGTTCCGTTCGGCACCTCGTTGTCGTCGTCGTCGACGATCTTCACGTCACAGATGTGTTGCGCGCGACCACCCGACATGAGGCGCTTCTTTTCCTGTTCGGTCGCATCGGGGGCGAGACCGCGGCGGTAGTCGTACTTCGACAGGTACGTGAGCTGCACGGTGGCCTCGGTCTGGCCGAAGTACTGCACGAAGTCGATGCCGAAGGCCTTCTTCGCCATGAGCACGGTGTCCATCGACACCGGCGCACCACCGAGACCGAAGTGCTTCAGGCTCGTGAGGTCGCGGGGGTTGCGGGCCTGGATGTCGACGAGCAGGTTGAGCATCGTCGCGACGGGAACGGTCTTCGTCACCTTGTTCTTGGCGATCATGTCGAGACAGAGGTCGGGCATGAAGTCGATGATGACGACCGTGCAACCGGCATACCAGTACGGCAGCGCCATCGTGAACACGACGTGGAAGAGCGCACCGTTGACGAGGTTGACGTCTTCATGGCAGATCTCGTCGGCGATGAGCAGGTTGACGATCTGGGCGAAGTTGTTGTTGTGGGTGAGCATGACGCCCTTCGACATGCCCGTCGTGCCGCCGGTGTAACACACCCAGCACACGTCGTCACCCTGCACCGGACGCTCGGGGGTCGGCTCGACGGCGGGCATCTTCGCCAGCAGCGTGTCGTAGTCGACGTCGAAGCCGTGTGCGCCGCCGAAACCGATGATCGTCTTGATGTTCGGGATCCGCGGCAGGATCTGGCGCACGATCTCGGCGTACTCGATGTCGACCATGAGCACGGTGGAGCCGGCGTCGTTGATGACGTACACGAGCTCCTCGGCCGTGAAGCGGTAGTTCAGCGGCGAGTAGAGCATGCCGACCTTGGCGCACGCGAAGTACGACACGACGCACTGAGGGCGGTTGCGCGAGAGCAGGCTGACCTGCTGTCCCTGCTTCACACCGAGCGACTGCAGGGCGTGTGCGAGACGGTTCGCCTGCTCGTTCAACTGACGGTACGTCAGGGTGGCCTTGTCCTCGTAGACCACGGCCTTCTTGTCCGGATACTTCGCGGCATTCATGCGCGCGATTTCGCCCATCAACAACATGGCAACCCCCGTGTAGCTCGACTTCCTGATGCACGCGACCGAACGGCCCGTGCCGACGCGAAGAAACTACAGAGTCTGCTCAACGGCGGTCAAACGCGGCGACGACTTCGACGTGATGCGTGTGGGGAAAGAGATCGACGACGGTGACGCCGTGCGCGTCGTACCCCGCATCGAGGAGCAGACGTGCGTCGCGCGCACCGGCGACGGGATCGCAGCTGACGAGCACGATCCGCTCGGCTTCGGTGGCGAGCAGGGATGCAACGCCCGCCCGCCCGAGGCCGGCTCGCGCCGGGTCGGCGATGACGAGCCCGGCGGGTTGTGCGTGCCACTGCTCGACGGCGATGCACACGATCTCGACGTCGTGCTGCTCGAGATTCCGGTCGGCGTCGGCACAGGCACGATCGTTCGATTCGACGACGATGCACGGCACGTCGCGATCGAGCAGAGTGGCGGTGAACAGCCCGATGCCGCCGTACGCGTCGACGACGGTGCCCCGTTCACCCGACAGGTACTCGCGACCCGCCGCCGCACCGACGAGCGACACGAGGAGCTCGGCCGCTTCCGGTGACGCCTGGAAGAACGATCCCATCGACACGCGCAGCGGAACGCCGGCGACGTGCTGGGTGATCGTCGCCCCCGCACCGCGACCGACGTCGTCGGGCAGACCGAGCAGGTGGGCCTTGTCGTGTGACATGATCGCCCGCTCGCCGGTCGACGTCGAACAGCGAATCGATACCTCGCCTGCGCCGCGCACGCTCACCGAACCCATGATCTCGACGATCCCCGGATGAGTCACCATGCACTCGTCGATGTCGACGACGTCGTGCGACTGGCGGCGACGAAAACCGAGTTTGCCGTTCTCACCGACGGCGACGCGCACCGTGGTGCGTCGCGCGGAATCGGGCAACCCGGGACCGGCGACGATCTCGACGTCGGGCAGGCGCGCCGTGCGCTGCCATGCCTCGCGAACGATGTCGAGCTTCGCGGTGCGCTGGACATCGGGGACGATGTGCTGCCAGTCGCAACCACCACAGCCCGCGGCGACGAAGCGGCACGGCGGTGCGGTGCGGTGCGGCGATGCATCGATGACGCGCACCAGCGTTGCCGTCGCGAAGTCGCGCGACGTGCGCTGCACCTCGACTTCGACCGTCTCGCCGGGCAACGCACCCGACACGAATGTGACGCGTCCGTTCGCATCGCGGGCAAGTCCATCGCCACCGGCGACGAGTCGCTCGATCGTCAGAGTGCTGATCTGCGATCCGGACATCGCATTGACCCTAGGCTGATCGCCACGATGCGCCCGGTACAGATTGCACCGTCGGTGCTGCCCGTCGATTTCTCGAAACTCGGCGATGCGATCACCGCGCTCGATCAGGCCGGTGTCGATCTCATCCAGTGGGACGTCATGGATGGTCAGTTCGTGCCGAATCTCACCTTCGGACCCGACGTCATCGCGTCGACCCGCCATCTCACGGCGAAGCCCTTCGAGGCGCACCTCATGGTCCTCACTCCCGAAGTAATGGCAAAGCGCTACGTCGAGGCGGGATGCCAACGCCTCATCGTTCACGTCGAGGCGTGCGAACACCTGCATCGCGTGCTCGGCGCCATTCGCGAACTCGGTGCCAACGCCGCAGTCGCGCTCAACCCGTCGACACCCCCTGATGAGGTAGCCCACGTGCTCGACCTCGTCGACCTCGTTCTCGTCATGACGGTGAACCCCGGCTTCGGCGGCCAGAGTTACATTGCGTCGATGGAGCCGAAGATCCGCGCCGTGCGCGACATGATCACGCGCGCCGGGCTCGACGACGTCGTCGATCTCGAAGTCGACGGAGGAATCTCACCGACAACGATTGCCGGTGCCGCGTCAGCGGGGGCGAACGTGCTCGTCGCGGGCAGCGCGCTCTTCCGCGACGAAAAGGGACTCAGTCACGCAGTGAGCGAGCTGCGTCGACTCGGCGGCGACGCCTTTGCTCGCGCGCACCGCTGAGCAACCCCTTCACCGACGCGAACAACACGAGCGTGCCGAGCACGAGCACGAGCGGAGCGGCGACGGCGGCGAGCAGCAGTGCCCGCTCGGTGCGCAGCGGCGCAACGATGCCGGTGTCGACGGGATCACCGTTGATGAGCAAGGTGCGCACGGGATCCTCGAAGGCCGGGCACTGCACCCGCGCGGCGGCGGCGACATTGTCGCCCCCGAACATTTGCGGCTCGGCGCGCACCTTCGACTCGAGCACGGGTACGTCGCCGAGGATTCCCGACGATGCCGCCACTGCGCCGACGAGGTACGACGACCCCACACCGAGGAAACTCACGTCGTCGGCGGGATACCGCACGTTCAGCTCGCCGTTGACGAGGATCTCGTTCACCGACCCGGCACGTACCTCGTCGATCGAGAACACGGCGAAGTTGCCGTCGAGTCGCCGCACGGTGCCGATGAACACGGCGCGCAAGTCGGGCGGCGCCGGGCAGTTCGTCGGAATCGTGGTGACGGCGGATTCGATGACGAGCGCCGGAGTGGTGTCATCGACTCCCACTTCGTCCTGACCGTCCCCCTCGTCGGCCATCGGCGACACTGCGAGGAGCAGGGCAACGAGCCCGGCGGTCAGCGCCCCGTGAATCGTGGCTCCCGTTTCTCGGTGAAGGCTTGCAATGCTTCGGCGGTGTCCTTCGTCGAGAAGTTGAGGCTCTGTGCAGCGGCCTCGTCGCTGAGTGCCTGATCGAGCGACTTTGCAAACGAGTCGTTGAGCAGTCGCTTCGTCAGTGCCATGGCGATCGGCGGACCTGCCGCGAGACGCTTTGCCCACTCGGCGACGACGGCGTCGAGTTGATCGGCAGTGACGACCTTGTTGACGAGTCCGTACCGCTCGGCATCGGCCGCGGTGAGGATGTCGGCGAAGTACATGAGCTCTTTTGCTTTTTGCAACCCGATAAGGCGCGGCACCAGCCACGAACCGGCGAAGTCGGGCGACAAACCACGCTTGGTGAAGATCTCCGAGAACTTCGCGGTGTCGTCGGCGACGACGAGATCGCATGCGAGCGCAAGGTTGCACCCCGCACCGACGGCTGCACCGCGCACCTTGGCGATGACGGGTTGTGGAACGCGAAACAGCGCACGACAGACGTCGTTCATCTGTTCCATCCACATGAGACGGTGCTGACGCGGAGCGCCATCGTCGCCGGCTCCACCCCACAGGTCGGCTCCCGAGCAGAACGCATCCCCCGCGCCCGTCAGCACGACGGCGCGCACGGTCGGATCGACGGCGATTTCCTGCAATCCCTTCAGCAGACCCGTCCACATCGCCGGTGTGACGGCGTTCTTCTTTGCGGGACGATTCAACGTGAGGGTGGCGATGCCTTCTGCACGCTCCAACAACACTTCCGACATGGTTCCGACGATACTTGGAGACCGTGGGATTCGATCCGCACCGCAAGTACAGGGCGACACGACTTGACTATGCAGTCGTGATCGGGGCATTCGCGGTCATCGCCGCGATCGTCGCCTGGGCTTTCCTCGGATGATCGCATGACGAAATCGACACGGCGCACATCGAAGCCTCCGTCCATGTGGGACGGCCTGTACGGCCCGGTGGCCGTTCGCCGCGTGCAGCCGTACGAGGCGGTGAAGTCGTACGTGTGTCCGGGATGTCACGGCACGATTCCACCGCGCACCGGCCATCTCGTGTGCGTACCGCGCGATGCCGCCGACCTGCGGCGCCACTGGCACCGCGGCTGCTGGGAACGACGCCGCTGATCCGATCGGCACCCTCGCTGATCGGCGCAGGCGACTGCTCACAGCGAGTTGCCGATGTCGCGTCGCACGTCGACGACGTCACCAATAACTGCGGCAACGTCGAACCGCACCCGCTCGGGAACCGGCTCACCCGCGCTGCGGCGCGCAGCAATGTATGCCGCTACGGCACGGCGCAGGCGCTGTACCTTGCGCGCATCGACGGACTCGAACGGGTGACCGAAGTCGGCGTTGCGCCGCGTCTTCACTTCGCACACGACGAGGACTCCGTTGCGTTCGCAGACGACGTCGAGTTCGCCGCGCGTGCAGCGCCAGTTGCGCGCGACGACGGTCCACCCTTCGTTGCGGTACCAGTCGGCGACGAGGTTCTCGCCGCGACGTGCGCGAGCCATGCGTCGAGCAGACCGCGCACGACCCGCGTGCACGGCAGCCGTCACATCTGTGCGGGCGGAAGCTCCTCGATGTTCACGTCCTTGAAACTGAGCACGCGCACCTTCGGCACCAGACGCGTGCGGCGGTACATGTCCCACACCCATGCGTCGGTCAGCGTGATTTCGAGCAGAGGTCGCGGACCCTCGTGCACGACGCGGACGTCGACGTTGTTCGCGAGGTAAAAGCGACGGTCTGTCTCGACGGCGAACTTGAACATGCCGACGACGTCCTGGTACTCGTTGGCAAGCTGCAACTCACGTTCGGCCTCGTATTGTTCGAGATCGTCGGTATTCACGACGACCCCCCGACACCGAAGATGTGTGCGGCAACCCTCAAGGGGTGGTTCACTCTTCGCGCTTCTCGCGGATCTTCGCCGACTTGCCGGCCCGGTCGCGCAGGTAGGTCAACTTGGCGCGGCGCACGTCGCCGTGCTTGATAACCTCGACCTTGGCCACCGAAGGCGTGTGCTTCGGGAAGGTGCGCTCGACACCGACGCCGTGGGAGTTCTTGCGAACCGTGTAGCTCTCGGAGACGCCGGATCCCTCGATGGCGATCACGTCGCCCTGGAAGATCTGGACGCGCTCCTTGCCGCTTTCGACGACGCGGACGTGAACCTTCACTTCGTCGCCGGGGCGCAGAGCCGGAATGTCGGAGCGCAAGTACTGGGAGTCGACGATGTCAGTGGGTTTCATAGGGAGGCTTCAGGATACGGGACTTCCGGGAACTCTTCCAACAGACGTTCATCATCGGCCGACAGGCCGCCTCGGCGCGCAACGAGGTCGGGGCGGACCCGCAGCGTGCGGTGCAGGGCCTGCGCGCGACGCCAACGGGCGATCCGTGCATGATCACCGCTGCGCAGCACGTCGGGGACATCCCAACCTTCGAAGCTCGCCGGACGCGTGTAATGCGGCGCCTCGAGCAGATCGTCGGCGAAGCTCTCGTGCACACCCGACTCTTCATTGCCCATCACGCCGGGAACGAGTCGCGTCACCGCCTCGATGATGACGCAGGCCGCAACTTCACCGCCGCCGAGAACGACGTCACCGATCGACACCTCGCCGTCGACGAGGTGCTCGCGAACGCGGTGATCGACACCCTCGTAACGCCCGCACAACAACGAAAAACCGCCCCGTGATGCAAGCTCGCGGGCCATCGACTGATCGAAGCGACGACCGCCGGGCGACGTGAGCAACAGCGGTCGCGGCGGCTGCGCGGCATGCACGGCTGCGAAGATCGGCTCGGGACGCAACACCATTCCGGCCGACCCGCCGAACGGTGAATCGTCGACCGTGCGGTGTACGTCGGTCGTGTATTCGCGAATGTCGTGGGTGCGCAGGTCGAGCAGGTTCCGCTCGCGTGCACGGCCGAGCAGGCTCACGGTGCAGAAGGCGTCGACCTGCCCGGGGAAGATCGAAAAGACGTCAATGCGCACGATCGGCGCCCGTCGTTCGTCTGACCGTTGCGCGACGGACTCAGTCGTCGAGGAAGTCGACGTCGACTTCGACGCCGTCGCGTGAGGCAGCGGCGCGAACGAGTGCGCGGATGCTCTGCGCCGTGCGACCGCGGCGACCGATGACGCGACCGAGGTCGCCGTCGGCGACGCGCACCTCGAGGATGATCACGCCGTCATCGTCGACCGACTCGATACGCACACCCTCGGGGTTGTCGACGATCGAGCGAACGATGTGGTCGAGAACCTTGGTGGCGACCGTCGCTTCGGACACGGGCCTACTACTTCTTCTTCGCGGTCGACTTAGTGGCCATGAACTCGGCCCACATGCCGTTGATCTCGAGGAGCTTGCGCACGCGCTCGGTGGGGAGCGCACCGTCGTTGAGCCAACGCATCACCTTGGCGGAATCGACGACGAATCCCGACGGCTCTTCGCGCGGGCGGTACTGGCCGACGATGTCGAGGAATTCGCCGTTGCGGGCCTTGCGGGTGTCGGCCGCAACGACGCGATAGTACGGCTGCTTGGTCTTGCCGACTCGGGCGAGACGCAACTTGACGGACATGGTGCTCCTGTGATGTCTGAGACGTATCGATGGCGCCCTCGTGGGGCTTCATCGAGGCTATCGGGAGGGCAGTCGGCCCCCAAACCGCTTCATCATCTTCTGCATCTCGGCGAACTGCTTGACGAGTCGGTTGACGTCCTGCACCTGGGTACCACTGCCGCGCGCGATGCGGCTGCGGCGACTGCCGTTGATGATCTGCGGATTGGACCGTTCTGCGGGGGTCATCGAGCGGATGATCGCCTCGGTGATCTTCACCTGGTCGTCGCTGATCTGCGCGTCCTTCACCTGGGCCCCGAGACCGGGGATCATGCCCATGACGTTCTGCAGCGGGCCCATCTTCTTCAACTGCTGCAACTGCTCGAGGAAGTCGTCGAGCGTGAATTCGCCGCCGACGAGCTTCTTTGCCGCGGCTTCGGCCTGATCCTTTTCGAACACCGACTCGGCCTGCTCGATGAGCGTGAGCATGTCGCCCATGCCGAGGATGCGACCCGCCATGCGATCGGGATGGAACTGCTCGAACGCGTCGATCTTCTCCCCCGTCGCCGTGAAGGCAATCGGCTTGCCGATGACCTCCTTCACCGACAGTGCGGCACCACCGCGTGCGTCGCCGTCGAGCTTCGAGAGGATGACACCGTCGATCGACAGCACGTCGTTGAACGATTGCGCGACGGTGACGGCGTCCTGACCCGTCATCGCGTCGACGACGAGGAAGGTGTAGTTCGGCGACACGGCATCGCTGATGCGGCGAACTTCGCGCATCATCTCCTCGTCGATGGCGAGGCGCCCGGCGGTGTCGACGATGACGACGTTGCGACCGACACGGCGCGCTTCTGCAACGCCGCGTGCAGCGACGTCGACGGGATCGCCGGCATCGCTGAACACCGGCACGTCGATGCCCGCGCCGAGCACACGCAACTGCTCGACCGCAGCCGGACGCTGCAGGTCGGCGCCGACGAGCAACGGCTGGCGACCCTGGCGCTTGAACCAGTTCGCGAGCTTCGCCGCGCTCGTCGTCTTGCCCGAACCCTGCAAGCCGGCCATGAGCACGACCGTCGGGGGCTGGCTCGCGTAGGCGATCTGCAGCGTGTCGCCGCCGAGCAGCCCGATGAGTTCCTGGTGGACGAGCTTGACGATCTGCTGCGCGGGATCGAGCGCCTTCGACACCTCGGCGCCGATCGCCTTGATTCGGATGCGCGCAATGACGTTGCGTACGACCGTGACGTTGACGTCGGCATCGAGCAGCGCGACGCGAATCTCGGCCAGTACTTCGTCGACTTCGGCTTCGCTCAGGCGTCCGCGATTGCGTAGACGACCGACGATGGATCCGAGGCGCTCGCCGAGGGTGTCGAACATCGTGGCGAATCTACCGTCGTCGCCACGCGCGCGACCCGCGGCCGGCTATTCGTCGAAGAGTGCGTCGACGAACTCGACGGGATCGAACGGCGCGAGGTCGTCGATGGTCTCACCGAGCCCGACGAGTTTCACCGGGATGCCCAGTTCGGTCTCGATCGCAAAGACGATTCCACCCTTCGCCGATCCGTCGAGCTTCGTGAGAACGACGCCCGTCACCTGAGTCGCGTCGGAGAATTGGCGCGCCTGCGACAGACCGTTCTGTCCGGTCGTCGCGTCGATGACGAGAAGCACCTCGCTGACGACACCGCTGCCCTTCTCGGCGACGCGGCGCACCTTGCGCAATTCCTCCATGAGGTTGGTGTTCGACTGCAAGCGCCCCGCGGTGTCGGCGAGCACGAGATCGACGCCGCGAGCGGTTGCGCCCTGGATGCCATCGAAGATGACGGACGCCGGATCGGCTCCTTCGGCGCCGCGCACGATGTCGGCTCCGGTGCGATGCGCCCACACGTCGAGCTGTTCACCCGCAGCTGCACGGAACGTGTCGCCGGCGGCGAGCAGGACGCGACGTCCGGCACGCGTCTGCTGCGCGGCCAGCTTGCCGAGCGTCGTCGTCTTTCCCGCGCCGTTGACTCCGACCATCAACCACACGTCGGGGGCACCGGATTGAGCCTCGAGATGCAACGAGCGGTCGGCACCGGCGAGACGTTCGACCATCGCCGAACGCAAGGCGGCGATCGCTGCATCGGCATCGGCGATGTCACGCTTCTTCGCCATCGCACGCAACGGCTGGAGCAACTCGGTGACAACGCGTACGCCGAGATCGGCGCGCAGCATCGCTTCTTCGAGATCGTCCCATGTGGCGTCGTCGACTCCGCCGCGACCGCGCACCGCGGCCGTCGCCGCGGCGAACACACCGCGCGCCTTGCCGAGCCGCGACCGCAACGAACGATCGACCTCGACAGGCGCTTCAACGACATGCGGTTCGACAACGACCTTCTCGAGTGCGTCCTGCGGCACGTCGACACCGGCCGGCGCGACGGTACGGGCCGGCGCAGCGGGTGCAGCGGATGAAACAACGTGTGATTCACCGTGACTCGCATCGGCAACCGATGCACCGCGTCGCCGTGCGATCAGTGCGACACCGAGCACGACCAGGGTCGCGACGACGGCGACGATGATCCAATTCGAGGTCGTCATACGCCCGAAACGCTAGGTCGACAATGTCGGGATGCGCCGCGTCGGGAGCGAGACGTGCACTAGGCCGAGCGGGCGGTGACGCGCTCGACGACGACCTTCGACGAACCACCGGGCTGCATCGTGACGCCGAGCAGGCTGTCACCGGCTTCCATCGTGCGCTTCTGGTGGCTGACGATGAGCAACTGCGCTTCCTTGCGGAACTCGTCGACGAGCCCGAGGAAGCGGTGCAGGTTGACGTCGTCGAGGGCCGCCTCGACTTCGTCCATGACGTAGAACGGCGACGGCCGGCTGCGAAAGACCGCGAACAGAAACGCAAGTGCAGTGAGCGAACGCTCGCCACCCGACAAGAGCGAGAGCTTCTTCACGTTCTTGCCGCCGGGCTTTGCCTCGACCTCGATGCCGGTGTTCAGCAGGTCGTCGGGTGACATGAGCACGAGACGTCCCGAACCACCGGGGAACAGCATCGCGAACAGCTTCGCGAAATTGTCGCGAACGTCGGCGTACGCCGAGGCGAAGGTCTGCTGGATCTCGAGGTCGACCTGCTTGATCACCTTCACGAGTTCGCGACGCGAGTTCTTCACGTCCTCGAGTTGTTCCTCGAGGAAGGTGCTGCGCTGCTGCAGCGACTCGAACTCCTGGAGAGCGAGCGGGTTGATCGGGCCCATGATCCGCAGTTCGCGCTCGAGGTCGCGGATGCGCAGGATCGGCGTCATTCCGTCGGGCAGCTCGGGTAGCGGGGCATTCACCGCAACGTCGGGTTCGACCTCGAGATCACGACGCAAAGACTCGATCGACGCCTCGAGCCGCACGCGCACCTCACCCTGCTCAATGTCGACGCGACGGTTGCGCTCGCGGTGCTCCTCGAGTTCGCGTTCGCGTTGCGCGCGCTCCTTGCGGGCGGCGTCGAGCCGGGTGCTGATGTTGCGGATCTCGGTGCTCTGGCGGGCGCGCAACTCGTTCAGCGCACTCTGGCGGGAATCGAGCGCGGCAACGTGGGCGTTCACCGTGTCGACGGCGCCCGACAACCGGCGCAACGTTTCCTCGATCCGCCGGCCTCGATCGGCCGCTTCACGACGTGCGTCACTGTCGGCACCGAGACGCGACTCGATCTCGGCGAGTCGGGTGGTGAGCATGCTGCGGCGCTGCGCGAGGGTGGCGAGTTGCACGTCGTGCTCCTGGCGCACGGTGCGCTCGGCCTCGGCGCGGGCGACGGCCTCGGCATGTGTATCGCGTGCGGCAACGAGCGCGGCTCGCGCATCGGCAAGCTCGCGCTCGCGCTCGGCGAAGTTGCGGGCGGCAATGGCGGCATTCTCGGACGTTTGGCGCAGCGCATCGGTCGTGACGTAGCCCGGACCGACGCGCAAACCGGACGGACCGAAGCGGTCACCGTCGACGGTGACGACGACGGCATCGGGCTGGGACAGCGCCACGTTGACCGCGACGTCGAAATCGTCGACGAGCACGGTGCGTGCGAGCAGCCCGTCGAGCAGTCGATCGACGGCGGCGGCGTGATCTCCCGACACCGCCCGCACGAACGGGCGCAGCGACTGCGCTCCGGCGATGGTCAACGGCGCGGTGTTGCGCGACGCATCGAGGGCGAGAACGACTCCCGGGTTGCGCGCCTGGCGCAATGACGCCACTGCGGCCCGTGCACTCGCGGTGTCGATGACGACGACCGCCGACAACGAGTCGCCGAGTGCGGCCTGCACCGCCGACTGGCGTGCGGAGTCGATGGTGATGAGCTCGAGCAGCGTGCCGAGCGAACCCGGAATGTTGCTGAGTGTGCGCGCGCTCAACGCCTGCGCATCGATGGTGGCCTGCAACGCCTCGGCACGCGCCGTTGCCGCAGCCGCCGCGCTCGCGGCACGCGAGTGTGCGTCGGCAATGCGATCGACGTCGACCTGAGCCGCGGCCAGTGCATCGGCACGGCGCTGCACCTCGGCATTGGCGACTCCGCGCGAGGAGCGCGCCTCGAGATCGTCGATTTCGCGGCGCACCTCGTCGTCCTCGGCGCGCAATGCTGCGGCTTCGACTTCGAGTGCGGCGACGACGTCGGAGTCCATGAACTGGCCCTTGTCCCGCTCGACCGAGCGACGCCGTTCGGCGAGCACCGCGAGCAGTCCGCGGGCGCGACCGCGCAACGCCTCGACGCGCACGACTTCGTCATTCAGCGTGGAATCGCCGCGGGCGGTGAGTTCGGTTTCGTCGGCCATGACCGCGGCATCGAGTGCCGACAGTCGGGCACGCAGGTTGCGCTCGACTTCTTCGCCGGCAACCTTCTGCTCGGCGAGTGCCTGCAGCCGCGTGCGCTGGGCGAGGATCTCGCGTCCCGACACGTGCAATTGCAGTGCACGCAGCTCGGCAACGAGTGCACCGTGACGGCGTGCCGCATCAGCCTGACGCTCGAGTGGCTTCAACTGGCGACGCACTTCGCGCAGAAGATCCTGCGCGCGCAACAGGTTCGCCTCGGTGCTTTCGAGACGACGCTCGGCCTTCTCCTTGCGCTTGCGGTGCTTGAGTACGCCCGATGCTTCCTCGATGATCGCGCGACGATCCTCGGGACGCGCGTTGAGCACTGCATCGATCTGACCCTGGCTGATGATGATGTGCTGCTGGCGACCCACACCGGCGTCGGAGAGCAGATCCTGCACGTCGAGCAACCGGCACGGCACACCGTTGATCGCGTACTCGCTCTCACCGCTGCGAAACAGCGTGCGGCCGACGGTGACCTCGCTGAACTCGAGCGGTAGGAGCCCTGCGCTGTTGTCGATGGTGAGGATGACCTCGGCGCGGCCGAGCGCCGGACGCTTCGCGGTGCCGGCAAAGATGACGTCGTCCATCTTCTGGCTGCGCACCGACGAGGGGGCCTGCGCGCCGAGCACCCATGCAATGGCATCGACGACGTTGCTCTTGCCCGACCCGTTCGGACCGACGACGACGGTGACCCCCGGCTCGAGCTCCATGACCGTCGTATCGGCAAAGGACTTGAAGCCCTTCATGGTGAGCGACTTGAGGAACATCCGGGGAAAGAGTAGTTGAGCCCCTGTGCGCTATCGCTGGCAGACGAGGCACGCGCACGTGGAGCGCCCGGCGACGATACGGCGCACGATGCGCCCTCGGCCGCAGGTGAGACAGCGTTCACCGGCTCGCCCGTACACCTTGTGTTCGGTCTGGAACCATCCCGTCGCACCGTCGACGTCGACGTACTGTGTGTCGTCGAGAGTGCTGCCGCCGGCGGCAACGGCCGCTGCGAGAACGTCGTGAATTGCGGCGTGCAACCGGCGCACCGCATCGGCACCGAGCGACGCGGGCACTCGATCGTCGCGCAGTCGGGCGCGGTGGAGGATTTCGTCTGCGTAGATGTTGCCGATGCCGGCGATGGCGTGCTGATTGAGCAACAGCGCCTTCAAATTGCCCCGCCGTTCGCGCAGGATGCCGCGCAAGGTGGCGACGTCGAGACCCTCGGCGATCGGATCGGGACCGAGCCGCGCCAGCTCGGGGGCGACACGTGCTTCGTCGTCGCGGTCGAACACGACAACCTCACCGAACGTGCGCGGGTCGACGAACCACACTTCGAACCCGCCCGAATCCGTTCGCGACATCGTCATCGCGACGTGCGTGTGGGCGGGTCGCGACGCCCCGAGCGGGGCGACAAGTACGCGACCACTCATCCGCAAGTGCATCATCAGCACACCGCCGCTGTCGAGATCGGACAGCAGGTACTTGCCGCGACGTCGCGCCGTCGAAACGTGAGTGCCGGTGAGTCCGTCGATGATTGCTTCGCGGCCCTGGCGACGCACCGTGCGCTGCCCCGTCACGTCGACCCGCTCGATGCGCGCGCCGACGACGCGACGCTCGAGGCCGCGGCGAACTGTTTCGACCTCGGGAAGCTCAGGCACGTTCGTTGCGCAGCGATGCGACGGCGCGGGACGCAGCTTCCTGCTCGGCGGCCTTCTTCGATCGACCCGTTCCCTCGCCGCGCGTGCGACCGTCGACGAGGACCGTGGCAAAGAACGTCTTTGCATGATCGGGACCCTCGTCGCGCACGTCGTACTGCGGCGGGGTGAAACCGCGGGCAGCGACGAGTTCCTGCAACTGGGTCTTCGGATCGAGCGTCGCCAACCCGGGTACGGCGGCATCGATGACGCTGCTCAGCAAACGAAGCACGTGTGCCTTCACGACCGTGACTCCTGCATCGAGATAGATCGCACCGAGGATCGCCTCGAACGCATTTGCGAGGATCGACACTTTCTCGCCGCCGCGCGCGCGGCTCTCGCCGCGACCGAGTCGGATGAAGGGCCCGATACCGAGACGTCGGGCGACTTCGGCGAGAGTCGCGGCATTCACGACGCTCTTTCGCAGGTCGGTGAGCAAGCCCTCGTGGAAATCGGGATGGCGCCGGTACATCTCGTCAGCGAGAACCCATCCGAGCACCGCGTCGCCGAGGAATTCGAGCCGTTCGTTCGAGGGCTCGTCGGTCTCCTCGGCCGAATACGACGAATGGGTGAGGGCGAGCTTCAGCAGCGACCGATCGGCGAAGTCGTGTCCAACGAGCTCGGCGCAGCGGCGAAGTTCGGCGTCGCCGATGTCCGTCGTCACGGCGATGTCATCCCATCCGGGAGATGGCCGCTTGCACGCGACCGACGATGTCACCTTCGACCATGTCGCGGGCCACACGAATGCCGTTGTGCACGGCCCGCGCGCTCGACGAGCCGTGCGAGATGATGCACACGCCGTTGAGACCGAGCAGCATTGCACCGCCGGTCGAGTCGGGATCGAAGGCGGCGTACAACTCGAGGAACGCGGGCATCAGTGCATCGGCGTGTTCCTTGTACTGCGGGGCGCCGATCGCGGCAAAGAGGCTCTTCACGATCGTCTTCATCGCACCTTCGAGCGACTTCAGCGCAACGTTGCCGGTGAAGCCGTCGGTGACGACGACGTCGACGTCGGGCGTCATGATGTCGCGGCCTTCGACGTTGCCGCTGAAGTTGATGCCCTTCAGCTGCGAGAGGAGTTCGTACGCCTCCTTGCGCAGGGTGTCACCCTTGCCCGGCTCTTCGCCGATCGAGAGCAATCCGACGCGCGGCGATTCGATGCCGTATCGCGCGTTGGCGAACACCGAACCCATCACCGCGAACTGTCCGAGCCAGCCCACCTCGACTTCGGCGTTGGCGCCCGCGTCGAGGAGGATCGTCGGCGTCGAACCCGGAACGGGAATCGGTGTGGCGATCGCAGGGCGCTTCACACCTTCGGCGCGACCCATGCGCAACAATGCGGACGCCATCGTCGCACCCGTGTTGCCTGCCGAAATCATGGCACTCGCCTGTCCGTCACGCACCGCTTCGGCGCAGCGCACGAGCGTGGAGTCCTTCTTGCGCTTCACCGCACCGGCGGGATCCTCGTCCATCGCGATAACTTCGGTGGCGACGAGCAGTTCGAGGTCGCCACGGTCGGGCAGCGATTCGGGACCGACGAGAAGAACGGGAATGCCCTCGGCTGCAGCAGCGCGGGCACCGGCGAGGATTTCGGCGGGCGCCTTGTCGCCACCCATGGCGTCGACAGCGATCGGCTTCATGATGTGCGACTCACGGTAGGCGACGTCGTCGTGGAACGGAACCGGGATTCACCGGCGCCCGGGATTCAGCCGACGTTGACGGCGACGCGACCCTTGTACCAACCACAGTTGGGGCACACGGTGTGCGGCTTCTTCGTGGTGCCGCAACGCGGGCAGGTGCTGCGCGACGGCACGGCCAATTTCATGTTGGCGGAACGGTTCGTACGGCCACGGGCCTTCGACTTCTTCTTCTTCGGGACTGCCATGGGACGTTGACCTCGGTGACGTAGAGCCGCTGCTGGTGGCCTCTGTGGGCTCGCTCACTCTAACGGGTCGATGAGCGCATCCAGCGCGGCCCAGCGTTCGTCGCGGGTCCGCACGTCGCATCCGCACGTCGCCGTGGCGAGATCGGCACCGCAGCGCGGACACAGACCCTGGCAGTCGGGTCGGCACAACGGGGCCAGCGGCAAACCGAGCAGCACGATCTCGCGCACGACGGGGGCGAAGTCGATTTGGTCGCCGGTGAGCGGCAAGGCGTCGGGATCGGCGAGGGACTCCTGGCCACGGCCCGTCTCGCGGGCGAAAATCTCGCTCAGTTCACTGCGCGACTCCCCCGCGACCGGACGCAGGCATCGACGGCACTGCGACGACCATGCGATGCGCGTCTCTCCCGTGGCGACGATGCCGCCGGTGCCGCTCTCGAGGTGGATGTTCACGCCGACGTCGGTCGAGTCGTCGATGCGCGGATCGGCGAAGGCGAACTCACTTGCGCGGGCGACGACTTGGACGTCCTTCGTCGCTCCCGCACGACGCAGGAGGTCGAGGACGTTGACGACGAGTGTCGACGCCATCAGGCGTCGTCGTCCTCGGAGCCGTCCTGGTCGTAGAAGCCGCCGGACTCGTCGGCGGTGAGGGTGTCGTTGGCCTGCTGAATGCCGGTGATCGAAAGCCGGTCGCGACCGTGCTTCACCGTCTTCGACAGGCGATCGAGGAGGATCTCGAAGCTGCCGAGACGACGGTCGAGGAAGTCCTCGGTTTCCGACTTCAAGCGGCGCGCCGTCGCCTCGGCTTCGTCGATGATCTGGCGGGCGCGCGCTTCGGACGCACGCACGACCTCGGTGCGCTGGACCATGCG
>Ga0169931_10003763_pt1 | contig 23923 bp, 16 predicted proteins | sample Kivu_15m_20L_FD_129675 | JGI IMG/M metagenome (GOLD analysis project Ga0169931, IMG submission 129675) | Freshwater microbial communities from Lake Kivu, Western Province, Rwanda to study Microbial Dark Matter (Phase II) - Kivu_15m_20L... | ecosystem: Environmental > Aquatic > Freshwater > Lake...
CCATCAATGTTGAACAGCCAAGATTTCGTGCTGCCTTCCGAATCTGTGGACTGCAATGCTATGCCTCGATCATTGGCTCCTTGTAGCGTAAAATATGTGTCTAACTCTGGAGCTGGATTGTAAGTTTGTATTGTGCCGGCACTGTCTACGATTATAGTGGCAAATGTTGGTGAACCTGTGGTCGACAGTTCAGAATCTTGGTCAGTTCCGGGACCTGACTCTCCCTGTGGCCCTGCGGCACCTGCTGGTCCTGTAGCACCAGTGGGTCCTGAGTCTGTAATTGATAAAATGCCCGACATACTGCCATGAAACTGGCAAATATAGTATAATGTACTGGGCGCATCAAAAGGTACTGTGAAAATTACAGTGCCTGAACCGGTTCCGTTGTTAGTAACACCACTAGTATACGCACTACCTGTACCAGTAGTTTGGCTAGTTTTAATCCAAAATGGGTGCCCACTAGCAGCAACAGTGAAATAATAAGTAAACCCACGCAGTAAATTGATAGTGGGATTGGCACTACCGTTGATTAAGTAGCTACTAGCACCGCTGTTAGACACAGCATAATTAGGTCCGCCAGTTAGGCCTGTGGCACCTGCTGGTCCTGGATCTCCCTGTGGACCTGGATCTCCCTGTGGACCTGGATCGCCTTGTGGACCTGGATCTCCCTGTGGACCTGGATCTCCTTGTGGTCCTTGAGCACCGCCACCTCCTAATAATCCTTCAGTGTCAGTTAAGTCTGAAACATCTGCGGGGATAGTGGGTAAATCTTCTAATGTAATATATCCTGCATCGTTTTCTAAATCGCTTAGATTAACTGGTGCTGTAACATCAGTGATAATGGAGGGTCTTTCTTGAATCGTTAAATAACTCCACGTGGATGTCGAACCGTTGTTTGTTCCGTCATTCAGTAATAATCCGCCAGAAAATTCTGCAAATCTTAATTTATTATCTACCACTGTAAATGATATTGCAGGTTGTGACTGTGAGGGAATAGTGATTTCAGAAAACTGCGGCCCAGTATAAAGTACTACAGAGGCCGATGGCAAGTCATCACTGAAATAATCTTTGCCAGGATTTATAACCAGACCATACTCATATGGTTCGATTGGGTCCGGAACCAACGCATATGAGTTATTGTCGTATCCTGGATCACGAAATCCAATTTCACCGCCTTGCAGGCTTGCCCAAGCCCAATAGCCTAATCCTTCAGGATTTCCTGGCCAATCTTCGTCATTGATATCTATCACTACGGCAGGATAGGACCATCCGTCTCCCGAAACAGTAGTATAACTTTGTGATACGCCTAGTGTTATTAGGTCACCGTTAATAGGTCTCCACGACACTACCAGCCCCACCGGCATATTGATACCATTTACGATGCCGTCAAAAGGAATAGTGTTAGTTGTTGATACACTGGCATCGGGCGGAGTATTTGGTACCACTCCCTCTACCGCTGTGAAGGAAGATTGGAATCCGCTATATTCTATAACTCCGTCTAACAGATGATCTTGTCCTACAATGCCAGTCCTAGTAGCAGTAAGAATTTTTTGGAACCTAACGGCCTGTCCTTCAGATAAAGTAACAGGTTCAGATAGTGTAATTTGATTGCCATTGACTGCTTGAACTGTTATATCGTTTTGACTGGTAAGAAAGCTTCTATAATAGGAAGTTTTAGAATAATAGCCTATATCTAACAATACCATTTTCATTCCCGCTTCGATTCCTGTACCTCCTAACTGATATTCCGGATGCCACCAAGGAAAGTCGTCATTGTGATCCTGCCAAAGAGCCCGCCAATTAAACTGATCTGGACTATTGTTGATATAACTGTATACCTCCCAGTCATCACTTTCGCCCCCTGCGATAGTATAAGGTCCAATCTGAGCGGTTGTTAAAGACACTGTGTTAGGATTTACATTAAGCACTGTTCTTTTGGCTACGGCATAAAGTCCTACTTGGAAATCTTGCGTAGGGATAGGAAAATTTGTTGCGGAAAAAGTAACCACTTGACCTCTTTGATAGGTCACAGAACTCGACCAAACGCTTTTAAACCAAGTAAACCATTCTGATTTTAAAGGAGGAGTTGCTAATGAAGATCCTTGATCTAATGTTATAGTTGCTGAATTTTCAACTGCTGTTGTTGTTACTCTTTGAAGAGTTCTCGCTACAAAACTAACTGGATCAGGACCACTTACAAAGTTTCTTTTTGAGAGTTCTGATGATTGTTGTGGAACAGCACCGTTCCAATCTGACTTTTTATTAAAAGTCACGGCTCTTGCCCCCGTGCCTTTTGATAGAGTGATATTTTGTATACCAGAAGTAGAAACTATCGGGGAACTAGTGATCAAAGAACCGCCAATATTACTAATTTCAATCCCGCCTAAATCAATAGTGTTACCACTAAGATATAAATCACGGAATCTATTTGTAGGACTGCCCAAATCATACGCAACATCTGTGTCAGGAATAATGCTTTGATCTATAGCTGACAGATCTACATGTTCTAATAAATTTTGTGTGTCAGTTAGGTCTGAAACATCTGTGGGGATAGCGGAAATGTCATTTGCTAGTGATAAATTTAATCGGTTGTTTATGTCGTCATAGTCAACGTTTATGCCAGAGTGTACGCCCGACACGATCATCTGAGCTGCATAATCTTGAGCTAATTCTGTTATCCCTTCTACGGTACCGCTGGTTATCGCATATAGCTCATTAAAATTTTGATTTACTTTGTTAAATGCATCTCTTATAGCGTCGCCGTCTTTGGAATTAGGTCTCGTTCCGATGTTTATCGTTTGTCTAGCCATGATTTTACCCCGTTATCTACTATTTACCTTGCGATAAATAATCTATCATGCCCAGACTCAGCCTTTATCGTTCAGAAAAAACCAAAGATTTTAAATTTATAGATCGATCTGTCTACGAAATGTTCCAAGTAGGTGGAGTTGACGTTTATGTACACAAATATATTGGTCCTAAAAATCCCGAAATTGGGGACGCTTCTCCTGATCAGCCGAGGTATTCTGCTGTTAAAGAAACGAATATACAGGATTTACTGTTCTTAGAAAATAGAGATAGAAAGTATGATCCCGATATTTACATAATACGCGGGCATTATCAAGTTTCTGACATAGATTTTAATCTTAGTCAGTTTGGCCTGTTCCTTCAAAACGACACGATATTCATGACTGTGCATATCAATAATTCTGTGGACCTAATCGGTCGTAAGATTATGCCCGGAGATGTATTTGAACTTCCTAATTTAAAAGATGAATATGCATTAAATGATTTTCGTTCTTCCTTAAAAAGATTTTATGTTGTCGAAGAAGTTAATAGGGCAGCTGAAGGTTTTTCAGCCGTTTGGTACCCCCATCTGTATCGACTAAAATTAAAGCCTATAGTAGACAGCCAAGAATTTAAAGACATATTAGATCGCCCCGAGGATGACGATACGTTTAGAGGCGATTACGACCCAGTTAAAATTTATTATCCTGGACAGACTGTTAAGTATAAAGGCAACCTCTATCAATGTATCAATGAATCATTAAATGCCCCGCCACCGGATTCTAATTTTTGGCAGGTGTATTCTGCGAATAACCTGAGAGATTTATTATCTACCTACGAAACAGAGATGCAGATTAACGAGGCAATCGTAGCACAAGCAGAAATAGATTCTCCCCTCAGCGGATTTGAAACAGATCAGTTTTATTCTTTGGCCTATGATGGCGAGGCTAGAAAGCCGTCGATACAGACTGTAGATCTAAACGATGTTGACGCTAGTTCTGATTACCTAGCTTCTAAATTAAATAAAGCACCATTAAAAGAAGGATATTCCGGATATTTGTTAGGTGATGGGATTCCTCCTAATGGAGAACAATTTGGGTTTGGTATACAATTTCCTAGGTCTGCTAGCTCTGGTGATTATTTTTTAAGAACGGACTACATGCCTAATCGATTGTTTCGTTACGACGGCTTCCGCTGGATTAAGTTTGAAGATAAAGTAAGGATGACATTATCTAATACTGATGATCGTCAAACGCATAGGATGAGTTTTGTTAATAATACTAAATTTAGCGGCGTAGACAAAATAGCCACAGACATCATCACGGTTGACGACGATCGATTGCCCGTTTTTACGCCTGGAGGATTAACGACAGATTTTCAAGTTTCGGATACTTTTGTGTTGATAAAAACCAATTTAGATTATCTAGAGAATTACTCAGTAGAAATATGGATTGATGAAGAGTCGCAGATACAAAGCATCGAAAACCAATCTCTACAGGGAAAACTTGCATTTAAAATAAATCATAGGATTTTAGAAAATTCAAGGATAAGATATACGATCTATAATAAAGTAGTACCGCAGAAACAGGCAGTTTCTAAAGCGCTAAGAAAATTAAAAGCAGAGGCAGACGAATAATGGAATTTTTTTATGACGGGCAGATTCGGCGGTATGTGGGGCAGGTAATACGTATGCTCAGTGGATTTAAATATCAAACCGGAGACGGGAAACAAATCACTGTTCCGGTTATGTATGGAGATCTTACTAGACAAGTCGGGCACATTATCAGAGATAATTCTGAAAATAAAGTACCGTCAGTGCCTCGTATGGCTGTTTATATAACTAATTTACAGCAGGATAGGAATCGACTGGCAGATTCAACCTTCGTAAGCAAGATGCACTTGCGAGAAAGAGAACTCGATTCTGCTACAGGAAATTATACTGAATTTCAGGGGTCGGCTTATACTGTAGAAAGATTGATGCCCACACCATATACATTAACTGTTAAAGTAGATATTTGGACATCAAACACTGATCAAAAACTGCAAATCATGGAACAGATATTGATGCTATTCAATCCTAGTTTAGAGATACAGACCACAGACAATTATATTGATTGGACCAGTATTAGTGTGCTAGATCTTAAGGATATCACGTTCAGTTCTAGAAATATTCCCGTGGGGGCTGAAAGCGAAATCGATATAGGCTCTATAACTTTTGAAACACCGATATGGATATCGCCGCCGACCAAGGTTAAACGACTAGGGGTCATACATAATATCATAATGAATATCCACGATACTGATTATTCTTTCCTCACCGAAGAGCACGTTACGGTTAGCGGATTTGATATATTTGTATATTTTAATAAATCTAGTCAGCAATATTTTGCAGAATTGTTAGATCGAAAAACTATCATAGAAAATTTACCATTAGACCAACAAGAGGTATTCCGTAAACTAGGGCAAGATCTTAACTGGCGGATATTACTAGATCAATATGGTGGAAAATTTAGAGCAGGATCAAGCCAATTATTCCTAAAACAGTTGAACGGGTTTGAAATAGTAGGTACTGTAGCAGTTAATGAATTGGACGAAACTAAATTAATAGTAAATTTTGATCAGGACACGTTTACCAGCAATGATTTTTACGTTAATGCTATAATTAACCCGCAGACTTTTGATAAAAACCTAGCGCCTGTAAATTCTAAATACATCATATTAGAAAATATAATAGATCCCGATAACGATATTCCTTCGGTACAACGGCCGTGGCCTTCGGGGTTCACTGCTAGTGCCAACGACATTATTATGTTCGATGGTAGCAGTTGGTCAGTGATATTTGATTCTCAGAACGCCCAATCGATAACGTATGCTAAAAATGATCGTACGGGCGTTCAATATAAATTTGAAGACGGCGAATGGGTACGAGCATTTGAAGGCGAGTATCCGAAAAATAGGTGGCGATTGATACTCTAATTATAAGTATCGTATGTCTGAACAAATCATTTGCTCTGGAGCCCTGGTATATTCTCGATCAACTAAACGATTTTTATTTTTACAAAAAGCAGCGGGAAAAAATAAAGGAACTTGGGGGTTAGTCGGCGGATCTATGCTAGAAGGAGAAAATCCCTGGCAGGCATTGCAGAGAGAAATTTTTGAAGAAATCGGAACGCCGCCAGAAATAATAAAAACTATTCCATTAGAAACGTTTGTTTCTAATGACAAGATTTTTAATTTTCATACTTATCTCTGTGTGATTGATGCTGAATTCGTTCCTAACCTTAGTAAAGAACACTGCGGATGGTCGTGGTGTGTAATCGAAACTGCTCCCAGACCCCTACATCAGGGACTTAAAAGCAGTTTTTCTAACAAATCGTTGATGCGCAAACTCGAAACAGTTTTCAAAATCGTCGATCTTCTTTAAAATTCTATATACGTCTTGATGAATTTAATCTGAAGACTGTTATTATTAAAAGAATTAAAGATTAATCTAACATTATCGCCTGCTATATTAGTGGTAAAAAATCCTTTACCTGCGCCGTTAGTTGCTACACTGCCAAATTCAACCAACCTAGATACAGTATTTCCATTTTGTACCAGATCAACATTTATTGTTTGATATGATAAGTCTGTTAGATTAGATATTTGAACTTTATAACTAGCAGACCTATAAGCAGATTTATCAAAACTATCGACAACGATTGGTGTTGTAGATGAGACTGATGTTGCTCCGGTATCGGTCTTCGTGAAATCTACAGTTAGGCTCGATATTGATATTTCGTTAACCCAACCCGGTGTCAGTGTTCCTGGAACCGGTTCGGTTACTGCTAACAGTCTATTCCTAGTTCCTATTGCTATTTTTCCAAAAGTAGAAACACTGTTAGCAAATAAAATATCTCCAGTACTATAGCTAGTTAGCCCCGTCCCACCTTTAATTATAGGTACAGGGCTAGTTAAGTTTACGGGATTAAGGAAATAGGATGAATCTAATCCGTCTAACGTACCAGCATCTAGCACTCCATTTTTAATAGCCACGTTACCTGCTGTAGCGCCTGTTCCGATATCGAATTGTTCTTTTAAAAATCTAGCTGTACCTAGGTTAGTAAACAACGGTGTTCCCGTAACTCCATCAACACGAGATACATCTATAGATACTGTATTATAAAATCCAGTCAGATCTCCTGAGCCATCTATGCTAATTGCGCTATCGACGGTATTTTTTATAACTTTTGTTACTACTGGTGCCCAAACAGAATCACCTCTTAAAAAAGTTTCGTTGTTTGCAGTTCCTATATTAGCTAATCTAGTAGTTGATATTGTTCCACTAACGATAGAAGAAGCATCGATAGTATTAACATTTACCAATCTCCAGTTATTTTTATTTCTGCTTGATGTATTGACTACACCGATTATAGATACGTCTTGTTTAGTGATATCGGCCGTGCCCGAACCTTGTGTTGAAATATCCACAGGGCTGACGGATACGCCGGCGACGCTGTTTAACGCCTCCCCACGATTTGTATGGAGACTGAACGAATTAGAAGTCACTCCGCCTATATAAAAGAATTCGCCGGATATAATCGGAGAAGATAAATCTAAACCTTCAATTTTAACAGCATCTCCAGTGAGCAATCCATGATTTACGTAAACAAATCGATCGACTTCCGGAGTCACGCTAGATCTTGTTAGTGTATGCGTTCCGGTACTATCAGACGTAAATACTAGTTTATTGGTCAATGAATACTCTGAGTATAATTCTATGGAAGTTGATGTAATAACTTTAACATAATATATTGCCTGAGATAAAATTCCGCCGATTGGCAGATTAGCTCCGGGATTATATTTTACTGGATCGCCATTAGCATAGGAATGTGCTCCTAATATTTGACTGTTAGTATAATTAACTTCTGCACTGGCGGCAGGTGCGAGAAAACTTTGTACAGAGGAACCGGTTAGCGTAATAGTTATTGGGCTAGCTGAATTGCTTTGTATAAAATCTGGTGCGGTCTGTGAAGCTATGAATTTAACATTTCCGATTAATTCTATGTATAATCTATTTTCGATATTATTAACAGCGATTGAAAAAGGTGTCGTTGGGTTTACTCCCCCCAACAGCAGGTAATCAGCAGAGAGTTGATCTCCGATTTGATAACCGGATCCGCCTCTTCTTATATCCACGATAGAAATTGATCCATTAGCCACAGTAATATCGGCCCTGGCCCCTGATCCGATTCCGGTCACACTAGTTAACGGAACATCCGTATATGTAATAGATCCCACAGATGGATCGTAACCTACTCCTACAGTCATTCCCGCATTATTAACTGATACTACAACACCGTTAATTTCATCGGTGATAATCCCCTGTGCCTGATTGACCACACTTGTTATTGTATTGCCTAGAGTAAAACTATAATCTGTGTTTAATATTAAAAATTGATTTGTTGAATCGGATCCTAGGAAATAATTAGTAGCTTCTGAAGATTTACTAGAAACTGCTACGACATCAAACCCGGTTGAATCGCCGACTGTTATAATTTCACCGGTTATAAAATCTGGACTAAAGGTTCCTTTCACACTGCCCACTTCGATAGTTGTACTGTTAGACCAGTTTCCTATGAGATATCCCTGAGCACCTGAATTTATTTGTGTAACAAGTTCTCCGTCTAGCCCTCCCATGATCGGACTATCAAGGTCTAATGTAATTTTTTCAAACTCTTCGCTTGCTATATCTCCGCCTAAGACGTTCACTGGTGGTATATCGTCGGCTAATGCTAGCCTATTATTATAACCTTTGGCTACGTTTACAGAAAAGTTTCTCGTTGGGGGGATTAGATCTGGATTAATCTGACCCGAACTGTTTAATTGTACCACTGAACCTGGTACAGCATTTGTTGATAAATCCTTATCGATAAACTTTCCTAGTCTATTCTTTAAAAAAGTTCTTACGGCTAGCTGTGTTGATAATCTAGAATTTTTAGCGCCTCCTGGCTCGTTATCTCCCAGCCCTGTGTCGATGGACAGCGCTTGGATTTCTATATCGCTAAGACTTAATTTGAGAGCAGTTAGCTCTGATACTATAACTTTATTTCTAAAACTAATATTTCCTGTTTTATTTTCTGCTACAATAAAATCGCCAACTTTAAAATCGCCTAGTTCATTAGTTCCTGATGTATAAACTCTGCCCGGTAATTCTGAAAATTGTTCAAATTTTACTACAGTTTTTCCGCCGTTTTGTGGAAGAGCATTATAGTCGATACCGGAGCCGGCATATTCCCAGGTATGACTAGAAGAGTTAACGACAGACGGTCTATGTAAATACAGCTGAAAAAACGTAAGAGAATTAATATTACTTAATTGATTGTTAGTTACGGTCGACTTTATAGTAAATTCTGCAGAAAAGATATCGGTTAATCGAACAGCATCGATCACTATGATATTAGTTGCCGAACCTTGGTCGGAATTAATTGTGCTGCTAGGTGTAAATAGGACTCGTTCTTGGCTTACTCCAACTGATACTTTATTAATGCTAACTTTTAACTTATATGTTATCGGATTATAGTCGTAAACAAACGCATTGTTATTTACGGTGTTTACTATTCCAGTGATCGTCGCGCCAGGAACGAATGAATACGAGCCTGGAGTTAGTGTTAATTCTTGATAAACATCATGGCTATCAATAATATTATTGACGAAAAATTCTTCGACATTTGAAAGCAAGGAATGGGTTCCTGAACCAAAAGAAAGTAGATCGACTTCTAGAGTTTTTTCTTCATCGAAAAATAATTTAATAAAGTCAGGCCCAATTATTCCTACATAATATATTTGATTTTCATCCAACCCGCCAATAGTTGTGTTGCTATTTGTTACATAAAGTACTTCTTGTTTTTCAATATATCCGTGAGAGGGGATGTTTATAGTATTAGCTATAATGTTAATGTCGTTGGTTGCGTCGAATTGCTTTTCTGTGAGCGCGGGTTTAAAACTTTCAGTTACATCTATGTTAGAGGAATTCCTAAATCGAAGCACGAAATGATTTACTGGTACCCTGCCAAACCCTATGGTTTTTAAAGTTTGTTCACCTTCTACCGAACCGCTGCCTGCGATATAACCGCGATCGAAAATAAAAGCGTTAGGGGAATAGCCCGAAGCCCTGAGTGCATATAAACCAAAATTAGTTGCTGAGTTAGTAATAGAAACATATCCGCCGCTCTGGCAATATGTGCCGTTTAGCATAAAAATCTGGAAGCAGGAAACTAGCTGAGCATATGCATCATTGATTAACCTCCATCCGGTGCCTCCAAAACTAATCATAGTGAATGCGTTTGCGACGAATGATTTCCCTTGTTCTGGTACGCCGTCATTAAGGTTGACCGGAATTTCTAATTCTTCTGCGATAGGCGGAATATTTGGAGTTACTACTTTGTTACCATCTATTAATACACCGTTGCCTCCTAAGAAGCTGATTAGAGAACAATTTTGTATGTACGGTGACGTGCTGATAAAAGGTTTTGATATCGGAAGATTTATATATCCTAACCTATTAATATCGAGATCTAGCGGATCGTCAAAGCTAAAAGCATAATTCCATGTATTAACTGGAATGCCGTCATCGTTTACTTTGTCTCTAAATGTAAACTCAGTGAAGTAACAAGCATTTCTAACCTTGAACATATCTTTGTTAGCATTTAATGGTCTGATGATACATGATCTAAGACCGTCGCCCACTACGCTAACATTGTCTGGAATTATTAACGGATTAGCTTCGTTGTATTCGCCGCTAGCCACGGCTACAGTAACCTTTACATTGTTGGGAACATAGTTACTAGTAAAAGAAATAACATTATCTGCGAATACATTTTTAGCTGCTAGTAAAATTTGTCTATCTGCTGCTAGACTAGAATCGGCGATCGCTGTTGGATTAATTAATAACGGAGCAAAAGTTACTCCGTTAGTTATGATATTATTAACTAAATCAAATAGAAAAGAAATTCTATCTGCGGAATCACTGCTGCCCGGAGCTGTTCCAAATAGTTGAACATTAGTTAATACTCCGGTAGTTGTGACTGGAATGTTTTGTGCGACTTGCCGAGCGACTTCTTTAGCTCTATTTAGAGCTGCGACTGTCTGTAGTACTTGACCAGGTATCTGTAATACGTTAGCTGAAGAATCATCTCCCACACCGTCATAATATTTAAGACCAGCATCTCTGCTTTGGCTGTTACCGCCGTAGATCATATCGTATACAACAGAAAAAACTATAAGTTTCGTGTCTCTAGTACATTTAGCTTGATCATAGGTAAACAATGTATTAAACGGATCAATGTTACCGGCTATTTGTGCATTAATCCATGCTACTGTTTCTTCGGCGATAAAATTTACATTATCGATTAAGTTATCTTTGGCGTTGATAAACCCTTGATCGGCTCCTGATGGGTTTTCCATGAATATTTGATTAGTGTCGCCAAACGCTGGGGCCGCAGACGGTCCTTCATCAAAAATATAAATGACATCGTCTAAACGATCGCTGTATCGGTCCATTGATAGCAGAGAAATGCTGCTACCTAGCGACATTACTCTAGATTTTAAAAATTGAAGTGCTGCTAATGTTTCTGATTTCTGAGAATTTATAACACTTGCCGCAGTGGCATTATAATATGTCAACCCTGCTTTTACGGATTGCCAATTAGAATTGTAGATAGAATCGTAACCTATCGCTTCAATGATTAACCCAACATCTCTTCTACAAATATCTTCGTTATAGTCAAACGTTCTTTTGTATACAAGCCCCGATGCTATTTGCAAAGCACGCCTTAGAGTTTTAACCGGTTTTAAAATGCCGTCGTTGTTATCGTTTCCAACCTTGGCACTACAATAAACTCGATTACCTGCCAGATCTAAGGATTCGAAGAGTAGTTGTCCGCTGACGCCCACACCTAAAAACGTGCCCGGAGGACCCAAGGTTTCGGGCAATTTTAAGTTATAATTCGATGTCATGTTTTCGCTGGCGCTCAGCGAAACTTTAAAGTCTCCCGGGGTTATGCCGTCTGGACTTACTTCGACTATTTCGAGTTGGTTTGTGGTTAATTGTTTGCTTTGTAGACCAAATCGATTAGCTGAAGTTGATAATATGCCGTTGGTGTAAAATAGTACGGTATTTTCATTAGCGCCTGGAAATGATTCTGCTAGTATATAAGTATCGCCGTCTATATCTCGTATACCCCCGAGAGATGACCATGCTAGTCCATTGTAGCCTTCAAATTCGTTGCTGTCTGTGTTAAATCTCGCTAGCCCGGTAATTGGTGCCGGGCGACGAGTCGAGGTTCCCTTAGGGAATAAAAAGGCCCGAGAATTCTGCATCTCTATCAATGAATCTTCGGGTGCTCTAAGTACTACCGTTCCGTCAACGGTGGTAGAAATAGCAGCGTCGGTTGCTCTATTTGGATTAATATTATTTTGTTTTAAAAATTTCATGCTATTCTCAGATAACTAAATGTCACTACTAATCTATTATTAGTAGAGGCCTGTGCAAAAACTTGATCGCCAGTTCTTAAAATTAGTTTCTCGGTATCGAAGGTAACAGTTTCTGTAGCTGGTATAGTTAAATTATTTACGATTTTGTGTTTAGATGTTATTCCTGGAGAACTAGCATTTATCGCCTCACCTTGCGGTACTACATAAACATCTACATCAACAGGATTATAAGAATCGTTGCAAAAAATCATACTAGTTAATGCGTATTCTTGCGGGTCATTAGGTAACGTTCCGCCTGCGATAAAAACCGCAGATCCCGGAAATGTTACTTTTGCATTAGAAATAGCCATTGTTTTTCCTTAAAATATCACACTATAAGCAAGAGCACGCCTAGCACTTATAAATTCTCCTACGATATTATTGGGTGTAGTAAAATATAAACCAGTTTCCCCTCTTCCGGGATTTTTAGAAAAAACTATAGTGCTGTCTGAGAGGCCAGGCGGCGTGAATGGTAACTGTTTAAGTCTCATCGAATCGTCGATTTGCACATGTCCAGCTCCTGCGCTAGACAAAATTAAATCTCTGTTACTGATAGTTGGCTCTATTCTCGATTCAACTATTAGAATGTTTTGCACTTGATGATAATTCCTATCCCAAATTGCGCGAATAGATCCGTTTAAATTAAGCACTAATTGTCCCTCGATACCCCTAGACACTGTTAACCGAGAGTTTCCGTCAACAATATAGTCTGGTTCGGCTAATCCTGCAGCTATAGCATCATCAACATATTTTTTATTAGGAATGTGATCGTTGCTGGTAACACGACTAGCATAATTTACAGTTCCTTCTACACTGATAACACCGTTTCCGGAATTTATCAAATATAGATTATTACCTGCAGTGTTAATGTGATTAGTTCTTATTGGAAGTATCGAGTTGTTTTCGTCTTTTAAGACAAAAGAACCTTGTGCATTAATCTGTGTTAAAAGAGAGTTTGGTCTAGTTATGTTTTCGTCAAACAAAAACTTAGCGTTAGGCAATGCCCCTCTATCGATTTCTATACCTGATTGATTAGCGTTTACTGTGATACCTAGTCCGACTTCACCGCTATTCAATACTATTATGTTATCTTTGATTAAAGTATTTTCGGCGGTAATATTGAAAACTGCACCGAGGATAGTTAGATTTCCCGTAACTACAACTCCACCGACGTTTTCGCCGGTGTCTAGGATTATAGTTCCACCTTGATTTACTGATAATCGATAGTCATTATCGTAAACTTTAACTATCTTTGACATCGGATATCTCTATTAAATAGCGGTTAATTCGATATATGTCGAAGTTGAATCGTCTACTACGTACCATTTATATCGATTATTTGAAAAATCTCGACAGGTTCGATTATATAATTTAGATAACCTAATTGTCTGGCTACCAAAGTTTCCAAACAATATCATTTCACCTTCTGCTAGTGCGCCCGGGGCTTTGTTAACTACTGTACAGACTGCTGTTGCAGCTGAGGTAGTGACTTTAAATTTTTTAGTGCCGCGTTGGCTAACGATAAAGCCATCTACTGCACCACTACCGTTTGTGTTTGCTGTGATTCTAATGCTGATATCAGGGCTGGTATTAGCTAATTGACCAAAATATTTTTTATTAACTGGACGTCCCATTGTTTTCTCCTTATGACGTTTTAGGTCTATGCGGCGGGTACCGCATAAGTTCCGTTACCGGATTCTTTTAGACAAAGTATTTAGCTGTTTGTCTTTGTTAATATTCAATCACCATGATAAACTCTTATGCCAACAAAGTCGATATATCCTTGATCTTTATGAGGAGTTTTTTTGTTAGGTCCTAATTCGATAACGATTCCAAACGACTGTCCTGACAATTGTTGTGGAGAAATGTTTGATTCCCACACATTGTTTGATCCGCCGTATATCTGCAAATCTTCGGCAAGGTCGTTATATAGATTTTTTCCTATTAATTCATTGTCATAGGTTAATTGTATCACATAATCTTGTATTCTAGCCAATCGCTGAGTAACTAATTTAAGTTCAATTCCTGTAATATTTTCTAATAACGGAATTTGAAAATTAGTACACCATAATTGCGTAGAAGAATTAACCCCTCCTAAATTGTCTCTCCTTGCGATACGATAAAACGGTTTTTCTGTGATATTAAAGCTGTCAATCTGACCTAATGAAAAATTATTGATCCAGCTTATATCGTTGTCTTGATTAGATACCTGCAAAATCGTCTTTGGGGAATAGAATTTAGTAACGGACATAAAAATATTTACCAATAAAAAAGGGCTCCGAGGAGCCCTTATAACTTTTAAAAAGTTTTTTTGATTAACTGAACTTAACGTTGCTGCTAGTAACATCAACCTTAGCCAGATAGTCAGCAGCATTACCAAGAGACGATGCTGTGTTGGTTAGTTCAACATAGCCATACCTTGTCATGAAGCTTACGACTGGTTCAAATGTTGCTGGATCTAGAACAACACCACTGCTCATCAATGGAATGTATGGGCAGTAGAATGCTGCTGCATCAGATTCAGAAGAACCTTTGTATCCGATCAATACTGCAGTACTGTCTGGAGCATAGGTATCGACGTAGACTTTCATCGCAGAGTTTAGAGTTCCAACGAACTTAGTGTTTGTTGGAGCTTCGAAGGTACCTTCTGTGGTTCTTGCGAATGCAGAAGTTGTCGCGCTCTGAAGGATGGTCAATGCTAGTGGGCTAACCACAGCAAAGTTACCAGCACCACGACGTGTACGCTGAGCGATGATGTTAGAAGCACGATTGATCTGGACAGCCAGAGCAGCATGCTCGTCACCGACGAACGTAGCTGTACCACTAACTGCACTCTGATCATAGGTTTGAACCGCAGTTCCTGCTAGTGTACGAAGGCTAGCGAGGATTTCTTGATCGATTTCAGCTGTGATTTCTTGTGCAAGCGCAGCCATGATTTCTGCTTCAACGTCAATACCTTGTTGGGCTTGTGCGTCTTGTGCAGCTTCGAACGTCCAGCGAGCAGACAATTTACGTGTCTTAGCTTCAACCGTCTGTTTCAAAATCTGGATGCTCATGCGCTTTCCGGCAACACCTTCTAGAGCGGCCGTAGAAGCAGCTTTAGGAGCACTATCGCTGTCGTTACCAGAATAGGCACGAGCGATATTGAATGGGCTTAGAGCCTCATCACCTGCAGTTACACCATCAGCTTGATCGGCATATCTAACACGTAGAGTATGGATCTGTCCGACTGGCCCAGTCATAGGCTGGACACCGACCAACTCGTTAGCAATAACTGTTGGCATGACCCGTCTAATCACGGGTAGGATAACACGGTTAAGTGTTGCGACGTTACCGGCAGAAGTGGCACCAGTAGTAGCAGATTCTGACAGATACTTGCGAGTATTCTCTAAAGTAACTGCCATAACTGACTTCTTAGTACCTTGAAGGCCTTCTAATAGTGCCTCTTTAGTTTCTTGCCAGCGGCTTTCTAGTAGTTCTGACATTTAAGTTTCTCCTTATTTCAATCCAGCGAGGCGTCTGATATCTATTACATCGGCCTGGCTTGCAGTAGCACTACTAATGCTATTTGTTTCTTTATTGCCTGTGATTTCTTTAGCCTCTACTAATGCCTTCTTCTTCTCCGGTGTGGTACCTTGCAAGACTGCTGGCAGATATTTGTCATAGCTGCTTTGTAATTTTGAGGTCTGCACACTTTCTAATAACTCGCTCATAATGTTTTTTTGGTCGTTGTTTAAAGGACTGAAAAGCTCATTCATAATTTCTTTTCTTTGGGCAATAGCTTCTGCTCTAGCAATTTCTTGCTGTTTGCTTTCAATTAACTGTTGCTTTTCTGAGATAGCTTCACGAGCCTCTGCGAGTTGCTTTTCTTTTTCTGCGACTACTTTCAATAATTTAGATGTTTCCGATTTCTCGTTTAACAAACTTGATTGATATTCAGTAGTAAATGCTTCAAAGATTTTACGACCAAAGTCATTTTTCCTAGCTTGGTCGATGTCTTCTTTCAACTGAGTAATTTCTTTAGTTAATCCTTTTGTTACAACATCTTCGATTAAACCAACACTTTGTTTAATAAACTTAGTTTTCAGTTTTTCGAATTGTACTTTAGCTTCTTTTACTAAACGTACCTTAGTTTCTGCGAGGTCTTTTTTATCTTCGTAGAAATCTGCGATTTCTTTAGCAAGAGATTCGATTATAAATGTTTCTAGCTTTGCGAAATTTTCAGCCATGGCTTTTTGATCTTCATGTAATTCTGTGATCTCTTTGGCCAGGCTTTCTAATACAAACTTGTTTAATTTACCGGTATGTTCACGGATCGCTACAGCATATTTGGCTTTAGCTTCTGCCAATTGTGCTCGATCTTCAGTAAATTCCTGTATTTCAGCAGTAAGACGGTCGGTGATCATTTGATCGATAGCTTCAATCATTACTTGCTTGTCGTGTTCGTATTTTTGTGCGAATTCTTCGCGGAGCTCTTGTGTAGCTGCTTGTCGATTTTCTTGAATTTTTTGTTCCCAAGCTCGTTCGATATCAGCTTTGATCTCTTCAGAAATCACATTGTTTTCAAATAATTGTTTTAGTGCATCCAACATGTGATTCTCCCTAGTTATTGGAGTCCACCTATTATCTTTAATAGGCTTTCTTTTAAGTACTTCTGTGCCTTTTTGTCGCCTTGTATTTCATTTGCTATTTTCATAGCGTTGTAACCACCTTTATTGTTCATCAAATGCTCATAAATTGGTGTTGGATATGCACCGGGTGCGCTGGGCTGTGCTACAACGTCAACGGTGATAATCTCGTAATCAGACACTTCACCGGAACCGTCCTCTCGGACGTTTCCGGATCCGCGCGAACTGACACCTAACTTCACACCGCTTTCTAGCATGGTTTTAACCAGCTGTCCCATCGGTGTGGGCAGGATTTTCATTTTTCCGTAGCCATTTGGTCCTTCCATCCACATCTCTGTGATCATATGGCTTACACGGTCTAGGTTAATCTTTAAATCATCGGGGTGATCTACTTCTCCGAGAACTGAATATCCGCCAGTGACTTGATCGTTTAGTGTTTTGACAGCCCTAGAGATCTCGCTCACAGGATACACACGCTGATTAGCGTTGCGGATGCCGCCTTGGATGCAGATACCTTTCATGTAAAGGTTCTTACCGTCAGCACCATCCGATTCCACGACCATTCGGGCTTGATCGAATGTTAGGTTCTCTCTTAAGTAGAAACTCATCTTCAGATCCTAGATTACTTTTTTCCGCCGATTAGGCTCTTGGTATTGGCTCCATTGTCGCCGCTACCTTTCTTTTCTACGCCATGCCCTTTGCTGTCTTTGCTGTAGAAAGACTTAGCATTAGTTCCACCGACTTTGTTTACGTTTCCGGTGTTCATGTCTTTAGGGCTAGGATTAGCTAGACCACCTTGCGTGCCGCCTTTTTCTGTAGAAAAGCTCTTAGCGATATTTGCGGTTGTGCCGCCCATATCGTTCTTTCCAGCTACCGCAGACTTGGTATTAGCACCATTATCGCCCATTGTCGCTGTTCTTTTTTCGGTGTACTCACGTATTCCTTCCTTGGCAAACGGATTACCTTCTTCTTCGGAATCGTCGTCACCCTCTTCGGAATCGTCGTCACCCTCTTCAGATTCTTCACCTGCTAGCATAGCTTCAAATTCAGCTTTTAGATCTTCTAATGCATCTTTGATATCCATGACATCGTCTTTTGTAGCAGGCTCATCGCCGTCCATGCTATCGTCGTCAATTTCTCCGCCAATGTCATCCATACCGTCTACATCGGTGTCAACAACATCAGACATCATACTATCAGCAGGATCACCACCGATTTCCTGCATACCAAACATTTCATCAACTTCTTCGTCCGAAGCTTCGTCTAAATCTTCGTCAGCTGACGACTCATCAACTTCCTCATCCGACGACTCATCAACTTCCTCATCTGAATCTTCTACCTGGATGTCATCATCGAGAAGATTTTCATAAATTTCGCGAGATTTAGCAACCACTAATTCGTGGAACAGTTCCTCGGCTTTATCTTTTTCTTCATTAATCAGATGTTGCAGCATCTGTTCTAGTTTAATTCTATCAGACATGTTTTTCTCCTATGGTTATGCGGGATTTTCCCTTAAAGGCTGTCGAAGTATTTAATATAAATGTAAAATAACCGGTCAATACCGGTTAAAAACGGTCGTTTTATCGATTAATTTCTAATTGAAATTCGTCATAGTTCATCATTTTAAAATTTTGATATTTTTCTTTCCAATTAAAATCTAAAGGGTTATCTTCGGTTACCCTTGTATATTCTATATTTGGATTTTCTTTTATTACTAATTCCGTCTGTCTGCTCCAGTTTCCGTGATATGTTGCGGGATCTGTGCTTCTACGATAATTAGGAGTATCGGAGTAGACATTATTAAAAAATTTTTCATTAACGCCTTTGTAGTCAAACCCTAATATGTATATTTTTTCGTGTTTGTTGATCGATGCTAGATGTAGTGCCGTAGGGCCTGAACTCCAACCTTTAGAAACATCAAAATAATTTAAATTTTGCATACCTCGATATCTGCTGTTACGATTGGTCCAAACATTGGTAGTATATTGCACACGCTTTTCGTTTAATTCGACTATCATTTTTGGATCTACTGCTATGAGATAATCAGGAAGGAAATCTCTATATATGGCATTACACCCGTATATCTTTCCTTTGTGTTTTAAAATCTGCATATCTATTACTAGTCGACTTCGGCCGTTACCTAGTACAAACGCTATACTCATAGATTACATTGATTCTTGTGCAGGTGTGCTATACATCATAGAAATAAATTCTAATTCTTTTTGTTGTTCTTTGATATGCTTCTCTGATGCTCGCCGAATCTCATTGATTTGTCCTAGTGTTAACCTAGTTTTCCTAGTGTCATCATAGTCTAAGATGCTAGTATCTCTAGATGGCATATAGCTGTCGTCTGTAGTTTTTTCTGCAGTATCTCTGTTAAAATAAAATAGTTCTCTAAGTATCATGATATGATATTTATTTTGTTAGGCTGGCTGCGGTGGTGGAGTTTCAGGAGCGGGTGAATCTGCATTTATCTCTGAATCCATAGTATCTGGAGCTTCATCTCCTTCTGCTGAACCTAGATCGCCGTCTATCCCCGTGGGGCTAATACCCGCAGTTCTTAATTCTCCTGCTGCGTCTAGACTAGCTTTTCCAGATCCGTTTTCTTCTTTCCAAAGATTTTCATTTTCTGCAACATCCTCATCAGTCATTCCCAAAAATCTCTTTAATGCAAATCGCTTGCTGATAAAAGGTAATCCGACCATTTGTGTAAAAGTAGATATACGTTGGTTATCTAATTCTGCTTGTCGATAAGCAGCAAAATTTTGAGGACTTTGGAATTTTAGTTCAAATAAACTAAAGTCTACATTTATTCCTTTATTATACAGATATAATTTAAATTCTTGATCAAACGTGTTTATCATCAAGGTTTGTAGACGCTCACAGTATTTGTTGAATCTTAGTTCTTGTATGTAGGCAGTACCAACTCTACCGTCATTATATTGGCTTTGGCTATCGTCCGCACCGGTGGGTAGATAGCTGCTAGGAATACGCAGAGCACGCATTAATTTATTAGTAAAATATTTTAGATCGTCGATTTCGCCTAGATTAGTACCGCCTGGCAGCGTGTCAACCTTAGATCCACGACCTTCCGCAGTCTGCGGAAAGAAATAATCTTCATTGATAGACAAAGGATTATAGGCAGAATCTATCACAGACCCGCCCCCAGTTGATGATGGAATTCTGCGCTGGTGTATTTCGTTTTTAACACGCTCGACAAACCCCATAGCGAGGTGGCTGGGCATGTTTCCTACATCGATATAAAAAACTCTGCGTTCAGGCGCACGTTGCACTCGATAAATGATGATAGCATCTTCTAAAAGTTCTTTCTGTTTGTAGACTTTGAACACAGATTCTAATAAACTGTTTCCAAATGGGTAATTGTTATCTAATCCTTCAGAGAGACTGAGATGCACAACATGTTTAGAATCTATAGCGAATTCGTTTTGAGCTACAGTAAATCTAGAACCGGTTTGCTGAGGGTACGATCCGGTCATTCCTCGAGCTCCACTACCGCCTTGCACGTAGGCTGCACCTCCAGGTTGTTGATTTTGTGTGTTAGGATTGATCTGCGTGACTACGAGATTTTGAAAATTAACATTAATATCTCTTATCACATATTGTTCGGGTTTTTTACCCTCGCTTTCATTAACTATGATTCTAGTAACTTTACCTGGATCTACATAAAACCATTTTTGTGTTTCGGGATCTCTAATAAAAAACCCATCGCCATATTTGAATAGATTTCTTGCTACACGAAACATTCTAGTGTTCAGTTCTTGTAACTTAGTCCACTGTTGTAGATATTCTTTTAACACAGTTATTTCGGTGTTAGTTGGTCTACCTTTAAAATTTAACGTAAACGGTGTGTTATTTTCTTTGTTTTTTTGGGTACAAAACTCAGCGAGTATATCTAGAGCAGCATTAACTTCCGAATCCCAATCCATGGTATCATATTGCATATACCGTTCGATGCGATTAGGACTTCCGCTGTAAACATCTGGAAGATAAGAACTATAGTTAGTTCTAGCAGGTCCGGCTCTACCACCAGCCCCAGATATAGGGCTTATAGTGCCTGAAGCTGCTCCTTGAACAGGGGAGAAATGTCTTTTCCAACTCATATTTTTATTTCTGTATCCTTAAGCCAATGAAGATGAGCCTATCAAAGTTCCTGTTCTCATCGAAACAAGCATGCCTTTTCTAGCTCGAGCTAATTCATCATTGTTTACACTCTGTAAGTTAACTAGATCAGCTACTAGAGTATTTAACTGATTTATTTTTTCATTCATTGAAACTAGAGAATCGTTCTGAGATCTCATCAGCGATATATTCGTATCCGACGAAGCATTATTTTTCATAATTTGCTCATTGTTAGATTTAGAGTTTTCTTTGGTTTTATCCAACTCTTCTTGGATCCTTTTCACTTCTTCTCTGTATTTTTTTTCTATTTCACTGGCTTGATCAAAAACATTTTTTGGACTAGGGGGGCTTGCCGAAGTATTCGACCCGGCACCAGTTAGTCCAGCGAAAAATTTAGCAGCCTTTTCTGGGCTAATAATTCCTAATGTCGCAGCACTGACCAATCCTCCAGCACCGGCTGCTGCAGTTTCTCCGGCAGTTGCCGATCTAGGTTTACCGGTTTTTGGATCTATTGGTAGTCCTAAAGTCTCGCTGGCGTTATATGCTGCATGTATAGTTTCTCCGGCACCTACTAACAATCCCACCCCGGGTATGAATTTCGCCGCACCTAGACCTAATCTTTTTAGCAAAGCGCCCGCACCTGCAGCAGTCCCTTGTTTTAAAGAGTCCCCAGGCAAAGTTGGACCTTTATTTCTGCTGGCGCTAACAGCGTCTTTAGTAGCCTTGATCGCATCTCCAGGTGCTCGTAACACATCTCTCGCACCTCTAATTATAGCTGATTTAGCAAATAATAAACTAATAGCACCGGCTAATGCTGCTGCAGCAACTGGACTGGTAAACAATGATAATAACCCTTCTCCAACCATAGGAATCACTGCAGTGAATAAAGTGTTTATTCCAGCCTGGGCATAGGGCTTTAGGTCTTCGAACATTTTTTGTAGATAAGGGCCGCCATAATTTTTAAGATCTTCCCAGAGTTGCCTAAATGCTTCGTTAGCTCCTTGTGTTCCCAGCGTATCTATAAACTCTTTCATCCGTTGTGCTGTCATCTGAGCAAACTGTTCTATAGATTTTATTAGTTCACCGCCTGGACCTAGTTTTATAACTAGATTAGCTCCAGCTAATTCTAAAGCTTTTAATGCAGGTATCATTGCGATCGTTACAGCATTCCGTATGTCTAGCAGCACACCATCTAGATTAGCCAGAGATTTTTCGGTAGTTGATAACGCTGTTTTTTGACTATTAGCAGCATCTTCGTGCCCAAGACCAAATTTCTGTAATCCCTGTAAATACGCTGCGGTGGCAGGTGGCAGTTCTTTGCCCATGGTCATTGTTTGGGTGATGAATCGCCGAGTCGGCTCATCTAGGTCGTTCATCCTTTCGGCAGCGGTGCGAATCTGTTCTTCAAATCTTGCCACAGATCCTGGTACTCCCCGAAACATGTCTTGGATAGTCGGTGCTAGATCTATACCTATCGCTTTCAATCCTACTGCAAAACTTTTTGCTGAATCCGTCAACGGCACACCAACACCGCCGATCATATCTCTTAAAATGGTTACGAGTTGACCTCGACCTTCTTCTTCTAATTGCCTAAGGCCTGCATTTAATCTATTCCGCTCTGAAGTTTCTAACTTTGATAGAGCATTACGCATCCTAGTATCAGCAGCTACCTGTTTATTAGCATCGTCGATCGACCTTCGTTGTAGGCCAGTGGCTCTTGCCAATCGATCTAACTCGAAATTATAATTTTGTGCACCTTTGGCTAGTTGATCGGTGCTCATCGATTCTATCCTGCCCAACCTTCGTTGTTGATCTAGATAGCTAGCAGTAAACTCCGCAGTTTCCTCCATAGAAAATCCTAGCCTAGCAAACTGAGGTCTAAGTTTCTGCACTTCTCCGCTGATCTGCGTAAATCTTCTGGCACCTTGGTTCACAGAACCGCCTAAGGCACTAAGGTCTCTGGCATTCTCTGTTATAACTTTTTTATAGACTTCTAACGGCAGATTGGCTTCTACCGCACGGAGCTTTATATCGGTGAGACCGGTTCCGAGATCCGCACCTACCTGACTTAAATCTCGAAAATCTGTGATCATACCTTCGAGGACATGTCCAAATGTTCCTAGAGTGTTTATAGGTATGATGCTGGTCAAAGCATCAGTCATTTGGGTTAGCTTAGGAGTATTCGTCGCGAAAGCGATATTAAATGCTGATGAAACGGTGCTATCTATGAGTTTGGCTAATCCTGTGATTAGCCCGAGAGTACCTTTAGCTAGAGAGGAAATGCTGGTGGCTGCAGTTTTAGCCGATTCGCCTAGTTTTTCAACGCCAACATTTGACTGTCTCAGCGAACGATTATAGAGATCTTGTAATCTAGCTCGCTCTCTATCTGAAGCGATATTATTACCGCCGGATCCTGATCTCCTAGAGCTAGAACTTTCGACCAGTTCTACTAGTCGTAAGAGAGTAGCTTCGGACGCAGCGTTTTCTAATATACTACCATCGAGGTCACCACCTCGAACTTCGACTCGTTCAGCCATTTAATTTTTCAGTATAATCTGCTCAGATAAATACAATCAAGAATCAACATACACTATTTAGTTGGAGGAAATAACCGTGGTCGAACAGAATCCATTGCAGAAGTATTATAGACAGCCTAAAATCTATATTAGATTGCCTAGTTCCGGTAGCTATTATCCCCCGGGATCGTTAGAGAGATCAAACAACGGTGAGTATCCGGTATTCTCGATGACTGCCAGAGATGAACTGTTGATAAGAACGCCCGATGCGCTGTTAAACGGACAAGCTACCGTGGATATGATACAAAACTGCGTGCCGAACATACGCAATGCCTGGGA
>Ga0169931_10003764_pt1 | contig 23921 bp, 14 predicted proteins | sample Kivu_15m_20L_FD_129675 | JGI IMG/M metagenome (GOLD analysis project Ga0169931, IMG submission 129675) | Freshwater microbial communities from Lake Kivu, Western Province, Rwanda to study Microbial Dark Matter (Phase II) - Kivu_15m_20L... | ecosystem: Environmental > Aquatic > Freshwater > Lake...
ATTTTATAATTAATTACATTAGCAGAAATTTAATCTTAATCATTAAAAAATAATATTATAATTAATTACAATAGCAGAAATTTAATCTTAAAAATATTTAATTAAAATAAATTTAGTAAAATAATTTAATTTAAACAATATTACATTAATTCAATAAAATGAATGAATCCGAAAATTTATTGATAATTACACTTTCTCAACTAGGATGGTAAGTAAATTTATTAAATAATTTTATACATAACTTAATTTAACACCATAATATGTAAAGTCTTTCTAAAGATTCAGAAATAAAATCTCTTCTTCAAATTACTAATGAAGAATTCGCTAAAATTTTATTAAAGCTTTGCAAAAAAATAACTGTTAATAAAGGAATAGACATCAGTTTACCAGAAACACTTTCAAGAGATTTAAATTCTAAATATAAAGAATGCCAGAAACTTGTGGACTTCCTAAAACATCTCGGATTTAAGGGAGACATTAATTTAAATAACATCCTCTTTCCATCTACGAAAGATATGCTAAGGATTTTTGAATTTACTTTAGAATATGTTACAAATTATGATGGAGCAGCTTTAGAATACGAACAAAATTTTTCTGATAAATATTTTTTGAAAATAAAAATTGCAAAGAAATTTTTAAATTGGGGGAAGGAAACTTGGATAATTCCTGAGTTGAAGTATTCTAATGAATTACAAATTGAAAATAGAAATGGGAATAATCCAATTTCAACCCCTATTTTGAAATTAGAGAAACAAAAGCTGAATGTTATTAAAAAGAAAATCAACGGGTTAAACATAAATATCCCTGAAAATAGTAAAATATGAATAGTTATTAAATTTTTCTTTTTAGTTATGAAAATTTCAAATAACAAAACTAATGAATTGATGAATGATAACAGAGTCAATATAATAACTGAAGATGATTTCAAAATAACAGGAATTTCATCTCAAGCTAACAATCATAACAGAATAATCGAACAGTTGAAACGAAAAAATAAAGCACCGTATGACTTATTATTAATAAACTATGATTAGTAATTCAGAAAAATCTGTAAATCAACAATTCATAGATTTAATTAACAAACGAAACTTTACAGCAGAATTTGTGAACAGAAATTTTTCAGAAAATAATTTTGTGAATAACATAAGAATCTTAGAAAAAAGAAACAAGCAGATTTATGGAAAATCTTCCCTCAATAATTCTACCTTATTTGAAGGAACAAAAGCCGATGAGTCAAATTTAAGAACATCTACAGCCTCTTACAACGAAGTTTCGGACAACAACAGGACATCTATGGAAAACTCAAATAGAAATCAAAATATTTACATGAAGAAACTTGACTCTTTAATGATTAATTATGAAAAAGAAAAAGAAATTAAGAATTCTGAAATAAAGGAACTTTCCTTTAAATTACAAAATATTATAAATTCTATTGAGCAACAGACCCAATACATTGAAGAACAACAAAGCAAAAGACAAGATCTAAGCGAATCTATTAAAGATTTAACTGAAAAGAACGAAAACATAATTAAGAATATCGAAGAAAAATTAGAAACTTTTGAACAGATTCAGAAACTTAACAGATCGGAATTCAAAGAGCAAGATTTAAATCAAGAGGTATCGACATTAGAAAAGAAATTCGATGAGATGATTACTAATTGGGAGGAATATTCTTCTCATGCTAAATCTAGAATTGAAGAACTTAAAAATTCTATTGAAGTGAAAAAGAAAGAATATAACTTTAAATACGAAAAAATTTCTTCTCTCAAAAAGGAAGTTGATGAAATTTCTTCTAAAATTGTATTGAAACAAGAGCTGGCAAATTTCTTAAATGAAGAGTACCAGAAAATTCCCTTAGATATTAACAGAAATAAATTTATCACAAAAATTTCTGAATTGACTCAAAGTATCTTTCAAGAGAAAAACAGTATAAGCAAGATTCTCAACGAACTTAGACAGTCCGAAAACCAAATTCTATCAATGAATGATACTATTAAGAGAGTAGATAATGAATTAGAAGAAAAACTTTATCAAGTATAAATACTAAAATTAATATAATAAAATTTAGGATGCTAAGGGAACTTCTTCCTTAAAAGATCTCTATGCTCTTTTCATCAACATAAGAGATGGTTATAATAGTATCCAAAAAAATATCATCGATTCACAATTAATAAAAAATAAAATAAAAGAATTAGAAAATAGCGTTGATGATTATCAACAAAAGCTGAGGTCTTATGATTACAACCAGTTAAGGGAACAAGTTGAATTTCTCAAATCAGAAAATAGCAAAACTTTCAAAAATAAATAATCAAAATTCCCATATTTCTATCATAAAATTAAAAATTAGTTATAAAAAAATATAATTCGATTTCAGTTTTATATGTTATTAAATTTAATTAATTTATTTAATAACTCATTAAACTAGCAATCGGTATAAATTATTAGTTGGTTGGAAAATAATATAGTCGCAGAAGAATGTTATTAAGTATTAAATGTAAAAATACAACCCTGTGCTTGTATTTACTAGTATTATATCTCAACTCTAGTTTTTCATCCTGCGCAGGAATTGTCAATTTTAAATTAACTGATTTAGATTCCTCCGCTATGGATTTGGTATGGTGCGGGAATGCAAAGGACACTCTAATAATACTAACAGAAAAAAATTCATTATACCGCAGTGATGATAAAGGATTTTCATTCAAGAAATTAAATGATGTTTTGATGCATACAGGTAAACAAGAATTGGAAGAAAATGACAAGGAAATAGGAAAGGTCTCAAGAATTTTGGAATCACCAGTGGATAAAAGTTTATTGATATTTTTAGGAACTCATGGTATAAACTGGATAGGAGAAGATTGTGGAAGAAAAGTAAAAGCCTTAAATCACGGGAGAAAAATCCAAGAGTATCAATTCCATCCTACTGAGAGAGATTGGGGATTAGCCACTGCGTTTACTATGTGTGAAGATTTCACAGATGGGGAACCTTGTAAAATCTATAAGGAGCTATATCTCACAAAGGATTTAGGAGTTAATTGGGTGCTTTTGGGATCCTACATTTATCAGTTCGGATGGGGGGCAGTTGATGAATCTCACATTAAAGCTGGTATCCCTAAAGAAAGAATTTTAGTCACTACTGAACCCAGTGCTAAAGGGCATCAAAAACATGGAGGATGGTCATATAAAATTGATTTCTATTATTCAGATGATTTATTTAGAACAATAAAAATAGGAGTTCATAAGGGTAACAGATTTTTACTGACTAAAGATTATTTATATGTCGCTCAAGTTGTTGATCAAGACACGCAAGAAGTAAATCTTCTTGTTTCTAAAAGTACTTCAAAATATTATCATTTCAACCATGTCAATGTTTATTCTAACAGGCTTACTGAACATTCCTACTCATTTTTAGATACCTCTGAACAAACTGTATTCTTACACATTAATCATTTCGGAGATGTTAGCAAGTACGGTCACATTTATATATCCGGTGAAAACGGAACAAATTTTTCCCTCTCTCTGAGATATAATGTAAGAACAGAACATGATCACCGTTGTGATTTCCAAAAAGTAGAATCCATCGAAGGAACATACATTGCAAATGTGATAGATAGAGAATATATGGCTGAAGCTGAACAACAAATGGAAGAAGAAGAAATAGAAGAAGCAGAATCCATGGAAATAGGAAGTCAACACAATAATAAGAAAAGCGAGAGTCATAATACCTATAGACATTACTTACAAACTATGATAACTTTCAACAAAGGAGGCATTTGGAAAAGAATCACTGCTCCTTTAACAGATGTCGATGGGAAAAAATATGATTGTGATGAAGATTGCTATTTAAATATACACGGGTTACATGGTGATATAGTTGGGTTCTATTCTGTTGAATCTGCAGCTGGTATTGTTATTTCAAATGGTAATGTAGGAGCGTACTTGTCAAATATTCCTGATGAAAATTCTACCTTCTTAAGTAGAGATGGTGGTCTTAACTGGTTTGAAATTCGTAAAGGTCCTCATATTTATGAAATAGGAGATCATGGAGCACTTATTGTAATTGCAGATGATACTAAACCTACAGATACAATCTTTTTCTCATGGGATGAGGGTCTAACATGGCACGATATTAAGATTTCATCTGAAAAAATGACTGTAACTAATATAGTAATCGAACCAAATTCTATTTCTCAGAATTTTATAATATATGGAGTTTCTAATAAAAAAGGAAAGGAAAAAGGTATTGTAGTAGGAATCGATTTTTCAACTCTTCACGAGCCACAATGCAGAAATCCTGATTCCCCAAATACTGAGAACTCAGATTATGAGACTTGGACACCAAATGACGGAAGAGCCGGACACGAATGTCTACTTGGGAAAAAAGTTGTATTAATCCGAAGAAAAAGAGAAGCTGAATGCTACAATGGATTAACGTTCGAGAGGAAAACTGAAGTGAAATATTGTGATTGTACTGATGAGGACTACGAATGTGATTATGGATTCGCAAGGTCATATGTTAATGATCCTTGCACACCCATACACAAATCAACGAAATCTCAAACTAATCCTTACGAGCCACCAGAGAATTGTAATGGATTTTACACTATTTCTAAAGGTTACAGAAAAATCCCTGGAAATAAATGCGTAAACGGCGTTAAATACGATCCTATTGTATTACAATGTCCTAATAAATTCTTGCTAAGTCTGGGAAAGATCACATTATTCGTAATTATTGGATTAATTGGAGTTGGTATTTTCATTCTTTTCTTTAATAAAAATTACTTTTCAAATATTGCAGGAATAGCTGGCTTAATAAAATCAAAAGAAAATAAACAACAGTCAGAATATATAGACATTGTAATTTACATATATTAATAATATAAATTTTAGGATTGTGAAAACGAAACTCTTTTTGATGAAGATAATGATCCCCTAGAATCTACTATTAATACAACTAATAAAAATAAGAAAAATAAAAAGAACAATTCAGAATCTATTGACATTGACGATAATAAAGAAATGATAAAGCTAAGTGCTGGGAAGAAATAAAATTAATTAAGATTAATTTATGTCTTTATATAAAGTAAATTAAATAGATATATATATATAGTTTTAGACTTAATTTAAATTTATTTTTAAATAAGTTTCTTTATTCATTTTTATATATTTTTCTGACTGATCCAAAAAGAAAAAAATAATTATTCAAAATGATCTAAATCCCAAATAATTATTTATTGAATTTATTATATATTTCAAAATTAAAAATAATTTAAAATGTTTAATGCCTTTCGTATTGTAAACTCCCAATTTATGAAAAATGGGATGAATAATAGTTTGAAAATAAAAAACTTTATGTCCTCACCTTTTATAAGAGGATTTTCAAGATTTAATTTTTCTTCTCGTGTAGATAGTAATTACTTACTTTCTGCAGAATCTGGAAATTTTTCCAATAATTTAGAAAATCATTTATCTACTTATGATATGTCTGAATTTTCAGCTTATGAATATTTAGGTGCTGGGAACAAAGTGAATTTAGTAAGCTACGAAAGCGACAAAGAATCAGGAAGTTCAAGAAAAAAAGGAAAAACCAATAGCCAAGCAACTACTAGTTCCACTAAGAACTCACAAGTACAGAAAAAAAAAGAAGCCACCCGAGTAAAGAATGTAGCAGTAGCTGCTAGCTCTAAGAAAAAGAAAGATACTGAAAATTCCCCAAAGGTTGCGAAAACTGTGAAACAAAAAAGCAAAGTCACAGAAAAGCCAGCTGCATCAGTAAAAAAAGTTGCGACTAAAAAGAATGCAGCTGAGAAACCAGCGCCAGCTTCAAAGTCTGGAAGTAAAGGCAAGAAGACTGTGAAAGAAGCATTATCAGATACAGAAAGCTCTAAAAAGAAAAATATGAAAGAAGCATTATCAGATACAGAAAGCTCTAAAAAGAAAAATATGAAAGCAGCATTATCAGATACAGAAAGCTCTAAAAAGAAAAATATGAAAGCAGCATTATCAGATACAGAAAGCTCTAAAAAGAAAAAAGTCGTTGCACCAAAAGAGAAAACTACGCAGAAAGCTGTAACTAAAGTCTCAAAAATAAGCCCACCAAAAAAAGCTTCAACTCCGAAGAAAGCTGTTGTAAATACTAAATCAGAAGTTAAGAAAAAGGCTTCAGCTGAAAAGACTGCAAAGAAAAAAGCAAGTCCTGTTTCAGCTAAGAAATCCACCACAACTGCAGCATCTGAAAAGAAAAAAACAGCTGCTACTACAAAGAATGCAGCTACTACTAGAACAAGAGTTGTTAAACCTAAAAAAGAAGCAGATTCTACACCTGCTAAAAAGAGATACTTCTTCTTTAGAAAAAAGAAAGCATCAGCATAAAAAATTCTAATATGTTGAAAAAAAACTACTAAATTAAAAATTTAATAATAAAATAAAAGAATATTAAATAATAATGCATTCTATTGGAAAAAATAATAAAGAAGTATAAATAATTTATATATTTAAAATAAAGGATTCTCAGAATTCTATAACTGGATTAAGGACAGAAAAAAATCAATTAAATGATAAATTGATAGAAGAACAAGACTTAAAATCAAGTAAAAAGTAAATTTTCATCTTAAATCTTAGAAATATAATTCTTACTGTTTTATTTATTTGGATTAGTTTCCCAAAAATCTGAGATATTCAAAAGTTATCCGATCAAAAAGAATCAACAAAAATATAAAAATATGAAAAATATCTTCTGTTGCTGTATAAAAAAGAAATCCTTATTTAATATTACCTCCGAAACAAATTTTAATCCTCCCCTCTCGCAACGAAGTTCAGTTTATCAAAGAAAACGCACAATTCTAAAAGAACTAATTGAACTAAATAAGATGAACGAATGGGATCAGATAAAAGAAAACCTAAACAAAAAAGTAAAAGTAAAAAGTTTTAAATCTCATTTTCTGTCATTTTTCAAAGATAACTCAACATACATGAAATCTTGGAATACATTCTTTTCTTTATTTGTTGTTATCGTTGTATATTTATACTTCTTAAAAATTGTATTTGTCGACATGCATTTGAATTTAGAAGAAGAAAAGAGTGAATTATTTAATTACACATATTACATGATAAATTTGGTCTTCTCGATCGACTGTATTAATTCTTTGGTCCGTTTATTCATAAATCTTTCAACGTTTACCAAGTGTATTTCAATTATTGTCATAATCCCACTCAAATTATTTATTTCAATTCCGTTTAGTTTAAATAACGAAAATATTTCTTTTATTTTAATAAAATTTTTCCGTGTGGATCTGATACATACACTGTTCACGGTCGTAAGAGTAAAATCAGATAGCATAATAAGGCAGTTCATTCATAATCAGAGATTAAAGATATACTTGGTGTTCTTTAACGCAATTTTTAAATTTTTGCTTACTTTTATTCTTTATGCACATTTTTGCGCTTGCTTGAATGTAATAATAACACTCAAGAACCATCAAAAAAATAATATACAACATGATGCTTCTTATATTGAATTTTTGTACTTCAGTTTTACTATCTTTACCACTGTTGGCTATGGAGATATATTTGCTCCCTATAATATACTCTCTATGCTCATCGGGATGATTAATATGATATTCGGTGTAGAGTTATTTGGTATAATTATTTATTATATCCAGTTGTTGTTTACACAATTGAAAGATTTAAAAAGGGAGGAACTTTTTCAAAACTTTGAAATGTTTATTTCAAAAATGGAAAATAATTCGGGAAGGGTCATGCCTAAATATCTTAGAGATGCTATGTACGCATGTTATGCACTAAAAATGGGAATATCATTTAATAAGCTGTTTATCAATTATGAAAATTTATTTAAATCTTGCAAAAAGGAAATTTTGGATGAATTAAAAAATAGCATCTTCGAATTTATTGATGGAGAATATAACGTGTTTTTTAGAGGATGCTCAAAAGAATTCAGATATGATATATATTCAAAATTGAGACCTAGAATGTATTTTTTATTTTTTATATATAGATTTAAACCAGGCAAATTATTAATTGATTACGAAGCAAAAGTAAAAAAATTGTATTTTCTTCTATATGGATCAGTTTCCATCTATAACGAATCGCATTTTCCTTTTATTTTGTATCCAACTTCGAGTTTAATTGGGGACTGGCCCTTCCTAACTGATACTCTTTCTGAATTCAAATACATTGTAAATGAACAGAAATTCGCTGTAGGTTTCGTGCTTGATAAAAAAAGCTTCAAAGAGATAACCGACAGAAATATCGGATCCTCCCAAGAGTTTTTTAAAATTTCTCAAAATAAAATAGAGTTCATAAAGAGAATAAAAAAATCTTTTAATTTTAGCACTCCTTTTCTTCGTGTTAGCGATGATACCAATTTAGCGACAGTAGAAAATAAAAGAAAACCAAAAAATAAGCTGTCAAATGCTGACAATGACAAGAATGTTTTTAAACTAAATAAGGAAGAAGATTTAAATATACTCAGCGATAATAAAACAACAATCGCAAAGACAAAATCCTTTAGTAAATCAAAAATTAAAAACAAACTTTCTGAATATAAAGTAAATAAGAAATTATATTTATTTCTTTTAGAACAAATTCTTAGAATATGAATCATCTCTTCACAATCTTGATAGAAGCATCATAAATAAAATGAAAACAACTAATGAGTCTATTTGTAGCATAATAAATAAACAATAAGTAGTATTAAAAATTAAATTGAATAATATAAATACAAAATAATTTTAAATGGCTTGGAAACTTACCTTAGACGAAATCAACGAATATAAAGCATCATTTACTTTAATTGATAAAGACTGTGATGGTAAAATATCTTCTGATGATCTGGGAATGCTGATGAGAAGTTTAGGAAGAAATTTTAGCAATAAAGAATTGAAGAAGATAACGCAGTACTGCGATAAAAAAGGGGGTTTGGTAGAATTACACGAATTTTTGACATTGATGGCAGAAAATGTTATGCAAGAAGATCAGTCAAAGTTAGTGAAGGCCTTCAAATACTTTGATAAAGATAATACAGGCACTATAGAACTGAGTGAATTGAAACATGTATTGACCTGTGTCTCTGAAACTTTGTCTTTAGAAGAAGTAGAAGCTTTGGAAAGATTAATTCAATTAGATTCTAATGGGAAATTCAACTATCGCGAGCTACTTCAAGTTATGCTAATTAAATAACTTAATTGCCATAAGTATGAATTCTTACTAATTGTTTGATGAAATGTAGGTTATTGCGAAAATAATAAATTTCATATACTTATTTAATAATAAATCATGCTTTTTGATTAATTTAATAAAATTTATATTCTTTTATTTATATTAATACATAATAAATTTTATAACAAATATTTAAGAAGTTAGTTGTATTTAATAAAGCATTAATTTATGTAAATTAGGATTTTACAATTTATCAAGATAGTCGTTAAGATTTGGAAGTTCTTGTTTAAGACCTTTTCTCTTTCTGATTCCCATAAGGATTGAGTATGCCTTGGATTTAACATCAAGGGGATCTTGATTGATGTTTTCCCAATGGTCAAAGACGCATTGAGGGAAGGCTTGTCCTGAAGTAAGAGATCTCAAGTGAGCAGTGAATCCGAAAGATTCTGATACTGGGAGATAAGCTTTGACGTTCAAAAGTGGTGTTCCAGCTACTGATTCTTCAGAAAAGACGACTCCTCTTCTTTGAGAGAAGCATTGGTAGATACCATTCATAACATCGTTAGGGGTAGCAATATCAACAAGGTAGATGGGTTCTTGGAATCTTGGTTGAGCAGTTAATTCGCAAGCATAGTAGACTCTTCTTGCAGTAGGGATGATTTGACCTCCACCTAAAAAAATGTATTAAAATAATATATTTACCTCTGTGAACGGCATCAGTATGTAATTCGACGTCAAGAATATTGAATCTAATACCTCTCATTGTTTCTTCAGCGAGGACTCCTTCTCTAGTTACCCATTGGAAGGCAGATTCCATTGAGTCTCTAATTTCGTTAAGATATTGGACGGCTTTAGTTTGATCAACTAAGAGATTTGGTCCAGTGTTATCAGGTCCGAAAGTCCATAATTTTCTGGCATCATGTTGATCCCATTCGTATTTGTCAATCAAAGTTCTAGCAGTGATCTTAAGATCATCATTTGCTCTAATAACTCCGTTTTCGATATCGATTGTTAATTCTTCTTTCATTGGCTCAGCAACAAGGTATAATTTGTTGTGTTTATTTGGTGATTTAGCTAAGCATGTTTGAGAGGATGTAACAGTAACAGTTTCTTTGTATGGGACGACTGGGTCTGATTTAATGATTTCTATGTTTGAATATTCTTCAACAAGATCTTTCAAACAGATTTCAAGGTGAAGCTCACCACAACCAGCAATAACGTTTTCAGTTTCAGTGGAGAAGACTTGAACTAAAGGATCAGATTTAGCCATCTTTTTAAGACCATCGACTAATTTTGGTAAATCAGCGGGGTTCTTAGCAGCAACGGCAACTCTGACGACTGGTGAGACAGAGTATTTCATAGATCTAATTGTGCAGGCTTGAGCACTGTCAGAGATTGTTCCTTGTTTAACGATGGCTTGATCGACTCCGACAAGAGCGCATGTATTACCGCATGGGACATCAATAACGTCTTCAGCTTTTCTTCCCATCATAAGGACGACTCTTTGAATGTTCTTTTCAAAGAGATCTTCTTGTTTTCCTGGTTTGTAGTTGGGGCCCAAAATTCTGACTTTCTTAGATTGTTCGGCTTTTCCTGAGAAGACTCTACCGAAGGCATAGAATCTACCACCATCGGAAGTGGGAACCATCTTAGAGACGAACATCATGAAAGGACCATTGGGGTCGCATGCCATCATAGCTTTAGCACATTCATCATCCATAGGACCTTCATAAAGATAAAGGGTTCTGTATTTTTGAGCAGATCTTGGGGAAGGTAAATGGAGGATAATCATTTCCAATAAAGCTTCAGAAGCCATAATCCATTTTTGCATGACTTTTCTTAATAAATGTTTTCCTTGTAAATCAGCATCATCTCCTTTAAGTTCAATTCCGAGCTTTGAAATCATAGGAGCATAGACATCTTTTTTACCAGCTAAAACGCTGTTAGCTAATTTCATGATAGGATCTAAGATCATAGCGCAGAAGGCACGGGAAATTTCTCCACTTTCAGTTGTACTGTCAGTAGACCATTTCTTAGTTTTGGGGTCAAAGAAGTTATCTCCCCACAATTTAGGTAATAATTTTTTTGGTTCAACTCCAAATCTTTTAGCATACATTCTAGCGAAGGTGTTTAAGGTAAATCCCCATCCATGGAGAGCAGATCCCATGGCAACATTTCCGTTTTGAGGATAGACTTGGCAATCTCCCATCATGTCGCTTTTTTGATAAGTAGAGATGATAACGTTAGCGTTTTCAATAACTCTCTGGAAGTTTTGGTAGATGGTTTCGGGATCGTGTTTCAATTCGAAGAAGGCTCTATCGACTTTGTTAATCATAAGAACTGGTCTAATCAATTCTTGAAGAGCTTGTCTGAGGACAGTTTCGGTTTGGACGCAAACTCCTTCGACGTAATCGACGACGACGAGGGCACCGTCAGTAACTCTAAGAGCGGCAGTGACTTCGGATGAAAAGTCGACGTGACCCGGAGAGTCGATTAAGTTGATTAAATAAGGTTTGCTTGATCCTTGTCCTTCAGCATCATATTCGTAGTAGAGAGAGACACCAGTAGATTTAATTGTAATACCTCTTTGTTGTTCGTCCTTTCTGGTATCCATGTATCTGGTATCACCAGCTTTTTCTTCAGCAATAATACCGGCTTTAGCAATTAAAGAATCGGTAAGAGTGGATTTTCCGTGATCGACACTAAAATTTTAGTTAATTATGTTAATATTTACTGTGCAATAACTGACATGTTTCTGATGTTATCCTGATTATCCATAATTTGTCTAATTTGGTCAATTGTAAAGTTCACCATTGTATCTTTAGTATGATATTAATTAATTAAATATTCATTTTATATTAGAAAAATAATTAAAATTTAATATAATTTATTTGAAATGTAAAATATAATGGTTTTATAAACAAAACTTGAAATTTTTTATTTATTATAGTGTAAATTATATAGAATGAATTATCTTAACTAATTATGTTGGTAGGGATTGATTCTTCAACGGGAGAAATTTAGATTCTACTTATTTTATAAAATTAATCCTTTTTTCTTATGTTTGTTGAAATATATTATAAATGCCCTAATAAATAAATTCGAAAAACTCATAAAATTTTAAATGAATTGGGATTATCTCATTGATAATTGTTTACTTAACGTAATTGATGAACTTACTGGATTAAAAGCTTATCATATATGTAAATATGCTGCTGTTGTCGATGCTGAAACTGGAAAAATCGTAATAGCTACAAAAGACTTTGATGTAATTTATTGAATTTTATTTTTAGTTTTACGAGGAAGAATTCGAGATAATGAAAGAAGTTTACTTTGATATTTTAAGCAGATATAAAAATAACCTTCATCTAGACTTAGAAGAGAACCTTGAGATTTCAGTCAATAAGATAAAAAACATTCTTGTACATTTTGAAAATGACAGTGCCACATTGTTCTTGAAAAATCAAACCGGGGGTGGTGTTATTTCACTCATGACATTATCCGATATTTCAAAGTATTTTATATTAGGATTTTATTCTGAATTCCAAAAAATTCAAAGTTTTGAGGGTGATGTAATCCCTCAAAATTTAGATTATTTAATAAAAGCCTTGAACTTTACTAGAAAATACATGGAAAAATTTAAAAATAATTCTTAATCCTTAAAAAAATTGTGACGAAAAATATTTATGTTTATAAACATAAACTGTAAATCTTTTCGATAAGTTTAAAATTATTTAATAACTATCATATGAATATAATTTTAGTGATATCTAGATAATATTTGATAATATCTCCACCTATCTTAAAAAGCTGTTTAGCGTTAAACTCTTATAAGAAAAATTCGTTTAGCTTATTATAATTATTCTTTTATATATTTCAAAACAATTTTTTTTCAAAAATTTAAGTATCAATCGTGCAATCTTCAATCAGTCATTCTATTTTCAAATTTGTTACAATTATAAGAATTAAATAATTTTAAATATTAAATAAACTTATTCAAATTAAAATAAAATTAATCAATATTTATTCTCAATCCAAGTCTTCAATTCTGGAGTATTATTAATGACTCCAGTAGGAATTATCTTAAGAATGCACCTTGCCACAGACAGTAAATGAATCAAATTCTTAGTAAAACAAAAAGCTATGTAAAAAGAGAACAAAAAAATAATAAAGCCAAATAGGCATATCAAAATTACAATTATGGTATTTTCTACAGACATATAATCTCCTAATGAACTAGAGACGACTTGGGAGAATCTATCACTAACAGGAGTGATGTAATTGTAAAAAACATATTCTAATTTATTGAAATATTCTGTTTCATACAAGAAAACATTTGAAAACTCTTCTTCATTTCCGTTTTTAAGAACATATTTCTTCCCTGTTTTCATTTCTTTATCTTTAATGATAGTAGACACAGTTTCATCAATTAGCTTCAAAAGTGAATCTGTATTATTAGCTGATTTTATAACAAAATCATTCATGCAATTCTGATATTCTGTACTGTTAAGCTCTGAATCATATATAACTTCGCAGGCATTTAGCAAGAATTTATTGCTGTAGAAGTTACTCAATTCAGGAAACTCTCCGATATTTTTCACAATATTCTCAATTTGTGTTTTATTAACGAAATCTGTTAGATAATCAACATTTTCTCCTAAAGGACATTCAGACATCATACATTTTATGTAAACTGAGCTCATCGATGCAGTTAATGCTTTTCCAAAAATGAAATTATGTACATATAATATGTTATTACATGCCTCTATCATACTAACTGATACGAAATAAATAGGAATTAGGATTGCAATAAGGATTGACAACAGTATAGGTATTTGAATATAGGATGGAGTCAGTATTTTCAAACTTTTGTACTTTCTTCCTACTGAAAATCCCTGGAATTTGTCCTTTGAATGTATATGTGAATTTTCATGCTTGGAATCTCCTTTAATGTCATCGTTACTTAATTTTATAGTATTTCCCTTATGTCTAAATTTAACCATCCATTTCTCATCAAAAGTTTCTATTTTCTTCAGAGTATCATCTATCTTATCCATGCTTATCTTGCTTACTTTTTCTAAACCTTCTTCCATGTTTTTGTTTGTGAGGTATAACAAAAAAGCATACATGAAAATAAAAATCACGATCGCAATAGTATAGGTTGCTAATATTGTGTAGATATACCTGCTATTCGCAGTGTTGAATTCCTGGAACAGATTTGGTGCCACTTTTAAAATTTGAATTTGTACCGGTATAAGATTCAAAATGGCATTCTCGATAGAAAGATAAGAAGAATATTCAATCAGCTGTTTAGAATGTAAATCATAACCCGGTGTGTTCAACATGACTTTGTTTATTGTAAAAAAATTATTTTTTAGTAATTGATTTGTGTTTGCTAGTATTTGAGAAAGGGCTAAAGGATAGCTTTCCACATCAGCTAAACTATTGTTTTTAAAGGGATAATTAACTTCCTGGTTTTTCCAAAAAAGAATATCAGTGTTATTGGAATAATCGAAATAAACGTTGATCTTTTTCTCTATCGGACCAAAATTCTTCATGACATCGTCATACCAATCTAACGATAATCCACGTAAATGATCAAAATATTCTTTTTCATCTGGTAAATAGGAGTTAAAAAATACTGGAGAATCTTTCAATTTGAATTGATAAAATGTTCTCATGGATATTATACTGGAGATAATGTTTGACATCCAAATAGTGGATTGAAAAAGGCCGATTGAAAGTGAGGAAATATTGTTAAGATCTTGGTAAACTATGTTGAACATCAATAAATAAATGGCACAGAAAGCTGCGGTAATTATAATTATCAGATAAAATATTCCTTTAATCCATTTCAGCAAATGGAAATTTGACACATTTTTCAAAAGATTGGATCTAATTTCCTCGATTCTTGATTTATTAGCGATGTCATTGTTATAGCTGGATTGTGAAGATTGAGAAGAATTTTCGTCATCGATAGCAGTATCTTCTTTTTTGAAACCGAAAACTTTACTCGTAGAATTGATGTCTTGTTTATATTCATTTGCGAGTTTCAAAAATTCTCGGTTTTCTAAGAGTAATTTGGTGTATTCAGTTTGAATTTGTAGAAGGTCTTGTTTTTCTTCTTCAGTAATTTCATTCAAATTTTTCATAGAGATGAGTTTATTCTTCTTATTTTCAATTTGCTTCAATTTTTCTATATTATTATCACTTGCAGTATCACTCTGACTACCTTCTTCATATTCTTGTTTGTTATCGATGCATCTTATAACATAGCCTACCTGCCCCATTCCGAATTTATATACGTCAAATGTAAATATAAATTTATATTCCTTTGAATCGTTTTTCTCAGAGTTATTTTTCTCTATGTATTCCTCCAATTCATAAAATTTGTTACCTTCGAAGAATGATCTGTATTTACTGAGTTTAGTGGAGAATTCCTTATCTTCATCTGATTGCTTGTTGAAATTTACCTTTTTGTTTTTGGATTTCTCGTTCTCTTGTTTTAGGCTTCTTGAACTATCATTTACTAGATTATCATTTTCTTCGAAATATTCTGAAGTATTATCTATATCTTTATCTATGGTCTCTGCAGTTTCGTTTTTGGAAAATCTGAATTCTGAACGATTTTCACGTTTACCCATTGTACTCGCATAATCGAAAAGAAAATTGGGAATCTTTATTTCGAATTCTAATTCAATATTTTCATTGATTATTTCTACATCTTCATGTATGTTGTTATTAGACGCATCCACACTGTTTTTTGGTTTTGTTTCATCCATGTTATTTGTCCCCAAATCTATCAAATTATCATTTCGTGTGTTTCCCTCTTGAGTTAGCATACTTCCTGTTTTTTCGTTGGATTTATTCTTTTTTGACTTTTCTTTTTGATTTTTTTTCTTTAGGGAATTTTTGTAGAAATTTATAAACTTCTTACAAATCATGTAAAAGGGTATTTCACATTCTTGGAAAAGGTGTTTAAAATCTAAATTGATTTTGGTTTGAAGTTTTTTGCACATTCCTTGAATAATGAAATTAGAATCGAGTAAAATTATATCATCTAAATTTTCTTTGACTAGGAGACCACAATAAAATACGCTGTCATTTAAAACCGGAAAAAGCTTAATTACAAATTGAAGAGGGACTAAAGCATTGTCTTTATCTTTACCGTAGGATTTAAGTGATCTGTCGATAATCCTCTTTTCCCCTGTTTCGTAATATCTCTGCATGAAAGATTTATGATGTCTCTCAAAAATTTTTGGTTGAATAATAGACACATTCATACCTTTCAATTCCTCCGGCTTGTAATTGAATATTCTATCTATTTCCTCGTTTGTTTTTTCTATCAAACCTTCCTTGTTTTTGTCACCGTTTGCTATAATAATTCCAGTTTCTTTATTCAATAACAAGTTATAATAATTCATTTGAAGTTGATCGGCGGAGTTCAAATTTTTATTTTTTATTGCATCTAATTCTCGTTTAAGCATATCATCGTCATTAATTTGTTCAACATAATTTTCATAAACTGTAAATAAATCATTTACGCCTGAGTAAATTCCATAGAGGTCATTCCAGATTTTTTCGACTTTATTTTTTGTTAGTCTTATTTTGTCAGTAAGGTTGAAAATTTTATTGAAATCAAGAGGACGATGAGTTTCGAGGTGCGTTTTGAAACTTCTCCAAAATTCTACTGAGAGGCTGATGTCGTTGTTTATTTCGTCATAAAACTTCTGACTCAGGTCTTCATATTTATAATAGAGAGAGCAATCCATATCTTCTAAAGTGCTAGATCCATCTGATGTCGGCTTTACCTTAGCCATCAGTGCCTTGCTTATTTTGAAACTTAGACGTGTAAAACTGAAATTTTCTTGAAAAGAAAGCTTCATTTCCTTAATCTTTTTGTAGTAATATATCGCCTGGCAGTAGTTTCCGATAACTTGAAGGTAGTAAAGACTCAGATTGATCAACATTTCAGGAGAATAATATGTTTGACTAATAAAAAAATTCATCATGACTAGAATGAAATTCAGAAGGAACACTTTGTCGTTGATTTCTGGTTTATCTCGTTTACTCCATTCTTCCAAAAATGGTAGATAAATCTTTTTCTCAGGATGTTTTGTAATACATTCTGGTGATGGGCACTCAGTTTTATGTAACTGGATGATTCCAATCAGGTGAGCCTTCGCCTCGATATTTGATTCTATATTATGGATCATGTCAATTAAACTTTTTAAATAAAACATGAGGTGATTTTTGTTTATTATTTTATGAAAGGGAAGGTCCAGAATAATTTTTTCTTCTAGTTTATGAGTTAAGTTTAAATAGAAATAAATAACTAGCAGGCATCCAATAAGATATACTATACCCTTTTCATTCATATTAATATATGCGAAAATCAAGAAGAATATTGAAGTCCAAGCATAAAGGATGTGGAATAATCCAGCAATTCTATTTGTCGTCCTATCATAAAAGAGGTATTTCTCAAAGAAAAAGTTAAGAAAAAAAAGCGACACAACCAAATTGTAAATTAGGAAAATTTCTTTTCCTATGTATCTAACTTGAGATAAAAGTACGTTGAAGATTATGACATTAAGCGGCATATAAATTTCATATTTGCAGCACATTCTTGAGTAATAGGAGTTAGATAGAAAATATGCATCATTGTAAAACAAGTTGATGAAAAAGCAGAGGAAGATTCCATATACCATCATCACTATAGACAGAATGAAAATGTTCATATTATCGTTGATGTTGCATGAAACATTACTAAAATGTGGGTTCATATCCTCAAAGCAGAAGGCAACTAACCCTATGTCAATAATAGGAGTAAATGCAACATAAATATAAGATTTTAGTAAGAAATTCATCAAAAATTCTCTGAGAGTGTAGAAGGAATTTTTTGTCACTTTGAATATTAGAAAGACGAAAAATCCAGTAATTATCAACATCATGGCGATTATTAGGTAAATTGCAATTTCGTATGCTGAATGACTAGTTGTTAGGAGATCCTTGACTCTAATTATTTTTGTGACAGTATTTAAATATAAATCTGAATTTGAATTATCTCCATCCAACACATCAAGATGAAGAGCGTAAAATCCAGAAAGTATCTGGATGTAGTAAATTCCTAAAAATATGATACTTTCCATTCTAGAACTTGATTTGTTAGTTACAAGTAGATCCATCAGTCGATAAAATTTCATCACAAAACTCGTTTCATCATTATCAAAGAGAATGAATTCTTTAGACATTTTTTATTAATTAAATTTTATTACTTACAAGGGTTTTTAGATAATATTTAAATATTCATATCATGGTAAAGAAATATAATTAATTTATATTAATATTGTTTGATTATTTAATAATTTGTTATATAGTTAAAATGAATAACTTCAATAGAAAATAAATAATTTGTAATCTATTCTAAAAATCTAATTCTGAATAGAAACATGAAAATACATAAAGATTCTTAAATATTTTCATAGATTTAATTAATAAATTTTAGAACATACATAACTTCTGCGGTTTTATATTATGAAGAATAAAAAATCATTACTACTTTTTATTATAAAATAATTTTAAATTATAAGAAATAAAAATTTATTTTCAATAACATTAAAATTAAATTAGATATATAGTGAATGAACCAAATAATCATACATATCAATCATTTATCATTTTGAATCAGGATATTTGTTAGGATGTTATAAATCCTTTGATCCTTCAAGACATAATCAATAGGATCTTCTTCCTTGAAATGTTGAAGATTCAATTCTTTTTTAATTTTTGAATTTTCGATTTTCGAAGAAAAAAATTTCAACGTATAATTTTTATTACATAATTGATCATATGACTTCATCTTCTTAAGTTGCTCACTAATCATAAATTTAACTTCAACCATTTTCGTTGCTTTTTTAACAAATATAATCACTGGTTCAAATATTTGTGAGTCATTGGGGTTTAAAACATTTACACTCGAAACTAAGAAAGACACAAAAATTTTCAAGCAATTTCCATCATGAAAACACTCTTTTACCTCATTCTTAAAAGGTTGTAGTCTATATTCTATTTTCTCTGCTTTTCCTTCGTGGATTAAAAGCTCAGTGTTGTTATCTACAAGCAATTGAAAAATGTATTTCTCAGCAGGATTTTGAAGAATGAAGAAGAAATTTTCTCGGTCGTAGTTTGAATTGCAGTAATCCGAATTTGTAATGATCGTATCATATAGATAATCAATAACATCCCTGCATCTTTTTACTTTTTTCGGGAAAATTCCTGTGATAATGCTTATTCTATTATTGTCTATGTCGAATAAGGAAATATTGTGAGAATAAAATTCGGGATTGACTTGTTTCAAGAAAAACGTAATATTCAAGTCAATCCTGCAATCTGCTTGGTTGATATACTTTAACAGAGGCGTTTCTTTACATGCTTGAAAAAATTTCGGACCTAAATCTCTCTCTTGGAATAACTCTATGTTTTCTTCTGATATAAATTGTTCTAGTAAAGTCTCGTCTACTTTTTTTAATACTTTGAATTGATCTAAATAATAGTGATTATTTAATTCGATGAAGTATTTGAATAATTTCTTATCTTTAATTTCTTTCAAGATATGATACTTTATACTCATCTCGTCTTGGCAATTTTTAAGGTTAAATGAAAATTTGTTCTTTATGTAGGTCTTTCTTTCTGGACAATATATATCCACGTATATTGTGTTATATATCTCTTGTAATTTAAATAATGTTGCTTCCTTTTCCTTTTCTTGAACAGGAATTAAAATTACACTTGAAGTATCATTAAATATCGAAAAAAAATTTGTCTGTCCAAGACATACATTAGTGTCTGTTAATTCTGGAATTGAAGTAGATTCTATGAAATAATAAACTTTGCTCTGATAATCCATCACTAAGCTTTTTTTAATTTCTTCAGAAAAGTCCTCGAAATTATTGTATGTTGATAAGTTAATTTTCTTTATTTTTGTTATTATGAAAGTTCCGTTGCTTTTATTATATTCCTTAATGAATATCAATTTTGAATTAGGCTCTATTGAATAATCATTTGATGTAATTGTTGAGTTATATTTATCAATTATAGATGAATTATTGTTGGTATTATTGTTAAAATATAGGGAAAATTTGTTTAACTCTTTTGATATAAGTATCAATTTATCATCGATTTTATATTCCTCTTTTGACTTACTCGAAGCCCGACTTAACACTTTTAAAGTTTCTGTTTCATCATCGACATATAAAAATAACGAAATTATTCGCTTTTTATAATTGTTAGTTAATTCATATATGGAGCAATTCAGTCCTTCTTCGTCGATTGGAATCAATTCAAAATTCGATCTGGATTTTATCAGCGAGTCCATTGAAGGATCTCCACTTATATACTCATATAATTTCATTAAATTGATCGGAATGTTTGTTTCAGTTTGGATGAAATTCAAAAAGTCTAGTAGAGTCAAATACCTTGGAAAATTAACTAAAAGTCTGGAGTATTTATTCATCATAAGTGGTGGTGATTTATCTAAATCTGCAAATGTAGTTACAATTCCTAATCGAGAAGTTTCATTGTTCCCGAACAAAACATTTTCTTTAGTGATTAATATTATATTTAAATTATCTGTCATTCTAATCTTCTTGTATTGTAATTTCATATCTTCGTTTTTTTCATGTTCAAAACGATTTCTAAGTGCTACTGGAATGTCTGTACTGAGGACAGGATTTAAAATATTCTTTCTTTCAGAATTTTTTATATACACTAAAATATATGCATTTGACTCATATGAGTTGGAATTAGTTATTATCTCACCCTTAGATTTGTGTTTATATGTTTTGTGGGTTCCTCCGAAGTTATTGTTGAATACTTCGTATTTATCTGCCGGCCTGACTATTTCATCGTTGTATTGAACCCAGAAATCTTTTAAAGTAGGTTTAATGTAGGCGTAGTAGTGCCCTGAATTTGCACTCCCTTGATGAACTACTACTGAGTGTAGTGTATAATTGTTATCGTCATTAGTGTTATTGTTGGTTATGTTTTTTATCAAATATCTTCCTAAATCAACTTCTTCATAAAATTCGAAGGAGTCGTTTATTTTAACCATGGCCTCCTTCTTAGGATTGTACTCAAACCTCTTTAATTGTATAATAAGAACTGAGGGAAATTTAACAAACCTTATTCCCTTCTTCGCTTTTTGTTTCCCATAGCCTTCAGCATAATATTTGTCAGCATTGTCTAAAATTTCTTCTTCTGTATACAAATTTAGACTCTGGTAAATGTCTTTGCAACCTTTTACGGTTAATTGAAGATCCATAAACTTTTCTTCTTTATTGGATTTGTAATCTACATTTACACACTTAATGTAGTTATTTAAAATTCCTGCAAAGTGTTTATTAAAAGTTCCTTCACCTGGTGTTCCTTTCATCTTTTTCTCCATTATATCTGAAAGGAGTATATTAAATTCCTGGACGTCGTGTTGTATATGCATTTGCTCTTTTCCCCATCCGAAAGATCTCACAAGGCGATTAGTACTGACTGGGTGAGAATCTGTCATCAAATCATAAAATAGCCGTTGAAGAGATAAGGCAACTGAATGATAATCATCCTCTGCTGTAGGAATTTGAAACACAGCTCGTTTGAAAGACCCGAAGATATTCAAAGTCTGAAGCATTGAATTCATGTAGCAAGTTGCGGCTTCATTCACAATTCCTGTGAATCCGTTGATTTCTTTGTTATTCATTAATGAAGGGAAATTTTTATGAATTGAAAGTTCCAGTATAATAATTACTTCATCTTCTGTCTTATCGATATTTTTGGTAGATCTTGTACTTGAGTAAAATGAATTCGAATTAGATGAATAAAACTCAGAAGGTATTTGAATTTCTTTATGTTCGACTGAATTATAATTAAAGTTTTTTATTGTGAAATTTTGTGATTTGTAATTGATAAGTTGGAAGCTTAATTCAACTTCGAAATCGATATTCTTAAAAATACGTGCTAAGTAAGAATCTTCAGTTACAAATGAATGGTCATCATCACATTTAATGGAAAGACGCATAAGCCCTAAATTTTTCCCTTCGTTTAGATGTTCAATTTGAAAGAACCAATTATCTCGTCTTTTACTAAAATATTTTTCACTTAAAATTAAAGAATTCGAATTATTTCCTAAAAAATTTTCTCTTGGAGCATTAATTTTCCATAGGATATTCAAAACATCATTCTTTGTTGTAAAATCATACAAATTAGAATTAATATTCTTTCCTTTTTCTGAAATTTGATTTAAAACACTAGGCACATTATTAACATTTTCTACCATTCTAGTAATTCCATCTTGCTCTATCTTTCCCTTGCGATATCTGACAAACATATTATCATCTTCAATAGTTTCTCTCAATCTTTTCTTACTATTAGCATTCTGACTGAACATATTTTCTTTACTGTCCAAGCTTTTTCTATCTATAGATGTCTCAATATCGTCCATGTATAATTTTAAATTATTTAAAATAAATGCTATATTTTAAATTAATTAATTTTGCTAATAAATTAAATTTTTTTTTAATATTTTTATATTAGATATGCAACAAGAGTACTCTGGAAAATGGAAAACCCTCCCATACCAACAAGTATCAGACGATACCATTTGGGATTTAACTAGAAACTGGAACTGTTATTTAATCCATAACCAAGGATTGACCCTTTCAAGAGATCCCTTGAACTTGACTGGTTTGAACTTGAAAAGAGACAGTGGATTAGCCAACACTAAAGCTCTCGGTGTTGATTTCGAGGCTACTGACAGAAAAGTCAGAGAAAAGAAAGCCAAAAAGAAGGCAAGAGTTGTCAAATTCACTTTAAGAATCAAGACCAGAAGACAATTACCCAAAAGAAGATTGGTCGCTTTACCTCAAAAACAAGCCGTTCCCTTAAGCAATAACCTCGTCTTCTCTGAAAGAAGAAGAGTCCCTGCCAGAGCCGTCGTTAAAGCCCTTCAAAGAGATTTGAATGCTTACAGAAGAGATTTAATTCCATTAGCAATTAGAAAATTAAGAAAATTAATTAGATACAAAAGAAGAAACAGAAAGGCAAATAAACAAGAAGCCAAAAAACTTAAGGCATAAATAGAATTTAATAATTTAAATTAAATAAAGAATTTGAATCAAATTGACTATCTTATTTCATAATTTAATATAAATAATTTATATATTGTAATTAAGCTTTATCATTTTAATATCATTGATTTTATAAATTAGTTTTATTGAGCATATTTTATTAAAATATTCAGTTAATTTTATTAAAAATTCGTTAATTTAAAATAATAATAAAAGAAGAAAGAATGAATAAGTTAATTGGGAAATTTTATTCAAGTCCTAGTACAGACATGACTAATAGTACGAAAATACTATAAGAATAATTAATTATATAATTCCTATGATAGTTAAATTCTCAACAAATCAAAGTCCAATCAAAATGCAAAACAATCTATCACATAACACGAATTATTTGACCTCAGGTTTGTATTCAAATAACAGTACGAATCAGAAATTTTCAGAGAGTACAGCCTTAAAATCTCAAGATTTATCATCAAGTAACACGCCAGTAAGGAACAAAGGAAGCTTTCATGAAAGCATAAATAAAAATTTATTAATTCCATCAGATGGAAAAATAAGGAATATTAAGATGTTAACAAAAAAATCTCCATCTATTTCGAATCGGAACATGATCGGAGGTAATTTTAACCAAGGAGA
>Ga0169931_10003765_pt1 | contig 23920 bp, 12 predicted proteins | sample Kivu_15m_20L_FD_129675 | JGI IMG/M metagenome (GOLD analysis project Ga0169931, IMG submission 129675) | Freshwater microbial communities from Lake Kivu, Western Province, Rwanda to study Microbial Dark Matter (Phase II) - Kivu_15m_20L... | ecosystem: Environmental > Aquatic > Freshwater > Lake...
AATAAGAAAATATGGGAGCATCTACTTCTTTATAATTTTAAGTATCAGCTTAAAATCATCTATAAAAATCATAAGAAATAATGACTAAAGTATGGTCTTTTGACCAGTAATACAAAGCTTAACAAAAATATAAATAATTATTAAATAATATGTACATGCAACAGTCTTTTTAAATCAATATAAAATGGGTGCATAAATAATATCTTAAACAAAAAAATAGATGGAAAATAATAATAGGCTTTTAATACCCAAAATAATCATTAAAAAAGCATCTTATAAAACGCAAGAAACATAGAAATTTTTACATAGTTCGTTAAATCTTTGATATACTTCGATTGATAGGCTATTGTCTCATTACATACTAAAAATATATATGTATCCACACAGATATTTTATCAAATTTATTCGTTCATAATTAACAAACTAATTATATAAAATTAGCAAATCCACATTTAATATACTAATAATGTACCTTATCTACATGCCAACATAAAATAAAATATGATAGCATAGTATAACAAGTTTTTTAAATTTTATTATTGTAAAGAATATCAAAGGTAACAAAGAAATAAATATAAAAAGTAAATATATATTATAATCATTTTTAACTCAATAAAATAATATCGATAATAACAAATCCTTTGACTCATATAGATCGATTTATTAAATAAGACATATTTATTAAAAATATAACAAGCAATTATAGATATAATAAAGACAATTAAAGTAATTAAGTATATTAGACATATCATGCATCAAATACTATAGGATCTTTTAAATCATGTTTACGACCTAAGAAATTAAGTTAGATGAATAATCAAATTGCATATTCGATAGTACATTAAAATTAGATTGATATATCTTATTAAGATTAATTTGATAGTCAATAGTAACAATTTGGGAGATAGAAATATGGTAGTCAGATTATCAATAGAAATATACATAATTTTTAATTGATTGATAAGATCAAATAGAATTCATAAGAATAAAATGAAGAAGAGAAAGGGGTTAATAAAGAAAAAGTTATGAATTAAAGTTTTTTAGATATATAGTCTAGTAATAATTCATCATAACATAGAGATAGAGATAATAAAGATGAATTTATATGGGTTTAATAGTTCTATAACTAAGGTCGACATAAATATTAAGGATATAAAAGAAATGGTCTGAAATAAGGAAAAGGTCGATATTATTATGATGATGGTGTTTTTTATTAAGGTTAATGGAAAGATAATTAAATTAATGGATATGGTATATTATATTATAAAGAGAATTAGATAGCATATTAAGGTCATTGGAAAAATGGACAATTTCATGGTCATGGGATATTAAAAAATATATGTGTATAACATATTTAAGGAGTTTTTGATTATAAAGATTTCAGTGACGTTGGTTCAAGATGGAAAAGCTTTTAAGGATATTTTAATCATGATGATAAAAATGGTAAAGGGATCCTGATACTTTCTAATAATGAAATATTTAAATGTACATGGTAGCATAATGTTGCCTAAGGTTATGGATAATTTATAAATAACTAAGGTGAAATGATAATAGGATATTGGTCAAATAATAAATTCTCTTCATCGTTACAACTGTCATCTTGTGAATCTTCGAATCAATAGAAATTATAATCAAACTATTTCTATTTCTGATTTTTATACTTTTCTTAGATTTTAATATGTGAATATCAAATATTTATCTATATTTTTTAAATTATATTGACTATAAATAAAATAATAAAGATCATGGTTAATTGACTATATCATCTAGAATTGAGAATATCTTAAGAAAATTTAATTAATTGGATCTCGTTTATCTTCCATTTATTATATCAAAAATATGATCCTAAAATTATTACTAAATATTGATATTCTATTATTTTATTATTTTTTTGACTTTATCAATAGAATTATCTTATTTCTTATTTATTTACTATCCTTTTTTTATAGGCTTTAATAATCTTGTAAATGTAGCCTTGCATAGTGGACAACTATTGTCGAACTTAATAAATATATATTTACATTTGCCCATCTATTAATACAGTTAAAACAAAATACATGATTGCATGCATTCGTTGTCGTTTTTCTCTTTATTTTTTACATGCAAATCGAACATTTTTAAATATCATGCTTTTTGCCTTTGGATTTTGTTTAAAATTGCATGCTTTAATTATATATAGTAATGTATTTATAGTATTTTTAATGATGAATATTATAAGAACTATCAGAATTTTTCGAATAATAAAATAAAATAATAATGTAAAAATATATAGTAAAGTATCATTCAGTGACGTCCATTAATTAAGCAAGTTAAGTTGGAGCATATAAGGCAGTTTTTCCTCCCTTGGCTTTTTGATTAGCTTCATCAACAATAAAGCATTGTAAAATAGTATCCATGGCAACATTGTAAATTGACATAAAGAACATCCCAACTAAGAAAGATAGGAAGAAGATAAGGATAACAAGGTAAACAGGCTCAATGACATTTTTGTTAATGTCAGAATTATATGTAATTACTAAGTAAAAGACAAATGCTGATGAACCAGCGATCATGAATTTGCCTAAAAACATTATAATTGATCCAATTCCTCCAACAATAGTATATCTAATAGGATTTGACCATACTAGTTCGAAACCATCTTTAGCGGCAGTGCAAAAGTTTGTACCTCTTAAAGCAATTTGAATGTATGCAGTTTTATTAATGAATTGGACTATTCTTTCAACACAAGCTAAACAACATCTTAGACAATTAGTTACATACTAGAAACACTTATTTTGATCAGCTCCACTAGCCTAAGCTTGCTTTTTGAAAGCTTAAACGACCAATTGAAGAAATTGTACTACAGCAAGGATAAATGATCCAAATGCTAAACTACCAAAATGATATCTGAATGCCATCTTATAGCTTCTTAAAATTGGGAAAGAAGTTTATTGATCAGGTCCATGAGAGTAATACCAGATACAACAGCTAGAAGCAATGACAAATATTCCAATAGCTCCAATAATAGCATTACACCATAGAGATCCAAATAAGAATGCATAAAAACGTATTAAACTATCTTGATCATAGCCAGCAAGTTCAGTAAATACGCTTGATGTTGAACTTCTAAAAGTTGCAACTGATATAATATATAACATTGCTACTATGCAAATAGCCCATTGACCCAAATTAACAATAGTTTGAATTATTGGGACTAACACAATAGAACAAGTGTTAGCTATAAATTGTCCCGCAGCTTTACAAACTGCAACTCCTAATCTAATTCTTCCAAAACAACAAATTGTCAATAGCAAGAAAATTCCACCAATACTGAAAGCTATAGATCCATAAGCAGTGTATTGTTAAGTTGTTGCTCCACTAATCGTAGGAATATTCATATATCCATTGACTGCTGTCACACTAGATATGATTCCAGCATTATAGAAGAAGACAAAACCTGCTATAGAGAAAAGCAAGATTATGCCTATAAGTGATGTCCAAACAATAAGCCCGGCAAAACATCTTAAGGTATACATAAAGATAAAGGATAATGCAATTGCTACTCCAAGGCCCATCAAAAGATATTTCCAATTCTTGATTATAATATATTTACATTTTATATATCAGTTGCGAATGAACTAAAATGACTTTGGCTTAAGGCATTTGTAAATGCACTTATATATTGGAAGAATACTCCTTAAAATGCTTTAGTTGAAGGAATACATACTCTTCCAGCTACAGCTGTAGTTTAATATCCAATTATTTGAGAAGTTGAGGTTGGATTAACTGTATATGTTCCTGAGGCAGTTATTGTTAAAGCATATCCACAGCTAGGTTGTCCATAACATGATATAGTAGTTAAACTTGCCCCACTATAATAAGGGCATTATTTAATACAGTATCTGTTGTTTAAATTTCCTGTTGTTGGATTATAAAAATATGCAAAAGGATATTAAGAAGCAGGTCCTTTTGGGTCACCGCAAGCAATTCCATTAGATTCAGTTCCCCTATAGATTGTATTAAGATTTCCTAGAGAATAAGCTGATGCAGATATGTAAATCATGCCGATAACAAATGCAACAAACATGAGTAAGCAAATTATATCTCTGCATTATCTATTTGCTTCACTCATAGGTCCATGTTCAAGGTCAGAAAAGCCATTTAACTTTTTTTATTATTGTTTGTTTTCTTCTTAAATTCCCATGTTCTATAAATTTAAAATTATATAATTAATGTTCTATAAACAAAATATAAATAATGATAAAATTAAAACTTAAAAATTAAAAATTTAATCATATAAAAATCGTAAATGTATCATAAATATAGCTCAATTAAGATTTTCAAAAGATAAATATTTGTATTTTTTTATTTTGATCAATAACGATTCTATAATGTTCCATATTATTATATAAATTTAACATTAATTCAATAGTAATGCATTTAATTAATATCTTATATGATTTATTATAACTTAATAATATATTAAGATAACAAGATGTATAAAGTAGGTGTTATGCTTATGGGTAAAATAGATGTTAAGGTATAAAAAGTAAAATAGGTCGTTTTAGAAGTATAATCTAAAACCAAAATTAAAAATATTGTTTAGTATTTAATTGAATTAGAAAAAATTGATAATGCTAATGTCTACATAACTGTCTAGAAAAAAGGTAGGCCGATTCAAGATGATACGACTATATCACAAATATTAAAAATAGTAAAACCTTAAAATGGTATTATAACAGTCTTTTTATATTAGATGGCAGCGAATGATAGGATTGAAAAATATTAATTAAAAAAATCAAGGCATCAAATCAATAGTAGTAGTCATCTTATGAATAAAAAAGATAAAAGCCCAGGAAAAGATGGAAAAAGTTAATAAAATAAATCAAAATGTTGCTGCTTTTGAGCAACAAGACTTAATATCATTTATATATTTTTATTTTGAGCATCATCTTTATATAATTTACTTTATTTATCTCATTTATCTATGATTGTTGATTAATTGTATAATATAAATATAATGAAGAAATAGCAAAGATAAATGAATTAATTCATAGCTGAAACATTCAATAAAACATTTGATAAAAAGAAATAGACCTCTAAAATAAAAAAGAAGAAAAAGAATAGTAATAATGCACTTACTTTAAAATAAAAAATACCTGATGAAGAGATCATGAGAATTAATTTACAGAGAATGATAGAACATAAACAAAAGAATAAATTAAAATAATCAATTATAGAAAGTATAATTAAACCTATATGATATGTTATATGATTATAGATATTATAATTTTGATTGTCTTTAGATAAATTTAGCATTCTTTATATTATAAATCAAATTGTAAAGAAAATATAAAAATAATTAGTTTTGTATGATTTATAACTCTAGTTGTGCCTCCAGTTAATAATGTTAAATTATTGCAAAAACAATTATTTTTTTTATAATTAAAGACAGTTTAAGAACTAAATTCTTATGATTAATTTTGATAGTTTGGGTCAGTAATTTAAAATTAATGATAAGTATAAATATAAATGTTTGAATAGTATCAATCAGTTAGGATGGACAACTTTTTTGTTGAGTTAATCAGTTGTTAAGTTGTGTTATCCTTGGGATCCTGAATCACCTTCTTATTTAAGTGATTTACTCAACAATCCTAGAATCACTAATCCGGCTAAAGGCAAGTTAAGGATGAAAGTAATAACAGCCTCAGCTCTTAAAAATCTGACCATTGTTCTTGACAAGTCAACCCAATCTCCAGTTAACATATAATTTGGATCCATAAGATCTTTGTGTTTGTACTCCCACAATGAAGAGGTGACCGAACTATAAATAGCTATAGCAAAGTTGCATCCAAAATTTAAAATGCTGAGGGCAAGCAGTAGATTGATCCAGAAAGATCTTCCAGACTTGCCTAACACATCTAAAAGTACCAAAAGGATGATGACTGATGAAACTACTTCAACGAATCCAGCCACACCAAAATAAACTGCCAGTGGTGTTATCTCTTTTGAGTTCTATATGCCGATTTAAATCGTAGCTGCTACTCCTGTCGACTATGTGTATTTTGTCAGGGCTTTTATCTGTTATGCTTGAACGGCAGTATACGCGAAGTCCATAAATCCAGTAAGGATGAGCAGAATGCTGCTGAGGATGAGTAATTTCTTCGCAGTTTACGGCGCAAGACAAGGTAAGTTAAAGAATGACATGTGTCGATTAATGTTAAATAAATTTAATTATAAACAATCATAAAATTATCGAGATTTTATTGCCAATATTAATAAATTTTAATATATAATAAAATTTTATTTTATTATTTTTATACACAAATTCAATATGTTGAAATAATTAAATCATCAAAAGTTTATTTTAAATGAGATTGTCATTCTATTATATACATTTTTGTCCAAAATTATATGTTAAGGATTTATAAAGTTTAGAATAGTGTTCCTTTATAATAAATTTTAAAATCATAAGATTTATTTATCAATAAAAATTAGTTTTATATATAAAAGTATTTTAGTTTGATTTATTATAATTAAATTAATATCAAATATTATTATGGTCAAATCAACACCATTACTCCGCAAAAGAATTGTTAAAAAGAGAACCTTAAAATTTACTCGTTTCCAATCAGATCTTTATGGTGGAAGACTTGCTGAAAGCTGGAGAAGACCAAGAGGTATATTTTAATATGAATTAAGGTATTGATAATAGAATGAGACGAAGATTTAGAGGTAACAAAAAAATGCCAAAGATTGGATATGGATCAGATAACACAACTAAATATTATCTTGCTAATGGACTTAAAAAATTCTTAGTTCATAATGTCAAAGATTTAGATGTCTTACTTATGAATAACAGAACATTTTGTGCTGAGATAGCTCACAATGTAAGTTCAAGAGTAATTATTTATTGATTTAGAAAAGAACTGAAATTGTTAAAAGAGCCCAACAAATCAGAGTAAAAGTAATCAACTCAAGAGGTAAAGTTAGAACTGAATAAAAGAAACCAGAAGCATGATATGTATATTCTAATTTACCATAAATATTTCATTAATAAACATGAATAATATACTATTACTAAATTTAAGTCAATTATAAATATATGAAAAAGAAGCAGTCATCTAAGAAGAAATAATTAAGACCAATAATATTTAAACTGACTGAAAATCAAAGTGATATCATCATGTAAGAGATGCCTCGTGGTTATAAATTGATGAAATATTAAACTTTAAGGAATATTGAACTTGAATATCATAAGGATAAATACGTTTTTCCTTTTTTATATCCTGGATCAAGCTAGATTCCACAATCCTCTCTAATATAAACAATGAAATAGCTTTCTAAGCATTAAAAAGCTCAATCAAAAAATCCACTAAAACTTTAGAGATAGCCAATATTAGATGCCAATTTTGAACCTAAGAAAATAATAAAAAAGAAATTAAACGATTTTCTTGATCGCATAAAAAAAGATAAAGTTATTTCATCAATAAAAAATCAATCATTAAAAAGGATTTTTACAAAATAATTATAAAAAATTACTTATTTGTTCAATCCATCTAAGACTACCTTTGATTTAAAATGCTATTTGGTATCAGGTTTTGATACATTCTTTTATAATAGTGATGAAACAGATACTGTTAATAATAAGATGAAGATCTTTCAAACTGAACTATTAGCATAGCTTCTCAATTTCAAAGAATAGATTGAAGAAAAGCCTAAAAATAATTTATAAAATGAATAGATTATAAATCTAATAAATTCCACTGAGATCAATTAACCAGCTGTAATCAATTTATCAAATGCTAATTTTACACCATATCTTATAGATTTAGCACGTAAGATAAATTTAGGGTACAATTTCCAGAAATTAAATAGTCAATAGCTTTCTAAAATTTGTCAAAAATACTACTTTTCAAAGTCATATGAACTGGGAGGCTAATGGTCATAGTATTAAGTATAATTTTAAAGTTTATCATTACGACAATTTATGTAGTTATAAAACTAAGTAAAGTCCTTTCTAAAACAAAGAAATTTATAATTTGAGTTGATATAAGACAGTACTAAGTCTACTTTTATAATAGAAGATGATAATTGAATTGATTATACATATCATATATACTTTATACAAAATATAAATCATAATTATTCTTTGTTGGGCGAAGTCTTAATCCTTTTATACTATTGATTGATCCATATTCCTAGTAATATAACTTAAACAGCAGTTATTCTAAATATAAAATAATTTACTATTTTCTATAATCAAATAAGTTTTTGATATATTAATCTTCATATTAAAAGCCTATTAATGCTATATATTCTTTCCAATATTTTTAATTTATCATAATATCATTAAGATATATATATTTTTATTGATATTTAGCTGAATTATGGTTAGATATTGGTAGATATTTATTTTTATCAAAAGTTTATTTTTTTAATATATCTTATCTTAGTTTGATATATGTCTTTATATTCGATCTATCAGATGTAAATAAAAAGTATAATAGATTGAACTATGTACTTTTATATCTATAGACTTAGATTTTACTTAAAATTAGGCTTAGTTGATTTAGATCGACTGTTAATCGAAGATATTATTTTATATCTTTAAATTTTGATGATAAAAATTACTTAAAGATGTTTATTATATTTCTATGAAAATTTTATTAATTGTTGAATTATTTCTTCTTGTTGAAAGATGGTGTTCTACGGATTTATATTTATTATTTTTTTGGTTGGGTTAATTAAAAGGATTATTGATGTAATTTCGGGACGTATGCAGGAAAGTGTTTTAGTTATTAACTTTGACTATATTTAATATAGATTTATTATATATTAGTGAATGATATATTATTGACTTGATTGAGAAATTAACTAAATGATTATACACTCATTTTTTATTATTGATATCAATAAATTATTAAATGATTATAGATTCTGATAATTAATTATGTATTAGTGTGCAAAAAGTGCTATAAAACCTAATAATTTGAATCTTCCTGTCTATGATATACATTAAAAATAAGCAAGAGATCAAATATTAGTCAATTTTCATACATTGGCAAACACAGCAGCGACTATCTCATAAAGACATATGCAAAAATGTAATGAACAGAATGAGAGAATTGAGGCACTACGACAGCGAATAAATAAATGCAAGGATAGAATATAAAATTTAGGTAGTTTAAATCAAGCAATAGTATTCGTATCACCTAGTCAATATCCTACAAAATATTAATTTAATATGTAAGCGAATAGATCTCGATTTGATGATTTTCTTAATCGAACTCAAGTAAGTAAATTAGATATGAATGCTCAATATATAGTTAAGCATGATATAAAATAATTGGGTAAATAAGCAAAATTGAAATTAAAAGATTTAGATGAATTTATATTGTTTTTATTTGGTAAGCTTAAAGGTAAAAGAAAGACTGTTTTTGAGAAAGGGATTAGTAATAAGCATCAAATCGATAATTTAGGAAGAATTCCTACAACAATACGTTATCTAGATAGTCTAACTGTTTTCAATACTAATATAAATCCTTATAAAAAGTATTAGATCAAAGATATAATGGTCAAAATTGATGCTAAAAATACTAAAAAATAGAATCCTGATATACAAAATAATGCTATAATAAATGATAATGCGTTATCAAATTATCAAAAATAACAATTTGCATAAGAAGATATAAGATTTATCCCTGGAGAAAAGAAATGGGTTTAACCTTAATGGGATTAAAGCATAGGTCTTGATAATGTAGTAGATTTTAACTCTGCTTTTAATGATGATGTGTCTTTTATCAATCAGCCAAAGAAAAAAACTATTGCAAAAGATCATATGGCAAATAAAAAAGAGGAAAATGTTAATAAAACTTAATCACCAAATAGAAATAATAATGCGAATCAAAATTAATGTAAAAATGTTTTAAAGTAGATAATATGAATAGATCCAATTCTTATTCTGATAATTTAGTTGAAAATCAGCAATCGATTCCTTCACTTAAACATGCTCCTGTTAGCTTGCCACCGCCACCCTCTCTTGGTTTACCACCACCGCCACCCATTGGATTGCCTCCACCGCCTTCAATTGGATTACCTCCACCTCCACCAATAGGATTACCTCCCCCTCCTTCAATTGGATTACCTCCACCTCCACCAATAGGATTACCTCCACCTCCACCAATAGGATTACCTCCCCCTCCTTCAATTGGATTACCACCGCCTCCTTCAATCGGATTGCCTCCTCCACCATCGATAGGAATGGCTCCTCCTTCTATATCTGCATCTTTGCCTCCTGGCGCTGGCGGAAATAGTCGATGTAATAATTAAATTATAAAGCTGCTTTATTAAATGAAATTCAAAATCCTAATTTAATGAAAAGACTTAAAAAGACTGTGACTAAATAGTATACTGGAGTGACTGGATTAAAGAAAAAAGGAAAAGATGGACCTTCAAATACTTAAAATAAAGCATAAGGATCAAATAATTAAGCACCACAGCAACAGAGTGCTCCACCTCCAATGGATATGATGTCAGCTTTAAAAGCAAAAATTAATCAACGTTTTAGAGCTCTTCACCCTTAACATGAAGATTCTGATTGACAATATAGATAGTTAAACTAATTGAATATTAAAAAATTAACCTAATAATATTAATAATATTGAATATCTTTATTCTTCAATGGCATAGGATTAAAAATAAAAATAAAATCCTATAAAATTCCATCATTCATAAGCTTTTAAAGAGATAAGAAAGAACAGATTGACTAAATAGCGCGAATATTTTTATGATATGTTATCAGGTAAATTTAAATATAATGTATAATAATACAATGGGGATCTTTTAAACCCTGATCTTATCCTTACTATCGATCTACCTTTATAGAAAACTTTGCCAGTATATCAAATAATTCATGTGCAAGATCTGATTACAACTCCATCTGAGTTGATGAGTAGAACATTTTAGGAAGCCAAAGCTAATATAATTAAAAAAATGTAATAGCATAAAGAATTAAACGATCCAATGAATATTAAATTAAGGTATCAAAATGCGATTCAACAATACATTAGTCCTAATTCATAGGATTATCCATAAACTGATCAATAACTAAATGATGAATAACATTAGTAACAAAATTTAAAGAAAATAAAATTTAGAAATGACTTTTAAGAATATGAATAAGTAGTATTACCATGTGTTAATTAATTTAATGGATTATAAGATTGTTTTACTCTTTACTATAATGCAATAGTATATACACTTCAAAAAGACTGTGGATTTAAAGTCAAGTCATTTTTATTATAAAATAATAAAAAGAAGCCAACGATTTATCTATTATTATTTACTAACAATTAAAATTTAATGAGATTAGCAAATCACTATAAAATAAAAAAATAAGCTCCATATTAGCTTTATGATTTTTATTTAAATGATCCAAGTACATAAGACAAACGTCCTATACGTTTTAATTCTTAGATGTAAAGATGGAATCAAGCTAAAACACGATAAAAATCAATTTAAAGATATTTTCAAGCTAAAGGAATCAAAAGATAGTAAATAATCTAATAACAATAATTAAAGGATAAAAATGTTGTTTCTTATCTTGATTATATTGACTCTATGTATTAAATCATGGAGCAGTTCAAAGAAAATGTTTATGAGTTGACATAAATATAAAAATCATATATCTTTACATATAATCGAGGAAGAATCAATAAAGGATGTTAAAAGAAATATATTTTAGATAAAAATCGATTCTAGTTTTTGATGACTCAAGAAGAAATTTTAAAATAATATGGATATAATCTACTACAAATGCCAAAAGTTTATACATAATTTTTCACATCATCAGATAAAAAAATTTCATTTTTTGATAAACTTAATAATATCATGATGTATAAACCTTTATTAGTGGGATAAAATGGATAACTGTCTTTATTCACTACTATGTAAAGAAGTAAGCTATCTTATCTAATACTTAAGAAAAAGCTTCATCTTCATACATTAGTGAAGCATTTTAATTCTAAAACATTTATTCTTCATAATAATTTCTAGAAATTTGGGAGTTAATAATCATTAATATAAGGAGGACTTGATGGATTTAACATGAGAACGAGATGGTACAGTATAGGTATATATTCAGATATTGAAACTATAAGAAATTATGCTGGATAATAAATAGCTTATTAAGTAATGTTTCAAAAATATGTTTTATCTTTATTACTTTTCATAACTATACCTTCTTTGATTATTTATGCGTTTTAATTGGCATATGGTTCAACTATATTTCCTATTACAAGCCAGTTTCAAATCGTTTTAGTTGGAATAGGATTTTAAATTTTTATATATTATTGGACAAGTGCATAAACATCGTTTTTTAATGATTTTTTGGAATAAAAGCCATAAAAAATATTCTTAAGTACCTTCACAGGGCCATATATGAGAAATCCTGTTACTGATGAAGTTAATTAATTTAATTAAGATTAAGGTGTAATTGTATGGATTAAAAATCTATTTTCCTTGATATTTTTATTTATAACGGTAGTAATTGTAGGGGCAATATTTCATGGTTGTAAAATGTTATTGGTGTAAATTCATGAAAAATATGCTGAATACACATACTAAAGACTTTACTTGTCTTTGGCTCATATAATATCATATTTCCTCTTTTTGACAATATAAGCATTCATTAAACATATTATTATCTCAAAGTTTCTCATAAAAAAATTGGTTCAATTTAATAATCCTCCTTCTGATTAAATGGAAAGGTATTTAAAAGATAAGTATATGTTCATGTATGTGGTATTAGTCTAATTGATACCTATTTTTTTCTATTTTATTATATATCCTTACACTGATACATACTGTTATCACTACTCATGTATAACATAATTGTTTTACTATGTTTATACTAGATATCTCTATCTCATACTTACCCTTCTTCTAACAATATTAAATAAAGTTTACTTTTATGTTAAAAAAGTTGTAAAGGGTATAGTCGTGAAGAATGTTTCTAAACTAAGTTTCAAAGATAAATTCAAGCATATGCTATAACAAACTATTGTGCAATAAAAATTAGCTGATTATAAAGGGGATACTTTAGATTAATTAACAGCTTTATTTTTAATATTTTTATATTTAAATGTTATCTCTGAGTCAATATTAATAGTTTTGATTTCTATGTTCATAATGTTTGGAAGTCTTCGTTTAAAAATACTATATAAAGCAAGAAGACCATTAAATAAGTCAATAGCAATAACAAAACTAACTGCAAAATTAAAAATAATCTATTATATTGGTTTAGCTGTTAATTGTTGGGCTAATGTAAAATCTTATTAATATCTTCGTACTTAACTTGTTTTTATAATTGAACTTTTATAGACAAGACCAGTAATAAATGGAGTAAAAATTTAAATGATATAATTTTTTGTTATTGTAATAAATTTTGCTATTGTTTTCATTATTGGAAGATTTTGTAAATTGATTGGGCAAGCAGTTCATGACGATACATTATAAAGTAAATAATATATTATTTAGAAAGAAAATTAAAAAAGATATAAAACTATAAGTTCAAAATGTATAATTCAAAATAGACAACTATCAAATAAACTCAAATACCTTTGAGAACTTTGTTCAGAACTTTTGGTCCTAAAACTTAAAACTAGTAATTGTTCTTCGATAGACTATAAAAATTAGATTTCCCTATGAATATAGCTGAAAAAATAGTCGATAACACTAAACTTAAAGGAAATATATCTGGAAATTTTGAAGAAAGTTCTATGAGGAAAAGTGATAGTTTTTGATCAGATATCTTATATTGTTTATCTATCATTTTATGCTCATAAAATTTATTTGTTGATGATATAATTTATTAGAAATAAAGAATCATATAAGTAGATATTCGATATCATATTTGAAATGGTTTTTTGAATTTTTCTTTAATATCTTAAGAAATTTTCCAACGTGACATATTTGTAATTCCGAATCTGAATTCAGCCATCTTTTTTAAATATGCCAATTATTTCTTTTATGAATATTAAAACGGTTTTAAACTTTTACTCAATGATAGTTTTATTTCTTTTTTTGTTAATTAGTTATACAAAGATCTATTGAATTCCTTCGATATATTGGCATTTGGATTATATTTTACTATTTATGGCAGATCTTTTATATGGGGTTATTTTATTTTTTATGAAGAATTTTTAAGATTTTGAAGATTTTTATGATATGATTTTAATTGAAGTTCGAAACCTAGATTTGGGCATACTTGAGGTCTTTTAGACTTTAATAATTTAAGGGCTTATAAAAAACTCATATTTTTATATTTTATTAGATATGCAATAACTAGAGTTGATGACTATATAAGAAAAATTGTACCCTCGAAATTCCAGCTCCACAGTGAACTAAAATGCTATGTGATTTTAAAGCTTTATAGATAAATATATACTTTTTTCTATTTGGAAAGCTGCCATATCAAAAAATGCACTGATGTTTTATGTCTTTTTATCTTAAAGATCATACTTTATTTGTTTTATTGATGCATCGTATTTTAAATTAAAGCCTGAAGCCACTGTCATCACTGAGTTATACATAATAAACCTGTTTTAATATTATTAGTTTTGAGCCATGCAATGTCTTCGGCTGCTGCTGCGTCTCCAATATATAAGGAATGACCTTGTGTACTTTTATGAACATCATCCGCATGATGATAATTAAGGTCAAGCATTTCTAACTGGATAATATAATTATATCAATTATCATATTTTATTCATCTAGAATAATACAAATCTTAATAATGTAATTAAGGCTCATTATATCAAATAATTAGATAAAATAATAATTAATATCAAATAATGATCAATTTATCAAAATTACTCCAGAAAATCATTATGAATAGATATATCAGCGATTAGTATTAGTTTTATACTTCATTTATTTGATAAATGTTTAAAAATCATTTTTTGACATTGATCCTTTTTCATTAGTTAAGTTTAATCGTCTTTGCTATCTTTTTTTGAATAATCTTTCTCTTTAACATTTTTTAATTATTTATTTTTATTTTAATGACTAAAGAATTTTTTTATTATTTGTTTTTTGAGTAAAATATACTGAATTTTTATCTTATATTGCTTAGTAGCGAGGGATACGACAAAAATTTGTATTAAGAATGAAGCCTTTTTATAATTGAAGATATTGTTTATTCTTTTTTTATTGAGGATTATCTACGATTTAACTAAAATGATTAAGATAAGGCAATTTATAATCTATTGATTTGGAAATTATTGTTTTACTTTTCGATCTTAAATGTTTGCTTGAGTTCATAAAAATGTATTATTTTTTGAATAAATAAAATTTATAAACTTATTTTTATATATGATCAAATTAACTTATAAATGCTACTAATTAATGTATAAAGATAGTAATATATAATTAAATGAGTCAAACTCTTTTAAATAAGATGAGATAACTCTCAATTAAATAACTTAAATCTAGAAGATAATAATTATTTCAAAAGACACGTAAAATTATTGAGAATTATTAATAAAGTTAATGTTAAAATAATTAAGATTCTTATCTAGAATAAGAAAGTAATCATTAAATAACTAAATATTAAAAAATCAATGAGTAAGTATCAATATAAACTAAAAGAAAGTTAAAGAAAAAGTAAAAATATAATAAATTTAAAAGTTATTGGAAGAAATTGTTGCAAATATCTGATTGGATGATTGATATTCCATGCAATTTTAATTAATATTATGTAGCTTCCAGGCCGGATGGCAATAAATGTTTATTGATTTTTGATGGATATAGAGTTTAGATTAGAAATAAAAGTGGAAATATGGTCATTTAGTTTTAATATCCTAATAAAATGTATGATGGGACAATATTGTAAGGCTATCTTAATTTATAATAAAAAAAATTAGTCATATCTGATTTAATAGTCTGGAAAAATCATCCTTTTACATCAAATTAATTTTAATTTAGAATAGCCTGGATCATGTCAAATATCTTGAGTTCAAGTATCAATATCTTTATGCAAAACTCTAAGTTATAGATATTTTTAATACAATTTTATCCAATAAATATATAAAATCTTAAAAAAGCTTATCAATAAGTGCTTCAATATCCTAAAGAGGGCTTGATTTTTGTTCATAAAGATAGTTTATATGTACATGGTCTCAATCCTTAAAGTTTGATATGGAAAGATCTTAACATATCAAAATATTTGGTAAATTAAATAAATTAAAATTTATAATCAAGCAAAGGAATAGCATTTATGACTAAAAATGGTTAAATAAAATCGTTATAAGGTATAGTTTTGTTTCAAATAAACAGATAAAACTTCAATAAAACTCATAGATATCTCAAATTCTCTTATAAATAAGTGCATATAGATAATATAGAAGAGGATAAAGTTACTATACATTTTGATTGGATAAATATCATATAAACATTATAATATTTCAATAATACTGTTGATTCTATTAGTAAATTACTATATAAAAGTAAGATAAGTCATCAAAGTATAACAATTCAACAATTATTAGACAGTATTTAATCGGTTTCAAATATGAAGTAGTAGATTCAGTAATAATGATTTTATTTTTAAATTATATGTATTTTTTGTAAAATAAGACTATTTGTACAATTATTGAATAGTTATTTTATATCATAGAAGAAAATTAAATTAGGGCAGTTATTAGAAGGTTTTATGAGTTACTAAAAGCATTTTTTATATTATTAATAAAATTAGATTCGATATTGAAATGAGGAATAGTAGTAAATAAGGTCAATAAGGTTGGAGATAAAATTGGCAATATTAAAAAAAATAGGGATCTTGGTGCTCAAGAAATTGGTGGATTGTAGCACTAATTATAGGATTAATTGCATTGATTGTTGTTGGTCTTTTCTTTTTAGGAATATTAAATTTCAATAAAAATAATTCCAACAACTTAAGAGACAATAAGGAGGGCAAATTCTCTTCAAATAATGGAGATAACAATGGTAATTAAAATAATGGTGATTGGAATAATGGTTCAAATAATGATGATTCAAATAATGGAGATTCCAATGATGATTAAAAAAAGAATAAACCTGAGTATAAGGTTCTTAAATCAAATCCTAATGAAATTAAAGCCCTTCCTTATTTTTCTGATCAACCAGTTCAGGTTTCAGGGCAGCCAATTAATTCTTAATATAATTCAGGGTCTTCTGATTATTCATATTCAAACAATCAAAATAATCAACCCTATGGTAATACATCACCGAGCAAATTAAATAATAATCAAAGAAATAATCAACCTGTAACACCAAACTAACCACTTTATTAGGAAGATTAATAACATCCTAATTAAATTAAGCCTCTTCCTTTTTTTTCTGGTTAATAAACTATTGTTAAACCTATTACTGCTAAAAATAATAAAAATAATAGATCATCAAATGATAACACAGATTCTAGTCAATCAAATTCTTTACCATCAGCTGCATTTCCTCCTATAGCATAACCTTTTGTTATAAATGATGCATACTCAAATCCTGCGGTTGACCCTAATAGTGTTCCCGCTTAACCAGTTTCAGCAAAAAATAAAAAAAATCCTTCACAATCTACAAATAATCAAAATTATCAACAAAATTATCAAGATTATCAACAACAATAATTTTTAAATAGCAATCCAAATGCAGTTGCTGCTATACCCGTATGATAATGATTCTTTAAAATCTTGTTATCTATATACTTAGTTCATATATATATTATTTTCAAGATCTAAGATAATAATTTTTTTTAATTTATTATTGATTTTGTTACTGAAGGTACTATATTATTTTATTGTTAAAATTAGAATAATTCAAATTGATATGAGCAAATAAATTCCTAAATATAGATCAACCATAAACAATCCTGCCATTAACTATAATTAATAAGCAGGTCAAAATAACTATGATACTCAATTGAGAAATACTAACAAAGCAAGGAATGTACAAAATGATCAAAATATTAATCAGAAGTAGCAAGGAGTAAAACAATAAGGATATTAGAATAATCGATCACAAAATTATGAATAAAGATAGTAATCATGGTGTTCTAAATATTGGTGGGTTATAGGAGTAATCATAGGTATTCTTGGATTGGCCTTCCTTACACTATTTTTATTAGGATTTTTCAATAAAAATAATTCAAATAATTTGACAAATAACAATGGATCTTCAGCTTATGCTCAAAATGGTCAATATAATTCTCAAAACTCAAACAATTTGGGTAAAAATTAAATTTCAGCTATTCCTTTTAACAATAATCCTTCAAACTCAGTAAATAATCAAAATAATCAACTAAATGGGAATACCTCACCTAGCTCACTAGATAATAATTATCAAAATTCAAATAATAACCAAGGTAATCAAGGTAATCAAGGTAATCAAGGTAATAATGCTTATTCTACTAATCCATCAAATAATAATTCGGGAAATAAAAGATCTTCAAATTAAAATCAAATAAATGAAAAATCTTCACAAAATAATCCTGTAAGCACTAATCCAAACTCAATTGCTGCTATACCTGTACAAGCCAGTGCACTACCAGTAGTATAAACATCATCAAATCAAATCACTGTAACCAATACTAATTCATTAAGTTCAACTTCATCTATTATAGCCCAATCAAATCCTCAATCAAATACTCAAAATTCACAAAATGTAGTATCCAATCCAAATTCAATTACTCCCATATCACTTTCATCTGTACCTCAATCAGCTAGTCAAAATACAGCTTATTCAAATTCTATAAATTCAATCGTTCCAGTCTCCAACGCAGCTACAAGCCAAAGAGTTTCCTCTCAAGCAGCCCCTAGTCAGATTTTGACTGTTAATAGTAATCCAAATTCAATCGCCGCAGTACCACTTCAAGGAATCGCTCTCCCAGTTGAAACTTCATCTAATCAAGGATTTGTAAGTAATTCAAATTCAATAACACCTGTTTCTTTATCATCTATAGTTCAACCAGTAGCCCAATCTACTCCTCTACCAATTGCTCAACCAGTAGCCCAACCCGCTCCTCAGCCAGTTGCTCAATCATCCTCAAATCAAATTTCAGTAACAAATCCTAATTCAGTAGCTCCAATATCCTTATCTTCTTTATCTCAATCATATAATCAACCAACTATTAGTCAAGTAACTCCTACAGTGGCAGTTACTCAACCAACAAATATTCAATCTATCAATCAAAATAATAATAATCAAGCTTCAACAAATTCTGTTCAAGCACAACCTTATATAATATCACCAATAATAGATCGACTTATTCCTCAAATATAAAGATCGTCCTTCCAATGAAAATGATGATATAAAATCATATATTTTTATTAAGATTTATATATTATGATAAAATATATATTTTATAAAATTTAAATGCTATAAATATAGTATTAACTAATAAAAATGATCATTTTTATTCTTAATAAGACTATAAAGGACATTATTATAAAAATCTTTCATCATTTTTATTAAATTTTAATTGAAAACATGATTGATTTTTTATTTTAAGGCATTTTTATAATTATTTTTATTTCTTTTACTTTTTAACTATTGTATATGATTTCTTTTTCTTTTTTTAATTTGGTTTTACTGAGGTCATTAAATTTAATAGCATAATAATATCATTATTTTATATAAGTTACATGATATAATTCATAATTTATCTTGGTTTTCCATCAAGTAAAAGTTCCCAATCTTTTTTATCTAAAAAATTAAGTAAAGCTTTTACAATATCAAAGTCTCTATAATTTATATTATAATCTGAGCTATAATTCATTAAAAAATGTTATATTCTATCTAAAATGACCTTATTACTTGATGATTAATCTTATATAGTAGCTTTAAGTATATAGTTATCTAAAATTATTTATTTATTTTAACGAAGAAGTAATTAGCAATGCTATTTCAATGCTATTTGTCTATATTTTAATCTTTAAAATTATGATTCTAATCGATATTACTTATTTTATTATAATTTGCTATATTATTAAAAGTCACTTATATTTTCATTAGAGTTTGTTTATAAAGCTTTTTATTATATTTTTTGATCAATTCTTTTTATCATGTGATAATTTTAAGATTAGGATCTTTTGAATAAAGGATGATAATAAGAGTGTTGAGTTTCATTTATAGATCGTTTTTTGATGAAATTATAAAAGCTTAATTGTCTTAGGAAGGAAGAATAATTTTTATGACGAAAATATTTTGGTAAAATAGTAAGACTAAATTGATGGGGATTGAATATTACGAATGATTATTAATTTTATGCCCAGCATATTATATCAAAGTTATTATTATCTTCTAAAATATTATGTAACTTGTTTATAAAAGGTGATATTTTTTTAATTTTTTTCATTGCGGTTATCTTGTCCTTTGTAAAAAAGTAATATATAATTTATGATAGATAATTAAATATAAAATTAAGTTAAAATTCTATAATGTTTGGATGATCATAAGTCTTAATGGACTAGTCTTTTTTCATTTAATATTGGTTATTTTTTTAAATCTTAATCACTGTTGAACACACTTAGTGACGATTATTAATATAAATTTTCCGCTAAATCTGGCGATGGCTGCAACTCATGGTAATAATCCGGTGGATAAGCCTTTATGCAATAATGCTTCAACTTTATATGCCGGTTTAATGCTGATTGCACTCCATAATATTTATTGCATCCTTTATGTGGACAGAAGAAATGCACTGCAAATTCATCAGCTCCTCTTCTTTTTTGTTTTTTTGCTTGTTATACTTTTCCTTATTCTTAATTTTTTTGCATTCTTTCAAACATATCAAACATCTTTGAAAATTAAAGTTAAGCTTCAGAAATTTCTGTTTCCAAAATGTTCTTTTTTCGTTCTAATTTTTAAAGTTGAATAGATGAAGAAGTTTCCTGACTAAAATTGAGGAAAATAGGATTTGTTTGCGGTCCTAGGATTTCCCCCTTTCTGGGGGATTCAATGTAATTTGTTAATCCAAATGATTGCATATTTAATAAATATATGAACAAAAAACATACAAATATTACCATCAATTTTAAACAGGAGAATTATAATTGATTTATTATTATATCTTTAATTCTAGATTTTATCATCAATCGTCAAAAAATATTAACATTCTTTCTTTATATATATGTAAAAATTTAAGCTTTTTTATTTAAGTTCAAATTATCGTTAATATACAAAAAAATATCTTTTATTTATTATTAATATATTTAAAAATCATTTAAAATGCATTATTATATCAAAACTCTATTTATACTTATTTTAACCATCAAACTTTTATATACTTTTCAAATAATTAATTAGAATAAAAACAAACAAAAGGTTATATAATTATACAATTATTTATTTAATAGCTATGCATCTAATATAATGTATAATTATCAGTAATATATGCTTTATTTTATTTAATAGTTTATCATGATATTATATATAAATAAATCTAAAAAAGACCCTGATGGAGTTTGATAAAAAATAATAAAAAACTCAAGCAAAATCTATTCTTTTTACGAATAATAATCTTGTTTATATGCAATTAGGCTAAATACAAAAGACAGTAACGGATCTTGTTCAACAAAACAAAAAACAATATCAAAAGATCATATTAAAAAAGCCATAATTTAGTCATCAATTATATAAAATAAGCTAATTTCAAGCTATTAGTAAAGCATTTACAAAATAATTACTTTTAAGACAAATGGATAGACTTCTATAATAGAAAAATTATCTATAAAAATAATTATCATTGATAAATTTTGAAGATTAACAAACGATGAATTAGAAGTAAAAAATGATAATAAAATAAACGAATCATTTCGAGATGTTGAAGAACATATGGAAGAAAAACTCTAATAAGAAATATGATAGTGCATTATAACATATAGAAGAATTAAACATATCAGTTGGTTATATAAAATGTAATATACAATAACTTATAAAATTTTAATCAAATGAATCTAAATAATTCGATGATGTATATCTAAAGACCTTTAATAAATTATTTTAAAAAAATAAATAATGTCATAAATGTATTGAATATCAGGCTAAGATATAATTTTTAAAGGCTAAATTACAATAGACATAATAAAAATTATCAAAAACGAGTTAGTAAAATATAGCATATTTATAAGATATTACACACAAAGATTAAAAATTAAAAAAGATAAATAAGTTATTAATAAAGCAATAGTCATAGTATAAAACGAAAATATTATTTTTAGAACAGGATATAGCCAAAAAACAGAATCTTATAAAAGATTTACAAAAATAAATAAAATAGTATGATAGTTATAAAAAATTTAAGAATCAATAATAAAATTATTAAATTTATATTAAAAGTCAAGATTTTGATCTTTAAAAATATTCGTAAAATGTAAAAATATCATTAAAAGATTTGACAGATCTTATCTTTTAAAAATAAACATAGGTATTTATGAAAAAAGCATCTATAATTAAAAATAATTTATATGGTCCTTTATAGCCTACTTTATCGTCATCAAAAAGTCCTTCAAAATATAAATAATAAATAAGTAATTTAAGAAATATTTAAATAACAAATTTTTAAATATAAAAAGATGAATAGTAATTTATTAAAAACAACTCAACCTTAAGTGCTAAATTCTAATAAATTTAAGCAAATAAAAGATATGTTCGTAGTTCTAAAAGATTGAAAGGGTCGACTTCTTCATCAAAGTATGATTAGAATGGAGGAATCATAACAAAATCTTTATTTTCAAAATGATAAAACATAAAATATGATTATAAATAGCATATATGATCATTAATACATAAAATATGATTATAAATAGCATATATGATCATTAATTTGTAAAGAAATAATAATTTTTCATATTATATTCTTATATTTCATTTTTTCATTTAATTTTTTTAATTATAATTGAATTATTTATTAATTAAGGTCGTCTATGTGCTTATCTTTTTTATTCAAACAATTTTTTTGTTATTATATAATATGTTAAAAGAATTTCAACCTTTCAATATGAGCATTTTTATTTTTTTATTATTTAAAATGAATATTTAGGTGATTTATTTTTTATTATCTTAATTTATACTAGCATTACTTTAAATTTGATGATTTACATAAGGGATTTGAGTTTTTTGGGAGCTTTATATTGATTAGATTATTAACTATAGACATTTTAGGCATATTGACTATTAATTAAGGATTTTTAATATGTTTTTTTGATTTATTTATTTATAATGTTGACTATTTTATCTTTCCTATGCCAATTTTTTAAATCTTTTATTTTAATGAAGAATACCGTTAATAAAGTTCCTTTTAATTTTATAAAAAAGAACTCTTACTAAATATGTTATATTATTAACATCTTTGAGAATTTCCTGTTATAAAATGTAAAGCTCTTATTAACTCTTTCAAATATTATTCATTTTTCTTGTCACTCTTTTTGTCATTACTAACATTGAATGCGCCGTTATTTCGCTTAATATATTGTTAATGTGGTGAACATAATCGATATACTTTTATTTTGTTATCATTATCATTATTTGAATTTTTATTGATCACTTCATATAAATTTTTATTATAGTAATCATGATGATTATTTAATGGAACTATTTTTTATTGACTTTTAATATGAATTAATTGATCAGCTCTTGTTTTAAAATTTGAATAAGAATCATTTTTGCCTGTATTTAAGTTAAGCATGTTCAGTAGTATATTATAGTTTATATTTTTATATCTATATAAAGAATAATAGTTATTATATGTACTATTTATAATTATCCTATTGAATTCTTATATATTTAAACAAGTAAAAATTGATAAATTAAATGTCATTTTATTCTATATAAAATTATGAATAAAAATATATGCTAATAAATTATATAGGATAATAAGATCATTGATTGTTATTATTTTAAAGTTTTAAAA
>Ga0169931_10003767_pt1 | contig 23916 bp, 16 predicted proteins | sample Kivu_15m_20L_FD_129675 | JGI IMG/M metagenome (GOLD analysis project Ga0169931, IMG submission 129675) | Freshwater microbial communities from Lake Kivu, Western Province, Rwanda to study Microbial Dark Matter (Phase II) - Kivu_15m_20L... | ecosystem: Environmental > Aquatic > Freshwater > Lake...
ACGTCAATAGATTTATAGTTAGTTTTTAGTTTTACCAAATTATTATGACTTCCTGAATGGTTTCTTTGACCTATCGCAGGACCCATTTCTTAAGGATTTCTATGATAATTTTAGCTAGGATATGCATGCCTATTATGGATTGGCTAATAAGGCAAATAAATAATAACTTTTGGTTTCTTAGCTTCCGATCGATGCCTTTTTTAAGTTCTAATTTATCTTTATTCAGGTATTTTCATTTTCAGTTTTAATTTCATCTACTGATACTAACCAACTAGTTTTTTGAACCTTTATTTTTCTTTAGATTAGGAAATTCGTTTGTTCTGAATATTTGATTTGTATTTTTTTACGTATGTTTAATACTTATTTTTCCGGAGCTGAATGGTTTTCTTTTTTTATTTTACCTAAGTTACACTGTTTTTACCTGTATTTATAACTGCTAAATATGTTTTAGTTTCGCGTTGATAATTACTTTTTGCTCTCTTGTCTGCAGACTCATAAAACTAACTACTTTTTGCCAATTTAAAAGATCTTACAGGCTAAATGTCTATTGCTAACGAAAAAATTGGCTTGAATAAAACTGTTTCTGTTGAGTTTCTCCAAACAGAGATGTATTTTGCAATCTTTCGGGCGAGCCGGTTTGTAAATGAAAATTACGATGATCGAACTACTGAGATCTTGCGAAAGCTAAACTAGAAACAGTATTCATATATGCCTGATTTTGCTTTTAAGACGTGTTGGGAAGCTCGTATGAGCTGTATATAGAAAGCTGAGAGGGATTTTGCTGCATTCTTGTTTAGATAAAATTATTATTTGTCTAATAATAACAAAAAGTCTAGCTTCAAAGCTATCTACTTAAAAAGCCTAGATGATTTATACTGTTCAAAACTGAAATGTTGATGACTATACTATAAAAGAAATATAAAAATGGTGCGATTTTGCTAAGTATGCCAGACCAATAAGGCCCTTATAAAAAGACCTAAAACAGGTCAGGCTGTGTGTCAAAACTGTTTCTTCCAGGCATTTTAAACTTAAATCCACGAGACTATCTTGAAATTTGAGCTATTCAAGCCTGGAGAAAAAATAGCCATAGGAACAAGTGGTGGTAAGGACTCGACAGTTCTCGCCCATCTTCTTAACAAACTCAATAAACAATACAACTACGGCTGCTAATTTCTTATGTTAGCTATTGACGAGGGCATCAAAGGCTATCGAGATGACTCTCTGTAAGCAGTTAAACGCAATCAACAAATCGAAGGATTGCCGCTTCTTATCCTTTCGTATAGGTAACTCTACGGATGGACGATGGACTAAATCGTGGCTATCATCGGAAGGACTAATAATTGCACTTATTGTGGAGTGTTGAGAAGACAGGCTTTATAAAGAGGAGCAGTTAAACTGGGCTGCAGCAAGGTAGTCACAGGTCATAATGCAGATGACATCGCAGAGACGATTCTTATGAATATGCTTAGAGGAGATTTAGTTAGGCTCGGCATTTGTGCAAATGCCATTTCTGGATAATAAGACGACCCTTTGTCTTTGCCGAGAGTAAAGCCCTTAAAGTACGCATACGAAAAGGAAATTGTGATGTATGCTTACCACAAAAAACTAGATTATTTTTCAACTGAATGCATTTACAGTCCTTTTGCGTATCGAGGACACGTCCGATAGCTAATCAAGCAGCTCGAGTTGACCAGACCTCAGTCCATAATAGACATCATCTACTCAGCTGAAAACATAAAAGTAAACGAAAGTAAAAAGCCTATCGTGAAGCAAAAGTGTTAATCTTGCGGTTTTATGACAAGCAACAAAATTTGCAAAGCTTGCATTTTATTAGGAGGTCTAAACAAGCAGCGTCCCAAGAATCAGATGTAACTGACTGAATGATAAGGTTTATTGATATAAATGATTTAATCACTGTTGTTTTTGGATGGGAAGGAACAACTTGAATTCGGGAGGCAGCTCCTACTCCGAATAAAGGCGGTCCGAAAAGTATATTCTTCTGATTCTGCAGTTAGCGTGAATAGTCACTCGAAGGGTCTCGATGTAGTTGCTTCCGTAGGCTCTGCGGGTAAAATCTGACAAGTTGAACTGGATCTGGTTCCATCCCTCGTCGAGCCTCATAGGCATGGTGCAGATGAATGGCTTGACTCGAGTTGTCGACTGATAGTTGCTAGCTCTGAATCTTCTGCGCACATTTTTGTCATCGAGCACTTGCACCTCGAATGTGAAATACTTTTTGAGCTATGTGAGGACAGCAGTACATTTTTGATGATCATGACGAGGAAGGGCAGTTTGATTCCGAGAGTCTCCTTTTCCTCTTTGGGGCAGGTAATGAAGGAAGTGGTAACGTTGGTACCCATTATCTCGAGTACCGAAGACTGGATATCCTGATCGGTGAGTCTCTTGATGTGACCGTTCTGGACTGCATAAAGCCACGATTACTTTCTTTTTCCCAGATCTGTAGCGGCTTGCTGCCGATGGAATAGAGTATTGACAAGAAGCCTGACTGGTAGGTGTTCTTGAACATAAGTGAAACTTAATTTATATTATACTGCCAAAATTTATTACCACCTAATAATAATGTTAAATAAACGTACTAAATCATAACGTAGAAATCATATAAGAAAAACTTAAAAAAGTCAAAAATTATTGCAAAAAAGAGAAAAATATAAAAATTTATTGCATCCAAAGAAAATATTATCAATTAGCCAAGCCAGTTTCTAGTATTTCATCTACGATGTCCATCATTGACTCTACTCTAGCCTCCTCGTCTATCATCCAGTCCTTCTGCTACTCGCCTTGAAGAACCATCTGCATCAGGCTAGGCTCTTCAGGCTCATGCATCTGGAGGTCTTCCTAGTCTGGCTATAAAGAAAAAGCTCTTGGAGCCAGGGCATAGTGTTCTTGTTTGGGTGACATCAGAGGAGACGAAAAAAGAGAAAACATGTGAAGATGGTGTTCCTGAATTTCATCTGGCTCATATTCGTGCATGGTTTTCTCATAAGGCGAAAGTTTTTCTTCTTGATGATCTTCTTAATCCTCTTGAAAGTCATCTCTTTCTTCTTCCTGAGGAGCTGATGCTTCCTATTGAAGATTCTGTTGCTAATCGGCAATTTCCTATTTAAACAAGTCTATTTTAGATTTAGACTATCTTTTGAGTTTTTGTTTTTTTAAAGTCTTGTTGTTCACATAGTCATTTGTCAAAGAATTGATAAGATTGAAAATTTCTTGAGTTTTTTGTTTGAGTTCCTACATATTGCTGTCTCTCAAGCTTTCTTTCATAGGTTTAACTTTAGCGTATTCGAAAATCAACATGGGCAAATCTTCATAACATAAGTTATACCTAGAATGGCTCCTCCTGTTTGTTCTTGACTGTAGATGTGGTTCATGATTGTCGACAACACAGATGGCTTGATTTAACGCATCTGGGTCGTCGAATTTTTCTCACCAACAAGTTTGTTGAGTCTCCTTAGACTTCTTCTGAGGGTTGAGTAAAAGTGGTTCTTGATGTCATTGTCAGTGCTGAATAGAAGGAAAGATACCGGCCGATAAAAAAAGTTGAGATGTCCTTCCAACGGTTTCCGTAGTGTTGATGATGCATGAAAAGTTCTTACTCTTCTTGGAAGGTCCAGGGCATTTTGTTCACGGCAGGACTGAGATGGTTATACCACCTTTAACGGCACTGTTTTCCAGTCCTGCGTTCCCTTCCGAGCATGTCCTTGAGTCGTTGGGCAATCTTGGTCCAGTCCTCAATTCCACACTACTCTACTAGAGTGCGTATGGCTTAGTCTTCCTGAGTCAAAGATATGATACCTCAATGATCCAAGGCTGTCTGCTCATCCAACAATTATAATTAATATTTATTGCAGAGCACGCCGCTTGGATACCCTCACCTCACATATCCTTTCTAGACATCTAAGGCCAATCTACCCCTAAAGATTCAACAACCGCAACAAAATATCAAAGAGATTGACTATAAATAGCGGGTTTGTAATGTTTGTTCTCAATCTTGAAATTTTATTTAACGCAATAAAATTAGAGCTTAACAGCTAGCAATTTTATAAAATCAAACAAAATCATTTTTTAAAATCATTATCGTTAGTTGCTTGTTTCTATATTGTTTTGTAGTACTTTTCTGATAACTTTAATATTGTTATTCTGATAAATATTAGGGGCAGATTGAAGACGAACATTATCGACATCTTTCAATCTTCGAAGCAGTTCTCGCATAGTTAGCTCAATTTTCTAATAGTTGAGCTCAATTTTGTCGAATAAATTGGTAGACTAGCCGTAAAGAAGTGATTATATTTTGCCAAAATATCTTTTTAAGATAAAACTTTTTTCTTACTATTATTTCAATTTTTACTCGATTTCAGATATTAATTGACTTTTCATATGCGATAATTTCTTCATTTTTGCGAGCTAGACTGATAGCTTTTCTATTTATCTATCATGTTAAATACTGATATTGGTATTTATTTTGATTTGATAAACATTAGATTGGATCGAAAGAATGTGATTCATATTGACTTACGATATAAATTATAACTTTAACCACGATTAATTTATTGATTTAACTTAATTTTATTGAATTAACCTATGGATTCTCCTCTCTAGAATCGCTTTATGAGCACTATAGTGGTCAAAAGAAGCAAGAAATATTTTGATCTTGCAAAACTAAATCAGATATAACGACAACAGTAGCTGATTAGAAGAAAGCCCTAATATTAAAATAGCTTAATAATTGATAAAAAAGTTAAAAGAAATTTTGTCAGTACAAGTGACACCTTGAGTCGTCACGTGAATATGAATCTTTCGAAGACTCACAGTCATTTTCAAAAAAGACAGACTTAACAAACTTAAATCAGCAACAGTAATATTAGCCCATCTAAAAAAATCAATGCTTTCAGTATGTAAAAGATGCTACCAAGATAATATTTCTTCAGAAACTGTCAAAATCCAAACTAAGAAATATTTTGTAACTTTGAATTGCACCCCATCTCTAAAAATCGTATATAAGAATTCAACAAGACGGCTTCACACACACTAGCAACTCGTGTAAATTGGCAGTCTAGAGATTGCAAAACGCATAGAAAAAGTGAAGAGATAGTTGAAATTCAAAACTTAACATAGATAGGAAAAATTAAGTAAAAACTACTTTACGATGGTTCTATTTTTCGTCCGCTAATTGATTATAAAAAAGGCTAGAATAAAAAAAAATTACAAAAAAACGATAACCCTGAGATCGACTATGAAAGACTATAAAAAGCTGATAAATTTACAAGAAAAAGGCCTGATCATAGACAGCTTTAGTTTTACTATGGTGATGTGAAATGGAACTATTCTCAAATGGAAGAAAGATTCGTAAAATAGGAAAGCATTTACTTGAAAAAATACAACTAGAAAGAAAGAAAAATTGAATGTGACCTTGATTTACAGAAGAAATAACTTATTGCGAAGAAGAAGCAAGCCATTAAAGACAAAAAGAAGATAAAAGACGTCAAAGAAGAAATGTGTGACTCTTTGTATTTTAGAAGAAACCGCCTCGTCAACAAATATAATTATTTATGATTGATGCTAAAAAATGTTTTAATTTAAGATTATTCTAATAACTTTAATGAGTGCTGTGGAAGAATAGAATATTATAATTAATGCTTCGAAAGACCAGATACCAAAATCATTTGCACAACTAAGAGCTTCTCAAACACGACTGTAGCACATAAACTGATTCCTCGGACTCCTTGCATCATCACTAGACAGTGGTGAGGCATAATTTCAAAGAAAAACTATAACTTTGCAAAAAATTTACTTAATATGGCTATTGTCCCTATGGGCATAGATGCAAATTTGCTCATGGTTGCCACTAATTGAGGAAAAACAATCAAAAAAACAAGCTTTACAAAACGAAATAGTGCTTTGACTTCTTCTAAAATGGATATTGCCATTATGGAAGCCGATGCAATTTCAAACACCATCATTAAAGTCATCTCACTCCTAAAGACAAACAATAAATTTGGAAGAATTTCGGAGATTTATTCCGAGAAACGAGGTAAAGTTCCAGACTTTTGACCCTCTTAAATTGATTATTTATAAAATTATCGATATATCAAATCTTCCAAAAATTCATAGAAAAATTATAAATATTTTCATTATTAATCGATATTTTGATACATTTTCGTAAAAAAAATAAAAAAACCATATTTCGGTTGTATATAGATAGATTTTGATAATTTTATTATGATAGAGAAACAAGAAAGAGCTTTTAAGGCACCCATAAACACGAGTATCGATAAAAATATATATTCTTTTTCAAAATCAGATAGATTCACTAAAGTCAAGCCAGGATCGTACCCTTAAATACATCTAGATGCAAAAGTTAGTTCTACAATCCGAGAGACAATCGATAAATGAGAAGTACTAGCTTCGGGTTCGGTAGCAAAGTTGATATAATAAACAAAGAATAAGGAGCTCCTCCTGGCTCATACGATAGCCATAGCGCTTTCATTGTTAACAAATAGAAGCAAAAGGGCTTCAGCTTTAGTCATAACCCGAGAGTCACTTTTGAGCATATGGTCTAAGGATCTAATCCAGGACCCGGAAAATACGTGAAGCACAATAGTAGTATCTCCAAAACTGCATATTCTTTGCGATCAAAATATCAAGATCCTATGTAAAGAATGAAAAATGTATACAAAAAAATCTATATAGAAACTAGGGCCAGGACAATACAATGCGTTCCCTCTTATCACTAAAAGTGGCATATATTGTAGCTCTAAATACAAAAATTCAAAGTGTGGAAGAATAGGCAATGGACCACGTTTTGATGATGACAGCACTTTGTCTCCAGGTCCAGGAAATTACGAGGATGTCATGGCCATGAACTCTAACGGAAATTATACCTCTTCAAAAATCAACTCTCTTTTTGTAAAAACTTTTCAGGGGACGAGCAGACCTCCGATCAATGGTCCGAGCTTCACACCAGGTCCAGGTGCATAGTAAATTTTATCTAATTTAGCTACTATTTTTCAGGATTTTCACCTAAAAACTGATAGTAAATGTGTATTTTTGTATATTTTTTCTAGATATTGAATTTATGCAAGTATCAGGCATCAATTATCATTTTTGTTAAATTCTGAATTTGGCCACTCCAAGATATTTTTCTTCATTATACTTCTTTTTAATAGCTTTTAGCTTAGCACATGATTTCGATGAATTTTGAAGAGCAACGCACATTTACTTAAAGCATCTCATTAGGGTATCTTTGTCCATCCGGCCGTCTTCTAATAAGCTGCTTTAACTTTTAACCTTGAGCACAGAGTCGGATAACATCAAAGAACTCAAAACTAATGTTTTCATACAGTAATGTTGACCGAGTCCTTAGAAAAGAGAAAGTTCGATCAGATACTTAGACATGGCTATAGTACGCATGGATTATCTTGGAAGTTTCCCGTGGGAATCCGTGCTCCATTTGCTGGTGACTGCTTGTAAAATTGCAAGAGGAGTGATAACTTGAAGCTCAAAGTTAAGAGCCAGCAAGATTTTTCCTTCCATATCTTTGAGTTAATGTTCAGAATATGACGAATCTGTGACTTGAATGTAGTTTTGCATGCGGGGAGGGTAGATTTCTTCATATTTGCTTGCAATCCAGAGACAGGCAATCCCAACTAGCTGATAATCATGCTTGGTGATGTCGGTAGTCGATGCGTATGTATTAAGGTAGGCCAGAGCCAAGTAAAGAGTTTGTTCTTTGAGCTCAAATGATAAATGGACATCCACTAACCAGTCTATCAAAATTTGCCTCATGTCTTCGTTGATGAATGTCATCATTTCTTTTTTGTGCTTGCACTAAGTAGATTTTAATTTACCTGAAGGCTCATCATGTAGGACAGGATCTATGATTAGTACTAGACGATCGGATCGCGATGCTAGACGTTGATACGCTTTTCAAAGGATCGTGCCCGATGCCTATTATCTAGGTGGACAGTGGATGAAGTTTTTTCGCAGATGGAGCTATTTTTGAACCTTTTCTGGTCGAGATTGGTGATGTCCCTTCCGAATATTCTCTTGGCCGGTCTGAGATTGGCAAGCATTTCTTATTTTAGCAATATAAACGAATGTTAACTGAACTTTAAAATTCAAACCAAACTGACATATTTCTAAATTGCATGCAACTTTTCTCTAAAATATAGAAATCCATCATTAATGATCACCAGGACCCTTCTTCATCGGAGTCTCGTCTAGACCCTTCATTGAGGTCTTCTGACTCACCGGAGTCATGTAAACTGCTTACATTTTGTTGCCCTACTATTCCAGAGCTTTCTAGGTCTCCACTTTGAATAAATTAATGGCGTTGACCTTAGTTTAAGGCTAATTGCCGTACCCCACTTTATGCTTCTTTTTCATACTTGAAGATTTTGGCTCAAAACTAAGCTTCATGGTGGGTGAGTGCTCGTACTAAAGCTTGCGCTGAATGTAAGAGTACTGCTCTTCGATCTCAGGATCCTACTCTGTTATTTTGACAATATCGCTGAAATTTTCAAAAAGTTCTTCAGGGTCGATATCCTAAATAGAGGGAACTTTTTTGCTCTAGCTTTCTGCAGTACCTTGTTCGAGAATGTTTCCCTTAATCTTCTTGATGGGTGTTTCGTTCTGCTCGAGAGGCTGCAGCGGACCTACTTGAAGTGAACTATTGAGTTAGTGGATCATTCAGTTATTTAATATGAGTTGAGCTGTGATTTAAATTTGAACACTTCACTATAAATCAGAAAAGACGACAATATAAAATTAAGATCAAAAAGCACAGTATCAAAGCACTCTGGGTCCTATTTCGATCGACGAAGTGATAATATGATATCCCTTAAATAGTACATTTTTTATATAACTTTCCCAATTCGCATGAGTATTCTCTTATCCTGTCACAAAATACACTAAAAGTTATTTACTATTCGACATCTCCTTAACGTTGATTAGTTTTCTAATTGATACAAGTTATACCCATCGTACTTTTAAAGGTAATCGTTCATAAGTTCCATTACTTATTCCTTTAAATGCGCCACCTATGAAGCCTAGGAGTATTTTACTCGAAACATCTTGAAGTTGTTGCGTAGTTTCGAAGAACCTAAGTAAATTTTGTTCATTAAAAATATAGATTTAAATGTTATATCTCGATGTATTATTCATTTATGATTTTATTTATAAGCTTATGTGATCACAGTTGCTCTTTACTTGCCAACTTAGCGTCTTAGTCTTCCTCGATTGGTTCATTCTAACTTATGTCTTCGTATTCTTAATCACCTTAGCCTGCTTCTTCTCGATCGCTATATACATCACTATTTACGCTTATTTGATTGAATCAATTTTGCTAGGAGTATTTTTTTTAATAACTGGTTTGAAATCTATCTTGATTTGCTGGCAAAAAGTCGTCTTGATAGATGTAAGTTTTTGACTGTAAAGCCAACCACAAAATTCATAGGTCAAAAGCTCCATAAGCGACAAGTTAGCCTCTTTTCCTTACTTATGATAGCAATTAGGTATGTAAAGCTGTGAAATGAAGTCAGCAACTAAGGGAAAATACGCAACTTAATTGAGGTTAAATGTTTTCAAAGTAAAAGGTCCGTTACTTTGGACAAAAAACATATTGTAAATTTCTTCTCCGTGATCATAGTAAGCTCCCATAGCTATTCTGGCAAACAAAACATACTGCTAAAAGAATTTATCATTGACATATTCGCCTACGTTCAGAAGATAAACCGCCAAAGCTAGCTCCAAAGGCGAGCTAGAAGTAAGTTTTACTTATTTTTCTTTTATCATGTTCAGATAGCATTCATAGATTTATTTATTTACTGCTTCTTTTTTTATTCTGGATGTATTGCTGGTGTGTCCATTGATTCCTTCCGGAATATACTCAAAAACTTTAAAATTTTCTTACTTGAAGTATCCTTGGATGATTTTAAGGGTGTCATCATCAAGTTTTACTTTTATTTTTCTAGCCACTTGAGCTATACCTGATTTAAGCGTTCCTTCGGGCTGTTTCCCATCGTGTTTTGTTTTGATGTGAGTGTACAGAGCAGGATAAGAAAGATACCGCTTGCCGCAGCCACATTGAAAATCTCTTCCTTATTCGTCTTTTCGTGAACGTCTGGATGTAGGAATGTGGTCGACAAAGGTAGGCACTACTTTTTCCTCCATAAATATATAATTTTATGCACATTTTTTATGTTGTAAATCATATCCAAAAAGATATACAGTTCATCACTTTTTTATTTATGAAAACACAAATTCTCATAAAAAAATAAAATAATGATTTTTGTATGATTTTTAAAAGTAGAATAAGAATTAATGTATGATAATTAGAATAAAAAAAGAATATGAGCAACAGTATTTATAGCTCACATCTGTAAGTATAAATTTATCAACCTTTCACTTCTAGACCTAAAACTGCTTATACACAGAAATAAAAGGAGATGTTTAGATTCGATCAATTTTAATAAATGAGCAGAAAAAAACTCACAAATTCAGAGTAAAAATAAAAAGATGATTAAATATCAAGCCACATATTTAACTAAACAAATTCGACTGAAAATCAATAAAAATGTATTATTGATACTCTTAGAACGGCATAAAGTTAGACATTTAAGTCAAATTACAAGCTCAGAAAAAGTAATAGTACAGTTTTAGAAGATCAAAAAAATATTTCTTACGCTCTTAAAGCTAAATAAACTTAAAAAAAGCGTTATACAAGATTTAAGACATAAACTTTGCAAAAATAATCAGAAAAAATAAAAAAACAGCTTGCAGAAGTAATGAATATTACTAATCATCATGAAAAAAAATTATTTAATACAAATTCTATATAAAAAATCAAAGAAGATGTATTTCTAGCAGGCTCACATTAAAATATAACGCGATCTAATTCAAAAATTGTAAAAAAGTATTCTTTTAACTATTAAGATATATTTAAACGTAATCGTAACCTGCGTAGATAAATGGCAAGGAACCCATAAAAACTTCAATAAAATATTATAATAAACTAAAGTAACGTTTGAAGCAATCAATGATTAAAATAGATCGTAAAAAGTTTAATAATGCTGCTTCAAGCAGTATAAAATAGTGTTAACTAAAAACTAAAGACTAGTTTAGTTAGTAAACGATAATTACTAAAAGAAAACTTAGAATGAAGTCACTTACGAGAACGGGGCTGAGTTTGAACGTAAATTCGTCTCTTAATAGACAAAGACCCAAAACGAGTAGAATAAACCATTTTAATAAAATATACAATAAGGCCTAGGCAGCCTATATCTAATAAAAGTTAAAGAACGATGAAGAATAATGGCTTAAAAATAAAACTAATTTTTATGATAATACATAGACTTTCAAAAATCAGCGAAGTTTAACCTTAAAAAAATCAAGAAGCTGTAAAAGTACGAGAGCTAATTCAAAACTTTTTGACCCGACTTTGTCCCAAATTTATAGATTAGTACAGCCGATCCACAAAAATTAAAATATAACAAAAAAAAATTAGAAAATATAGAACTAAAAATCTCGTTAAAAAATGCTGACTTTATTGATTAAATTTTAAGACTACGCAAATCATAGCAAATTTGTAAAAAAAGGAGCCAACAAATTAAGAAATTTTGCAAGAAAATGAACTCTAATTTATAATAAACTAAAAATGTTATCTAATTTCTCCAAGGAACAAATGGATAGTATGATTGAATATCTAATTAAATTAAATACCTATGATTTTAATTGAGTGTATATTGATGTTGTTGATAATAATAACTTTTAGACAAAAATGTATATGGTAAACTCATCGGAGCAAGGCGTCAGCTTTTGGGCCAAACATAAATCACTTTTAGATGGAGTCATTAAAGCCGTAGGACTCGTTATTGTTCTCAAAATGACGAAAATAGCAGTTGAAAAATTGGACCTTTGATCTTCATGTAACATGATATACTAATCTCTGACATACAAATATTCGCATCGATATTATAGTTTTGTAACATTTTGGCATCATGAATTTTAAAAAACAAAGAAAAACTATAAAAAAAATAAGTTATAGATAACATATAATTATCCACGATCAGTAATGAATCGAGTATTTTGTTTGAGCACTAAGCGCAGTGGTGCGATGCTGCGAGAGATTTTTGTTAAAAAGTTACCACTTTGCAGCCATACTTCTTTGAACATGCCCATTATCTTGACTATTAACATTATTTTTAGTCAAATCAAACAGCTGTTTCTATTTATACAATATTTTTTCTTTTAATTCTCTTAATTTTTTTATCTTTCTGTGTAAAGTATCTATTTTTTTTTATTTTTAATCGTTACGCTCATTAATGGCCGTTTAAATGACTTCGTATTATCTCTTTTGCATCAGAACTTACTAACTTTTTTTCAATTTTTCGATCATCATATTTCTTACTTATTCGCTTTGCTACTTGACTCGTTTAAAACATTTCATTTTTTCTTCGTACTACTACTTTCTATACTATAATTATTTTTTCTTAGATAAAAGCACATTTTGCTAAATGTTATATGTAATAGATGCTTGCTTAAGATTCGCTAGCTTCCCAAGTGGATTCCATTCATAGCCCCTCTTTGCTACAGGTGCAAAATCTTATAATTTAAAGTTTACTGATCCTTTACTGCTTTCTTTGTCTTATTGCCTTTTTTGATCAGCTGAAAGTTGTTGATGAGATTTAGATGAAGGTAAAATTATACGAGATTGTACGCCTAAATCCTAATTGCTTGGGTTAACTTTTAGATCTTTTTGTTATCCTGGAGACCTAGGAGATCCGACGGGATTCATAAAATTTGAAGCTATGTCGAAATCTCCCCAAGAAAGCTATTTCTGAGAACGACTTTGAGCCTCATCACCGTTTTCATTTTTTTTTTTATCGCCCTAATAATATGAATCCGTTTATTTAAGACCAATTTTAGATGGATTAACCTGATTAAAGTTTTGATTTTCAAAATTAAATGAAGCCTATGAACGACTCTTGACAGTTTTTTCTTGCTAAAGTGCTGGTCTTTCTTTAGATATTGTCTTATTGGATTTTTCAGACTTGTTAACATTCCATAGATCAAACATGTCTTTTTCTTATTTTTGAGTCATAGATTGCTGAGATTTTCGGGAAGCCGATTTTTTATCAAAATCTTTGAAAAAATCATCAGCAGATGGTCGAGATTCTTTGCGAACAGGTTCCCCTACTCCTTGAAATTCTGATAAGCTAAAGCCAGAAAAAGATTTGTTTTACTTAGGTAGGGCTTGTTAAGACTATTTATTTTATCCTATGTTTCCGAATTGTGAAAAATGTACTGAATTTTGTTGCTATTAAAACTGAACCTACAAGGCTAAACTATTTCTGACTGGCTATCCGTACTATACAGCTCCTACTTGACTAGGTTGATTATGCGCTGATTAAAATTAAGCAAACGGCTTGTTAGCTTTTTTGAACAAGTTTTTATTAGAATCAGTCTGATTGTTTCCGTATAAAGTATCAAAAGGATTTAAACTCTTTTGACTTTTTTGAGTTTATTTTTCAAAAGGGTCTTAACTAGGATTTATCTTAGACTCGAAAGGATTCTTGCTTTTGTTGCTTTTATGAGTTGAAGTTTAAAATGGATTAGAATTTTCTTATTTTTTCAATTGATAAGCCTCTACTTTGGATTCATAAGGATCTGAATCTTGCTCAAAAGGATTAGATTTTTGCTCAAAAGGATTATTATTCTTGCGATCTGTTGACTTTTTGTCAGTTTAACCTGCCTCGAAAGGGTTACTTTTTTTAGAAATTTTATCAAAAGAAGCGTTGTTAAAAGGATTTTAGCTTTTGCTTTTAACACTGTCTACGTCAAAAGGACTTTTGTTATTGATTGACACAGGTTTCCCAAAATTACCAGTTTAGAAGCGATTTTATGGTTCAGCTTTATGACCATCAGCATCACTATAAGAGGTGCGGCTTCTTTTGCTAATATCTGACTTTCCAAAGATATCAGAAACTTGTCCGCCTTTTCCGAAGTCAAAAAAGTTGGATTTATTTTCTGATTGCTGAGATTTCCTCATAGAAGCAAACGGATCCTAAAGCCCCAAAGATTGTCTATGCTATTTATTGCTTACAGGTTACTAAGCCGCAGCTACAGGATTATTTATTGAAGTTTATATGGCTTTGTGTGAAAAGTCAAAGCCACTCAGCCCTCCTTGCGAGCCTACTTGGCTAGCTTATTGAAAAAAGTCTACAGGATTAGCTTCAGGTTGTTTTTCTGTTTTTTTACGTCTCATATCACGTCTTGGATCTTGATTAAGCTGTTTTGTGCTTTTTTACTTTTGTTCTTGAGTTGCGAAAAAATCATCCTCCTGCTACTAAGGCTTGTTAACTCCGAACTGCTTGCTACCAAAAGAATCAGTTTATTTGACTTTATCTGAAGGCTAAAATTAAGGAAACTAATTTTTAGTTGTTTTATTATTATTGAATTTTTAAATTTATCGAAAATTGTTTTAGCTTGATGGTCTTTCTTCAGGAATAGGCTATTGCTCAGGTGATTTTGACTTTGTGATCTAACTTGACATTCTTTAAGTTTTCGGCATATTTTTATCTGGAGATAGCTGGCCTTGTATAGGAATTGAAGCTCTATGTCTCTAGGTATGACTCGGTAGTCCTCCGAAAGACCCAAATTTATTGCTTCCTTAACTGTGGCCACCTTGTGATCCGAATTCCTGAGCATTTTTCGGGGTGGCTTCAAGAACCATATTGTTTCCTTGAGTAGATGAAAATCTATTTTTTTATATTTTCGGCTTCTATTTTTTATCAACTTGAGGTTAAATTATAGAAATAGAGGGGCCTGAAGGTTTGATGATAGAACTCGCAGTAGGTTTTGAAGCTGGTTGCTCTATTTTTTAAGGCTATGAAGCCTTAAGATTGGTTGACTAATTTTGTAGCAAATCTTGAATAGCTTTAGTTTTTCTTATATATTTTTTTCTAAAAGTTTACAACTGCTCTGGTTTTTTCTTTAAAATTTTAACATCCTTAAGGATGGCTTCAAGAAAAGCAAAACTATTTTAAATTTTTTTGATTTCAGCTTCAGCACCAGCTTCTTATGCTTTGATCATAAATTAATCTCCTTTTTGTACCATAGGAGTGTTGATTCCATTAATTATGTCTTCAAGAGTATCCATCTGCTCTTCGTAGCCTTCTTAGCCTTATCCTGAAAGCGCTGGCAGTAAGGAGCTCAAAAATGAAAGAGACTCTACTAATTGATTGAAAAATTATGTTATTTATTTTGAAAAATTACCACTCGAACTTGATTTTTTCACAATATTTGAAGGCTGTTTTAGTGTGGGTTTCTCTATCTATTTTTTAGGTAAAGAATTATTTTTTTCTTATTTTGAATTTCTATTGATAGGCGAGACAGATTATCTAATAGTCTATTTAGGTCTTTATTTTGGAAATCTGACATGATTCATGACAAGATCGTTGTAAACTTAATGAAAGTCTTTGTAAGGTCCATCTGGGGCTCTTGGCCATTTTTTACCCCATTACTCTAAAGCCATCAAAAGAGTATTAAAAAACTGATTGGCGTATTTTTCTTGATCATTTTTGACTGGACCAAAAATATCCTTGGCTCTTTCATCCTATCTGTCCATCTCTTTGCTATCACATTTATGTTGTGCCAAAATAGTAAGTCGTTTTAGTATCTTTTTAACGACATATTTGCCCAAAGCTTTGTTATGAGTAAGCATCAAATCTTTTAGCAAAAGAATAGCTTGATACTTTCTTATCGGTTGCAGATCTTAATTTTTAATCGTAGCTTTAATGTGATCGACGATCATTTCGATGACTCTTTGATCAGATTTACGAAGATGTGAAACTAGTGCCATTTTAGCAAATTCATAGTTTTTCGGATTGGAAAGACAAACATCCATGTTTCTCTCGACATCCAAGCGTATGGCTTTTTATTCGCTGCTTTAGAAAAGAAACATCTTATATTTTATATAGTTCAAATCGATAACAGTAAACATCACTATACAGGCAACAAAGATGCGTAATTTTTAAGTGTAGGACTGTCGTCTTCGAACCCGAATAACCCTTATATTTTGCCCTGAACCATACTGATAGCTCCTTACTTGTTGACCCCTGTGACATTCAAAACTACTAAAAAAGAGCACTGACTGAATATTATAAAAAATACTTTAAAAGTTATTTTGTTTTGAAAGGAAGATGATTGAGATCGAGAAAATAGTTTATAGGGGTCATTTGTCCCATATTGCATACGGTTCTATCCTGATCTTTACGCGTGACAGCAACATAGCATCCGTTGCTAAAAGGCATTAAAAGAACTTTTTGACCCTCTATAACATCTTAAGTGATTGCGATTGAATTTTATGCATATAGAGTCTCTTTTTGATTATGATTATGATGAGTTTGTGTCTATGCATCTTCAGTCTATTTCATGATGATCCTTCTCATTTATTGGTTAAGCTATTAATTTTATTCTTGGAGTTACTAGTTTTATTTTTGGATTATATTTATTTATCTTTGCAATCTAGATATTTATTGCTGTTGATTAGTCTAAAGATGTTTGCTTAAATCTTATAGTACTACATTGTTTTTCATAAAATATTCATCTTATTAGTTTTTCTAAGCTTCAATTTTTGCAGTATTATTTGTGAGTGAAGCCTACATTTTTATCATCTGGATTTACTTGTCTGCAAGAAGCGCCTTGAGTTATTAGTTTTCAAGCGTTATCTTGTTTAAGTCTTCGTCCATATTGCCCATTTGCTGCAAAAGTTGTTAGCTTAGCTACAACTGACTGCTCAGTTTTTTCTATACTTATTTGTAATCTTTTTTTAGTTTATCGAATTTAAGTCTTTACTTATTCATCTCATCGCTTCTCTAAAGCTCTCTAGAAATCAAAAGTTGCTATTTTTATGCAAGCAAAGTGTTCAGATCTTCTATCTATTTCAGCTTATATTATTTAAAGTTATCCGTTTAAACGTATCTTTGTTCTGTTTAGATACATTTGTTTTACATCTGTCTGCATTTTTATTAAAATGTTTATTTTTCTTTGATTAATTGTTGAATTTGTTTGCTGTATACTTTTGCAAAAATATCACTCATTTTGACTATAATTTCTTCCATATTTTTGATCTTAACATTTGTTTATTTTGACCCAACTTTTTTGATGGCAGCTAAAATATCGTTGTATTGGCATAGCATAAATTACTATATATTCATCTGACTGTTATCTTAATGTTGCAGCATTCTCATTTATCTAATGACATCAGGGTCGCTTGTACCTTCATAGTCAATTTACATTGAAGGAACTTTAGTGTTTTTCAAAAAAGCCATTTCTAACTATAAAGAAGAATTGTTTGCAAATTATTTTCTTCTTTTTTATTACTAATGACAAATTTTATCACAAAAAGACTGAATAGTCGATATTTTTCTCTAAAAAACTATTCTTTGCTTGAGCTATTATTAAGACGGTTGAATGATGTTAGATTTGCTAGCTTAACTGTTCGAGATGATTCCACTTTGATAAAATTGACTAACATTGAACTATTTATTGCTTTGATCTAGCTTTTCAGCTGCTATTTCTTAGTTGAAATCTTTTTTAATTAAGGACAGATCGTCAGCAAATATTTGATTTTGTTTTTGAAATTTGACAAAACTATGGTAGTGTATTTTGACTTTGTCGACTCCTTATTACTTAAAGTGCCCGAATTTTATGTAATGATCCTTTAAAAATTGCAAAATCTACTAATATTATCTACCGAAATATTATTTTACTATGTTCTATCTGCGAGAAAGTAATTCTTGTAGCTGGCTAAGCTCCTTTTCTCCTTTGACTACTAATGTAAAAAACTGCACTATTTAATGATAGTTTTGCTTGTTTTACTGCACTCTCGCTTATATTTGTTTAATGTATTTGCTTATCAAAAAATCGTTTTCAGCTTCAGTGTAAGAGTTAAAATTAGCTTTCCATAACTTTATTTAAGACTTTAGCCTTTCGTGCTGTTGTTTAAGCTGCACTCTTATCTTTTAAAGCTTTTCGTCTATAACTTTCATTTTATTTTAATTTTTTCTTCTATTCTAGAAAAAACTTGAGTTTTCCCTTAAACTTTTGTCTTCTAAACCCATTTTTTCATTATGATTTTTGCGCTTTTATCGCAAAATGTCAATTTACTTATTGATTCTCTTGAGGTCATCTTTGATACAGTAGCTAAGAGGATTAATTGATCTTTTTTGTATGTTGCACTGCTAGAAAAGTGCCTCTATTTTGAGTTTATACTCATTCAAAGTCAAGTACTATTGGGTAAGCTTACTGTAGGAATCTTTTAAGCTGTTTATTCTTTAAACTTATTTTGAATACCCCTGCAGCGTATCAGAACTGAATCTGTTTGTGAGTGGCTCAAAATCAAAAGAAATTTTAGTATTGCTTACGGTTATCATTTTCTACTTCATCCATTCTATCCAAGCCTCGTCGGATAGTTTTTAATTCGACTAAGGTTTGTTAAGCTCTTCGAGGTTAAATAAAAAAATGCAAGGTATTTTTTAATTGCTCATAGTTCCATCTTATTTAAAGCCACCCGCGAGTGTCTTATCTACTTCTCCACAAAGCAGAACCTTAGCTATGAGTTAGTGCGGTTTTATGATATGCCCGCTTTTTGTGAGAAGCAACTGATGTTTAGGAGCTATTCCGAAAGAAGAGTGTATTTGAGCCATGATCCGTTAAGCCTTGTGCGTGGCGTCGACCTTGATTTTTTTATTATGACCAGTTTCAGCCTGCTTGATGTCTACCTACATGTTTGAATTTGAAATATAGTTAATTATAGGTCTTAAGGCATGCATAATATAATGTAGCCCAACAGGCATCTTGATCTCGAAAAGAAACAAGTCAGTAAAAAAATAAATATTTAGAAAAACTTCTAACTGAGTTCAGAAAAGCGAAAATGAGTTGTCTTTAGGTATGTGAGCAAGCCAATAAAGAAATGCCTAACCTTTAGCACTACTAAATTCTTGAGGTTACATGCACTAGAAAAATGGACTCTCTGGACCTTTTCAGCATTATTAAGCTAAAGCAATAGCTAGCAGCCAGTACTAATTTAGTGACTCAGGTACAACGTCAGTCTGTGAGCTATAAAAATAGTTGACTTCTAATCTTTTTAAGCACACTTTTTAAAAAATAGTAAAGCCTAAGCTAGAAGTCAAAGATACGCCTATTCATTAGTAGACAGGACCTTTTCACATCCCGGAATATCAAAGCCGCTCTGAAAACAACGAAAATAAAGTTTAAAGACTATCAAGCTATATCATCACTCTGGGTCGCAGCATGTCAGCTCTCAGACGCTGCATTCTAGGCGACTGGAAAGTGGAAGACTTCTATAAATACTAACCTGAATATTTGTAAATCCAGCGAAGATTATAGCAGTTTCGTATGCGAGACTAGTAGCTCGTTCATATAATATAAAAGCAGTTTAAACTTTAGCTAAAAAAGCTTTCCGAAAAGGGCTAAAGAATCGAAGGATAAGATGAATATGATGTAGTAAAAATTCCACGAAATATGATACAAAACTACGGGAAACAATAATTTAAAAATAAGCCTTTTGGTGAGCTGTAGATGGGGTACCACCCTCACTCTATGATCGACCCTCGACGCAACAAAAATGCCATGAAAAAGAAAAAGAAATCCCTTTAAAAAATATCCTAAGAACAACAGTAGATTTAGTCTCAAAATAATCACTACTTGACCAAAGTGAGCAGCGAAGTGTATTTATGTTTTTAAATAGAAATTTGGATATAAACGGTGCTAGTTTCAACAAAAATAACAAGACTGACCTGAGCAGTTTCGAGTAAAATGGCTAGAGCGACAACTATGTGTACATGGTGAAGAGAGTAGGGGCAGAAAATCAGTTCAATTCAAGCGTTTTATCGTCAATTTCTTCTCTAAGATCGTTGAGGAAACGGGTATTCGACGATGACATCTGGGACTAATTTTAAAAAATATGAAATGATCTAAAGTCAAAGTTGTATCTTATCTAACCTATTTTGATCTAAAATGAACACTTGTTATAATCATATCAATCATGATATTTAAAAAAGTTTTTGCCCTTCTGGCGCTCATCGCAATCGTTCAGTCGATCAGTCTTAAAGTCGGTTCCATGCGTGAACGATGTATGATACTATCAACTTTCAATCAAGAGCATCTACTCAAAATCGATCTGAAATTCTAAAAATTCTAAGGACAAAAGCCTTAATAAGGATATAGAATCGTCTTACATAACACTGAGACTCATGAAGAGTAGGCTTACCAAGTGATATCTGGAGTTTTTCGAAGAGAATTTCAACTGACACAAAGTAAGATTATATTAATTCAGACGTGATATACCGCCTTTGTTTCAAGATAGTGCTCAGCCATCAAAGAGATGTATCAACCATAATGGAATATTTCGCAACAACTGAAACCTACTAAACAATCGATTCGACAATAAAAGTCCCTTAAAAGCTTCTCAAAGTAAACGACCTTCAAAACACATACACTCAGCTCGCTAGAATATTGAGAACTTTGAAATCAGCTTCAGATAGTGCTCAACATATAAAGACATAATAATAGACTTTTTATGATGAACAAATCAGTACTATGAATAATCTGCAGTGGGTGAGCATTTTCGAAATCGTTGTTATTTGTTTTTTCGGATGCTATCAATTCTGGAAACTCAGGAACATTATCTAACAAAAAACCAGAAATGAATGATTAGAATACATAGACTCAATTTACAATAATCAAAGTAAATAAAACTCATAAAAAGTCTTGAGTTCGAACACCTTTTTAAAAAGTCACTTAAGATTTGATTCCATCTTTGTTTGTTTATATGCCAGTTCCGTGCCTTTTTCCATCTTTCCAAGGACCTTAGTATTTTAAACCCTAGCTATTGACAAAAATTCCATATCCGTGTTTTTATCCATTTATGTAATTGCCTTCATAATAACTTCCTGATTTCCAAACGTATTTTCCGAATCCATGATACTCACCTTACTTAAAACTACCTTAATACTGGTGATTCGATGACTTGAAGACTCCTTTTCCGTCAAATTTTCCATTAAAAAATTATCCATGGTAAGTATTACCATTTTAAAATACAATCGTACCTGTTCCGTGCTTGAGTCCATTCATAAATGAGCCTTAATACTTATAGCTATTTTGTTTATGTAATTTGCCGTATCCGTGATATAGTTGATTGTAAAATTTTCCTTAATACCTCTACTATTCATCGCTGGATGTATAAGTCCCAAAAATGAATTGATTGTCTTTGAAAGTTCCCCGATACATAGCACCGTTAAAACTAAAAATTCCTTGTCCTGAGGTTTTGTCATGAAGCCATTATCCTTAATAAAAGTTTCCTGAAGGCCATTATAGCTTGCCTTGACCGTGCTTTACATATCCTTGAGTCTAACCTTCGTAGATCTATCCAGTCGAATACACTATCCTGGTTCTATTTTCACCCAATTTCTATATTTTGTAATCAGCTTTTTGCTTAATAGGACTAGTTAGCTTGATTTTGTTATTGTTAGCTAGAGTGACGTTTTGTTCATATAGTGGATTGGCCTCCTAACAGTGCCGGCATGCTTAGTTTCCCATTATAATAAATAAACTATAATTATTATTATAAAAAGAAGAAATCATCTTGTATTGAATAAATGATTCATCGATCTAAGTGATTTGTAATGCAGAACGAGTTCTGTTTGTTTGATATTTCATTTGGCTTATTTTATAATACAAAAATGCTGTAGCCAAAGTAGTTCGATCAGCTCATGGATATCCTCACCAGCAAATAGCAAAGCCTATAAGAGATTTAGGCAAGCTTCCTTGGTGTTTTCGGGGAAAGTATCACAGTATTCAACGCTTCCTTCACCATCAGCAATATGCTTAGCCACAACGTACCCATCCAGACATGCAGTTGCTGACCAACCAGCAAAGAATAGTCGCCCTTTTCCTGCTCATATAAAACTTCAAGTCCTAGGGCGTAAAAAAGCATCCATTTGGTGCCACCATTCTTAATGCGTCACAGTAGACCACAGAGCCCTTGTAGCGTAGAATGATAGCCTAGCTTGTAATCGATGGCCGCCGCGAGAAAGTAATCAAAAAATAAATCAGTATGCCAAGAATAAGATCGAAGCGCTTTATGAGGAGTAGCAAACTTTGATCGAGATGGGAGAGGAAAGACCGTAAATTAAAAAACTCAGGGACGATTTTATTAAGCAACTGCCAGAGGTAGCAGTGCAAGTATTAAGATCGGGCTGAACCACAAAAGCGAGGTCAGCAGAATGGTGCCCGACTTCAATGAAAAAGATAAAAAGTATTACCCGCCCGAGATCGAAATACCCAAAAACAACATTCGAGAGACTTAAGTCAACATGGAGAGTTTCCACGTAGGCTTCATGAGACCCATCCCTACCTTCATCGATATTTCACCCGCCTAGTTCAACTGGCTTTACCCAGGAGTGGTCACTGACCTGCACTGGGACAGCACTGCCTAGATTTAGAAAAAACTAGCCAAGATCAAAACACTCATCAAAAAAGGACTGGAGCATCATCTTTCAAAAGACTAAGCGACCTAAATAGACCGAAGTTTTGAAAACTAACCTTACGCTGTGCTTAACGTCGATGTCACTCCTGATGCGCTGAATCTTCTTGTGAAAAATAATCCTTTTGTGGCAGTCAGCTTTCTTGTAAAAATGGCCAATTACCCTATAGTCTCCGATTACCTATAGGGTCTGCTCGACAGCCCTTTGAGTCTTAATGCTCTGGACGTCGTGTCAAGACTGACAAAAGCTTGCCGAGTGCCTGTAGAGTTTCTTTAAACATACGTTTTGAAGAATCTGCGAGAAGCGCAGAAAATTCCTGAGAACCACCGGGATCGAAGCAAGATTCCTCGAGTTTTTTCTACGTTTCTGAAAGGCCTGGTGAAGAGCCAGGTTCTGGATCTGAGCAAGTTTCAGGAAGAAGTGGAGGATTTTGTGAAGAACTTTATTGACGTGTAAGAAGTGCAATCGTTAAAAAAACTGGCTCAGAAGGAGTGATTTTGCACCATAGAGTTATCTCACACACATCTTATATACAAAATACTAATTTATCAAACTAAATCATAGCAAACATTCATCTATCAAAGCATTTTCAAGCCTAGTTTTTCAATTACAAAGGCTTTTTAGAGTTTTGATCGCTTAATCTACAGTCTCTCTAAACTTCAGAAGAAGCATTTTTAGCCGATACATAAGTATTTGTAGTTTTGTCAAACAAAGCTTAGTTTTTGACAGTGTTTTGTTTGTTGCCTAGAGATGTATAACCTTTGTCAATTAAGAAGTACCAGCGTCGTAAAGAGAGCAAAATGGCAGATTAAACTATGTAAAAAACTGCCACACTTGCTAGTATTACCAATAAAAAAGGGGATTCAAACGTACAAAGGCAGGATAGCCCTTGTCAGCATCGCTTGGAGCCTAAAGTCCTTTGTCATCTATATTTTACCTAGATGTCCGCAGTAAGGATCATCTTTCCTTGAGCCCATTACTACATATTAGATTCTAGTCTATTGGCTTAAACGGGTCATTTCCTAAGCGTATTTTTTACTGCCCATCTCGTACCATTCTATATTAACCTCTATATGATGATTAATGAACGCTTTTTGATGCCGTTTATGAACTAATTGACTTCTTAGAAAGGGTTTGGCTAAGGAAAATATATGCATTTTATTGGTTTGTGTTCGACTGAGGTGCTAAATAATGCAGAAACATACTTTTTCATAGCCATTAGTAAAAGAAAAAGGGCAACAGTTGCATCTTTACCTCCGTTAAAGCTTACAAATAATGACTCGTATCTACAATTAATTCTAGGGTACTTGTGAGGTTGAACATATTCTCT